>TARA_R110002012_G_scaffold12139_3_pt1 | contig 32991 bp, 32 predicted proteins | sample TARA_R110002012 | Tara Oceans TARA_R110002012 (sample SAMEA4396515) | marine metagenome | biome: Westerlies Biome; feature: [DCM] deep chlorophyll maximum layer (ENVO:01000326); material: water (ENVO:00002006), including particulate matter (ENVO:01000060) such as... | depth 40 m
CCCTCACGCATGGCAATCCGAAGAATGATTTTGATTGGTTGGCAAAACTGGCGAGTTTTTGAAAGGGATATTTTGATGCCAAATGAAATGTAACCGAGCCTCTATTTATCCCGCTTTTAGTGGTACCTTCCGGTAGATTCATCTGCACGAGAATCGGGTACCATTCCAGCTCGCTCCCCCTCTGCACCTTCGGTGTTCATCAATTTTGAGTTTTACCAAACGTTTATCATCATGCGAGTTTCTGTTGTAAGGAAAAATGTAAAATTCATGCCCGACTCAAGCAAAGTTGTGGCAAGGTTTTTTGTTAACGGTGACGGACGTACCCAAAAACTAGTCGGCAGGGTAATGACCCTGGACGAAAAGCAGGTGGGCATTGCCCTGGAGCAAACCTTGCGTGAATTTGCGAGCCGGCACCGTAATATCTCGAGGATTTTTTTCAAGCATTGCGACAATATCCGAAAAGTAATTGAGGCTATGGAAATCGACTATGTGCAGCTTTCTGAGGAACGTAAGATGCTCATCGGTTCTTATTGCACGTCGGAGTACTCCATCGAATCCGCTGCTTTTTTCAACCCCTCCCTGATCAGCGACCTCGACCAGTTTTCTCTTGAGAATGGTGAGCAACGGGTGATTTTGTCTTTCAGGGCTACGGGAGAGGGGCATATTTCATCTATTGTTTTCAGGCGAGCGATCCTTGATGCGAACAATGACATGAAGGTAATGACCACTGGTAGCCATATGGACACACCGGAGATCACCCATAAGAAGCTGTACGACAAAAGCCGTTTTGTCAAGAAACTACAGGAAATGAGTATCCTCGAGAAATATTCTACCAACCTTATGGAGGCTTTGGCTGATAAATTTGAATACTATTCATTGAAACGAGCAGTCGACAAGGTGCTCAGTGATGGCACCATTAGCGCCGATAGAAGGATGGCTCTTGAAGAGATGACGTGGCTGGCAGATTCGTTTTATGATGTGGAGTTCAAACGTGATTCTGATATTTCGGAAAGAGTCTTATTTCCGGTGTCGGAGTCGGAAAGCAATGGCATAGAGGATGCCCGGTTTGTTCGGTTTACAGACGACGACATGAGCGAAAAAGTTTATGCTACCTACACTGCGTTCAATGGGCATACTATTCTTCCAAAGCTCCTCTCAACCGATGACTTTTATAGATTTAGGGTAATGCCCTTGCACGGCAATGGTGCTCTGAACAAGAACCTTGCCCTGTTTCCTAAGAAAATAAAAGGCAAATACGCCATGCTGGCAAGAGTGGATGGCGTAAACAACTACTTGATGTACTCCGACAGAAACACTGTCTGGAACAATCCTGTCATTATTCAGGAGCCTCGTTTTCCCTGGGAGTTCACCCAAATAGGTAATTGTGGTTCTCCCATATGGACCGAAGAGGGCTGGCTGGTAATTTCGCACGGCGTTGGCCCTATGCGGCGGTATTGCATTGGAGCCTCTTTGTTTGATCTGGATGATCCTTCAAAAGAGATTGGCAGGCTGGAGGAACCGTTACTTTCTCCTCTTGAACAGGAAAGGGAGGGCTACGTGCCCAATGTGGTCTACTCTTGTGGCGCTATGATCCACAACGCCAGCTTGATTCTGCCCTATGCGGTGTCTGACTATGCGTCAACATATGGCGTGGTGGGTATGGAAGAGCTTTTTTATGCGCTGAAGAAGAGATAGGATTAGGAGCGAGCGTGTAACACCATTTCATAAGCCCGAATATAGGACTCCACCATTGTCACCATGCTGAAGTGAGTTTTTGCGTGCTCCCTGCATCGCAAGGGGTTGAGCTGTGCCAGCAGTGCCACCGACCCGACAGCCTCCGTTACATCCCTGACCAAAAAACCGGTTACCCCATTGACAATCAACTCGGGCATGCTGCCTCTGTCGTAGGCGATGGCGGGCGTGCCGCACATCATGGCTTCCACCACACTCAAGCCAAACGGCTCATCGAAAAAGATGGGGTGTAATAAGGCCATGGCCTCGCTCAATAGTTTGCTTCGTTCAACCGGGCCCACGTTGCCCAGGTAGCGCACCTGACCGCTCTCAACCGATGGTTTGATAGCCGTTTCATAGTACTGCTGGTCTTGAATAAGCCCGGCCATGATCAGCGGCACTCCAGCCCGGTGGGCGATTTCGATGGCGGCATGCGCTCCTTTGTCCGGATGAATGCGACCGAAGTAAAGCAGGTAGTGCTTCTTGTCTTTTTTGAAGGTGAAATCTTCCGGATTTAGTCCGTGGTAGATCGTGCCGAGGTAATCGAGCTCAGGGTGGCGGTCGGCGTTGGAGATGGAAATGTAGGCGGTGGAGGCATTATACTTTTTGTAAACCGGGACTATTTTTGGCGAAGAAAACCCGTGGATAGTGGTGATCATCGGTGTGTCGATGAGCCTGGAATAGGTGAGGGGCAGAAAGTCGAAATGGTTATGGATGATATCGAAATCGGCCGCTTGTTCCATCAGGTGACTGATGTGCAGGCATTCCCATACTTTGGGATCTGTGTTTTGGTCCTCTGCGTAAGGATGTTCGCACACCGATTGCAATTGGCCGCTGGTGAAGGAATCGCTGGTAGCAAACAGCGTTACGTCAACCCCTTTCCTTACCAGACCCTCAGCAATGTTGGAGGCCACTTGCTCCCAGGGGCCGTATTTTCTTGGGGGCGTCCTCCAGGCAATGGGCGAAAGGATAGCAACTTTCATCCATCTGATTTGTAAAACTCCTCGTGCGCCTGAAGTACTGTCAGGTGGGAGATCAGGTAGGCCAAAGAGCTTTCTGCGCCCTGATTCCTGTTGACGCCATAGTTTTCGAAGCCATCGCAGCAGCCTTTGGTTTCGAAATCATACAGGCTCATGCGCAGATCATTTTCACCCAGGAACCACATAAATGCTGTGTACAATTCATTGAGGTATTTCTTGTCTCTGGTCAGGTGAAACGCCTGATGAAACATGAGTACCATGGCCAGGGCATCAATTGGTTGCTGGCCGTATACCGAACGTGGTCCATCTTTTTGATACCATTCGCTGTTTCCGATAATGGACAAATAGCCGTCTTTCATGGTGTGGCTCGTCAGGAAGGCCATGCTGTCCAGGGCTACTTTTTTTATTTTTTCGTCGTTCAGTATTTCAGCCGAATGAAGAAGCGAAAGTGGCAAAATGCCGTTATCGTAGGCCAACAGTGCTTCAAACCAGTGCCAATCTGCCGTGCAGTTCCCTTCATAATGTGCGACCAGCACATAAGCCAGGTTGCGTAGCCGCTCAGTCATGTCATCGTCGGATGGATTGCTCTTCAGGTAGTAGCAAATGCCTATCATGGTATTAGCAATGCTGCGGATGGATTTTAGGTTTTCAAAGTTGGGCGCTGCTTCAAAAAACACCAGCCTGCCGGTTTGATAATAGGCGTCGTTGGGCGCATTGCCCAGCAGGTAGCCCAGTGCCCATATGGTCCTGCCGAAGGAGTCTTCAGACCCCACTTCATCCATGAAATTGCGATTGAAGCTTAGGAAGTTTTTGAATGTGCCGTCTTCATTTTGCAGGTAATGGATGTAGCTTAGGTAAATGGGCATGAACTCGAGCGCAGCGACATCCTTTTTTTGTTTGTAGGCCATAAGTGCCATCAACAGAGCCCGGGCGTTGTCGTCGAGGCAATATCCCTCCTTCAGATTCGGAATCCCAAACTTTGCGTGCTGGATAATGCCTGTGTCATCCGTTAATCGCTTGATGTGGGCGAGCGAAAAGGGTGGAAGGAGCATCAAATCAATAATCGTTTCTTTTTTGTCAATGGACTGACAAGGCTCGCCAAGAATGCTTTCGGCCAGCGCAATGTATTTTTCTGCTGTTTTTGGCCAGCTTATGTTCTTGCCATATTCGTAGGCCTTCTGTTGGAGCTCTTTCAATACATCTGGCTGGCCGAGTAGTTCATTGAGGATGGAAGAAAGTTGATCTGAGTCATTGAAATCAAACAGACGCCCACGTCCGTCGGCAAGTAACTCACTGGCATACCAATACGGCGTTGAAACCACCGAGCAGCCTACACCCATGGCAAACGACAAGGTACCGCTCGTGATCTGAGTTTCATTCAGATAGGGGGTAATGTAAATATCACACGCAGCCAGGTATTTGAAGAGCTGATCCGGATCCATGAACTCGTTCAGAAAGAATACATGGTCTGATAATTTCAGGCTTTTTACCAGTAAATGAAGGGAATTGCGATACTCCTCGCCCGAGTGACGCAGGATATTTGGATGTGTTTTGCCAAGCACAATGTAGAGCACTTCAGGATGTTCCTTTATCACCGATGGAAGCGCTTTGATAACAGTCTCTATGCCTTTGTTGCGACCCAGAAAGCCAAAAGTCAGCAATACTTTTTTGCTTTCCAGCTTGAACTCTTTCTTGGCTAACGCATGGTCAAAATGAATATCGGGCACGCCATGTTCAATGAAAACAATCTTTTCTTTCGACACATTATAAATACTGGTAAGAAACTCGATGGCCTTATGGCTCATGACAACCACCCTACTGGCCATGTTACAGATTTCCTTTAGTATCGCTTTTTCGTTGTAGGAGGGTGCTTTCAAAATGGTATGAAGCGTCACAATCACCGGCATTTTTAGCCGGTGGAGAAGCGGAAGAATATATACCCCACTTTGCCCTCCGAAAATCCCAAATTCATGCTGAAGCACGCAGAGGTCGGCTCCACTCAAGTTGATAAAATTAGCTGCCTCAATGTAGTCTGCCTGCTGCTCCTGGCGGATTGTCAGCTTCACCTCCTTTGGGTAAGCGTAGAGTAGATCGTGGTCGTTTAAAGCCACTAAAAATGCCTCATCAACAAAGCTGGCGCTGTCTGGCGAGCTGGACATAGCATCCACAAGATCCCAGGTGAATGTGCCAATGCCGCATTCACGGGGCGGATAGGTACCTATGTAAGCTATTTTCATGTTGGGTATTTAAATGAAGATAAGGTATTTGACAACAGGGCAGGCCCTGAGCAGGGAGGCAGGCAAAGCCCAGCTTAGCCTGCTGCGGGGTCAGCCACATCCGTAATCTCCCTTTCGAAGAGTGCCAGATCTTTTTGCTCGGGGTGAGCAGGAGAGGTACAATAATAAATTTTCTTGATGTACCGCCTGATCACCAGTTCTTCACTGGGGTGTGCAAGGGTATATACAGTTGTTCCTTCGGCAAACTTATTTTCTATCATGATTGGGCGTTAAAAAGATTCTTTATGATGCAAATAGGGCATCGCTACTTCATGTCCTCCTCTACTGCCTTTGAAGAGACAGTCATTACTGGCAGTTTTGAAGCCAATCCTTCGTAAGCCTGTAGTTCCCGCTCGTGGAAGACCAATTCCTTCCTCGACAGATCTTCAGTCATTTTGCAGTAGTAAACATTGTAAGCCTGCCTTTTAACCACCAATTTTTGTGCCGGGCGTATACGTTCAGCTACCATTTCACCTACTTTAAATTTCCCTTCCATGGCTGATCAATTTTTAAATTTTCCCTTTAAGAACTTATACTGGCAGGTCTTCATAACCACTTTTTATCATGGTTGAAATCATCTTGAAGCGGACATTTGCTTTTATGGCATTGCGACAGTGGGCAGGGATAATAATCGATTGGCCTGTGTCGAGTAGATTGGATACGTCGTCAATCACCACTTCAGCTTTCCCGTCAATCACCTGAATGAAGGTGTCAAATGGCGAAGTCTTCTCCGTTAGCATTTCTCCTGAGTCGAACGACACCGCACTTACATTGCCAGTGGTTTTCTTAATAATCGTCTTTATCACCACTGAGTTTGGAACATACTCTATGATTTCTACGATAATGAAAACTTTTGCTTTAGGGTATTCCGGAGTATCCATTTTGATTGTTTAGGTATTTCCAATGAGTAAAAAGGACAGTTTCTGGTACAACACCATTACTGCCCTTTCGTTACCCTTCAGGTGTGTTCGCAGTATCTATTAAATAATGCGTTTTTCACTTCAAAGGGCTATTCTGTGCTTTCAAGCGGTAGGCCTTTCCTGATAATATTGATCACTTCCTCACGGCTTTTATTGATCCGTTCGCAAATCCTGGTGAGCAAATCCTGTTCTCCACCTACCTCGAACTTAAGGTCCTCATCTGTGAGCAGGCCAAATTTCTGTTTGAGCACTTTCGACTGATGGAACCAGTTGCCCGTTATTCTAAATGTGCCCACTGTGTTTGCTTCCGCTGTATTCATAAAAATATCGGTTATTTCCCCCACAAATGTGCCGCTATTGCTCCCCGGAAACTTTACATCTTTATAAGAGAGTGTTACATATATCACAGGTTATAGCCTTAACTATTGCACACGACGGAAAGCGAGTTTGGGTGGAGCCGAAAACAAAGGGCCGACCGATTTTCATCAGTCAGCCCCAAGATGTTGCTTATAAGAGGCAAGCGCTTTTACTTGGCAGAAATAATGTCAATAAGAACCGTTCTGTTATAAAACCTTTCTTCAGGCCATTTGTTTCCAAAAGGCATCATTCTCTCTTCCTCCCCAAAACCCAGTACTTTGAAAGTCACGTCAGTTCTTCCAGCTTTGGACAGGGCCTTGGTAAGGATGGTTTTCACATCATTGGCCCTGGCCAGCGACAGTTTCTCGTTGTTCGCTGCGTCTCCGACTACGTCGGTGTGGCCGTGGATAATCACAGTTCCTCCGTGAGGAATCTTTGGCACAACGATCTCAGTGAGGTATTTTTCATACATGGCAATGGCAGTGGAATTGTTGAATTCATAAATGACACTGTATCTCATACCCATTTCATCGACTTCCGGTGTCCAAAGCACCATATTGACAGTAGCCTCTTTTTTCACTGTTTTGCCATCTGGTGTCTGCCCTATCATGGTTACTTCGTACTTGCCTTTGGGGGTAGTACCTAAAATGGATTTGCCGGGAAGATTGACAAGCTCTCTGGTAAAAGGACCGAAAGACTGTACTTTTCCCTGCTCATCTTTGATGTCCAGCGACCACGACTCAAAAGCTTCGTCGGCACCATCGACCCTGAATGATACGTAGCTATCAATCGGAGCTACCTGTACCGCCACGAATTCAACTGGCTTAAGGGCCGCTTCCGGCCCACTCTGGAACTCCATAAGCAGCGCAGGAGAGCTGCTTTCTATAGACACCCTGCGGTCTTCTTGTTGAAGGAGTACAAGTTCCTCAGTTCCGCCTGGCTGCTGCGAGGGTATTTTGGATTTGCTTCTTCCATCTACTGAGATTCTAGCCGCATTGATGCCAAAAACGTCAACAAGATATGTTTTAATAGTCGTTGCCATTTCCCGGCCGTCTTCAGGGCTTTTTCTTGAAGAGCCTACCAGGTTAATGGTAGCCTGTGGGTTTTTGCCCATTCTGTCGCCAAAGATATTAAGGATGTTATAATAGACTACCATTCCACGATCGGAGCGACCTGTCAGGTGCTTCGGTGTAAATACTTCAAGCTGATCTTCCTTGAAATCCTTTACTTGGGTTTTATTGATGGTTACGTACCTGTCAGGTATTTCAGTTGACCCTAAGTCAAAAAATACGTAATTGCGCAAAGGAAAGGTTTCTCTCACCCGGCGCTCAATAGGAATATTGGCGGGTGAAACCACCGTGAACTGAACTTCTGGTAGTCCTATCGCTGCCATCTCCTCTGGTACTGGAGGCACGTCTTTGATTATTTCCTTGCCTTTGCCAAACTTAAGCGCAGCTCCCAACCTAACGGTGGTGTTGTGCCAGGTTTCGGTAGACCTGGGATCCTGGCCAAATTGAGGTTGAAAACTGGCAAACGGAGAAAGAACGAATTGCGTTTTATGATTGACAGACGAAAGTTGAATATCGTACCCGGCACCTACCTGCATGGAAATCACAGTTTTTTCGATGTTGCTGAAGTCACCCTTCACAGGTGGTGTAGCAGCCTGCTCAGGAAAAGCAGGATTGATACCCAGTTCGTAGGTAAATGCGCTTGTTCTGTTGAAGGCAAAACGGGGGCCAGCGTACAGGTAGAAATCTGATTTGAACGGCGCAAATCTCAGGCTTGGTTCAATGGAAATATAGCCCAGGTTGGTCGATAAGTCGGCCGGACAGTTGCAACTGGTAAGTACCTGATCCCACGAGCCTTTGCGGCTGTCGTATCCCCCTTGCAGAATGACCCCGAATCGAGTATCAGGTTTGTAGAACTCGATAGAAGGAGCCACGTACAAGCCAAGGCCTTTTCCATGCCTGAAGGCAGTAGGAACGGTCAGGTCGTCGTTTAGCTGCTGAGTAGTGCCTCTGTAGAAATTGAAGTTCCCGCCCGCTGCTACACCAAAGTGCCAGCTAGGCCTGGTGTACTCCGTAGGTGAAGCGTCCTGCGCCTGGAGAGGTGCCTGTATCCCCGTCAAAATCAAAGCACTGAAAATAAGGGAAAGTATCGTCAGGCTATATAAGGCATGCGAGGGTTGCAATACCTTTTTGTAATTAGTTATCGTTTTCATTTTGTGATAAAAGTTTTTAATGATGTCTATAGCCAGCTTGTAACTGGCCGGCATACTGCTTTTGTGATTGGCCTTTGACATGATAGTCATTGGCGTTAATGGCTGTAGCTTTCCACTGAAAGAAGTGCCACTACCTATGCTGATAGTTCCATCAGTTTTCCAAAAGATATTTTTAGCTTGCGCTTCTCCTCTAAGTACCACATTGCCTCCGTGGCTGCCTAAAGTCGTAATCCGGTGAGAAGCCTCAAATATCCAAACTGCCTCGGCGTCTCCACGGGCATCAAGTGTCAGATTCCCGGCTTGAATAATAAAGCTATCAGCTGTGTAAGTACCCGGCATGAGTGTTAGTCCTCCCATTTCACCAGATATGGCCTGAGCCATGGCTGCTGCTGCCGGAGGGGAAAACCCTCCGGCGAACAGAAGCTTAGCTGACTGCATTGGTTTAGATGCGGTCTTCATGGTATTAATTTGGAGGTCTGGTAATGGTGTTGGCGCTGATCAGCTGTACCGAACCGTTTCTGGCAAGCATCCTGCCTTCTGCCACCGAACCGGCATTCATCGTGATGGATGAAAAGGCGAGTATATTTCCTTTAAATATTGTATTGTCGCCAATGGTCGCTGAGCTACTTACTTGCCAAAACACATTTTTGGCCTTTGCTCCACCCGCCAGGATCACGTTGCCGCCGGCACCACCTACAGAGGTGAAGGCCGATCCAACCTGGAAGATCCAGACGGCATTCTCGTCTCCCTGGGCGTCAAGCGTAAGGTCACCATTCTGCAAGAGCATGGTGGTGGCAGATGTCCAGATACCTGGAGCAAGTGTTTGCCCGCCAAGGTCAGCCGGTGCTACGGAAGGGGCAGGGGTTGTTGCGTTTTTAGCGTCGTCGTAGGCTTGCACCAGCTCTGACTGAGCTTGGTTAAGTGCAGCGTTGATTCCCGCAGGAGCCACATCATCGGAGGCATGGAAGGCACCATTAAAGATAAGACCTGGTCCACCATCCACATCGAAGAAGCCTGTAATAGAAGAACGTGCTCCGGGATAGATACCGACATTCATGTCATGAATCTCGCTGGCACCAGCGTTGTTGGTAACACCCACTCCGGCTATGATACCGTATTCAAGTAATGAATTGAGGTTTACAACTGGAGGGCCTAAGGGGGCCACCGTGCTAAAGCTCCATACGTGATTACTGGCAATGGCAATGCCGCCCACGCTCTTTGCTGCGGTTGTAATAGTGGCAGTATAAGATTTACCCGACAGCAGATTGCTTGTTGGTGTGAAGCTCGCTGTTGTTCCTGTGTAGCTAACTGCACCTGCCACGCTATTTGTACCTTGCATAAGGGTAAATGAAGCGCTGGTGATCGTCAGAGGATCCATTGATTCACTGAAAGTAGCATTGATGACCTTGTTAAGAGGAATACCTGTAGCAAGATTCAGCGGGTCAGTAGAAAGAACAGTTGGAATCACTCCTACATCAAAGCTCCATCCAAAATCAGCGCCCATCGCAAAACCAGCCTGGCTGGTTGCGCCTGTCGTTACATTGGCGGTATACGTCGTTGCTGCCACAAGCGGGCTTATTGGCGTGAAGGTAGCCGTGGTGCCTGAGTAGCTAACAGTACCTGCTATTGCATTGGTACCCTGCATCAAAGTAAATGACGAAGAGGTAATTGTAGCAGGGTTCATGGCTTCGCTGAAGGTAGCACTGATGACCTTATTGGTAGGCACACCGGTAGCCAGGTTCAACGGGTCTGTAGAAACTACAGTGGGAAGTACTCCGGTGTCAAAATTCCACACATAATTGCCTGCCAGCGGAATGCCTACAGGATTGGCTGCTGTGTTGGTAACAGTGGCGGTGTAAGTAGTGCCAGCCGAAAGAGGGTTTGTTGGCGTGAAAGTAGCTTTAGTGCCTGAATAGGCAACAGTACCAGGAACTGATGTTGTGCCTTGCTTTACGGTAAATGAAGTCGGGGTGATGGTCAGGGGATCCATGGCTTCACTAAAGTCGGCCTCAATTACCTGATTCAGCAGTACACCTGTGGCCAGATTGATTGGTGCCGTAGTCGTTACAGCGGGCAGCATGCCAGTATTAAAAGTCCATACAAAATCAGCCGCAACTGCCTCTCCGGTGAGATTCATGGCGCCGGTCGTAATAGTGGCCGAATAGTCTGTGTCAGGTAAAAGATCGACAGACGGTGTAAAGGAGGCCGTCAAACCATCGTAGGTGATGACCCCGGCAACCTGCGTTGTTCCATTCATGAGTGTGAACGAGGCACCATTGATCATCAATGGATCCATTGCTTCACTGAATGTGGCCGTTACTACTTTGTTGAGCAGAATATTGGTGCTCAGGTTGATGGGGTCTGTTGACACCACAGTCGGCGAGGCGTTTGTGGTGAAGGTCCACACATAGGGTGCTTGCAGGAAATTACCATTTTGATCCTTCGCCGTAGGTGCCACTGTGGCTGTGTACTCAATGCCCGGGCGGAGATTTTCTGCTGGCACAAAGCTTACTGTAAAAGTAGCAGCATCATACGACACCGTGCCTTCAATTTCAGCCAAACCTCGGCCGGCAGGAGAGGCTCCTCCAAGGCTAAATGTGGCTTGAGTGATAGAAGAACCATTCATTGCCTCGTTGAAGGTCGCTGAAATGACCTGATCAAGTGGCACATTCACGGCGCCCCCCACGGGATCCGTGGATACAATCACAGGGCAGAGTCCTACAATGCCCTCATTTTCATCTTTACACCCTACTATCAGGACGGCAAAAAATAATGCTGTCAGGGCAGATGTCCATAGCTTGTTTTTTGTTTTTTTCATTATATTAATGTTTAGCTGGTAATTGAATTTTGAGCGATTATTACTCTTTGTCACCCACCAGGTTAAGGGGGTGTTTTACGATGACATAAGTAATTTTGAATTGAGGTTTATGGCTTCTTGCGAGGCCACAATGAGCTTAAAATTGAGCTCATTTTAAGCGACGTCCTCCCTGTGTTGGGCAGGCGGGTTTGCCATTAGGTTTATGCAAAATTCCAATTTTTTGAACCAATAAAATTACACTTCAGTATTTTTGAGTTACATATTTCACTGGTTATTTGTCGCTTTTTGCTGTTTAAGGCGTCTTTTAAAACAGATTGGGAGGAAGTAGTGAAATAGAGTGGTAATTAGAAAAATATAATTTTTCTAATAAAATTTTAGATTTGTCGTGCACCAATATAAAACGGGAATAACCCCAGTTGAGAAGCTTCTTTATTCTGACACTTTTGCTTGGTAAATTTGGTAGATGATGTTTGAAGACACTGAAAGAGCCGCCAGTGATGGAGGATAATTGCATCAGCTATCCTTCTTGGGAAATATTCGGCAAGTGTTTCGGCCATTGGTACGGGGAGGGGGGATAAGCCACGAATTTGCTCAAAGACTTTTAGCCTGACGCACACCCTACGGGCCCACGGCACCACCGATCAAAAAGGCTCTGGTTACCTCGACGAATTACTATTTTGCGCCCTTACTACGATTCGTCTTTCGTAGTACGTACAAGGCTAATGCCCGACACGAAAAACAACAGGCCAAGCCCTCCCCAGGTCAAAAGGATTTTCACGCTATTTGCGCCACCCATGTTGTTGACGAATAACACAGCAGCATAGATAAGACTGCCTATTCCTAATACAGTCAGTAGTCCGCCAAATATTCTTTTTAGATTCATGATTTATGTGTTTAACTGCTGAAGCATATTGAAAAGCGTGGATTCGCTTCCGGGGCAAATGGCCTAACCAAGCGATGCCTCAATAATAATTCCCCACAAAGATGCGACGCTAAGACCAGCCAGGTGTTATATATATTTGGCGTCCTATTACACATTTCACACTTCCCAAAGTAGCTGGATCGCAGGCCATCCTCTAAGGGCTTATGCAGCTGCGGAGACACCTGCAGGGCGTTGCCGACAGCCAATCAGTGATTTATGTAACATTCCTCCTTTGATGTGTAAGTTTTGTGAACCGAAAAGCCCCCAACTTGCCTGTTATCCGCTTAAAAAAATGTGATCATTTGAAACTCTACATCAAGTACATGGTGAGCACCCGCTGCAAAATGGCAGTGAAAGAAGTTTTGAGAGAGATGGGATTGCATTTTATTGTAGTTGATTTGGGGGAGGTAGACATCATGGAGGAGTTGACGGGCGACCAGCAGGACGAGCTCAAAGCCGGGTTGCTTGGCATTGGATTGGAGCTGATGGAAGATAAGAAGGCCATTCTGATTGAAAAGATCAAAAACATCATCACCGAAATGATCCATGCTTCTGGTGAGCTGCCGAAAATGAACTACTCCGACTACATCAGCGAGAAACTTGATTACGACTACACTTACTTGTCCAACATATTTTCGGAGGTGAAGGGCATCACTATTCAGCAATTCATCATCATTCACAAGGTGGAGCGCATCAAGGAACTCATCATTTACGACGAGCTGAACATTACAGAAATTGCCTGGAAAATGGGCTACAGCAGCGTGGCGCATTTGTCGAACCAGTTCAAAAAAGTCACCGGCCTTTCGCCATCTCATTTTAAGCAATTGAAAAGCAAACGGCGGAGCCCCATTGAGACAATTGGCAATTCAGACAAGGGAACTTTGACACAAGGAGAAATAAATCAGCGATGACCAAGACGAGATCTCAGAAATCGCAGTATGCAAGGAGTTTGCTGGAAGCCAGCCTGGATCCGTTTGTTACCATTAGCGCCGAGGGCAAAATCACCGACCTGAATGAGGCTCTGATAAAAGTAACCGGGCTTCGCCGGGAAGAGCTTATTGGCACCGATTTTTCCACCTATTTTACCTCACCTCAAAAGGCGCAGGAGGGGTATTTGCAAGTTTTTGAGAGGGGCTTTGTCTCTGGCTACCCCCTGACCATCAAGCACAAAGATGGGATGTTAACCGACGTGCTTTACAATGCTTCCGTGTACAAAGACAGCAGAGGCAATGTGCTGGGAGTATTTGCTGCAGCCCGTGATGTGACTGAACAAAAATGGGCCATAGAACTAAGAAAGGCCAACAAGGAGCTGGCATTTCAAAACGAAGAAAAGGAGAAGAGGGCTGCAGAGCTGGTCATTGCCAACGAAGAGCTTGTTTTCCAAAATAAAGAGAAGGAAAAACGAGCCGCTGAGCTGAGTGTTGCCAATATAGAGTTGGTTTTTCAAAACGATGAAAAGGAAAAACGAGCAGCAGAGTTGGGGGTTGCCAATGAAGAGCTTGCGTTCCAAAATAATGAGAAGGAAAAGCGGGCGTCCGAGCTTGTTGTTGCCAACGAAGAGCTCGTCTTCCTAAACAATGAGAAGGAGAAAAGGGCTGCTGAGTTAGGAATTGCCAATAAGGAATTGGCCTTTCAAAATGATGAGAAGGAAAAACGTGCGGCCGAGCTATGGATTGCCAACGAAGAGCTGGCCTTTCAAAATGAGGAGAAAGAAAAGCGTGCTGCTGAGCTAGGGATCGCCAACGAGGAGCTGGCATTCCAAAACAATGAGAAGGAAAAGCGTGCGTCGGAGCTTCTTATCGCCAACGAAGAGCTTGTCGTTCAAAATGAGCTGAAGGAGAAAAGGGCGGCAGAATTCACTGTTGCTAATAACGAACTTGCTTACCAAAACGATGAGAGGCAAAAGCGGGCGGCTGAGTTAGACATTGCCAACAAGGAGCTTGCCTTCCAGAACGATGAGAAGGAAAAGCGGGCTGCAGAATTGAGGTTGGCCAACTATGCCCGCAGCCTGATAGAAGCAAGTCGTGACCCATTGGTTACTATCAGCACGGCAGGCAAAATCACCGACATGAATGAGGCGTTTGCGAGCATTACAGCATCAACACGAGAAAAGCTTGTCGGCTCAGACTTTGGCGTCTATTTCACTGACCCGGTCAAAGCCCGTGAAATTTATGAAGAGGTGTTCACCGAAGGGTTTGTGGCAGACTATCCGCTGACCATCATCGATCATGGACTAACAGCTGTATTGTTCAATGGTTCGGTGTATAAAAATGAAAAGGGTGATGTGCTAGGGGCCGTGGTAGTAGCCCGGGACATTACTGAGCAAAAGAGGATTGAAAAGGAATTAATAGAAGCGAAGGTAGCTGCGGAGCTTGCCACTGCCGTAGCTGAGGAGGCCAAAGAGAAAGCCGAAAGTGCCGCCGAAATCGCCGAAAGTGCAGTAAAGGCAAAACAGCAGTTTCTGTCCAACATGAGTCATGAAATCCGTACACCAATGAACGCCATTATTGGGTTTACAAAAGTGGTATTGAAAACGAACTTGTCGGCGAAGCAAAGGGAATATTTAACGGCTATTAAGATTAGTGGCGACTCTTTAATTGTGCTCATCAACGACATCCTTGATTTGGCCAAAGTAGATGCTGGAAAGATGATTTTTGAGGAAATCCCATTCAAATTGGCTTCTTCGTTGTCGGCGATGCTGCACCTGTTTGAAACAAAAATTCAGGAAAAGAACCTGTTGCTCATCAAAGAATATGACGAGAACATTCCGGAAGTGCTGATTGGAGATCCGGTTCGTCTGCACCAGATCATTTTAAACCTGGTGAGCAATGCGGTCAAGTTTACTTCCAAAGGAAAAATTACCGTGAGCGTTCGAATGTTGGCCAGCGAAGAGGAAGAAAAGGTGAATATAGAATTCGCCATTTCCGATACTGGGATTGGCATAACCGAGGACAAACTGGAACGGATATTTGACAATTTTCAACAGGCCTCCAGCGGCACCTCCAGGTTGTATGGGGGCACGGGGCTTGGACTGGCCATTGTGAAACAACTGGTGGAGCCCCAGGGAGGCAGTATCCAGGTGAAAAGCAAAGTGGGAGAGGGGACTACATTTAGTTTTATCCTGAGTTTTGGTAAAACAAACCAGGAAGCTGTGCTCGACGTGATATTTGCAGAGCCGGACAAAGAAATTAAGGACATCAAAGTGCTGGTAGTGGAAGACATTGCACTTAATCAGTTGCTGATGAAGACATTGCTGGACGATTTTGGCTTCGAAAGGGACATTGCTGACAATGGGCGAATTGCGATTGAAAAGCTGGAAGTTAAATCGTACGATATTATTCTGATGGACTTGCAAATGCCTGAAATGAATGGCTTTGAAGCAACAGAATACATTCGTAACACAATGAATTTACAAATTCCCATCATTGCCCTGACCGCAGATGTTACCACAGTGGACTTGGAAAAATGTGAAGCCGTCGGAATGAATGACTATATCTCGAAGCCTGTCGACGAAAGGTTGTTGTACAGCAAAATTGTGTCGCTGGCAAAGAAGCCTTCACAAATGACAGCAAAAGAGGACGTTTTGGTGGAGGTTTTACCCGGAAAGGTCGTCAGCTGTATTGACCTCACTTTTTTGAATAAGCGGACCAAGTCTGACCCAAAATTGATGATGGAAATGATATCACTTTACCTGGAGCAAACTCCACCACTGATCAGCACGATGAAGAAGAGCTTTGCTGAGAAAGACTGGACTACTCTGTATTCGGCTGTGCATAAAATGATCCCCTCATTTTCGATCATGGGCATTCACATGGATTTCGAAAAGAAGGCAAGAGTATTGCAAGAGTTCGCCAGTACTCAGCAGCAGCCAGAGGAAATCTCAGCCCTTGTTTTGCAGCTGGGGAATGTGTGCACACAGGCATGTGCAGAATTAAAGCAGGAGTATAATAAGATGAAGACATCAATGCATGAAAACTGAAAAGAGGATAAAGGTCTTTCTCGTGGACGACGATGCTGTGTTCCTGAAGTCACTGGAAATAGAGTTCATGAACACGGGCAGTTTCATAGTGGAAACCTATGCGACGGGCGAACGCTGTCTTGAAAACCTGGCAAATGCACCTGATGTAATTGTTTTGGATTATCACCTGGATGGAATTGATAAGGATGCTATGAACGGAGTGAAGACCCTGGACAAAATTAGGACATCAAACGCCGATATTCCTGTACTTATGCTGTCCTCGCAAGATAAAATTGAAGTGGCGATAAACTGTATGCACCACAAGGCATTTGACTACGTAGTAAAAAGCGAAACAGCCTTTATACGCATGCAGAAGATCATCACCGGCATCATGCAACTCAAAAAAGTAGAAAAACAATTGAGCTGGTACATGGAAAGGATGTAGCCGCCCATTTTTTTTAGTTTAACTCAGCAAGGGTCATTTTTTTTGCTCATTTTCAGCTGGTAGTTTTTATTTCGGTTGCTAGCCTTGCCGAACTCCCTGAGGTTAGCAACCACATGACAGGCCTCCATCCCCCCGGTTTATTGCTGTCTGCTTCGCAGGCCAACCGCTTCACGGCAACATGTGAAATATGCAACTCTGCCATCTAATTGTGTAATACCAATCAGGCTGAAAAAGCAGAATTTTACGAAACCATCGGCGTGTATTCGCCTCCCCACTAAATCGACTCCGATGCGCTGTATACGCACATCATGTGTAGTCCCTTCTTTTTTAAAACTAAGCATATGAAACGATACCTCAATTCATTACGCATCATCTCTTTTTTGGTCACGCTTTTATTGGTTCAAAGCTGTGACTCGCCCACAACCAAAGCTGACGTGGAAAAGGATATCGGCAAAGCAAATAAGGCCGTTGAAGCGGCTGCAGAAGCTACCGAAGATGCCATGATCAGTAAGAAGGAATACTATAAGGATCACATGGAAGAAGCCATAGACCTCCTGACCAAAAGGAGCATTCAGGTGGAAAAACGAATCTCAGAACTGGTTGCCACTTCGAAGAAGTCAACAAACAAAGAAGCCGCCGCCAGCATACAGGCTGCCATTATTGCTTTCCAAAAAGAGAAGAGTTCTCTGGATAGAAAAATTGAGGCTGTCAAAAACCAGGAACAGGATTGGAGTGCGTCTTATGACGACATCCTTACCTCTATCACCACCATTGAAAGAGAACTGGATAAGCTGAGCGAAAGCATAGAAAATAATTGATGCATATAGGTTAAAACCATTATTATGAAACAGAAAACAGTAAAGACAGCCGGAATCGTGTTGGCCATGCTAACGATGCATGTGGCAACTTACGGACAAGAATTAGCGTCGTCGCTCTTTGACGATGTAAACAGAACCTTGCAGGCAGCCAGAAACGCCCAGGCTGATGTATTGTCTCCAAAATCATTTGCAGCTGGCATGGAGGCCTACAATGACGCACAAAAGAGCTATAAAAATGATGGAGAGATTTCCGATATCAAAGAAGATATCGCCGAAGCCAACGCTAAATTTTCGCAAGCCATAGAAAATACCAAAGTGGGGTCAGTACTGTTTTCGCAGGCACTGTCTGCCAGAAACGATGCTATGAATGCTGAAGCTGGTCAGTTTAGCAAGAACAACTGGAAAGAGGCAGAGGAAGAAATGAAAGATGCTGCCGGGGAACTCGAAAAAGGTGACTCGAACGACGCCAAAGAACAAGCGAAGACTGCCACAGCGCTTTACCGAAAGGCTGAGCTGGAGTCGATCAAAGCCAACTACCTGAGCAATGCCAAAAAACTTGTTGAGCAAGCTGACAAGAACAAAGTGTACAAGGTAGCTCCGAAGACATTTGAAGAAGCCAAAGCACTGATCGCCAAAGCAGAAAAGGAATTGGCCGAAAACAGATATGACACCGATGGTGCCAGGTATTTGGCAAAAGAAGCTGAGTACAAGGCGCTGTTAGCCATGCACATTGCCAAGCAGGAGGAGATATTGGATGATAAAGATTTTGAAGCTGAAGACTATTTGCTGATGATGTACGAGCCCATCACTAAAATAGGCGAAGCACTCGACCTTAATATCAGGTTCGACAATGGTGTGGATGGCCCTGTGGCTGAAATCATATCGTCCATCAAAGGTGACGACAATCTCATCGCTACACTGGAAGCCAAATTGTATAACTATCAACTGCACAACGAAAACCTCACAGCCTTGCTGTCTGAGCAACGTAAGATCCAGGAGATCATGAAAGGTCAGTTGTCTGATGAAGCGCTGGTGGCACAGAAAAGGCAACAAGCCTTGCAGGCAAGAATAGACAGGGCGGCTGAAATTGACGCCAAATTTGATAAGATTCAGCACATTTTTGCCACCGACGAGGCCCAGGTTTTTCGTCAGCAAGACGACGTGATTATCCGGATGATTGGTGTGAATTTTGACATCAGCAAATCTGAGATCAAGCAGGAAGATTACGCCTTGCTTACTAAATTGCAGCAGGCTGTCAATACCTTTGATAATGCTACCATTGTTATCGAAGGCCATACCGACTCACAAGGAGGCGATGACTTGAACCTGGAGCTGTCACAAGCCAGGGCAGATGCTGTGCTTAGTTATATGAGTGCTAATACCACCATCGACAAGTCAAGGTTCAGCACCAAGGGTTTCGGAGAGAGCAAGCCTGTAGCCAACAACGAAACCGCTGCCGGCAGAAGAGTCAACAGGAGAATTGATATTGTAATCAAGCCCACAATGATGGACACGCTTGTAGGATTGAATACATCCGGTAACTGATAGAAACAAATCAAGACGACCTGAGTGCGACAGTTCCCATGTCGTGCTCAGGTTATTTTTATTTTTTAGGTGAAAGTCCAACATGAGCATTGCCAGTGCCCATGGTTTTCTATTTTACCAGACCAATATCAACGCTATGAACTATTTTTTATTTATTCTGGGCATTGTTCTGCTCTTAATTGCCGCTACTGATTTAACCGTAACGTCGTTGTCCGTACGTGGGGCAGGGTTTATCACCAAGCGCTTATCTAAGGCCATTTGGAGAGTAATGCTGGCCATTAACAAAAGAGTGGCTGGTGGAAAATATCTTGAACTTGGTGGTGCAATCATATTGATGGCAATTCTTATCAATTGGTTGTTAATGATTTGGCTTTCGGCTAGCCTTTTGTTCATTAGTCAGCCCGACTCACTGATGAATGTTGAAACAAATTCGTCTACCACAATCGTCAACAAAATATTTTACACCGGGTATACGCTGTCGAATTTGGGGCTTGGTGACATGGAGCCTGTTTCACCTTTTTGGGATTTAGTTACTGCAGTACTTTCGTTTGTTGGCCTGATTCAAATCTCCATCGCCATTACTTATTTCATTCCGGTGGTTTCGGCTGAAATAGTGAAAAGGAAAATAAGCGTTTACATCACAACCCTTGGCTGCTCTGTAGAAGAGATTCTGTTAAATCATTGGAATGGAAAAGACTTTAAAGAGTTAGAACAACCCTTTGTGAGTTTAACCGAATCTATAATTTTACACGGTCAAAATCACAAGGCCTATTCGGTGCTGCACTATTTTCATTCTTCCGACAAGAAGGAAGCTTTTGTGCTCAATATCACCAACCTGGATGAGGTACTTACTGCCCTTTTTTTTAGTGTACCAGCAGAACTGCGGCCATCTCGCTGTGTGCTCAATGGCCTGCGAAAAGCCATTTCAAGTTATCTTGTAACGCTACCTGCCACCTTTGTAGTGCCCGGTGAAGAAACACCACCATTAAACTCACTTTCTGCCTTGGAAAAAAACGGAATTAAGGTGAGCCATAGCGCACCTATTGATTTAGAGTATGAGAAACTGACAACCAGGCGTAGGTTATTACTGTCGCTTATCAAAGACGATGGCTGGGAGTGGGGCGATCTTCAGGCAGGAAGCTACGATCATGAAATGAGCGTGATCAAATAGAAAAATACCTTTCTGCGGAGCTCATTCTTTTTTTGCCACTGCATCGGGCGGTAGTGGCGTGGTATCACCCATCAAAAATCCCCAGGGCCGAAGCGAGTCTATCCTGTCGAAGGTCAGTTTCAGAATGGCTGCAAACGGAATAGAAAGAAACATGCCTGGAATGCCCCACAAAGCTGCCCCCACAATAACGGCAATGATACAGATAAGGGGGTTGAGTTTCACTTGCCCGCCAATTATTTTAGGAATAATGTAATTGTTGTCGATAAACTGGATCAAAGCGTAAAGTCCTACGACGTACACCACATAAATAGGTGACTTGGTGGCAAATGCGACAAGCATAAATATGGCGACACCAATGAGCCCACCTATGTAAGGTATAATGTTAAGCAATGCGCCGATGATGCCAAGTAATATCGGATAATCTATGCCAAGGATAAACAACCCCAAGGCATTTAACACCACGATGATTATGAATTCAGCAGAAAGCCCCACCAGGTATCTACGAATGATGGATTTCACTTCCATAAGTATTTCGCTTACGTTTTTGTTGTGAATGATACCGAAGAGCCGGTGAATGAATTCCACCAGATGAGGTTCATAATTCAATATCATAAAGGTGTAAACAGGCGTGAGGAGCACTACTGCAAGGATACCTCCCATGGTGACAATGGTGGTGCCGATAGCTGCTCCGCTATTGTCAATAAGATCGCTCTTGCCATCCGAAATCCAGGCATTTATATCCCGGGTGCTGATGGAGAAATAACCTGAGGTCCACTTCACTGAGTCGTGGGTGAGCTGCTGAAACTTGTTAGTCAGCTGCGGCCACGATTCACCAAACTTGTTAAGCTGTAGTGAAATCCAAAAGAGCAGCCCGCCAACAAGCAAAATGGTAACCAGAAAAACAACAGTCACCGAAAAAGTCCTGTTGACCTTCTTTCTGACCAAAAAATGGACAGCCGGGGCTACTAATACCGATATGAGCACGGCATAAATGACTGGCAGAATGATAGGACGGATAATGGATAGTATGTTCACCACCAGGTAAAGCCCTATAAGCAACATGGCCACTTTTACGTAGGAAGGCAGCTTTACATTGAGATCCATTGGAGAGGTTGGTATTGTTTTGTTTAACCTTTAATGTGCTCGGGAAGAGCCTTCAGCTTTTTGGCTTGCCGGCTTCGGAGCAGATGGGCAAGCCCACGGCCGAGCGATTTCAGCAGGAGACTGTTTTTTGCAAGCCTACCCGAGACGCCTAGCAATACGAGTGAACCGATGAGGCGTCTTATTGGGTGGTGAGGAGATTCGTCGACTGGAGAAGCCGAGGGGTGGTCGCTGGAATGATTTGAAAAGAGCGAGCTGATGCCTGTTGATTGAGCAACCCCCTTTAGGGCACCTTTAATCATGTTAAACGGCGTTATGCTATCGTAAATCAGTTTGAATTCCGTTTTTAGTTCGTTGCGTTGACTTAGCTGATTGTCTTGCAATTGGATGATAGCGGCTCTGAGGGTTTCCGGAGAATCTATTGTTGGAGCTGGATTAGTCATTGAAGTGCTTGTTTAATAATCAGGGTGCTGACTGGCCTTTTGATCCACTGATGAAGATAGAGGTGAAAGATGATGCCAGCCAAAAGGTAAAAACCTGCCACAACAAAAAAGCCATAGTAAGTTCTCCCCAAAAGCTCACCCAGCCACAACGCCACTCCTATGCTTAGAACAAGTGTGGAAGTGGAAAGCACGAGGATTACGGCTAGCCGGGAAATCAGCGAAGAGGCCAATACCGTAGACATTTCAAGAGACTTTAGCTTTGAGAGCTGAATGGTGGTGTTACCATATGCCTCAAGTTTTTGGAACAACGATTCGAAGGAGTTACTGACGGTTTCCATTGCCTGGTGAGTCTATGTTGAAGGGGAGAAAAATGGGCCACTGCTATTTAGCCAATGGCCACTGAAATTTTTCCCTGATGGGTTATCAAAAGTGTCTACAGCTTGACGCCGTTGGCAGCGACATCTTTTAAAAGCTGTTCAGTCTTTTCGGTTCCGGCCTTGGCAAGTGCCTTCACTTCGTTACTTACCTTATCGTATTTTTCAGTTACGCCAGTTACCAGTAAGTTAAATTTCTCTTCCAGCTCGCTGGAAAACTCATCCTTCTTGTCGGAAATCTTCTTTCTGGTTAACGAGCCCTTTTCCGGAGCGAATAATATCCCGATAGCAGCACCGGCGGCAATGCTGGCTAGTATGCCTACTAAAACTTTTCCTGAATTCATGATTTTTCGCTTTAAAGAGTAAATTTTATGATAGCAAAGGTGACAAAGTTACGATGCTGATGTATTGCACAATCTCACTGTAGAGTTACATGTTTCACACATTTGACTGCTGCGTTTGTTTGATTGCCTGAGAGTAGAGCACCCTACGGTGACTTTATGCGTGGGCCATTTCCCTCTCGTCAATGATAAATTCAAGGCCGTGGGCGACTCTTTTCCCAAGCTGACTGTCGACACGGAAGAAATGACATAGCTGCAAATGAATAATTTTATTCCTCCGCTCGCCGGTGATGCCACTCATAGAAGCCACAATGTTTTTCACAAGGCACTCTCTCTGCATTTCTTTCATCACTTTGCGATACAACACGCCAGACTGCGAAAAATAATCCCCATCATTCTCGTAGTGTTCTATTGAATTTGATTGCCGAGGATCCCCACTTATTACCGGGGCTACATTGTTGGCATCTATGTAGTCAAATCCTTCCTGTCGGTTGTTTTCAGGAGTTTCGCTTCCTTTTTTATTGGAATCGACCGAGCCACTTTGAGGTTGATTTGAGAGCAGGTAGGGCTGCTTTTCAACTGGAATGACAGCCGCCGTAACAGGTGCCTGCTGTATCGGGGGTTTGACATGTTCAACCGGTGCCTGATCACCAGGGTTGGAAACACCCGTATTAATTTTAGCATGGATAAGCTTTTCCTGTTCTTCTGTACTCAGGCTCATTTCGGGAATTTCGTTTAATTCTATCACACCGATATCAATAAGCGGAAAGTCGCTGTGACTCCAAATCTTAGCCGGGTCAAAGGGGTCCCATTGGAAACTGTCGGCCTGTTTTGCTGTCATTACCTGAACAGCCACAGTCCATTTAGGGAAGTTCTTTTTCCTGATAGCCTCTTCAAGGTCTTTCTGTGCATGTTCCGGGTCAACGCCATTCATTTCGCTAGCCAATTGGCCTCGAAAATCAGTTATTTCCTGCATCGTTTTGAAGTGAAACTTTACCCAAAACTGCTGCCTGGCTCTATTGATGAATGCGAAGGGTTCTAAACCAAAACCATGCATGTTCCGGTAGGAGTAGGGGATGCCCTGGTCGCTCATCAGTATCATCACCTGAAGGAGGCTCTCAGGGTTCTGACTCCAGTAGTCCCAAATGAGGGTGGGGCTCTTGCAGTCGGTTTCTATATCAACCTGCTGTGTCTGAATAAATTGAGAGAACTTTAAAGGGTTTTTGATAAAGAACACTGGCGTATTTCTCCCTGTCATAATCCAGTCACCCTCTTCAGTGTAAAATTTTACCGAGAAGTCGCCACGAATTTTTTTTGAAACCAGGTGGTCTTCCTCATTTTCTTCATCCGAGAACCGGGTCAGCAACTTTGTTTGCCTGCCTATGTGGGCAAACATTTTAGCGCTGGTATATTGAGTGATATCGCTGGTTACCGTAAAGGTGCCATAGGCACCGGCTTGTGTCAATAAGTTCTCCTTGCTGAAGGCAGTTACACTGGTGCCGGAAAGTTGTTTTGCCCCCTGGAGGTCACCCGCTGGCTGCATCTCGCTATCGGTAGCCACAGTCACTACGGGGCCTTTCGTTTCCTCATACTTACTGCTGACTTGCTTTCTTTTGCTCTCCATTGGACAGTTCTTTTCGATAGCTTTGATCTGATGGCTTTAGCCTTTTTGCTTAAAATAACCTATGGAGGCCAGGCGCTGGCCTGCTCTTGCTTAAGGTGTGTAACCAACGTTTACCCCCATGAAACTGCCCCAGTAACTCTGGTAGCCATCAAAGTCGTGTGAATTGGTTTCCGGCCAATGCTCCTTGTCAAAACCAGGTGCATTTTTGAGAGTGTCTGCTTCCTGATTGATGACAAATGCTTGCTTTTTTGGGTCGACTGCAAGGAAGGCAAATGGTATAGCAAAGTACTTTTCGCCTATGCCGAGGAAACCACCCAACTCGATCACGAAGTATTCGATTTGGCCAGTGGTAAGGTCGATCATCACGTCTTTGATTTCTCCCATGTCTTCGTTGCCCTTGTTGAACACCCTGTCGCCAATGATGGATGTTGCAGTCAGAAACTTCAACGGGAGGTTGGCATGTGCACCTGAATGATTTTTATTGGTTGTGTTGTCTTCTTTGAAGCTTTTCATAGCATTTGTTTTTTTTCTCTTAGGAAGGAGACTTCAACATATAAAAGGTTGGAGCAGGCCGGGCCTTCTTTTTACAAAGCTGAAGAGAATGACTGGAGGAAGTGTTACACAACTGTGGGCTAACCTTGCATATATCACTGTTCTTGACAAGGATGCCTTCCGAGCTTTCTGTGAAATATGTAATTCTTTTCTTTTTTGTTGTAACAATCCAAAGGCATTGCCAGGCTTACTTTTGAGCCAGAATTGTGGCCTGTTTTTCTCACAATCACTACCACTTGGCCGGTTCATTACATGTCAGATCGAAGCCCCAAAAAATACATATTCTCCCAAGGGATAGACGACTATTTCACAGGTGTTGCCAGTGCTGTCAAGTTTATAGGGCGTTTTTGGCGAGAACTGTTAAAACCACCGTTTTACTTCAGGGAAGTGATCCATCAGTGCTTCGAAATCGGGCTAAAGTCGCTACCCCTTATCACCCTCACCGGGTTTATTATAGGCGTTGTGTTCACCAAGCAGTCACGACCATCGCTGGAAGACTTTGGAGCAGCTTCCTGGCTTCCTTCGCTAATGGGCATTGCCATTGTAAGAGCACTCGGTCCGTTGGTAACTGCCCTGATTTGTGCCGGTAAGGTGGGGTCAAGCATAGGTGCTGAGCTCGGTTCAATGAAAGTAACCGAGCAAATAGACGCCATGGAAGTGTCGGCCATCAACCCATTCAAGTTCCTTGTAGTCACCCGGGTGTGCGCCACCCTCATTACCATTCCTGTTTTGTCCTTTTATTGCATCACCGTGGGCTTGCTGGGCTCTTACGTGAATGTGCATGCTGAAGAGGCCACTGGCTTTATCAGCTACTTCAAAAGTGCCTTCTCCACCATCTCCTTCCTCGACATATTTGCGTCAGTGGTCAAGTCCCTCATTTTTGGGTTCACGGTGGGCATAGTAGGCTGTTATAAAGGCTTCCACGCTTCGCAGGGCACCCGTGGTGTGGGCAAGGCAGCCAACCAGGCCGTGGTGCTGGCCATGTTCCTGGTGTTTATTGAAGAGGTGGTGGTAGTGCAGGTGTCAAACTGGATAAGAAACTATTGAAATGATGGACGCCGCAAAACCAGAACATGTACAAGCCAGCGAACCAGTGATTACCATCCACGGGCTGTCCAAGTCATTTGGTGATTTGGATGTGTTAAAAGGAATTGATTTAACAGTTATGAAAGGCGAAAACATGGCTGTGCTGGGGAAGTCTGGATCCGGAAAGTCTGTCCTGATTAAGATATTGGTAGGTTTGCTCAAACCCGATAACGGTTTTGTGAAGGTGCTTGGAGAGGAAGTGGCCGATTTGCCGGCCAGGGAGCTCGACGCCCTAAGGTTGCGGATAGGGTTTTCGTTTCAAAATAGTGCCTTGTACGATAGCATGAATGTGTATCAGAACCTGGCTTTCCCTTTAACAATGAATTTTAGAAAGCTAACAAAAAAGCAGGTGGATGACGCTGTGATGGAAGCCCTGGAAGCAGTTAGCCTGGCCGACAAGCATAACCAAATGCCCTCAGGCCTCTCGGGTGGTCAGCGCAAACGGATTGGCATCGCCCGCACGCTGATATTGAAGCCGGAAATCATGCTTTACGACGAGCCGACTTCCGGTCTGGATCCTGTAACCAGCACGGAGATCAACGAGCTGATCAATGAAGTGCAAACCCGCTACAATACAAGTGCCATTATCATTACCCATGATCTTACCTGTGCCAAAAACACCTCACACAGGGTGGCCATGTTGCTCGATGGGAAGTTTTCCAAAGTTGGCAAATTCGAAGAGGTATTTGACTCGGATGATGAGCAGATCAGGAGTTTTTACAATTACAATTTTATCAGGTAAATCATGAGCGACACATCCAACAAACGTGCAGTAATAGTAGGGCTTTTTGTTTTCCTCGGGCTCGCTTTTCTCATCACCGGCATTCTGATGGTGGGCAACCTGCACGGTACCTTTAAGAAGAAAATGAAAATCGTTACCTTTTTCGACGATGTCAACGGCCTTCAAAACGGCAACAACGTATGGTTTTCGGGCGTGAAAGTAGGCACTGTAAGCAACCTGCATTTTTTCGGAAAGTCGCAGGTGAAAGTGGTCGTGAACCTCGAACTGAAAGCCCAGGAGTACATCCGCAAAGACGCCATGATAAAGATCAGCACAGATGGCCTCATCGGCAACAAAATACTGGTGATTTATGGAGGCTCGCAGCGGGTGGGGGAGGTGCAGGAAGGAGATACCCTGCAGGTAGAAAAGACCTTTTCCTCTGAAGACATGATCAACATGCTGCAGGAGAACAACAAAAACGTGTTGGCCATTACCACCGACTTCAAGACCATAAGCAAGGCCCTGGCCGATGGGCAGGGAAGCATTGGAAAGCTGCTCGGTGAAACCGTTCTCTACGACAACCTAAACGCCACAGTGCTGGCGCTGAAGCAGGCGGCCACCAATGCGCAAAAGCTGACCAACACAATGAATAAGTTTGGTGCCAACCTGAACAAAGAAGGTACACTGGCACATGAGCTAACGACCGACACAGTTATTATTAATTCACTCAGGTCGTCGGTAGCAGGGCTGAAGCAGGTGACCGACACTGCCGTAGTGTTCATGGCCAACCTGAAGGAGGCCAGCAGCAACCCGAAAAGCCCGGTGGGGGTATTGCTTCACGACGAGGCTGCCGGTGCGAATTTGAAAGAGACGATAAAAAACCTGGAAAGCAGCTCTTTCAAACTGGATGAAGACCTGGAAGCTGCCCAACACAACTTTCTGCTGAGAGGTTTTTTCAAAAAGAGGGAGAAGGCTGAGAAGAAAGCAATGGCAGAGGGGCAGGGCTCCTGAGACAGAAAAATTTACTAGCACATATATAAAGAAACAAATGGTGCAGGCCTTCCCGTTAGGGCGGGATAAGGGCAAGCCCGGTTAGGAAAGTTTTACATTGAAACCCTCCAAGGGGTTCGCTTTTGGCTAACTTTTGTTGGAGACCTGCAAGCTTTCTGCTCTGGAACGGACAAACCCCTGGAGGGTTGTCGATCCAAAGTCTTGGACTGAAGTCAGACTCATTGAACCATTTTTTTATTACTGCACAAAAAATGCTACCTGATTTCAGATAGCATTTTTATTTGAAGGTCATCGTAACAGGCAGCAGAGCCTGGCAGGTTAGATTATATACCCCGGCCCTGTATAACCCTGAAAATGACAGCTATAACTGCGATCACTAGCAGGATGTGAATGATGCCGCCTGTGCTATAGCCAATGTATCCGACGGCCCAGGCAATTAATAAGATGACTGCGATGATGTAAAGAAGGTTTCCCATGACTTATTTGATTTATTGTTTAGTGAATGGCCAGACCGAGGGTGGAAACACCGCTTGAAAGATCAAGAAAGACTCCAACCTTTTTGTTGATATGATATTCGAGGCCCAGATGGACATCGAGGAACAAAGAGCGTCCTCCTTTGTAAATGTTTGTATCTCCCTGATAGCCGTCGTCCCAGCGGGACTTAACGATAGCAAAGCCCAGGGACCCTCCAGCGTAGAAGTCCCAGGCGGGAGCGGCATTCAGAAGCTCATCGAAATAATAGGTGCCTTTTACGCCCAGAGGAATCACTGTTTCTCTGTATTTGTAGTAGCGTGATGGTGTGTTGTTATTGCCCCAATAGTACCTGTTCGAATAGGTGTAAAAGCTGACGAAGGGAGCAAGAGTAAAGTTCGGCGCCACGTCAAATTCGTAGTTGAGACTAAGCACCGGCAGCGACTGGCCAATGTAGCCATAGTAGCCGGAATAGCCGCCCACACCCAGGCCAAGATTCAGGGTGTTTCCAAAGCTCTCCTGAGCCTTGCTTTCGAGTTGCATGAAGCCAAGCAAAATCGCCAGCACAATTAGTTTTTTCATGATGTGTACATATTGGTTGAGTGTGTCATCAGTAGTCCGAAATGGATGGGGGTGGCGTCTTTGCTATTTGACATTTTTCACTGTTAAATCCCTGAAAGCCTTGCCCAACTCGTCCATATCTCTGCTGAACTCAGTTTTGAATGACTCCCATTTCTCTTTGCCTTCTACTTTATAGTCGTCCATGGCCTTTTTCATGTCGCTGTTTTTCTGTTCCAGTGCGTCGATCTTCTTTTCGTATTCAGCCCTAACCTCTTTTTTCTCCCTGGTAATTCTGTCGTTGAATTCGGCAATAATCTTGCCGTTGGCGGCTACCTTTGCCGCCGTTTCTGCCCTGTATTTTTCTACGTCGGCCAGGTATTCTTTGGTAGCCTTGTCCAGGTCTTTTTTGGCTTCGATAACGTCTTGTTTGGCACTTTCAACTTTCTCCGCTTTAGAAGCAGGTGAGTGGCAGCTTGTTAAGCCCGCAGCGAACAGCAAGGCAGCTGCTGTAAATAGTACAAGTGATTTTTTCATGATGGATGTTTTTGGAATATTAAAAAGCGTCGACCGCTTCGTGATGTGTATTTTTACAATCCGGCAATCAGCTTTTGAAGCTCTTCCTTTGATTTGCCCAGCTTCACTTGCAAGCGGCCTAACAGCTCGTCTTGCTTGCCTTCCACCAGCAGTAGATCCTGATCGGTGAGGACGGCGAATTGCTGCTTCAGCTTGCCTTTGGTTTCATTCCAGTTGCCAGTTATTGTTGTTTTGTTCATGACTAGTTTGTTTAGCTATTGCTGTACAAAAGTGCGCTATCGGCTTCCACTGAGTGTTACACTATGTGAGGCAAGTGTTATAGATTTCACACTTACCGGTTTGGAGCCTTAGCCAAGTAGGGAGCGATTCTTTGAGTGGCCATTCATTCGGCCTGTTATGGAAATGGGTTGGGCATTGAGAGCAGGCATACGAGCTTCCCGAAAGCTGAAAAGCTTTCGGGAATTATGTGTCTTGAAAGACCTTGCTCATACAAGCCGGGTGAGTATTTGTGCAATCCAGGGGCTCCTTCGGGAAGGCCATTCCTCTGGTAACTAACAGGCTTTTGGAGTAAAATCAACTAACCAGGTAAAACGATTTCAAATCGGTAACTAATGAACTGTGCTAAGGCAAATTAATCCTCTTTGGGCCGGGGATATCCCTCTGCCGAGGTCAGCTCTTTTTGCCAGCCAACAAATACGCACCTCCACCCAACACGATAAGCACCACCCCCACGTAGGGAGACCAATTGACAGAATGGTTCTTGTCGGCACTAATTTCCAGGCTGCCAATGTCTACCACTTTCTCTTTAGTAACGAAGTTGACCCCGTTGAAAATGGTAATCAACACACCTACCGCCAGTAATACTAAACCTACTTTTTTCATAGTGACTCTTTTTTGAGATATAAACTGAAGCAGGCGTTTATAACAGAATAATTAGCAGCAAAAGGATGATAATAAGCGCTCCAACCGAAACGTAAACTCCTCCGCCTATGTCTCTAAGTCTCGACTTGGTAGCTTTCACTTCTTTTCTCAGCTCTTTCTTTTCCGAAGAGGTCATACCGGCCTTGTCAAGCGCATCAATTTCGCTTAGTCTGGCGAGCAGCGCATTGGCTTCGGCGGTTTCAGCCTCTGTGGGTACTGGTGCTGGTGCAATTGCATTTGATGCCGATACACTTCCCGGAAAAAGGATGAACAATAGCAATAATGTGGTCAGGGTCAATCTTATTTTTTTCATCTTAGTTGTTTTTACGGCCTCATTATTAAGACCTTAAGGTTGCATTTCTTTCAATAAAGTTCGGCATTGGCATCCGGCGAATAGTTACATCACAAGGGAAGATCTTTACATAAATCACACTTTTGACTCTTTGACGAGCCCGCACAGTGGCTAAAGCTGCGGGAGGAAGCAGATTGTCCCCAATTGGCCGTCAGTAAATCTTATTTTTGGGAATAGACAGACACAAAAAAAAGGCAATAACAATATTGCCTTTTTTGAAGAATAGTACTTAACCTAATCGCATTATAGAATCTTATGGGTACTGCGTCGGTTTTCAACGGCGTTGACCTATGCGTTCTTGATCAACCACGTTTCGAACCGGAACCACAGTTCTTATGACCCTCTTTTTCGTCCTTGTCGTCATAGTCCTCACGGTCGTGACCTCTGCCACCACGTCCACGTCCGTCATCACATTTGCGATGGAGCTTAATGTTTCCTCCCGTAAGGGTTCCAGAGATTGTGTAGCCATTAGATAGTTCAAGGCTAAAGCTGTCGTTGCGGCCCGGCTCACCATTGTCCACAAGAATCACCTTGTAAGACACTGTGCCAGCACCATCAAGTTTGGCAATTCCCTCAATCTGACGGGTTACTGCGTCAATGGCGATATAAGATGTTACACTGGTGCTTTTCACTTTCACACCACCATTGGTATGGTCGTCGAAAGAAAGATTACCCCAATATTTGCCGTTTAGAAGACCACCAGATACGCCGAAGGTGGCTTTCTCATTGTTTTGACCCTTGCGTCCGTTGTGATGGCCCTTGCTTCCACTTTCTCCCAGTATCCAGCCACCACCGGTGACAAAATCTCTGCACACTTTTGGAGGATCGGTGGTACCACCGGCGCCATTACAAGCGCTAATGTTGTTGGTGATCATCGTTACGGCTCCGTTCAAAGCCAGCATGCTGCCTGATACTGTTGAACCGTAGGTCATCGTGATGGTGGTATTAGCTATCACCGTTCCGATAAACTGTTCTCCATCAACCGTAGCTGATGAGCCCACAGCCCAAAACACATTGGAGCCATTGCAATCAGCATTTTCGTTGTTGATGGCGATAATATTTGATCCGGCCATCGTCACCAGGGTAGTGCCCGTTTGAAAGACAAATTCCGCATTGCTGTTGCCCTGAAAATCGAGGTACATGGTGCCGTTTACCTGCAGGTTGGCCGAAGGAGCGAAATTGTAAACACCGGGAGTAAAGGTGATGCCATCGAGCTGCGTAACGCCTGAATAAACAGTACCTGGTGCCTGGGCTGTCAGGTAATTGTAGGCGATTACTGCATCATTGTGCGCTTGTGCTGCCACAGGCCCGGCAGCGTAGATAATTCCACTTACCGTTCCAAGACCGGCAGTTACTGTTCCGGGACCCATGATGTTATTCAAAGGAGCCTGCAGGAAGCCCGTAATGGCGGTACCCGGGCTCACCCCAAGATTTCCTGTGATCACTGATTCCCCATCGTTAGTAACGGTGGTGCCTGCCAGCACAGCAAAATCAGCTGCACTTCCCATAGGAACCGAACTCAACGAAGACACGGATTGCTTGTGACTTCCTGTCTCAAGGAAGAATTCCCCGGCATTGGCTGGAAGTGGGTCTTCCTGCTGGCAACCGACAACAAAAACAGCCGATACAAGAGCAAAGGCTGCCAATAGACTTTTTGTTTTCATAATTATTTGTTTTAAGCACTGTTTCGCTGGTTGAACCGGGGCGATAAGAAATGCTGACCTGCCTGCGAACAGCATTTCAGGTGAGCAATGCCCCACTACAAAGCAGCGGTATTTCGAGCAGCAAAGCCTTACAGTCTTTCATGTGGATCTTATATAAATCACTGATTTTAAATAGTTTACAAGAGATTTCCAGAGAAATGTAAGGCTCGGAAAGCGACTACAAATGCCTTAAAACGGAAAAGGGCAGGAGTGAAAACACCCCGCCCTTTCCATTTAAAAAACTCAACCTAACTATATTATCTTATTGAGGCTGGACCACCACATTGGCATCAAGAATGACTGCCGTTTGTGCCAGTGCCCGTCCTTTCAGTGAAGCTCCGGTGCCCAGGGTGATACCAGTTTTGGATAGAATCACGCCCTCAAAATGGGCGGTTGTTCCAATGGTTACTTCGCCAGCCACCTGCCAGAATATGTTTTTGGCTTGTGCGCCACCACTCAATGTCACATTCACAGCTGAGCTCACAGTTAAATTCTCCGCAATCTGGAAGATCCAGATATCGTTGGCACCGCCGTTAATAGTGATACTTGCGGGCACAGTTACTGTGCTTGTCCACTTGTATACCCCTGGAGACAATGTTTTTCCTCCGATGTTTCCTGTGCTTAGCTCAAAGAAGTCGGGAGAAGGACGCCCGGCCGCATCGTTGTAAGCGGTGTTCATGTTGTCAATAGCAGTGGTCAGGTTACTTGACGTAGGCGACACCATGTCGGCGGCAAACACCCTTCCTGTTACCTGAGCCGAAGTGGCAAATCCGGTATCATCTGTCAACGCCAGTCCTGTGATGTACGATTCGGCCGCAGGGCTTATGCCCAGGTCACCAGTAATGGCTGAAGTGGGGCTATTGTTAATCGCAGTCTTCGCCAGCACCACATAGTTGGCTGAAGTACCCAGATCTACCGGCGCAATGGTAGCAGTGCTACCGCCAGTGGTAAATGACCATTCTTTCGCTTCGGCAATGGCATGACCTGCGAGGTCCTTCACGTCCTTGCTAATGATAGCCGTGTAAACTGTTCCC
>TARA_R110002012_G_scaffold4274_1_pt1 | contig 32958 bp, 34 predicted proteins | sample TARA_R110002012 | Tara Oceans TARA_R110002012 (sample SAMEA4396515) | marine metagenome | biome: Westerlies Biome; feature: [DCM] deep chlorophyll maximum layer (ENVO:01000326); material: water (ENVO:00002006), including particulate matter (ENVO:01000060) such as... | depth 40 m
TATAGAACCCTTTTCCGTTCCACCAAACTTATTGATAAGGTTTTTTTACAGTTTTTTCAATTTAATTTATAAGCTATTGAAATGGTACAATTTAGCCATAAAATTTTTTTTAGTTGTTATTATACCTTAATATATATACTAGATTTGGTGCTCTGGTAGCGTTAAGGATTGAACGGCGTGTTTGAGCTCTCCCCATGCGCCAAAAAAGCAAATGGGGAAGCGAGTAGTGAAAGCCTGACCAATAACCGAAAACGGTTATTGGGAACGCCCAAAAAGTAATAATTACCTTCAGGCGATTATTGCAAACGGCAGAAACTAATAGTATCTTTGCCACCTAAAAAATTTAATTTCAATATATGATAGCCATTACCCTACCCGATGGAAGTGTAAAGCATTTTGATGCAGGCATTACTCCTATGGACGTAGCCAAAAGTATAAGCGAAGGATTTGCACGCAATGTAATTTCAGCATCCTTTAATGACGCAACTGTTGAATCTACCACTCCATTGACGGAGGATGGCAAACTTGTGCTATATACATGGAACAACGAGGAAGGGAAAAAAGCCTTTTGGCATTCTTCCGCACATATTCTTGCACAAGCATTGGAAAAGTTGTATCCTGGGATTAAATTGACCATTGGCCCAGCTATTGAAAATGGTTTTTATTACGATGTTGATTTTGGTGACAAAACGATTTCGGAAAAAGATCTAAAGGAAGTTGAGGATAAAATGCTTGAAATAGCTCGTGGAAAACATGAGTTCTCAATTCGCGAATCTTCAAAAGCCGATGCTCTGGATTATTACAAAAAACAGGGCAACGAATATAAAGTAGAATTGATTGAAAATCTGGAGGATGGAACAATTACCTTTTGTGACCATGATACATTTACAGACTTATGTCGTGGCGGACATATTCCAAACACGGGTATTGTAAAAGCAGTAAAATTAATGAGTATTGCAGGGGCTTATTGGCGTGGCGATGAAAAGAATAAACAGCTTACACGTATATACGGTATTAGTTTTCCGAAGCAAAAAGATCTAACAGAGTATTTGGAATTGCTGGAAGAAGCAAAAAAACGCGACCACCGAAAACTTGGAAAGGAACTTGAGCTTTTCACATTCTCACAAAAAGTGGGGCAAGGCCTTCCATTATGGTTGCCAAAAGGTGCCGCACTTCGTGAAAGACTTGAAAACTTTTTGAAGAAAGCCCAGAAAAAAGCTGGTTACGAAATGGTGGTTACACCACACATTGGTCAAAAAGAACTATATGTTACATCTGGCCATTATGCTAAGTACGGTGCAGATAGTTTTCAACCAATACATACACCAGCTGAAGGCGAAGAGTTTTTATTGAAACCGATGAACTGTCCACATCACTGCGAAATTTATAATAGCAAACCGTGGTCTTATAAGGATCTTCCGAAGCGTTTTGCAGAATTCGGAACGGTTTATCGTTACGAACAGAGTGGAGAACTTCACGGCTTGACTCGTGTTCGTGGTTTTACCCAAGACGATGCCCACATTTTTTGTACACCAGACCAATTGGATGACGAATTCAAGAAAGTAATCGATTTGGTTCTGTATGTTTTTGGCTCTTTAGGTTTCGAAAATTTCTATACGCAGGTTTCGTTGCGCGATCCAGACAAACCTGAAAAATATATTGGAAGTCTTGAAAATTGGGAGAAAGCCGAAAAAGCAATCATAAACGCAGCTGAAGCAAAAGGCTTGGATTATAAAGTTGAATATGGTGAAGCTGCTTTTTATGGCCCAAAACTGGATTTCATGGTAAAGGATGCTTTGGGAAGAAGCTGGCAATTAGGTACTATTCAAGTGGATTATAACCTTCCGGAACGTTTTGAACTGGAATACAAGGGCAGTGACAATGAGACACACCGCCCGGTAATGATTCACCGCGCTCCCTTTGGAAGCATGGAGCGTTTTGTAGCAATTTTATTGGAACATACAGGCGGAAATTTCCCCCTTTGGTTAATGCCAGAACAAGTGAGTATATTATCATTAAGTGAAAAATATGAAAAATACTCACAAAAAGTTTTAAATTTGCTTGAAAATGACGAAATTCGCGCCCTTGTTGACAATAGGAACGAAACAATTGGCAAGAAAATCAGGGAGGCTGAGATGAACAAAATCCCATATATGTTGATTGTTGGTGAGCAGGAAGAAAAAGATGGAACGGTTTCTGTACGTAAACACGGTGAAGGTGATTTGGGTACAATGACCCCAAAAGCTTTCTCCGAATTGATTCAACAGTCAATAAAAGAAGAATCGAAAGAATTTAATGTTTAACTAAAATTAGTAAGCCATAGCAATACGAAGAAAAAGAAGTAGAGGCCCTGCAAGGGTAATTAAGGAAGATCAACACAGAATCAATGGAAAGATTCGTGCGGAAGAAGTACGCCTTGTAGGTGAAAATGTTGAAATAGGAGTTTATCCTTTAAAAAAAGCGCGTGAAATTGCTGAAGAGCAAGAGCTCGATCTCGTGGAAATTTCACCAAACGCAAATCCGCCAGTTTGCAAAGTAATAGACTATAAAAAGTTTGTTTACGAACAAAAAAAACGTGAAAAAGCTCTAAAGGCAAAAGCAACCAAGGTTACCATTAAGGAAATCAGGTTTGGCCCCAATACAGATGATCACGATTACGAGTTCAAAAAGAAACACGGCGAAAAGTTTTTGCAGGAAGGTTCAAAATTGAAAGCATATGTTTTCTTTAAAGGACGTTCCATAATCTATAAAGATCAAGGTGAAATCTTGCTTTTGCGTCTTGCCCGAGATCTGGAAGAGTTTGGAAAAGTAGAGCAAATGCCAAAACTGGAAGGCAAGCGAATGATAATGTTCATTGCCCCTAAAAAGAAATAATACTTCATTTTTTTAAAAGAAATTGAAGTTCACAATAAAGCGAAATAATAAATAAAAAGTAGGAAACATGCCGAAACAAAAAACAAAATCCAGTGCCAAAAAGCGTTTTAAGCTTACAGGTACAGGTAAGATTAAAAGAAAGCATGCGTTTAAAAGCCACATCTTAACAAAGAAGAGCAAAAAACGCAAACTTGCATTAACCCATGACGGGTTGGTAGACAAGGCCGACGAAAGCAATGTTAAGCAAATGCTTCGCATGAAGTAATACTGCTTAACCGGTTAAAACAATTATTTAAACCCTGGAGTAGTGCAATAAAAGTATTCACAAAGATGGAACGCCTGCTACAAAAAAATTAAAATTATGCCAAGATCAGTAAATTCAGTTGCGAAGAGAGCCCGCAGAAAAAAGGTTCTTAAACAAGCCAAAGGTTACTTTGGAAGACGTAAAAACGTATGGACGGTTGCTAAAAACGCCGTGGATAAAGCGATGCTTTATTCATATCGTGACCGTCGTGCAAAAAAGAGAAATTTCAGATCCTTATGGATTACCCGTATCAATGCGGGTGCAAGACAGCATGGAATGTCTTATTCACAATTTATGGGAAGTTTAAAAAACAGTGGAATCGAGCTTAACCGTAAGGTTTTGGCAGATTTAGCTATGAACCACCCAGAGGCTTTTGCCGCAATCGTAAAACAAGTAAAGTAAGACATTAACTATATTATTTCGCCTAAAAACCGCTTCAGCAATGAGGCGGTTTTTTTATGTGAAATTTGTAACTAAGGAAGTTTCAGTATCTTCGTTGAAAATAGACGAATGCTTCGCGCTTTATTTCTTTTTTTTATACTTCTTTATATTTCAGGGAATTCTCTTTTTGCCCAAAAGGGAACTGGTAAATTATACCGAATAGATCGATACGAATCTATATATCTACCATTAGGGAAAATTTCATTTGCCGATAAGCTTATTGAATATAAAGTTGGAGCTCCCCCACCAATTCAAAAATATCGCGACAGCATGCAATGTCTACACGAACCAAACTACAAAAATTATCAAACGCCCAATTTTATTTCTTTGGGCTGTGGTGGAAGCCTGACCGTGGAATTTACCGATAACGGATTTATGAATCTTCCGGGCGATGATCTTTATCTTTTTGAAGTAGGGCCGTCAAAAGAGCCCGCCATGGTAGAAATTTCACAAAATGGAAAAGATTGGATTTATGCTGGAAAAATAGCTGGCGGAAAATCTTCGATAGATTTAAGTAAAGAAGGTATTGACAGTGAAACTGTTTTCTACTTTCTCCGAATAACCGATTTAAAAGACCTCTGCAAAAGCAAAAGTGCAGGGGCCGATTTAGATGCGATTGGCGCTATAAATAGCGTAATTAAACTTACCATTAATGCAGATGTTTTGTTTGATGTTGCCAAATACGATTTAAAGGAAAACGCCAAACAAAGTCTCGATTCTCTGGCTGAATCTATTCGGCAAGTAGATAAGGCAACTATATTGGTGGAAGGCCACACCGATAGTGATGGTGACGAAAATTCCAATATGTCGCTTTCAGAACATAGATGTATTTCAGTAAAAAATAGACTGATTGAAATTTTTGGGGAAAATTCATTTTATGAATTTGAAATAAAACCCTATGGCGAAAGCAAACCCCGGCTTCCAAATGATTCCGAAGAAAACAAACAACAAAACAGAAGAGTAGAAATTACTGTTTTACCGCCAAAGGATTACTACGAAAGTTTAAAAAAGAATTAGGTTTTCTGCTTTTTCTTCTTAGCTGCTGGAAATAAAACGTTATTCAAAATAAGCCTGTAACCCGGCGAATTGGGGTGAAGCGCCAATTCAGTCTTCGCGTCCCCTACTCTATGCTGATAGTCTTCTGGGTCATGGCCTCCGTAAAAAGTAAAGAATCCTTTTCCTTTTATTCCGTGAATATAGCGAGCTTCGCCATTGCTTTTGTTTTCACCCATAACCAAAACATTCGCTTTTATCTCATCGCGATCAAATGATGTAGTCTGTCCCATAAAACCCTTTACCAATGCAGTGTGGTTTTGACAAAGCATCGTAGGGATAGGGTCCCATTTAGCCGAATAGTCCATTAAGGTAAAGTAATCACTCTCTTTGGCAATTCTACGTTTTTCAGTCATATCGATACTTGAAAACTCATAGACCATCGGGCTGCGTTCGAGAATAAAATCAGTAAATGCAAAGGTTTTATTGTAATCAATTTTACTCTGATACCCTGGCTCACTTGGGTCTCCGTCAAACATAGGTTCGCAAATATCTACGCCTTCAGCGGAAAGCGCAATATCAAAACTATCAGTAGCGCTGCACATGGCAAACATAAATCCACCACCAATCACATAATCACGTATTTTTTTGGCAACGGCTAGTTTTTCTTCGGATACTTTATTGTAACCCAATTTTGCGGCCAGCGCTTCAGCTTTAGCTTTTTCTTCGATATACCAAGGTGCAGAGCGATAGGCACGATAAAATTTACCGTATTGCCCCGTAAAATCTTCATGGTGCAAATGCAGCCAGTCGTAGAGAATCAATTGATCACTTAAAACCTCTTCGTCATAAATTACAGTATATGGAATTTCGGCGTATGTCAAAACCATAGTAACCGCATCATCCCATGGAAGGTTTCCTTTGGGGGAATAAACCGCAATTTTTGGAGCTTTTTCCAAAACGACTGCGTCCATATTTTTGGACGGACTGCTAATATCTGTAAGAATTTGTTCTGTCTTGCTATCTGAAATCACTTCAAAAGAAACCCCGCGAATCTGGCATTCCTTTTGAATTTCGGGAGAATCGGGCATCAAAAAAGAGCCGCCTCGGTAATTCAGCAACCATTTTACTTTTTGTTGCTTCTCCAAAACCCAATAGGTAATGCCGTAAGCTTTTAGATGTTCCTTTTGGCCCTCGGCATCCATTGGAATAAGTATGTAAGAAGCAGAAGCTTTTATTGAAAAAAGAAGTAATAATATGATTGCAACGTATTTCGGCATAATAAATATTTCGAAAAAATGAAATGATAAGATTTCCGCATTCGCGGGAATAAATATAACGACAATTTTTAAGCCAAAGTACCTAAGGATTATTAAAACGGCACATCATTATCCTCGTCGATGGAAAAATCATCGTTCATAGAACTTCCGAAAGCTTCATTGGGTGATGGAAGATTTTTCGTTTTAAAAGTGTCATCGTTAGCGGCATCGTTCATTCTGGAATGGATTTCCATCGGTGTATCAAAATTATCGAGGCTTTCAAACTTACCGAGGTGGCCAATAAATTTCAAACGAATTTCATCCAAACCTCCATTACGGTGTTTTGCAACTATGAATTCTGCCTGACCAGCTGTTGGTGTGTGTTCCTCATCATCCCATTCGTCAATTTTGTAGTACTCGGGGCGATATATAAATGAAACAATATCTGCATCCTGCTCAATCGCACCAGATTCCCGAAGGTCTGAAAGTAATGGGCGTTTGCTACCGCCACGGGTTTCAACGGCACGTGAAAGCTGGGATAGTGCAATTACTGGAATGTTTAATTCCTTTGCCAAAGCTTTTAGGTTTCGAGAAATAGTAGAAATCTCTTGTTCACGGTTACCTCCTTTTTGACTTCCGCCGGCGGTCATCAATTGCAAATAATCTACAATTATTAGTTTGATGCCGTGCTGTGACGAAAGTCGCCGCGCCTTTGCCCGCAAATCAAAAATAGAAAGCGAAGGTGTATCATCTATAAATAGAGGGGCTTTTTCCAGCCCTTTCACTTTTACGTTGAGTTGTTCCCACTCGTGTTTTTCAAGATTTCCGGTACGTAGTTTTTCTGAACTCAATTGAGTTTCCGAAGAAATCAAACGGGTTATAAGCTGTACCGAGGACATTTCCAAAGAAAAGAAAGCCACGGGAATGTTGTGCTCCACAGCAATATTTCGTGCCATGGAAAGTGTCAAAGCTGTTTTACCCATACCAGGACGCGCAGCAATGATTATCAAATCGCTCGGTTGCCAGCCCGAGGTAAGTTTGTCTACTTTCGTAAAACCTGATGGAACTCCGGAAAGCCCTTCTTTATTGGCTATTTCCTCAATCCGTTTTTTTGCTTGGATTACAAGATTTTGGGCAGTTTCTGAAGAACGTTTAATATTTCCTTGGGTAACCTCGTAGAGTTTTGCCTCGGCATTATCCAAAAGATCAAAAACGTCGGTTCCTTCGTTATAAGAATCTTCAATAATTTCGTTTGAAATTTTAATCAAACTTCGTTGAATATATTTCTGAAGAATAATACGTGCGTGAAATTCAATATGTGCCGACGAGGATACTTTCTGCGTTAATTGAATCAAATAAAACTCTCCGCCAACGAGCTCGATTTTACCTTGCTTCTTAAGTTGTGTTGAAACGGTTAATAAGTCCACTGGTTGGCTGTCTTCAAACAAATCATGAATAGCTTCAAAGATATGCTGGTGCGCTTGCTTATAGAAAACTTCAGGATGTAGGATATCTATTACTTCATCTACACCCTTTTTGTCAATCATCAAAGCGCCTAACACAACTTCTTCTAAATCAATGGCTTGAGGCGGTATTTTGCCTTTTTCAAGCGATATGACCTGCGAAGAGCGGTTTGAAAAACTGGTTTGAGGTTTGATTTTTTCCATGAAGCGAATGTAAAGAAAATGTTAAGAGGATTATATGATTTTTTGCTTTACTATATTAACCGTTCATCAACAATTGAACTGTTGAAAACTGCAAAATATTGTTAATAACCCGTAAAAAAATCCGAGGCTTTCCCCTCGGATTTACGGTATGATAAGCTATTGTTAGATTTAACTTTTAAACTCACCCATTTCCAAATATTTTTCCATCCTTTTTTTAACCAAATCGGTTGGGGATAACATTTTTAGGGCGGCATAAGACTTTTCAATGGCACCTGCCACAGTTGTAAAAGTTTTCTCACGGTCACTATGGGCACCGCCCAAAGGTTCCTTTACAATTTCATCAATTAGCTTAAGTTTTTTCATATCTGTTGCCGTAAGCTTTAAGGCTTCGGCAGCTTGTTCTTTAAATTCCCAGCTTCGCCATAAAATAGAAGAGCAGCTCTCTGGAGAGATTACCGAATACCAAGTATTCTCAAGCATTAAAACTTTATCGCCCACGCCAATTCCCAAAGCCCCGCCACTTGCTCCTTCGCCAATTATAACGACAATAATTGGTACTTTCAAGCGAGTCATTTCAAGGATGTTACGTGCAATGGCCTCACCCTGCCCTCTTTCTTCTGCTTCCAACCCTGGGAAAGCCCCGGGTGTATCTATAAAACATACTACGGGTACTTTAAATTTTTCAGCAGATTTCATTAACCGCAAGGCCTTTCGGTACCCTTCGGGGTTCGCCATTCCAAAATTTCTGAATTGACGGGTTTTTGTATTATATCCTTTCTGCTGACCCACAAACATATAACTTTGGTCACCAATTTTTCCCAAACCACCTACCATTGCTTTATCGTCCTTAAAACTTCGGTCGCCGTGAAGTTCTAGAAATGAATCTCCGCAAATGGCTTTAATATAGTCCATGGTGTATGGACGGTCTGGGTGACGCGAAAGCTGCACACGCTGCCAAGGTGTAAGGTTTTTATAGATTTCCTTTTTGGTGTCGTTTAGTTTTTTTTCAATCTGTTTACAGGTATTGGTCACATCTACATCGCTTTCTTCGCCAATTAGACAGGCCTTTTCGTATTGTTCCTGTAATTCTTTTATAGGGAGTTCAAAATCAAGATATTCCATAGTTTTTCCTTCTTTTTGTAAAGGTTGGTGTACAAAGATAAAATTTTGTTTTAGGTGTTATGCAATCTTCTTCGTTTTCTTTCTTGGGTTATTTTTATGATTCCGTTAGCAATTACCGTTAATAATATAATAGCCGCGCCGTAATAAAACTGTGGACTCATATTTTCAGAATCTCCCAAAACTATGAGTGCCAAAATAATACCATACACCGGTTCCATATTTATGGTAAGCATGACAGTGTAGGGACTTATCCATTTCATTACATGTATGGAAGCGATGAAAGCATAGGCAGTGCAGGCCGACGCCAGGATTATTAAATAAATCCAGTCGTGTGCCGAAATGGTGAAGAATTCTGTGGTGAATTTTCCCGCGAAAGCGAGATAGATACTGATACCTATAACTCCAAAAAGCAATTCATAAAAAGAAATTGCAGAGGCTTTATGCTCCAGCACAAATTTTCCATTAATTACAGAAAAAAGCGCACTTAAAAATGCTGAAATAAGCGCCAAAATTATACCCAAAGTATAGGAAGCCTCTACATCAAAAATTATGTAAAGCCCAACTATTACGATAAGTCCAAACAATACTTCATATAAAATTATCTTTCTTCCGTAAAGCAAAGGTTCCAAGAGCGATGCAAAAAATGCCCCCGTGGAAAGTACGGCCAACGTCACCGAAACATTTGATGCTTTTATTGCTCCAAAAAAAGTAAGCCAATGTACCGCAATAAGGATTCCTGCGAAGCAGAATTTGCCCAATGTTCTTAGTGAAAACTTTAAATTTTCTTTTTTAAAAATCAAGAAGAGGAAAACAAAACCTGCCGCTAATAACATTCGGTACCAAACCAATGGAATGGCTTCCAAAGAAATCAACGCGCCAAGAACGGCTGTAAATCCCCAAATAAAAACTATAAAATGAAGGTGCAGGTAATTGAGAAGCTTATCGTTTCGCATTTCTTAAAAGATAGATTGCCAAAATTCCGAAAATAAAGTTTGGGAACCATGTAGCCACAAAAGGCGAAAAATCACTTTGCTCTGCCATAGTCCCGAAAATTTTATCAAAGAAAACAAAAACCATCCCGATACCTATGCCAATAGCAAGGTTCAGCCCCATTCCACCGCGCCTTTTTACCGAAGACACCGCTACGGCAATAATGGTAAGTATGTATGCTGAAACTGGTAAACTCCAACGCTTATACCGAACCACTTCATAACGGTTAATGTATGAAGAACCACGGGCTTTTTCTTTTTTGATGAAATTGTTGAGTTCTGTGAAATTCAGCGTTTCGGCAATGTAGGTTACTGGTGTTAAATCTTCCAAATCGAAAGAAAAAACGGTGTCCAATTTTGGCTTGCTTTCCAAAACATCTTCAAATTCCCCTATCTTTCTTTTGTTATAGTGAAACAACGAATAAGTGCTGTCCTTTTCATTATATTTTATCTGCGCTGCGGAAATTTTATAGGTCATTTTATTACCTTCAAAATGTTCCAAAGTAAAATTACTACCTATTTTATCGGTTACGTTAAAATAACTTACGTAAATATAATCGTTGTCGTTTATCTGTGTGTAAACATTGCTTTGGTCCCTGTCCTGCTTTCCTTTTTTAAGATAATTATAGGAAAATTCATTAAAACCCTTACTGGCCTTTGGCGCCAAATACATACTAAAAACAAGCGCAGCAATACAGACTATGGTTGCACCAATGATATAAGGACGCAAGAATCGATAATACGAAACACCGCTACTCAAAAAGGCAATTACCTCGGTATTATTGGCAAGTTTTGAGGTGAACCAAATAACCGAAAGAAACAAAAACAAGGGAAAAAGCAGGTTCGCAAAATAAATGGTGAAGTTGTACAAATAGATAAGAACTTCCGTCAAAGGCACCTCGTTTTCAAGAATTTTATCAATCTTCTCGGCAAGATGGACCGTGATTCCAATAGGTATAAAAAGCAATAACAGCAGCGAAAAAGTGCCTAAATATTTTTTTAATATGTACCTATCGAGTATGCTGAGCATGTTACAATCTTTGATCTAGTTTTTTGACCATGCCGTTTTTCCAATCGGCAAAATCACCCGCTAATATATGTTTTCTCGCCTCGCGAACCAACCATAAATAAAAACCTAAATTATGGATAGTAGCTATTTGCCTCCCAAGCATTTCGTTTACGGTAAATAAGTGTCGAAGATACGCTTTGCTGTATTCAGTATCTACCCAAGTAATGCCCATAGGGTCGATTACAGAAAGATCAGCCTCCCACTTTTTGTTTTTGATATTGATTATTCCTTCGGAAGTGAAAAGCATCCCATTTCTTCCGTTACGGGTTGGCATTACACAGTCAAACATATCAATACCCAGCGCTATATTTTCCAAAATATTCACAGGTGTACCCACACCCATCAAATATCGCGGTTTTTCCTTCGGAAGAATTTCCGTAACCACCGCTGTCATTTCGTACATTTCATCAGCGGGTTCGCCTACTGAAAGTCCACCAATAGCATTGCCTTCAGCTCCAACCGAAGCAATATATTCCGCAGATTGTCTTCTTAAATCTTTATAGGTACTTCCTTGAACGATTGGGAAAAATGTTTGCCCGTAATCATATTTTAAAGGCGTTTTTTCCAAATGCTTTATGCAACGGTCTAACCAACGATGGGTCATATGCATCGATCGTTTTGCATAGTTGTATTCGCACGGATACGGCGTACATTCATCAAAAGCCATAATGATGTCAGCGCCTATGGTGCGTTGAATTTCCATTACATTTTCAGGAGTGAAAACATGGTAACTGCCGTCAATATGACTTTTAAATTTTACACCCTCTTCCTTAATTTTTCTATTGGCCGAAAGCGAATACACTTGGTATCCACCACTATCAGTCAAGATATTACGGTCCCAATTCATGAACTTATGGAGGCCACCAGCCTTTTCCAGAACAGGGGTTTGCGGCCTTAGGTATAAATGGTATGTGTTACCAAGAATAATATCTGGGTTTATATCTTCCTTCAACTCACGCTGATGGACGCCTTTTACGGTCCCAACCGTTCCAACGGGCATAAAGATTGGTGTTTCTATTATTCCGTGATCTGTAGTAATTGTAGCGGCGCGGGCACTGCTCTGTAAATCTGTAGCTTCTAACTTAAAGTGCATTCAGCAATTTTTATTGAGGTGGCAAAGATAACCTTATAATTCTGAATTTAGAATTCTGTATTCAGAATTGAATGACATGTTAACAAAACCCTCAAATCGTTAATAAAAGCATACGTTTCAACTTTGAACGGCTCTTTGAATGCTTTACTTTTGAAACTGAAAATTAAAACATATTATGGCAGATTACAAAGCACTTGAGGATTTGGTGGTTCAGGTCCGACGGGATATTTTACGACAAGTACACAAAGTGAATTCTGGACATCCCGGAGGTTCGCTGGGCTGTACCGAATTTTTCGTGGCTCTTTACAATGAATTGATGGAACGTAACGAAAGTTTCACGATGGATGGAATTGGAGAAGATTTATTCTTTCTTTCAAACGGGCACATTTCCCCAGTCTTTTATAGTGTTTTAGCACGTGCAGGATATTTTCCTGTGGAAGAATTAAATACCTTCCGTCTTTTAAATTCACGCTTGCAAGGCCATCCAACAACGCACGAAGGCTTACCAGGCATTCGTATTGCATCGGGTTCTTTGGGACAGGGAATTTCAGTTTCCATAGGAGCCGCACTTACCAAAAAACTAAACAAAGACAAGCACATAGTTTACACCCTTTGCGGCGATGGCGAATTGCAGGAAGGCCAAAACTGGGAGGCAATAATGTATGCTGCTGGTAATAATGTGGACAACCTGATTGTAACCGTAGATTTAAACGGCCAACAGATTGATGGGGCTACAAAAAACGTACTTCCGTTAGGAAACTTAAAAGCAAAGTTTGAAGCTTTTGGTTGGGACGTGATGGATATTGAAAAAGGAAACGATTTAAAAGCTATTGTTGCAGGAATGAAGAAAGCCAAAGAAAAAACTGGCAACGGAAAACCAGTTTGTGTTTTGCTTCATACCATTATGGGCAATGGTGTAGATTTTATGATGCACACCCACGATTGGCACGGAAAAGCTCCTAATGACCAACAGTTGGAAACAGCACTTTCACAGAATCCTGTAACCTTGGGAGATTATTAAAATTGAAAACAGTTCAGATGAAAAAATATACAGATACAGGCAAAAAAGATACACGTTCAGGTTTCGGGGATGGACTTACGGAGCTTGGAAATAAAAACAAGGATGTTGTAGCACTTTGCGCAGACCTTACAGGTTCATTAAAAATGGACGAATTCAAAGAAAACCATCCAGATCGTTTCTTTCAGGTAGGTATAGCCGAAGCAAATATGATTGGTATTGCTGCGGGAATGACCATTGGCGGGAAAATTCCTTTCACTGGTACTTTCGCAAATTTTTCTACGGGAAGGGTTTATGACCAAATACGTCAAAGTGTTGCCTACAGCGGAAAAAATGTAAAGATATGCGCTTCACATGCAGGTTTGACTTTAGGTGAAGACGGAGCTACACATCAAATTCTTGAGGATATTGGATTGATGAAAATGCTTCCGGGAATGACGGTAATTAATACTTGTGACTACAACCAAACAAAAGCTGCAACCATTGCTATTGCGGACCACAAAGGACCGGTCTATCTTCGTTTCGGAAGGCCGAAGGTTGCAAATTTCACTCCTTCCGACCAAAATTTTCAAATAGGAAAAGCAGTTCAATTGCAAGAGGGAAATGATGTTACTATTATTGCTACGGGTCATTTGGTTTGGGAAGCTTTACAAGCTGCGGAAACTTTAAACGAAAATGGAATTACTGCTGATGTAATAAACATTCACACCATAAAGCCTTTGGACGACTTAGCTATACTGAAAAGCGTTAAAAAAACAGGGTGTGTAGTAACTGCAGAAGAGCATAATTTTCTTGGAGGTTTAGGCGAGAGTATCGCACGTTTACTTTCAACACAACATCCAGCTCCCCAAGAATTCATCGCGACAAATGATACTTTTGGGGAGTCTGGTACTCCAGAGCAACTAATGGATAAATATGGATTGAATGCATCAGCAATTGTTAATGCTGTAAAAAAGGTTATAGCACGCAAATAATCCTAAATAATAGATAAAAAAAGCCCGACTCTATTTAGAATCGGGCTTTTTTTATCTATTATCATTTTAGTTTAACTATCAGCATCTAGATAGTCTGGGGTACCATCTCCATCCACGTCTGGGAAGGTTATGTTTCCGTTACCGTCTATTTCGATTTCATACTTAGTCAAACGGCCGTCACCATCATCATCATCATCCAAATAGTTTGCCCCGCCTGTACCATCAGTATCATCATTCAGCAAAAATCCATCACCATTAAGATCTTCCATATAAGAGGGTATTCCATCATTGTCATGATCAGCAACCTCTGATTCAAATAATTCAAAAGAGAAAATAAGTTGGTCATAAGCATTTAATCCTCCTGTCGGTGGAGGATATTGATAATATGCCAAGCCAGAAGGTATAAATACCGCTCCAATACCGTAATTTTCAAAAGTAAGTGTGCCATCTGGGTTAGAAATAACGTTGGATGCCCCTCTAAATTGAATAATTGCTTGTTGCAATCCTCTAATGATCCCAGAACTCGTAGGTGTATCTACAAGATTAAATCTAACTGGTATTACGGAACTGTCAAATAAATCGAGGTTCATTAATCTTCCTTCATAAGTGTTTATGGTGTAATCAGAAAAATGAGGTTTTTCACCGCCACCATCACGTACATTTAAATAGTATAGTTTATAGGTTACGTCTGTATCAATTATATCTTTAACCTCAACAAAATCTACCTGTTCAATCAAAGGAGTTTTGGAAGCATTATCTCCTGCTATTGTATCAAACTTTATTTTAAAATTTTCCGGATCCGTTTGAAAATCTTCATAATTGTAAAAGTGCGTTTCTAAAAATTCTTCAATCTCTGCCTGAGCCCTGATAGCCTCCTCTCCTCTATCACGAGGTGGTGGCGGTGCAGGAATATCATCATCTTTTTTACAAGAAGTAGTAATTAATAGCAGCCCAATCATCAAGCCGCAAGCGTATTTTATTTTAATCATCATCCAGTTTTTGTGGGCGCAAGATACAATTTTCCGTTATTTTTGCACACTACATTAACGTTGTTTTGGGCATAATAATTATGAGGATTGATAAATATTTGTGGGCAGTTCGGTATTTAAAAACCAGAAACATGGCAACTCAGGCGTGCAAGAAAGGTTCTGTACGTGTTAATGGTGATATCGTAAAGCCATCCAGAGACGTTTATCCGGGCGATGTTATAAATATTCGGAAAAACCAAATTACTTATGAACTGGAAGTTCTTGACCTGCCCGCAAGTAGAGTTGGCGCTAAATTGGTAGATTTATACAGAAAAGATACAACGCCCAAAGAGGCATTTCAAACAAATGAAATGCTGCAATACGCAAAAACCTACTACAGAAAAAAAGGCGTGGGCAGACCCACAAAAAAGGATAGGAGGGATTTGGATGATTTTACAGAATCAACAGATGACGAAAATGAAGCGATATAACTATATTTGAAAAAAATAGCTGATGCAAGAAATAAATACCGTCATTCTTGACAAAAAACAGATTGCCCATAAAATAAAGCGGATTGCCTATCAAATCTACGAAACAAATGTAGATGAAAAAGAGATGGTGATTGCAGGCATTATGACCAATGGTTTTGTACTAGCGAAAAAACTTAAGACTGAAGTTGAGAAAATTTCTTCAATAAAAGTGATACTTTGCGAAGTGATAATTGATAAAAAGAACCCCACCAACCCAATAAAAACCTCATTGAAAGAGGAAGATTACAAAAATAAATCATTACTTCTTGTTGACGATGTGCTCCATTCTGGAACTACTTTAATTTATGGTGTGAAGCATTTTTTGGAAGTACCGTTAAAGAAATTCAAGACTGCTGTTCTCGTTGACAGAAACCATAAAAAATATCCTGTAAAAGCAGATTTTAAAGGCATTTCGCTTTCAACTTCGCTGAACGAAAACGTTTGTGTGATTTTTGAAAAAAATAATGACAGAGCGGTATTAGAATAACTTCAAAATTATCTTTTCAACAGTTTTAGCTACACTTTCTGAACCTACATCAATAATCATATCAGCCTGATTATAGTAGAATGCCCTTTCAAAAAGGTGTTTTCTAATAAAATCTTCAAGTTCAATTTCAGAACTTAAGTGAGCAATCAGAGGTCTATCTACTTTTTCTGAAAATAATCGGGAAACTAAAGTATTTATTGGATTTTTTAAATACACTGAAACAGTATCTTCTTGATTTCCTATAATTTCCATAGCATCTGAATAACACGGTGTACCACCGCCTGTTGCCAAAACGAAACTGTTCGAGTTTTTTAAAAGTTGCTTCAGTACTTTGTTTTCCACTTTTCTGAAATAAACCTCCCCCTTTTGCGAAAATATTTTAGATACAGAAATTCTTTCAGCTTTTTCAATTTCAGAATCGATATCCTTAAAAGGTAGCCTCAAAACTTCTGCAAGTTTTTTTCCTATAGAAGATTTTCCACTTCCCATATACCCAACCAAGACGATTTTCATAGGTTTTCAAATTACGAATTTCTCAATATATGGTGTAACATTCTCTTAAATTTTATAGATTATTTATAAAAACGGAACTTTTGAAATAAAAAATTTATTTGTGAGCCCCTGTATTTCAAAGGTTTTCAATTTTCCTCAAATTTAATTCATTTTCGTTTTGAAAATTTAATTTAATGATAGTATATTTGCACCCGCAATAAGGAAGACCTGGTAGCTCAGTTGGTAGAGCACCTCCCTTTTAAGGAGGTGGTCCTGGGTTCGAGCCCCAGCCAGGTCACTAAAAGTTAAGCCCTCGGTTTAACTTTTTTTGTTTAAAGCACTTCTTAATTTGTTTTAAACGTTTAATTGAAAAATAAGTATCCACCCGGGTGCTGGAATTGGTAGACAGGCATGGTTGAGGGCCATGTGTCCTTTGGGCGTGTGGGTTCAAGTCCCATCCCGGGTACTTCCTTTTTTAAAAAATATTCTTTTTGATTAAATTAAGTTTAAAATTTTAGGTTGTTTAAACTTTGTTTATCAAAATGTTTAGAGAATTTTAAATTAATCTAAACAAACTCACTTCTTTTTAGTACATTCACAAGGCAAAACTAAATGGTAATTCAGTGGTCAAAACACAATTTGGCATAAAAGATCTCGAAAATCTCTCAAATGTAAAAGCCCATACAATCAGGATTTGGGAGAAAAGATATAACCTTCTTGAGCCAGAACGTACCGATACCAACATTAGAAAGTACGATCTCGACAACCTTAAGAAGTTATTGAATGTTGCCTATCTATACAATGCTGGGTACAAAATCTCAAAAATTGCAAGCTTAGATAATGTACAGATTCAGGGATTGATCAAAAAAAACATCAATGGCCTTGATTCTGAATATATGCTGAATGTTTTTAAGTCGGCAATGTTTGAGTTTGACGGTGAACTTTTTGATGCTACTTTAGAAAAACTTTTAGAAAAAAAGTCTTTTCGGGAAGTGTTTGCCGAAATATTTGTGCCACTGCTTACTGAAATGGGGATTCTTTGGCATTCTGGCACAATTGATCCTTCACACGAGCATTTTATTTCCGAAAAGATAAAACACACTATTATTAGCTACTCGGCTAAACTGAAACAAAGCAATTCTCAAAAGGGGCAATTGTTTTCCCTTTATCTTCCATATCACGAAATCCACGAAATTAGTTTGCTTTATGCTAATTATGAGTTAATTTCAGCTGGTTACAATACAATCTTTTTGGGTCCAAACATACCTTTGGAAAGCTTAAAACATGTCTTAAACACAAAAAAGAATGTAATTTTCGTAACCTATTTTACAGTCCGCCCAGAAAATGATAATATAAAAAAATACCTTATAGATTTTCAAGATCAAGTGGCTCATAAAGGTTCGTGCGAACTCTGGGTCTTGGGCAATAAAGTGGAAAAGAATAGCAAAAGCACAAAAAGTGTAAAGTTTTTTAGGGATATTAAACAGTTTACAGACCATATTGAAAAACTGTCAATCTCCTAATTATAAATCTTTTAAAAAATTCTTGAAACCGAAACCAATTTTCTGAGAATTAAATATTCCCAATAAATTTAAATCTTAACACAAAATTAAATTCTGCAAATTTCTTTTTTGTTTAAATAAAATGTAGATTTGTTAAACAATATGAAAAAAATTGCAGTTATTGGCTCTGGTTTTTCTTCGCTCGCAGCCTCTTGTTATTTGGCTCAAGCAGGAAACAATGTAACTATTTATGAAAAAAACCAGAGCATTGGTGGTCGGGCAAGACAGCTAAGTAAAAATGGGTTTATTTTTGATATGGGCCCTACTTGGTATTGGATGCCCGATGTATTTGAACGTTTTTTTAAAGATTTTGGTAAATACCCTTCAGATTTCTATGAACTTAATAAGTTGAATCCGGCGTATCGCGTATATTTTGGTGAAGAAAATTATATAACTATTGAAGATACTCTTGAAAAGATTTGTGCTTCATTTGAAAAAGAAGAGCCAGGAAGTTCACTCAAGTTGAAAAAATTTATGGCCCAAGCATTAGATAATTACAATATTGCCATAAAAGATTTGGTATACAGACCAGGTATCTCCCCTTTAGAATTGGTTACTTTCCAGACGATGCAAAAGATTGGGCAATTTTTTAGCACCATTAGTAAAGATGTACGTAAGGAATTTACAAATCCCAAGCTCATTTCAATTTTAGAATTTCCTGTATTGTTCTTAGGCGCAAAACCTTCTGCAACACCTTCCTTTTATAGTTTTATGAACTATGCAGATTTTGGGCTCGGAACATTTCACCCAAAAAAAGGGATGTTCTCTGTGGTCGAAGGGATTAAAAACCTAGCGGAAGAACTTGGCGTAATTATAAAGACAAATCAAAACATTGAAAAAATCTGTGTTGAAAAAGGAAAAGCTACTAGCATAAGTGTAAATGGTGAAAAAATTGATGCAGATATCATTTTAAGTGGTGCCGATTACCATCATACAGAAACACTTTTGGACAAAAAATTCCGACAGTATTCTGAAAATTATTGGAGTAATAAAACCTTTGCTCCTTCTGCCCTATTATTCTATGTTGGTTTCGATAAAAAAATCGAAAAAGTTGATCACCATACATTATTTTTTGATGTTGATTTTAAAAAACATTCTGAAGAAATATACGATTCGCCCCAATGGCCCGAAGAGCCCCTTTTTTACGCAAGTTTTCCTTCAAAAACCGATAGTAGTGTAGCACCCGCAGGAAAAGAGGCTGGAATTTTTTTAATTCCATTGGCTCCAGGTTTGGATGATATCCCAGAATTAAGAGAGGAATATTTTGAAAAAATAATCGATCGGTTTGAGAAAATAACCAACCAAGAGGTAAAAAAATACGTTATATTTAAAGAGTCCTTTTGCATAAATGATTTTATTTCTGACTACAACAGCTATAAAGGAAATGCTTATGGACTTGCAAATACGTTAATGCAGACAGCATTTTTAAGGCCAAAGCTGAAAAGTAAGAAAGTGAAAAACCTTTTTTTCACAGGACAACTCACAGTCCCTGGACCGGGAGTGCCTCCCGCACTCATCTCTGGAAAATTAGTAGCCGGTATAATTGAAAAAGAAAAAAAATAGTGAAAGAACTTTTTGACATAGTATCCAAAAAATGCAGCAAGCAGGTAACTGAAGCTTATAGCACTTCCTTTTCGTTGGCAACACGCATGCTTGGACCTTCCATACGTCAAGATATATACAACATTTATGGTTTTGTACGTTTTGCGGATGAAATAGTAGATTCTTTTCACGATTACAACAAAGAAGTTCTTTTTAGTAGGTTTGAAAATGCACTGGAACAAGCCCTTTCAGATAAAATAAGTCTAAACCCAATTTTAAATTCATTTCAGGAAACAGTCTATAAATATAGTATTCAAAGAGAGTTAATTGATACGTTTATGGCCAGTATGCGGTTGGACCTAACCAAAAGCGTCTATTCCACGAAAGAAGAATTTAATGATTATATATACGGTTCGGCAGATGTTGTTGGTTTAATGTGCCTAAAAGTTTTTGTGAAAGGTGATACTGAAAAATATAATCAATTAAAGGAATCGGCGATGAATTTAGGCTCCGCGTTTCAAAAAGTGAACTTTCTTCGCGATCTTAAAGAAGATTATGAAAACTTAAGTCGAACTTATTTCCCGAATACAAATCTGGACTCACTTGACGAAGTTTCAAAAACAAAAATAATTGAAGAAATTGAAGATAACTTTAATCGTGGATACCAAGGAATATTGCTATTGCCACCCGATTCAAAGTTGGGAGTTTTTGTAGCTTATAGATATTATAAAAGATTGCTGAAAAAACTTCAAAAAACTCCTGCAACGGAAATTAAAAACGCTAGAATTCGAGTTCCAAACGTTGAAAAAATTGGGCTTTTAACTCGCAGCTATGTAAAATATCAATTAAATTTGGTGAAGTAATATTACAGGATATAGAAGTGCGATTTAATTAATTTTAGAAAAAAACGTATATCTCCCAAATTAATTTAAATTAAAATGACAACAGTTCTTTGGATACTAATTTTCATTTCCACTTTTTGCATCATGGAATTTATGGCGTGGTTTACGCATAAATACATAATGCACGGCTTTTTATGGAAATTGCACAAAGATCATCATCATAAGGATCACGGTAGTTGGTGGGAGCGTAATGATTATTTCTTTCTTTTTTATGCCTTGGTGAGCATCAGCTGTTTTGTAGGGTGGAGTTATTATGGATTTTGGGCAGGTCTGCCCATAGGCTTAGGAATTTTTGCTTATGGACTTACTTATTTTTTTGTTCACGACATTTTTATCCATCAGCGTTTTAAGATGTTCCGAAATGCAAATAATTGGTATGCCCGCGGCATTAGGCGTGCGCACAAAATACACCACAAACATTTGGGAAAAGATAAAGGAGAGTGCTTCGGAATGTTACTACCACCGTTGAAGTATTTCAAAAAATAGCAGATGTGGCACCTCTACCTCTTATTGAATCTTGCATCTCTCAGCATACCTTTTCTTTTTAGTTTTCACCCTAAACTGAATTTTTATAAGCTATGGAAATATTTTTTTCCCGCCACATTTATTATGATGGCTTTTTTTATTCCGTGGGATATCATCTTTACCCAAAATGGTATTTGGGGTTTTAATGAAAAATATCTTTCTGGAATTAAACTGGCCAATCTGCCTATAGAAGAATGGCTTTTCTTTATCTGTATTCCCTATGCTTGTATTTTCACTATATGTGCTTTTAAAAATCTGCTTCCAAAATTTTCAATCTCAGAGAAAACCACTCAAATAATATACTTTTCAATACAAACTATTTTAATTGCTACACTACTCTATTTTTACGATCGGTGGTATACCGCCATCAATTTTGGTTACGCAATTGTTCTGTTGGCCTTGGTTTTCAATTACAACCGTGAGGTGCTACAGGTTTTCTTCCCAGTATTCCTCATTCTTTTGGTTCCATTTTTTATTGTGAATGGATTTCTTACCGGCAGTTGGATCCACGAAGAAGTGGTTTGGTACAACAATGCTGAAAACTTAGGCATCCGCATTGGCACAGTGCCTATAGAAGACAGCGTTTATGCACTTTCAATGCTTTTGACAATTTATGTTTTAATGGAGAAATTTAAAAAAAGGTATAGCCCGAAATTACAATAGCCTTCGAAAAAATTCGGCAAATTAACAGCAATAAAATTTCATATACAATAGATTTAAGAATGTAAAGTGATTGTGATTTTACATTACATTTAATCCTAAAAATCACAATTGTTATGATACATCCTAAAACTGAACTTAAATTTATAAGCGAACAAATAGGTTACGGCGTAGTTGCTACCGAATTTATTCCCGCAGGAACAATTACCTGGGCTCTAGATGATTTGGACCGTGAATTTACACCGTCCAAAATAAAAAAAATGAATTCGCTTTACCAGGAAATTCTGGAAACCTATTGTTACCGGAATAATAAAGGCAATTTTGTACTATGCTGGGATTACGGCCGTTTTGTAAACCACAGTTTTAAAAGCAATTGTATGTCTACAGCATATGATTTTGAAATTGCCATCCGCGATATTCAACCCGGGGAAGAATTGACGGACGATTACGGCTACCTAAATGTATCTGCACCCTTTAAGGGCATTGATGAAGGCACGCGACGTAAAACTGTCTATCCCGACGATCTTTTGAACCATTACCAAACTTGGGATAAACAACTCATTAAAAATTTTCCAAAAATATTGAAGGTTGATCAACCCTTAAAATCTTTGATTACACCAAAATTGTGGAATACCGTTATTGAAATTGCCGAAGGCAAAAAAGAAATGGATTCTATCTTAAAAAATCATTTTTCGGGATAGCATACAAAAGGATATTACTTGAGAAGATTATCTAACAATATTCTCGTTTTTTCGCTATTCCAATCCGCAGCACCTTCTTCATCAATTATTATTTCACCAGTTTTTGAAATTACGTAGGTAGTAGGCAGGGCCTGTGACCTCAATTGTTTTGGCGCCTGTTGTTCTTGAAGAAAAACTGGCAACGTATATTCGTTTTTCTGAAGAAACCTCTTTACTTTTTCAGATTCTTCCGAAGTAATAAAATAGAAATCAACCTTGCCTCCATAGGCATCATATAATTTCTGAAACGAAGGCATTTCGGCTACACAGGGCGGACACCAAGTAGCCCAAAAGTTTACAATAGTCACCTTGTTTTTGGATTGTGAAAAATTGATTTCTTTACCATTCAATTGTTGTAAACTCCACTGATAGTTTTCCATTTTCTCGCGTTCTGCTTTATCTTTTTCCGAAGGGGAAAACGACACAAGTCTTTGTACAAATACCTGAATTGGCATTCGTGTTTGCGGAATAATCAGCAGCACCAAAAAAGTAAAAAACAAAATGTTGCTCCAATGTTTCTTTACAAATTTCATCAAGATTATATTATAAAAAAACCTAACAAGTTTTTGAAACCTGTTAGGCTTAATTTTATTAAAGATAAGTTTTAAGCGTTCTGTTTTTTTATCAAATTTAATGCAGAACCTTCACGATACCACTTAATCTGGGCATCGTTATATGTATGGTTCACTTTAATAGTGTCCTTACTTCCATCTTTGTGAACCAACTCTAGGGTAAGAGATTTGTTTGGCGCAAAATCTGAAATATCCACAAAGTTGAATGTATCATCTTCTTGAATTAAATCGTAATCTGCTTCATTTGCAAAAGTAAGTGCCAACATCCCCTGTTTCTTAAGGTTAGTTTCGTGGATACGAGCAAATGACTTTACTAAAACTGCTGCAACACCCAAATGACGTGGCTGCATTGCCGCATGCTCTCGCGATGATCCTTCACCATAGTTATGATCACCCACTACAATCGTTTTTACTCCTTTTGCTTTATACTCGCGTTGTACATCTGGCACACCACCATATTCGCCAGTAAATTGGTTTTTAACAAAATTGGTTTGTTTGTTAAAAGCATTGACGGCACCAATCAAAGTATTGTTGGCAATATTGTCCAAATGACCGCGATAGCGCAACCACGGGCCTGCCATAGAAATATGGTCTGTGGTACATTTCCCGAAAGCTTTGATCAATAATTTCACACCTTGCAGTTCAGAATCTTGAATTGGAAGAAATGGCTCCAACAACTGCAGTCTTTCACTGTCTTTAGAAACTTTCACCTCAACGGAACTTCCGTCTTCCCTTGGTGCCAAATAACCGTTATCGTCCACCTCAAAACCTTTTGGAGGCAATTCCAAACCACGTGGTTCATCAAGCTTTACCTCTTGCCCGTCTTCATTTAAAAGAGTGTCATTCATCGGATCAAAATCCAAACGCCCCGAGATTGCAATTGCGGCAACCATTTCTGGTGAACCAACAAAAGCGTGGGTATTTGGATTTCCGTCGGCACGTTTAGAAAAGTTTCTGTTGAATGAATGCACAATCGTATTCTTTTCATCTCCTTTTCTATCACTTCTATCCCATTGGCCAATACACGGTCCGCAAGCATTTGTAAAAATAGTTGCTCCTAAGTTTTCAAAAACATCTAAAAGTCCGTCGCGTTCAGCAGTAAAACGTATTTGTTCCGAACCTGGGTTTATTCCGAAATCGCTTTTCGGTTTTAATTTTTTATCGATGGCCTGTTGTGCAATAGAAGCAGCGCGCGTTAAATCTTCATAAGAAGAGTTGGTACAGCTACCTATTAAGCCCCAGTCCACTTTTATGGGCCAATCGTTTTTCTTTGCTTTTTCACCCAATTCTCCAACCGGAGTTGCCAAATCTGGTGTAAATGGTCCATTTAAGTGTGGACGTAGAGTAGATAAATCTATTTCTATAACTTGATCAAAGTATTTTTCTGGATTTGCATAGACCTCATCGTCACCCGTTAAATATTCACGAATTTTATTTGCTTCATCTGCAATATCCGCTCTGTCTGTTGCTCTTAGAAAACGTTCCATTGCGTCATCATAACCAAAGGTTGAAGTGGTTGCACCTATTTCGGCACCCATATTACAGATTGTTCCTTTTCCGGTACAGGAAAGATTTTTTGCGCCAGGGCCAAAATATTCAACAATAGCACCAGTTCCACCTTTTACGGTAAGTATTCCAGCTACTTTTAAAATAACATCTTTTGAAGCCGTCCAACCGTTTAGTTCACCGGTAAGTTTTACACCAATCAATTTCGGAAATTTTAATTCCCAAGGCATTCCTGCCATTACGTCAACGGCATCAGCGCCCCCAACTCCAATTGCTACCATTCCCAAACCTCCTGCATTAACAGTGTGACTATCGGTACCAATCATCATTCCGCCGGGAAATGCATAATTTTCCAATACAACTTGATGGATAATTCCGGCTCCCGGTTTCCAAAAGCCAATTCCGTACTTGTTTGAAACAGATTCCAAAAAGTCAAAAACTTCGTTACTCGTTTCGTTGGCACGCTTCAAATCTGGAGCTGCACCCTGCTTGGCTTGAATTAAATGATCACAGTGTACGGTAGTAGGTACCGCAACTGTTTTTTTTCCTGCCTGCATAAATTGCAGAAGCGCCATTTGGGCTGTTGCATCTTGGCAAGCGATTCTATCTGGAGCAAAATCCACATAGTCCTTTCCTCGTTGGAAAGCCTTATCTGGGTTACCATCCCACAGGTGGGAATATAGAATTTTTTCGGAAAGAGTAAGTGGTTTTCCCGTAATTTCACGTGCTTTATCCACACGTTCGGCCATTTGGGAATAAACCTTTTTAATCATATCAATATCAAATGCCATAGTTGTATTTTTAGTTGTTTGCGAAAATACAAAAAAATGGAATATTTAAAAAATATTTAATGAAAATGCTTATTTAATGAACATAATTCATTAAATACTAAATATTATTGAATATAATTGCTGATATGATAAAAATATCTATGATAAATTAAGAAATTCAGAATATTACAAAAGAATGTTTTATAATTTTAAAAGGAAAGATTAATTGAATTAATATAAGCTTTTGATTATTTCCTCAATACTTAATCCTTCGGCTTCGGCCTTGTAGTTTTTTATCAATCTATGACGAAGTATTCCAATTGCGGCTTTCTGAACATCTTCAATATCCGGAGAGAATTTTCCATGTAGTGCAGCGTTCGTTTTAGCTGCCAAAATTAGATTTTGTGAAGCTCGTGGACCTGCGCCCCAATCAATATAGTTTTTTACCGTATCCGTGGCTGTAGAACTATCAGGACGGGTTTTACCAACAAGAGTTACCGCATATTCCACGACATTATCTGCCACAGGAATTCTTCTTATCAATTGTTGAAAATCAATAATCTCCTGCGCTGAAAAAAGTGCATTAACAATTTGTATTTCGCCCGTTGTGGTTTGTTTTACTACTTCAACTTCCTCAGAAAAGGAAGGATACTCAAGATTTATTGCAAACATAAAACGATCCAACTGCGCTTCGGGCAAAGGATAAGTTCCTTCCTGTTCTATTGGGTTTTGCGTTGCTAGTACAAAATATGGCAAATCCAATTTGTAGTGATGCCCGGCAACAGTTACAGCACGTTCCTGCATTGCTTCAAGTAGTGCAGCTTGGGTTTTTGGCGGAGTACGGTTAATCTCGTCAGCAAGTATGATATTAGCGAAAATTGGTCCTTTTATGAATTTAAACTCACGATTTTGATCAAGAATTTCTGAACCTAATATATCGCTCGGCATCAAATCTGGTGTAAACTGAATTCTTTTGAATTTAAGGCCAAGAGCTTCCGCAACGGTATTTACCAACAACGTTTTTGCCAATCCAGGGACGCCAATAAGCAATGCATGGCCGCCAGAGAATATTGCAAGTAAAACTTGCTCAACCACTTCATCTTGACCTACTATTACTTTTTTTATTTCTTTTTTAAGGGCGTTGTATTTGGAAACCAGTTGTGTTACCGCTGCTACGTCTGACATATTATTTTCTATATTATTTTTTTAACCAATCTCCAGCAAATTCACAATTCTGGTAATCTTGATTGATGCTAATATACGTATCTTTTATTTTCTCGTTCTGCCACTTGTTTATGACCTTAATTTGTTTCTCGCGTAAAGCTAGTTGTTTAATTCGCTCATAATCATTAGCATAATCAGCTTTATGCTCGGGATATTTTTTGGTCACGGTTAGAATCTTCAAGCTACTTTTTCCGGTACGGTCACGATCCGTAAAAATATCAGAAACTTGCCCTTCTTTTAAGTTATAAACTTGGGCACTAAGCGTGGGATCCATTTTGGTGAGATCAAATTTAGTATCAAAGGTAATTGGGTTAACCAACTGCCCTCCATTATTTCGGGTTTCTTTATCGTCTGAATTTTTTCTGGCTGCTTCTGCAAAAGTTATTTCACCACTCTCAATTTCTGCTTTAATATCTTCTATTTTTTTTTGGGCAGCATCAATGGATTGTTGCGATACTTCTGGAAACATTAATATATGTCTCACATCTACTTCTTGTCCACGAATTTTTTCGACATAAAGTATATGCCAGCCAAATTCTGTTTCAAAAGGTTCGCTTATTTCGCCTTCCAATAGAGAAAAGGCTTGATCTTTAAATTCCTTTGCCCAGGGTGAATCGCGTCTTACTCCCTGATAAAGTCCTCCTTTTGATGCAGAACCGGGATCTTTTGAGTAAAGAACGGCTTTGGTGGCAAAACTAGCGCCGTTGTCAATAATATCTGAACGAATTGCATTTAATTTTGCTTTAACTTCATCAATGGCCTGTTTAGTTACTTCGGGATCAATTACTATTTGTGCAATTTCTATCTCGGCTCCAAAAACTGGACGTTCTTCTTCAGGAATTGAGAAGAAAAAGGTGCGAACCTCTTCTGGAGTAACCTCTACTTTTTCTATAACCTTTTGCTGCATCAAGCTTGCTAATTTTATACTCTTATTGGCTTCAAAAAGTTCTTTTCTTAAATCTGCTATATTATCTTTTCTGTAATAAGCTGCTACTTTTTCTTCACTTCCTAGCTCACTTACCATATATTGCAACTGTTGATCTATCATTCCATTGATTTCAGCATCAGGAACTAAAATACTGTCCTGTTTGGCCTGATGAGCATAGAGTTTATCTTCCATCAATTTACCCATTAATTGGCAGCGGGTTATATCTTCAATAGACATACCTTGTGATTGCATTTCTACATAAGCTTTGTCTATATCGCTATCCAGAATCACGTATTCGCCAACCACAGCGCTAACGCCTTCTGCTTTGTATCTTTTAAATGGCTTGATAGTATCTCGCTTTAAGGTTTTTTGTGCCACTACTGTATCGTTACTTTTAACAACCCCCGTACTGTCTGGCTCCACAACTGTTTGAGCTTGTAATATTGCAGTAGAAAGCAACAATATCAATAAAAGTTTATTCATTTTTATAGATTTCAAAATTATTTGTTTCAATAGCATCTTTTGTTATATCTGTTTCTAGTTTTTTTATAAGCTCAAGCTTTCTTTTGTTCAGGATTATTTGCTTTAAAGTAGGCTTTACATAGGAAAGAGGCGCAGTATCATTGGGATTGAGCACATCTTCAATTTTCACCAAATATACTCCTAATGAATCTTGCAATTGGCTAAAATTGGATTTTTTTAACACTTGTTCATTATTGCCCCTGATTATTGGCAGAGTATGCAACAATACTTCTTTTTTGACCCAAACAGAATCATTAAAGTTTGAGGAAATAAATTGATAATCCTGACTGTTAAGTGATTTTCTGTCCTTTTCGTTGTAGCGGTTCAGCTTTTCCTTAACAGAAGCCAATCCATCATAATTAATAGGAAGTTGTACATAGCGTAATTTAACGAGAAGATCTTTCAGCTTAAAATTTTCTTTGTTTGCTTCGTAATATTCACGATATTCCTGTTCTGTAATTGTACTGTCCAACTGCTTGCTTACAATAACGTTTTTATAGGCTTCCGTCAGTAAATCATTTTGGTACTCCTGAACAAGTTTGTTGTATTGTTCAAGCTTGTCGGCAGTAAGATTAATCTTGGCTTGGTCTATAAGCAACTGCTGGGTTGCCCAACGGTTTATGTAGTTGTTGACTATTAAAGTACTGTCCTCTGCGGAAGTATCTTCACCAATCAATTTTTGAATATCTTCTTCATATAAAAATGTATTGTTTACCCGAGCTACTTTATTTTCTTGAGTTTCCGGAACAAAATATTCACAGGAAACAAAAAAAGTGCAAAGCAATATTATATGAACGGTTTTCAGTATCACTTAAGATCTTTTTTAACGTGCTTTAAAGCTTTTTTGTTTACATTAACATTGTACTTTTTGCGCAAGCTTTCCATCCAAGAAGCTTCAATGTCATTTTGATAATTGCTCAAAACTTTCCCTTTTACCTCATCTAAAGCCTTAACGCCTGGCGCTAATATTTCTTTTATGTTCACTACCACAAATGAATCATTGTTTGGGTAAATATTTGAAACGCCTTTTTTTACTTCAAGATTCTTTGGCAGTTCGTGTTGATCAACTTCAAAAAGGCCCGGGGTTATCAATACGTTTACTTTTTCTTCAGAATTTAGCGATGCTTTTATCTCTTCAGCTGTTTTACCTTGTGCCAACATAGATTGAATTTGTTTTGCGATATTTTCTGAAGTAGCTGAATAAATATCTGCATCCAATCGTTGTTTCCACTGGTAGTTTTCCTTTGTCTTATTATAATATTCATCAAGGCCCAAGCTATCAGTCTTAGCTTTTTGCCAGATGTTTTTGTTCATCACATCAAAAATCAAAAGTCCATCGCGATATTCGTTGAGTACAGCAGCATATTCTTCATTGTCCGCTTCCAATCTTTCTTTAAAATAATCTTTTAGCTGCTCGGTTTCAAATTCGTTGTAAAATTCCATCAAAAATGCCTCCTTTTGCTTGTAGGGTCTTGTGGTTTTTTGTCGATTCTCAATAAATTTTGCAAAATCTGTATATCCTACCTTTCTATCTCCTATGGTGAAAAGCGTTTTCTCTTCAGAAGCTGGGATGGGTTCCATTACCCACTTTCGCTTAAGCACCTCATCACCTACATATGTATCAAAATAGGGCAAAAAACTAGCTTCTTTTTTGAAACCATATTTCTGCTTTATCTTGTTATTGGTCGCGGTAGTAACCAGTTTAGAACGGTCGCCTTCTGAAACTTTTTTCTCTAGCATCTGTTTTTGCTCTTCAAAAGTTTCTACTGGAAGTTTTTCATCCAAACGGATAATGTGCCAACCAAAATCAGTTTTTATCGGTTTACTGATATCACCTACTTTCTTTAGATCATAGGCAGCATCTTCAAACTCAGGTGCACGAAGGTCACCTTTTGTAAATGGGTTCAACTTCCCTCCTTTTACTGCGGATTTTTTATCGTCGGAAAATTGTTTGGCCAAACTTTCAAAAGATTCGCCCTGTTTCAGCATCGTGTAAATTTCATTAATGCGTTCTTCAGGATTAAATGTGCGCGCTCCCTTTTTATCAGAAATCATTATGTGCGAAACACCAATCTTTGGCAATTTTGCCCTTCTGTCCTTCACTTTTATGATGTGGTAGCCAAAACTAGTTCTTACAATTTCAGAAATTTCCCCAACCGGAGTGTTATAGGCCGCAGATTCAAAAGGATAAACCATAGTGAACACAGAAAAATAACCCAAATCTCCACCTCTTTCCTTGGCGCCCGGTTCTTCGGAATAGGTTCCTGCAAGCGATGCAAAGTCCTCCCCTTTTAGTGCTCTTTCTCTAATTGACTTTATTTTGTTATAAGCAGCCAGTGTATCTTGCGGAACTGATTCATAATCTACACGAATTAAAATGTGTGATGCGGCTATATCAAACTTTCCACGCTCGTATGCTTCCTTTGCAAGTTCTTCTGTAACCTTATCTTCAAAAAGATAATTTCTAGATAATTGGTCACGGTATTTTGAAAATTCACTTATATAAGCGCTTTCCTGATCCAAACCTTGGGCCTGAGCTTCAGCAATTTTCAATTTATAATCTATAAAAAGTTCCAAATAACTATCTATATCTTTCTGTGATTCATCCTGAACCAGATCGAGGTTCTTTTTATAAACACGCTTAAATTCATTAGTGTAAACAGGTTTGCCGTTTATGGTCATCAACACCTCTTTTTTGTTTTGCGAAAAAACGGTCGTGGCGCTCAAAAAGACCAAAATGAATAGGGAAAGAAATTTTTTCATCATTTTTTGAATATTTTATTTTTATTGAAGTGTGGCAAAAATAACAAAAAGCTATGGTAACACGCATCAGAAATGCAAACGAATTTAATATAATTATAGTGTTTTTCCTTTTTAAAAATATTCCCGAAAACACGTACCTTGCTAATGGTTTTAAAAAGAAGGAAGCTTTAACTTTTATTTGTTGACTCAATTTCTTCAAAATACCCTAGAAATGACTGAAAGAATAAAACTTATATGGGATTTTCGTGGTCCCAACGCAAAGCACATTGCCCAACACCACGCAAAGCACCTCAATGAATTTGCTGAAACAGAAAAACTACAGCACAGTTTTACCGGGATAGAAGAACTTAGCCCTATGCACCACATCGCATTTATGGTCGTGGAAAAAAAACTGATGGATAGCCTACGTGAAACCTTAAAGCCCACTCGAGGGCAGATTTATGACGAATGAAATCTTTTTTTCAAAACAGTTTTGAGTATACAAAACATTGCAATCAGCAAATAATTGACGCATTGATTGCGCACCCAACTCTTTTTAAAGAAAAAATAAACATTTTGACAAACCATACACTCAATGCCCACCACATTTGGAACCATAGAATTTTAGGCACTTTACCTACTTTTTCGGTGTGGCAAGAATTGGGCTTGGAACAATTACAATGTATCAATACCGAAAATTTTGAGAAAAGCATACAGATTCTTCACCAAAAAGAATTGGATGAGAACATAAATTACACTAATAGCAAGAGGCAAGCATTTACAAATACCGTGACCGATATACTATTTCACATAATAAACCACAGCACCTACCACCGTGGCCAGATTATCAGTTTGCTAAAAGAAGAAGGGCTTCCACCTGTTATTACAGACTATATTTTTTACAAACGATAGCAGAACTGCCTGTATATTTGCAATATTTATAGTAATATTGCGCACATAATTTTTTAAAACCATATTAAAATGAAACTCCTAAAAATTGCCATATTATTTATTGGCCTTACCGCCTTCGCACAAGGAAAAGTCGGTGCAGCGGATATAGATTACATACTTTCCAAAATGCCTGAAATGGAAACTGTAAGAACTCAATTGGAAACCTATGCAGCACAATTGGACGTTGATCTTAATAAAAAAATAGATGAATATAAAGTGCTTGCTGAAGCATATAAAAAAGATGAGGCTAACTTGACTCCCGAACAAAAAAAGACAAAACAGACCGAACTTTTAACATTGGATGCCGACATTCAAAAATTTCAGCAGAACGGTGCCAAACTTATGGAAATAAAGCGACAGGAATATCTACAACCTCTTTACAAAAAAATAGGCGAGGCTTTAGACAAAGTAGCTAAAGCACAGGGGTTTACAAAAGTTACCCAAACGAATCAAGATTTGATATATCTAGATCCAAATTATGACCTAACCATTCCGATACTCACCGAATTGGGAATTACAGTTACAGCCGAAGAAGAAAAAGGAGAATAAAGATTTTCTTTCTTTATAAAAAAACGTGGAGCATAGAAAACTTCACGTTTTTTTATGCTTCATTTTTCAATAAGCTATATTTGAAGAATCTCAACTCAGCTAACTATGAACCTAATTAAAGATTTTGCAGAGAAAAACAATGGGTATTACAAAGAAGAAAATATAAAAAATGTATTTTCAATTTTGGGGAGAATGGTCTATCAGCCCAAAAGAGCAAAGTTCTTAATAGCGGGTTCTAAAATCTCAATTAACCTCGATGAAGTGGGCGGTGCAATCCCCACTGCAGAACCCTATAGAATAACTCTTCACCTAACAGATAAAAACAAGGAAACTCTCGATATATATCCTGTAACATTTTTAGAAAAAGTAATTTATAAGCTTTTGCCAGCAAAAAACAAAAAATTGAAAATCAAGTATTTATTTAAAGGAAATGAAAAATTTACAACACAATTAATTAAAGATAAATTACTTGTTTCTCAGCTAAAAAAAGAAAAGGTTTATATCCGCATTCCAAAAGAAAATACATCAAAAATTGTACTTACTCCTCCCCACGGAATTGAAGATGCATCACAACTTAAAAATCTTATTGAGATTTTGAAATCAATTGAAGTGAAAATTATTGCCTATGGAACTTCCGGAAATCATTGAGCAAATTGGCAAAAAACCCTCAGGTGAGATTATAAAATCCATTCATATTAACGAGAGGGACTATAAATTAAAACTTGCCTGGAAAAAGTATTTGAAAATAAGTATTGAAGCTAAAACGCCAATATTTAAGGAGACTGACAGTTCGGAAATAAAGAAATTACACTTCCTTAGTATTATCGTACGCGCCCCGCAATATAGTTTAAGAGGAGAAAAATCCGAACTTACGGAGAAATTACTTTTAAACCAATATACTCGTGCTTTGCTTTTCTTTCGAAGTTCAAAGATTACTTGTCAAAACCAACAAATTTCATATACTGCAGAATTGAAGAAAAAAA
>TARA_R110002012_G_scaffold259550_7_pt1 | contig 32957 bp, 19 predicted proteins | sample TARA_R110002012 | Tara Oceans TARA_R110002012 (sample SAMEA4396515) | marine metagenome | biome: Westerlies Biome; feature: [DCM] deep chlorophyll maximum layer (ENVO:01000326); material: water (ENVO:00002006), including particulate matter (ENVO:01000060) such as... | depth 40 m
GAATACTACGACGAAAACGGGATGAACTATGCAGATGATGCAGGTGCTGCTTACGTTTTTGAAAGGAATGAATCAGGAGAATGGATTGAAGTGCAGAAAATTGTTGCCAGTGACAGGGGCACCCGAGCGTACTATTTTGGTGAGTCGGCAGCTATTTCAGGTGATTACCTGGCGATTGGAGCCCCTGAAAGCTACAGCCTGGACACCGATGGAACCACCGAAATTGAAAGCACAGGCGCTATCTATGTGTTTGAAAGGAACGAAAGCGGGGTTTGGGCGGAAGTTCAAAAACTCACTGCAGCCGAGGGCGAACAATACGACTACGCAGGCTATGCAATCGCCATGAGTGGAGAAACCATTGTCATGACTGACGAAAATAAAGATTTTGATGAATCAACATCAGATGCCGGAGCAGTCTACGTTTTTTCCCGATCGGCAGGAGGGGTTTGGGAGCAGTCCCAAACAATATTGTTTTCAACACCATTTGAAGAACAATATTTTGGGCGTAGTGTGGCCATTGAAAATGAAACGCTGATGATATCAGCTGAACGAATGGAGGAGTCTGTGGACCTACCTGCCGTTTTTATCTATAGTAAAAATAGCGAGGGTGAATGGGTAACAACTGGCACCTTGACTTCGTCGGATGGTACTTCAAATGACGATTTTGGTGGTGTGATAGCGGTAGACGGACAGTTCGCATTGATAACCTCTGAACGTGATTCAGAAGATGCAGAAGGCTTAAACTTTCTTAGTAGTGCTGGTTCAGCTTACCTATTTAGTCTTTGTGAAAATCCAGATTTACCGGAGATAACTGCATCTGATGCGGAAATTTGCCAGGGAACAACTATCACACTATCCTTAGGTGACGCAGTATTGAATGGCGCTACTTCCTGGGAATGGTATGCTGGAGATTGCAATGGTACCTTCGTAGGCTCGGGTGCCTCTGTTGAGGTAAGTCCAACAAGCACAACAACCTACTACGTGAGAGGTGAAGGCGGCTGCGCCGATCAGGGTATTTGCGCTTTCATTACTATCGAGGTTTTTGAAACCTGCCCGGAAGCAAACATTGTTACATTCGAACTGGAGGATCAGCTCAACCCGGCTATTATCAATCACACCTCCCACACAGTGACCGTAGAAGTTCCAACAGAAGTGGATGTGACTGCTCTCACTCCAACTGTGAGTACATCATTCGGAGCAACTGTGGTTCCCGCTAGCGGAGCTGTTCAGGATTTCTCTGACCCTGTTACCTATACTGTCACCGCTGAAGACCTCAGTACACAAGCATGGACTGTCACTGTCCTGCGGGTGCTATCATCGGCAAACGACATCCTGGCGTTCGAACTCGATGAGCAAACAGGCGACGCCCTGATTGATTCAGAAAATCATACTGTTGCCATCGAGGTTGCACTGGGCACTAATTTATCGACGCTTACTCCTTCTGTAACTATAAGTTTCGGCGCAACCGTGAGCCCCGCCAGCGGCACTATTGTTGATCTTTCTTTACCTACAGTCTTCACTGTAACTTCCGAAGACGGTACTCCTCAGGAGTGGACAGTCACCGTCACAGAAGCGCCAAATACTGGTACGGACATTCTTTCATTTGTCCTTGTTGAACAAACTGGAGATGCTGCAATTAGCACAACCGAACATACAGTAGCAATAGAGGTCGCTTACGGCACCAGTCTTGCTGCGCTCACGCCAACCATCACTATCTCCAATGAAGCCAGCATTGATCCTGAAAGCGGCCTTGAACAAGATTTCACCAATCCTGTAGGGTACGTTGTCACTGCCGAAAATGGAGATACCCAGGAATGGACCGTAACAGTTGCCATTGCCCCAAATTCCGCCACCGATATCCTCACCTTCGTATTGGTCGAGCAAACTGGTGACGCTGTGATTGACGCAGAAAATCATAGCGTATCGGTGACTGTTGCCACTGGCACCGATGCCACAGCCCTTACCCCCACCATCACCGTTTCCGAGCAGGCGACAATAAGTCCGGCGAGTGGTGCAGCACAAGATTTTTCTGCCCCAGTAAGTTACACAGTAACTGCCGGGAATGGTGCCACGCAGGAATGGACAGTCACAGTAACAGTTGAGCCTGCGCCGTTGAGCAGTGCCAGTGACATCCTCACCTTCTCGCTGCCCGAAGAAGCCGGGCCGGCAGTAATTGACGCTAGTGGACATACCGTGGCCATCGAAGTAGTTGCAGGAACCAATATAACGAGCCTTAATCCTGCCATTACCATTTCAGCCGCTGCTTCTATCAGTCCTGCAAGTGGTGCCCCTCAGGATTTCACAAGTGCCGTGGTGTACACAGTGACGGCCGAGGACGGTAGCACGCAGGGTTGGACAGCAACCGTGACCGTCGCTCCAGCCACGGAACCCTTAAGCAGCGCAAAGGACATCATCAGCTTTTTGCTTCACGAACAAACAGGTGATGCCCTAATCAACACCACGGATCATACCGTGACTGTTGAGGTGGAAGCTGGCACTGACGTCAGTAACCTTAGTCCTGCGATCACCGTTTCCGACAAAGCTTCGGTAAGCCCTGGTAGTGAGGTGGCTCAGGATTTCTCATCAGCAGTTCTGTACATCGTTACGGCTGAGGATGGCAGCACGCAAGAGTGGACAGCCACGGTGACGGTCAAAGAAGGCACAAAAACAGGTATTGCTGAAGCCTTCGCCAACGTCACCGTATACCCCAACCCTGCAACTGATCAAATAAAAGTGGCGGGGCTATCCAAAGGCAGCAGCCTTCAACTGGTAACTCTCAACGGCGCCATCATCAATCAGGTCAGCAGTAGTATCTATGAGGTCGAATCTATCAGTTTGACTGGCTTAACCGGAGGGGTGTATGTACTGCAAGTCTCAACCGAAGGGAAAATAAAATCATACAGAATCATCAAAGAGTAATTCCACAACGACAACGAAAGGGCACGGCAGCATAAGTCCCTTTCATCAGTAAACCGGCCATCTGGTCGATGGTTCACTGGTTTATGCGATCAAATTCCCTTCAGGGAAAGATAAAACCCCGGCATTGTGTGCCGGGGTTTTTATGTTTTCATAAGAATGTTTTAGCCAGGTAGCCCTAAGCTCCTTTCACCTGATAGCCTTGCTTCCTCAAAAACTCAGCTACCTTGGGCCTTAAATCACCCTGAATCAAAATCTCGCCATCTTTCACACTGCCGCCAGTACCGCAGTAGGCCTTCAGCTTTTTGCCGAGCACTTCCAGGTCCGCAGTGGTACCGATAAAATTCTTCACAAGTGTTACCTGTTTGCCTCCCCGGCCCTTGTTTTCATAAAAGATTTTCAGCACCTGCTGATTAGCAGGCAATGTATCGGCCTCTTCCTCCTGGTCCGTGGTATAATCAAAATCCGAAGCAGTGGAGTAAACAATGCCAACCCTATCCTTATGGCTGTTCTTTTTCGACATGAGCTAAACCTTCTTTATTATTTATGAAGGCGGTAGGTCCATACTGGTCTTTCAGCATGATTAACTACGTCCTCTGCAATACTTCCAAGGAAGAATCGACCAATACCGGTCCGGCCACTGGTGCCCATGGCTATCATATCTGCCTTTATATCACCAGCATAGTGCATGATCCCTTCGTCAGCATTCAAATCATTGTAAATACTTCTTGAGGTGTTTTCAAGTCCGTATTTTTTAATGAAGGCATCCATGGCGATAATATCGTCGTGAGAGGGATGGAAGTCATGAGGGGTGTTCACTTTTACAACATGAAGCTTGGCACCGAAAAATGTTTGAAGCAGTTTAAGCTGCTCAATCAAAGCAGGTTGGTCCTCAGTGAAATCGGAAGCAAACACAATATCTTTGATGTCAATCGTCACAGGTCTTTTTAAAGTAATTACCGGGCAGGTAGCATGACGAACCATTTTCTCGGCATTGGAGCCAACCGTCAGCTCGTCGATTCCGGAAGAGCCTGAGGTTCCCATTACCAGCAAATCAACATTGCTGTCGTTGATTTCATGGGTCAAAATTTTGAATGGGCTTCCTGAGTGAATATGTGTTTCAACTTTTACTCCCGACACGCTTGCAGCAAGCTCAGCCAATCTTCTTTCGGAGCTTTCTATCAGCTTGATGGTGAATATTTTTTCCATCGGATCGTCGCTTTCAACTTCTCCCGTTACGTGTAGGGAAGAACTGCTGGGTACTTCAAGCACATGAACAAGTTTGATTTTAGCTGACGCTTTCTTAGCGATGACAGCTGCAAAGTCTAAAGCATATTTGGCTTGTTTTGAAAAGTCGGTTGGAACGAGGATATTCTTCATGTCGTAAAAATTGTGATGTTAGAATGAACCTAAAAATAGTAAATACCTCAGCATTTACTAAGCTTTTTAAACAAACAGGCAACTGATTTAAATCAGAATGCCGATTCCGAAGGTGATGACAAAAAGCATTGTGCTCAAAGCCATCATTTTCAAAAATGGGTCGAGTTGCATTGGGTCCTCAATGGTTTGCACACCCATGCCCACTTTCCAGAAGAGCGGCAAACTAACCAGAAAGAGCCAGCTGCTATAGCCTCCGGCATTTTGCAAAACATACATAGCACTGCAAAAAAGGCCCGCCGTTAACAACAGCCAGTGATAGATGACTGCTTTTGATCTGCCAATCCGAACAGGAATGGAATATTTTCCAGCCGCTTTATCGCTTTCGATGTCACGGATATTATTGACGTTGAGCACCCCGACAGAGAAAAAACCAACGGACAAGGCTGGAAGCACCACTGCCCAGTCAATAGTTTGGGTGTGCAGAAAATAAGAGCCGCCCACTCCTACCAAGCCAAAGAAGATGAGTACAGAAATATCGCCCAGACCGGCATAACCATAGGGTCGCTTTCCGTTGGTGTAGCCTATCGCCGCAAGGATACACAAAACGCCCAGTGCCAGGAAAAAAAGCAGCAGTTTCAGTTCGGAGCCAAGTGCGATCCATAGCAGCGCCAGCCCGCTGACAAATGAAAGAAGTGCTGTGATGATCATAGCCCTTTTCATTGTTGACGGCGTTATTTTCCCCGACTGCACAGCCCTGCTTGGCCCCTTGCGGTCACCTTTGTCGGCTCCATGAATGGAGTCGCCGTAGTCATTGGCCAGGTTGGAGAGGATTTGTAGCAGCAACGTGGTGAGAGCTGCCAGCCACCATACTGACCAGCGAAACTGGCCGTGGGCAGCAGCCAGAAACGAGCCCATAGCGATGACAGAAAGTGCCAGGGGCAACGTGCGAAGCCTGAAGGCCGAAATCCAGGGTTTGATTTGCATGCCGCAAAGGTAAGCATGATTTGGGAATTTGAGTGCCAATTCTCATATCCTCTCAGCCAGCCAGCATTAGAACGCTCATTCCGTAAAAACTACCTACCAAGTTATATGAGCGGCTTTCCAGTTTTAACCGGCGCCATTAAATTCGCCGATTATGGAAATTGACTACATAGAAATCTCCGGTATTATAGGCCTGGTTGGCATAGCCGCCCTGGCACTTAATTTCATCGTTGGCTACTTCATTTGGTCAGGTTCGACAATCAAATTACCCTATGGCCTTAAGTTCCTTGGACTTCACAAGTTGACCGGCTATACGGCCGCCATCGCTATTCTGGTACATATTCTTTTGTTGCCATTTTCACCAAAGTCCGGCTTTACCTGGGGCGACCTGCTGCTACCTGTCTGGACGGAGCACCAGCCGCTGGCCAACACCTTTGGTGCCGTGGCTCTTTACCTCATTGCGCTGGTGGTCATCAGCTCGTATTACAAAAGCTCTATCAAACTCAAAACCTGGCGCACTATTCACTATACGTCCTATTTCGCTATGGTTCCGCTAATCCTTCATGCTGTGATTACCGACCCAAAACTTCAGGACCGGCCTATTGACTGGTTTGATGCAGAGAAGCTTTTCGTGATTCTTTGCTGTTTGGTGATGTTGGCAATGACTGGGTACAGGTTTTTGGCCAAAAAATAAGGAGAAACCTCTTCCTGGATTTCAACTTTAGGGCTTGTCTGATTACGAGCCCCAAACGTTTGGTGGCAGTCTTCGGCGAGTGCTTTGCTTCGGGCTCTCTTTTAAATTCCGCCCGGGTATATGTAACTTATAGCCTGCCAACGCTCCCGTTTATGAAGCTGATACCAGTGTTCCTTCTTTGCCTTGCCCTATCCGTTTATTGTTTCCGAGCATTAGGCCAGGTCGATCCGGATGCTTCCGACAAAACTTTTTACCTCTACGAAAACCTAAGAAGGGTGCAAGCCAGCAACCAGTTTCTTTTCGGTCAGGAGTTTTTCAACAGCTTCCGCTACTCCTCCGGCTCCGCCCATGGAGACAAGGAATTTTCTGATAGTAAAAACGTCACAGGAACACATCCCGCCGTGCTTGGATCTGACTTTCACTATTACCTTGAGAAATCGGAAGGAGAGCGACGCTACCACACCGAGGCGGTAAAGTGGGCCTACCAGCAAGGCTACGTGATCACCTACGACTGGCACCTCAGCGCACGGGGAACGAACAGCTATGAATATAAGGACGAGGTAAAAGATCTTGTTAATAATATTGTAAGCGACCTTAATGGCGACAGAGACTGGTACCTCGCTGAGTTGGACAAAGTAATTGACATTATCAACACTGAACTCATCGTCGACAGTGAAAACATTCCGATCGTTTTCCGGCCCTTGCACGAAATGAAAGGCGGCTGGTTTTGGTGGGGTAGCAAAGCCACCACTCCACAAACTTACAAAGCCCTTTACCGGCTCACGCAGCAATACATAGAAGAACGAACGAACACCGTGCTCTTTGCCTGGTCACCTAACAATCCAGTCGATTTCAATTACTATCCTGGCGACGACTATGTCGACATTGTTGGGGTAGACGCCTATGAGGTGTCTGTTTCGGGCTTGCGCAACATTCTGGCGCCCATTGTCGACTACTCATTCGCCAGCGGCAAAGTGGCCGTGTTTACCGAAACGGGCAACCGAACTAATGGAGGGGCTTCCAATGGAGATGACGCAGCCCGATATTGGATGGACACAATATTGCCCGCCATCACAGGGGATCCAACTGGCCGTTCGCAAAACATTGCCTGGGTACTTACATGGATCAATGCGGCCTGGTCGTTTCCTTACGTGCCCTACGCCAATAGCAGCGAGGCTGCCAAAGCGAGTTTCATAGCCTTCCAAAGTTCGTCCGCAGCGATATTTGGGAATGAAATGCCTGAGATGTACAGGTTCTACGATGTGACTGCCGTAGCGGGAAACAAACCTAATGAAGAAATCCAGCTCTTTCCCATGCCGGTTACCAGCGACCTCACCATTCGGTTGTCGGGGTTCGAGAACCAATCGCTGGTGAAAATATATGACCTGAGAGGACAGCTGGTGCATGAGTTGACTGCTGAAGGAAGCGAAGCCGTTATTCACACGGAAGGCCTGCTATCAACCGGTGTCTATTTACTAAGTGCCACCGATTCGAGAAAGACGGTGAGCAAGAAGGTGGTAGTGAATTAATCATACTAAAACCCTCCAAGGGTTTTGAACCCTTGGAGGGTTTGCAAGAAAAAAGGGGCTCATCGCCCCTCTTAGTTTCTCTGTTAAACCTTCTTAGGATCAGGATGTGTCCATGGGCTTCTGTAGGCCCTTTGCAACTTCTGAGTCGCTTCAGCATCGCCTGGCACCGTCATGGTTTTGGGGTCGTAGGACAACGGCCTTCCCAATTCCATCGAAATATTGGCTAGTATACAGCTTGCGGTAGAGATATGCCCTTCCTCAATGTCGGCTACCGGTCTGCTTTTCTTGTCAATTGCGTTGAGGAAGTCGAGCATATGCAACCTGGTGGCAGGTGCTGCATTCAATTCAATGCGTTCCTCTGTCAAATCTTCAGGATACTTTTCCCTTTCGTACACCACATCCTTGTGGATCTTTTCTCCGTCACCCACAGGCACAAAATCATACTGCATCGTGCTGGCAGAAAGCGTGCCCTTGTCTCCATAGAGTTTGAATGACCACGGGTATTGCGGATCGGCCGGTGTGCCCCATGTCCGGTGCGTCCAAACGCAGTTCAATTCCGGATATTCGAAATTGGCGACCTGCGTATCCGCTATATTCGACTTCGCATCTTTCTGGACAAAAATGCCTCCATTGGCACTGATTTTTGTTGGCCAGCCCAGCTTCAACATCCAGCGGACAGTGTCGAGCATGTGCACGCACATATCACCGGTAACACCGTTGCCATATTCCATAAACGCTCTCCACCAGCGAATATGGGGAATGCCATCGTAAGGACGCAAAGGCGCCGGGCCTGTCCACATTTCATAGTCGAGGAAGTCCGGAACCGGCTCCAGCGGCGGGTTGGAATTGTTGCGCATGGCAAAATAGCAGCACATTTCTACGTGGCGAATAGTGCCAAGCAGCCCGGCGTCAACAATATTTTTCTTAGCGTCAATTAAGTGCGGGGTGCTCTTGCGTTGTGTTCCTACCTGCACCACCTTGTTGTATTTTCTCGCAGCGGCTACCATCGCCTCACCTTCCATTACGTCGACGCTGATAGGCTTCTGCACATACACATGAGCGCCTGCCTTTACAGCATCAATCATTTGCAATGCATGCCAGTGGTCGGGCGTGCCAATCAGCACAATGTCAAGCTCGTTTTCTGAAAGTAGCTTGCGGTAGTCGCCGTACAGTTTGGGCTTCTTGCCCGACTTCTGACGCTTGCTAACCAGGTCAGCGGCAGCGTTCAGCTGGTTTTTGTCTACATCGCAAAGAGCAATTACTTCTACCGGTGCCACCTGAATCAGTCGAAACAAGTCACTTTTTCCATACCAACCTGTTCCGATTAGCGCAACCCTAAAAGGCCTTTGCGGATTGATGAGATCAATGCCACGGAACCCAAAGGTGGACAATGCCAGGGTTGCCGAGGCCCCTTTAAGAAAATGCCGGCGATTGATGTTAAAAGTATTCATTTAAGTAGGTGTTTATTGTAAACGCAAAAAGGAAATGTGGCATGCCGGCATCAATGAAACCGTTATCCCTTATCTATATAGTTAGAAAATAAGTAAGAAAAAAGTACGGGAGCGCTTATCGGACATTAGCAAGGCTGAAGGGAAAGAAGAGGCTGTTTTTGAAGGGCAAAGAAACTATTGGAAAAAAGAGATGTCTTTTGATTGCAACAATTACCAATAGTTATTTTTTACATGAGAAAGCTACTTTTCAACCTAAGCACCAACACTTTTGTCACCTTGTTTCTGGGCGCCCTCAGCATTGGCTGCGGCGTGTCGAAAAAGATGCATGCGAGCAAGAACCCTAAAACTGCTCAACTCATCACTTCGGACATTGAGCATTTCTGGAATGCCTTCGACAAAGACAACGAAAAAAACCAGGCTATGACCTACGAAAGGCACTACCTTGACAATGGCACTGCTGGCCTCAAAAGTTTCATCAAATTGCGGATTGGGAATGCCAACAACCTTTCCAAGGCAATTTATGAGAACAGGGAGCAATATGAGAGGATAAGAACAGGCAGCCTTGCACTTCCATCGAGGGAAGATGAAATAAGAGGCTGCTTCAGCAGGTTAAAGGCAGTGTACCCAAAAGCGATTTTTCCTGATGTCTATTTTCTGATAGGTAGAAACAACTCGGGTGGCACCATTTCGGGCAAAGGGCTGCTGATTGGTGTGGAAAAATATGAAGACACTGATATAATCCCAGTTGTGGTAGTTCATGAGTTGATCCACTACCAGCAGAGGTACTATTTCAAGCTGAAGTCGTTTTCGCTACTGGAGCAATCGATCAAAGAAGGCAGTGCCGACTTTATCTGCGAGCTTGTGGTCGGCACACATCCTTACGGCGATATTTACCTGTACGGAGATCAACACAAGGATGAACTGAAAGCGGAGTTTCAGCAAATCATGAACAGAAAATGGAAAGACGGCTGGGATGGCTGGATGTATGGCGGAGCGAAAGAAGGCAGGCCCAATGACCTGGGATATTGGATGGGCTACCAGATTGTGAAATCATACTACGAGAAGGCTGAAGACAAAAAGAAGGCTGTGAAGGAAATGCTGACTATAAAAGATTTTGACAGGTTTGTGAGGGAGAGCGGGTATTTTGCAACAGAGCGACTGGCTGGCAATCTGCAGTGATTGTCAGATCGGCTTGATGTGTAAAACCCCAACGTTGACGGTCTTGATGGCGTCGAAACCGCTCCGTTTCTTCGCCCGGTGTCTGACGCCCGCCAACGCTTTTGCCAGCACGGCCGTGCCGACACCTACAACAACCCAGTCACCTGCTCATCCATCGGGTTGACAGCCGATGGGAAAAATTGAACCACCTTGCCGTTTTCGTCAATCAGGTACTTGCAGAAATTCCAGGTAGGCACCTTGCCACTTTGCTTTTCCAGCCAGGCATACAATGGCGACCGGTCTTTACCGGTCACATCGATTTTTTCAAACAGCTGGAAGCTGACGCCGTAGTTCTTTTTGCAGAACTGGGCAATTTGCAAGTTGGAGCCTGGCTCCTGTCCACCAAAGTTGTTGGCCGGAAAGCCCAGCACTGTCACCTTGCCACCGAATTGCTCATGCAGCGCCTGCAGGTCTTCGTACTGCGGAGTGTACCCGCATTCTGATGCGGTGTTCACGATGAGCACCTTCTGGCCTTTGTATTTGGAGAAGTCAATGGTCTCGCCGTCAATAGAGGCCATTTTGAAGTCGTAGAAAGAGCCTTGTGCCATAGCTGTGGAAGTGATAAAGATGAGAAGGTAGAGCAGTTTTTTCATGGTTTTACGTTTTAAGTAAAGAGGTTACTCTGTGCGGAACCGATTAAAGAGGTTACTCTGTGCGGAAGCGCACAGAGTAACCTCTTTAATTACATCCTGTCAGGAACGTCTATTCCCAATAACCCCATTCCCGTCTTAATTGTTCTGGCGACAACCAACGAAAGCATCACTCTGAGCTTCACTTTTTCCTCGTTGTCCTCATTAAAAATGGAATGCTCTGTATAGAACCGATTGTATTCCTTGGCCAGCTCAAACACATAGTTGGCTACTACTGCAGGGTTCAGCTCTTCAGCCGCCACTCTCACCTTGTCAGGGAAGTCGGCAATCACACGGATCACTTCAGCCTCTAGTGTCTCAAGCTCCAATGCTGACGGGTCGAAGCCCTTCAATTCGATACTCAGCTGCTCTGCCTTTCGTAAAATCGCCGTGATACGGGCGTGGGTATACTGCACAAAGGGGCCTGTATGCCCATGAAATTCCACAGACTCCTGCGGGTTGAAGAGCATTCTTTTCTTGGGATCTACCTTTAGCAGGTAGTATTTGAGCGCACCAAGTGCCAGGGTGTTGTACAGCTCTTTGGCTTCTACCTCAGTAAACCCTTCTATCTTACCCAGCTCAGTGGTGTGCTTCTCTGCGGTATCCAGCATTTCCTGGATCAGCTCATCGGCATCTACCACCGTGCCTTCCCGGCTTTTCATTTTGCCCGACGGCAAATCGACCATGCCATACGAGAGATGATAAAGCCCATCGGCATAGCTACGGCCCAGCCTTTTCAGTATACTAAAAAGCACCTTGAAGTGGTAGTCCTGCTCGTTGCCCACCACGTAAATCGACTTATTGAACGGGTAGTCGGCGTACTTCATATCGGCCGTGCCCAGGTCCTGGGTCATGTACACCGACGTGCCATCTGAGCGGAGCACCAGCTTGTGATCCAATCCTTCTTCTGTAAGGTCGGCCCAAACAGAGCCATCCCCTTTTTTGTAGAACACACCTTTGGCAAGGCCTTCGTCCACAATGTCTTTGCCCAGCAGGTAGGTGTTCGACTCCTGGTACATCTTGTCGAAGCTCACGCCCATGGCCTTGTAGGTGGCGTCGAAACCCTCATACACCCAGCCGTTCATCAGCTTCCAGAGAGACACCGTCTCAGGGTCATTCTCTTCCCATTTCTTCAGCACCGTTTGCGCCTCCAGAATCAGCGGTGCCTTTTTCTTGGCCGCTTCTTCATCTATCCCCTGCGCCTTCAGTGTTTCAATTTCTTTTTTGTATTCTTTGTCAAAGATCACATAATACTTGCCAATCAGATGATCCCCCTTCAGCCCGGCTGACTCCGGCGTTTCACTATTGCCCCATTTGCTGTAGGCCAGCATCGACTTGCAAATATGGATGCCCCGGTCGTTGACCAGGTTTACCTTGAACACCTCATAGCCATGCGCATGAAGTATGCGGGAAGTGGAATCACCAAGGAAGTTGTTGCGCAGGTGGCCGAGGTGAAGGGGCTTGTTGGTGTTGGGCGAGGAAAACTCCACCATCACTTTGCCACCATGGGGAACGGATACACCAAACGACGGATTAGCGTATACTTCAGAAAGGGTTTTGCCCCAAAGGGTGTCACTCATTGTGATATTTAGGAAGCCTTTCACCACATTGTAAGCCGACACTACGCCGACATGAGCCACCAGGAAGTCGCCGAGCAGCTTGCCTGTTTCTTCCGGGTTCTTGCCCGTTACTTTCAGGTAAGGAAAAGTAACAAAGGTATGTGAGCCTTCGAATTCCTTTCTGGTAGGTTGGAAAGCAACATCCTGTGCCGCCAGCTCGTGGTTAAATACTTCCTTGAAGGCCTGTGAAATGCCTTCCTTCAACTGCTCCTCTAAATTCATCTGTGATCGCTCGGACATGGGCCTTCTGAAAGGCCGTTTCTAAAATGCCCTGCAAAGGTACAGGTAGTGGGAGAATGATACAATTGGCAAGGAGGATAATGTGAGAGGCGAGCATTTGAAAAAAATAAGTCTTGCCCCGCTTGGTTTATTCATCGGTCGGAACACGCCGTCTTAGGAATGCTGGCGTGTGAAGACACTCGCCAGAACCGGATGAGTTGGCAGCACTAGACCTCGCAGCATAAATGCTGCTAGCGCCATTGAGAAGAAAATAAGTTAATCGCTCAAAAAATTGCTTTAGTAATAGCGTACATTTAATATCAGCAAACCTTCAAAAAAAGAGATTGCTGAAGATTATCCAACTGATTACAACTATTGGCGTCGCAATCGCTGCGATTGCTTTTTTTGATTCGTGCCTACCTAAAAAAACGATATCTGATACGGTGACTAAAGTGACGAGGGGACTTGAAGGAAGAGGAGCTAAATCTGGCGCAGGACACGTTACTCATTTTCGTATCCACACCACAGAGAATCGGCCGTTTCCGATTTTCATTAGTGATCATGAGAAATTTAATGCCGGTGATGAAGTTCTAATCAGCTACACGTACGTACTTGACAATCAGACATACGTTTTCAATAAATCGAATGGATTCTCATCCATTCCTTCACGTGGGCTAAATTCCTACTATTTTGTAGTGCCAATACTGCTTATGCTTAGTTGCATCCACGGCATAGCGAACTGGGATAGTGCTAACGAGCATAAGCATTCAATACCGTTTACCATTTTTCTTGCGGTATTCACTTTTTATCTCTTCTTTTAATAACTCTCCAGTACCAACTCAGTTCGGCTTATCACCTTAGCAGCGCATCATACCGTACACATAGCACCTCCTTTTCTTTTTGCGGCAGCATTACCAAAACTTGTGACAAACAGTGCCGGGCGTGACATACACAGTGGTAGTGGCACTCTTTGCTGTAGGTCGTATCGTTGGCTTTTATTCGGGCCTCATTGGCACAGGGTCAACGTTTTGCTCCGTTTTCGATATATGTTATCGACTAAACCAACCAGGCATGCGTCTTCTATCAATGGAATACACAACCCACGGACGCCGGCTTTTGAAGACACTCGCCGGAACGAATTAGCTACAAAAATAACAGCAACATGACTAAGAGTTTAGTTGATAAGTATATCTTAGCATTTCATCCATACATAACTCCAGATATGAGAATATTATTGACGCTTATTATTTGCACCGTTGTATTACCTCTCCAGGCACAAACGTTCGACGAACTGATTAGCAATGGTGGGAAGCTCTATGACGAAAAGCAATACGCTGAAGCCGGGCAAGTTTATGACAAGGCGTTTGCTTTAAATGAAGGTACGGCCAGTCAATATTACAATGCCGCATGTGCCTGGGCGCTGGCTAAGGATGCAGCCCAGGCGACAAAATACCTGAACCTGGCAGCGGACAAAGGCTGGAAAAACGTGAAACATGCTCAGCGAGACAAAGACCTGACCTCCCTGCATACCCATCAAAACTGGGAAGTAATTATAGCGAAGATGCAGGCCAACCTGGACGAGTATGAAAAGGATTTTGACAAGCCTCTGAAAGAGCAGCTGGAGAAAATATACGTCAGGGACCAGACACTGCGACAGCTTTACATGGATGCAGAAGAGAAATTCGGGAAAGACTCCGACGAAATGAGGTACTTCTGGCAATTGGTTGCCGAGCAAGACAGCCTGAATGAGGCAGAAGTAATAAAAATCATTGAAGAAAGGGGCTGGGTAGGCATACCGCTGGTGGGAGGACAAGCCAATATCACCCTGTGGCTTGTGATCCAGCATGCCCCGCTCGAAACGCAGGAGAAATACCTGCCTTTGCTGAAGGCGTCGGTATTAAAAGGAGAATCGAGCGGCAGTCACCTGGCATTGCTGGAAGACAGGATCCAGATGAGAAACGGGCAACCGCAGACTTACGGTTCTCAAATAACCAACGACAAGGAGAGCGGGCAGCAAATAGTGTATGAGGTAAAAGACCCCGAGTATGTCAACCAGAGAAGAAAAGAAGTAGGCCTCGGCCCCATCCAGGACTACGTGAAACGCTGGGGCATAGAATGGACGGTGGAGCAAAAAGAAAAATAACCTTCAGTCTGTAAAATGCCTTCCAGGAACTGCTCCTCTAAATTCATCTCTGATCGCTCGGGCGTGAGCCTTCTGAAAGGCCGTTTCTAAAATACCTTAGAAGGGTGCGGTAGTAGGAGATTGATACAATGGATGGCGGGTAAAGGCAAGAGCTTCTTGTCGGAAACTCAATGGTTTTGGCTGGCAAATAACCTCAGTAAGGTAAAATATCCTGACGCCGGTCCAAAGAGACAACACACGCAAATAGTAACCACACAAATTGGCTGAAAGAAGGTAAAACCCAACTCCCTTCCCCTGCTTTCAATACGCCATAGAATGTCTTTTCCTGTACCCAAACGCACGGCAACTACAATTTGTATATCATGCTAGCTTTGGTTAAATCGGAAATAACTTTAGCGTTAGTAACCCTGTGTGAACAATTGTTTTAGATCATTATTTCCCATTAGCGCTCAGCTATGGCCTTGAGTTACGCAATAAAAACAAGGGATAAAAATCATTTTTCAATAAAAAAAGTTACTTTCCAAACAGAAAAATAACGACCAATGCTTAGACACCAGCCAATAGTTTTCCTGCTGCTGATGCCGATTTTCGGGCAGGCCCAAAACGACACACTTCCCCTAATAAAGCCACTGGAAATTTTTGAAAAGGTCAGAGAGTTCCGTAGCAATGAAGACTATGCTGGCGCCGTCGAATTATTAAAGCATATACCCGAAAGCGACACAAGCTATTTTCTTGCCCAAGCCGAACTGCTTGTTACTTACGGAGTGGCAAATGACATTAATCCTGCCAAAGTATTGGGCGCACGTCTTACGGCGACAAACAACGAGTACAATGCCACCAATTTTTTAGAATGGGGGAATGCCTGGCTCAATGCAGGGGATGCCGAAAAAGGAGTCGAGATCTATAAAAAAGGCCTGAACAGGTACCCCACACACCATATGATGCACAACAATATTGGTGTTGCCTACTTTAGATTAGGTCAATATGCGCTGGCTGAAGACCATTTAAAGGAATGCCTGAGCGTTAGTCCATTCTATTCCAATGCCCATATTATGCTCGCCCGCATAATGATTCTCAAAGGGCTGCGAACGAAAGCTATGCTGAGCTTAATGACCTATTTGGCGATTAATCCGGATGATAACAGCGCCCTGGTAATGCTGGAAAACCTCGTTAACGGCGCAAACCGCCTGGAAGGCACCCTCGCTGCAGATGAAATCAATAATGATTTTTACACGATCGAGCTCTTGCTCAGGTCAAAAGCACCATTAGACGAGAGGTTCAAAACTTCGGTGGATTTCAATGCCTCCCTCGTGAAATACAGCACGATGCTTCTCGAAAACTTAATTTACAATTCTGAAAGTGAGGATTTCTGGATGCGATTTTACGTTCCATTCTATCTCAAGTTACATAAGCAGGGTCTTTCTACATTTTTCATCTACAAGCTACTTTCATCCACAAAGAATGAAAAAGTGAGCATGTGGTTAAAAAGTCACCAGAAAGAAAACGATGCCTATGTCGACTTAGCCAATAAGGAGTTGGCCAGCACCAAATTCAGCAAAAAAATTACACTTCTCGGCGAAACAAAGATGTTCCCTGTTTGGTACTATAGCAATGGAAGAGTGAACGCCTTTGGAGAACAAGTGGATGATGACACTCGTGTTGGCCCCTGGGTAATCTATTATGACAACTGGGAGAAAAGTAGTATTGGGAAATACACCGAAGACGGAAAGAAAATTGGAGATTGGTTTTTCTATCACAAGAACGGCGAATTGCTAAGAAAGGAAGTATACGATGAGAATGGGCGGGTGATTGAAAATGTGGTATACTATGATAACGAGGGGAGACTTTCCATTGAGGCTGCCTTTTCAGACGGCAAACTGAATGGAGAGCTCACATACTATATGGCGTGTGGTCAGGTATCGGAAATCCAGCCTTATGAAAATGGAGCCAATACCGGTCAGGGGGTGGTTTACTACAGTAGTGGGCAAAAGTATTCCGCCATGCAAAGTCAGGATGGGTCGTTGGAAGGAACATACGACTACTACTACAAATCGGGAAATCTAAAAACGTCCTATACCTACGCAAATAATCTACGCCACGGCCCCTTTAGCAGCTTTCACCAGAATGGTTCAAAGGATGAGCAGGGGGCTTTCTTCGAAGGCAATGAAACCGGAGACTGGAAAGGATTTCATGACAATGGAAAGCTTAGATTCGAAGGGGCTTTTCTGGACGGAAACAGGACTGGCGAATGGAAATTCTACAATCAGGACGGTTTGCTTACCGAAATTGAACAGTACGATCAAGAAGGCAATAGTCACGGTAACTATAAATTTTTTGACAAAAAAGGGCGCCTTTATGGCGAAGTAGTTTATTCAAAGGATCGGGTAGTAGAATACACCTACTACGATTCAGAAGGAGTTGTTATTGCACATGAAGCCGACGTTTCAGGAAACCTGCCTTACAAAAGCTACAATCCACTTAGGCAGGTGTTGGCAGAGGGAACGCTGACAAGTGGAAAGCTGAATGGCCCTCTCATCTATCGCCATTATAACGGTAAATTAAGCCAGCAAGGCAAGGCCGTCGACAACAGCTGGGACGGAGAATTTAAAAGCTTTTATGAAAATGGGCAGGTGAGGGAGCACAACACTTATTCTGACAAAAAGGCTAACGGCTACTTTCGGGAATACTATATTAACGGAAAGGTAAAATCAGAAGGCTGGCAGCAGGATGATATGCCTGTTCAGACATGGCATTACTACTACCCGGATGGCACGTTGGAACGTGAATCGTATTACCGGGAAGGTGAACTTCATGGCCCGGTACGTGAATATGACTTCAAAGGAAGGTCTTTCAGTGAATACACTTATGATCAGGGCATATTGGAAAAAATTGTACTCTATGACACCCTTGGATCACCCTTCTATAATACCCAATTGAAGAATGGCTCCGGCACCTATGAGCTTCAATATATTAGTGGCAATATTCGGCAAAAATCCGAAAGCGTCTGCGGTGAATACACAACCGATGTGTTTGTATACGCCTCTGATGGGCGTGTGACAACAAAAATCCCTGTCAAAAATGCAGAATACAACGGCACCTACGAATTTTTTGGATCGGAGGGGAAGCTGAAGGTTACCGGCAACTACCTTAACAACAAACAGTCCGGATTATGGACATGGTACGACGACAACGGCTCAGTGTCCTCCACAACTGAATTTCTAAATGGTTTAAGGAGCGGAAAAAGCATTCATTATTACGAAAACGGCAAGGTGGAGTCGGAATGTTCCTACAAAAATGGCGTGAGAGAGGGAAGCTGCCATTATTACAGCATGAACGGCATACTACAGGTAGAAAAAGTTTACGACAATGACCATGTGGTGGGTTATCGACATCTCCTGCCCGATGGAACTATTAGTCAATTATTCCCATTCGATCCGTCCGGAGATTTTACACTCAAGGCCTATTTCCCCAACAAGGAACTAAGTTGTTTGCAGGAGTATAAAGACGGACTGATCCATGGGTCGCTGAAATATTACGAAACTAACGGAACCGTTCAGGAAGAAGGGCATTACTCGCATGGAGAGTTGTCGGGACCATACAGACATTTCTTTGCAAACGGGCAACTTAGTAGTGAGTCACATTACAAGTACGATGAATTGGAAGGTGTTCAGAAGTTTTTCTTTCCAAATGGCAAGTTACGCAAGGTCGTAAACTGGCATATGGGTAAACAAAATGGTGAAGAGATTGTGTTTTCTGCTGACGGCAAGGTGAAAAAAAGAAATTACTACTGGAATGATGAATTATATCATTAAGCTTTTTATAGGTCTTTTGCTTGTAATCTTCCCGGGTGCGTTAAGCAACCTGTACGGGCAAACCGGCGATCCGGAAGCGACCTTTGCCAGGTACAAAAGCTTGTATCCCGATGAGCAGGCAATCTACCTTGTTCTTAAGCAGCATATGAATATCTCAATGGCAAATGACTCGCTGATGATTGCCACGAGTCATTATGAGGAGATGCTTCATTTGGGCGAAAATTCGAAACCCTATGCGCAGGGAAAAATCTACAGCAGCTCATTTATAAGGGTTAGCCAATTGGATGCAAAAACTCTCGTTCCCGCTAAAAAGAAATATGAAGTTGAGCAGGTCAAAGAATTTAAAGAATCGTTTGACAAAGATTCTAATATATTTTACGACGACGTCAAGTATATCAACTTTCTCTTTCCTGCAATCCAGCCTGGGGCAAGAACTCAGTTGTTATATACCGAGAAGGTTACCGACCCACATTTTTTAGGGCAATACCGACCAGCTACATTTATTCCTGTTATCGAGTCGGAGTTCGTGGTAACGATAGATGATGGAATAGACATTAACTTTTATACCTTCCACGGATTTGAGGACATTTATTCGAGAGAAGAAAAAAGTATTGGTGGAAAGAGAATTTTTCGCTTCAGCGGCAAGAATATTCCGAAAATCAAATTTGAAACCAATAGTCCTAGTCTAAGCTACGATGAGCCTCATTTAATTCCTGTCATCCGAAGCTTTACGTCCTCTGAAAATGACAAGGTCAATGTATTGTCTTCGTTGCAGGATCTTTATAGCTGGTACCGGGGATTCATTCACGACCTAAAAAAAGACGACCCGTCGATAAAGGGTATTCTTGATTCAATAGTCAACCCTGAAGATACCGAGTTAGAGAAGGTGCGGAAGGTTTTTTACTGGGTGCAGGACAACATCAAGTATATCGCATTTGAACAAGGTATGAGGGGGCTGATTCCCCACCCCGGCAGCTATGTACTCAACAACCGATATGGTGACTGCAAGGACATGTCAAGTATAATCATAAGCATGCTGCACCAGCTTGGCATTGATGCCAAGTTTGTATGGATTGGGTCACGTGATCTTCCCTACAAATACTCCCAACTCCCAAGCCCGATGGTTGATAACCACATGATCGCCGCCTACCAGCACGGAAAAGATTGGATTTTTCTGGATGCCACCGGGCAGTACATTCCGTTCGGCTACCCCACCTCTATGATTCAGGGGAAGGAAGCGCTGGTGGCTGTGGAAGAAGATCACTACGAATTAGTCACAGTACCGGTGCAAACCCCCAGCGAAAGCATAATGAGCGATTCCTATACCTACTCAATTGAAAAAGGGATGGTGAAGGGAGAAGGAAAATTACAACTCACAGGCCATGCAAGAGTATTCAACGCATACAAAATGATAAAGTCCAACAAAACCAGCGTTGATAATTATGTTAACCGCCTTTTAAGCAGAGGAAGCAATAAATTCTTTGTAGATAGTTATCAAATAGCTCACCTCGACAACCGAGACGAGCCCATCGCACTCGACTACCAATTTCGAGTGGAGGACTATTACCGAACAACAGGGAGTCAGATTTTTTTCAACATGAACATGGATAAGGGTATGGCGGGCAGCTCCATCAAACCGGACCGGGTTCATTCTTTGGAAAATGAATATCAGTACGTGAATTCCAGCGAAGCTATTTTTAATATTCCTGAAGGCTATGCCGTAAGCTTTGTTCCTCAGGACTCAGGCATAGATACAGACATTTTTAGTTATAAAATAACCTATAGCCAGGAAGCAAACAGAATTGTGCAGAAGAGAGATTATCAGATTAAATACCTACAGTTGCATCCACAGCAATTTCCCGTTTGGAACGAAGCAATAAAACACTACTCCGAAAGTATGCGGCAGGTAGTCATTCTCAGTAAAAAAGAAACAGAGTAAGATGAAAAATATTTATCCCGTCAGCCTATTTATTGGTTTCGTTTTTCTTTCAAACAGCTCGATGGGGCAACAGTTTGAAGAATACACATGGACGCCCGACCGAGCGCTCGCCAGCTTAGATAAGGCAGAGGCAGATTTACCTTTGCTCTACCTGAAAAGATCGATTCAATACCAATACCTGTACGAAGAAGAAGGAAAGGAGCCCGTGTGTTACTTGACCGACCATCAGATCATTCGGGTAAACAACGATGAAGCACTTCAGAGGGTAAACAGAATCTACATCCCTACTGAAAACATGATCGAACTTATCGACGTAAAGGCACGAACCATTACTCCGTCGGGCAAGGTTGTTTTGTTAGATGAAAGTAATATTCGTGAAGTAAAGGATGAAGAAGAGGGTGGATATCAGATTTTTGCCATCGAGGGGGCTGAAATTGGCGGCGAGGTAGAATACTTCTACACAAAAAAGATAACCGCCCGTTATTTCGGGCGTGAATTTGCGCAGCTCAAATACCCTTTGAAGGACTTTTCCTTCACATTGACGTGTCCTGAAAATCTTGAATTTGAATTTAGGAGCTACAATGGACTACCCCAGGTAACACAAAGCGATACATCAAAGTCATTCAATCGTTATACGCTACACGCTGATTATATTGAAGATCTCCCGGAGGAACCTTTCTCATCGTTCGACGGCAGTAGGCAAAGGCTGGATTTCAAGCTTTCTTACAATTCCGCATCAAGTAAAAATCGACTTTTTACCTGGAACGATGCTGCGTCGAGAATCTACAATCAGATCTACAGTTTTGGTCCTGCGGAGATGAAAGATGTGAAAAAACTGCTGAAAGTTGTGGGAGTGGATAAGTTGGCAACAGCAAAAGAAAAAATATCAAAGACTGAGCACTATGTCAAAACAAATTTTTACCTCAATGAAAATGCGGGCTCGGAGGCAGAAGATTTAAGCACGATACTAAGGCAAAAATTTGGTAATGAAAGAGGCCTCACGATTCTCTTTGCAGCATTGCTTACCGAGCTGGGTGTTAGCCATGAAATAGTACTCACGCAGTCTCGTTCGGAGGTGTATTTCGACAAAGATTTTGACACCTGGAGTTCGTTGAACGACTACGTTATTTATTTACCTGATCTGGGCTCCTACCTCGCTCCATATGCCTTCGAACTTCGCCTGGGGAATATTCCATCAGACCTAACAGCCACAAACGGCCTCTACATTCGCCCAATGAAGGTAAGAGACTTCACCTACCCGGTTGCCGAAGTCAGGTGGATACCTGAACCCGATCACACCATGGAGTTTGATAACCTGGCCATCGACGTCAAGATACCCGACGATCTCAGCGCAGCAATAATTGACGTACAGAGAAGTTTTGGCGGAGTACAGGCATCCTATCTCAAATCTATCTATGAGTTTCTTGAGCCTGAGAAAAAGCAGGATCTTCTGGAGGAAATGATTGAATTTTTGGCAATCGATGCAGAGGTGGAAAATGTAAGTCTGGATAATAAATCATTCACCTACCAAAACTGGAATGATCCATTCGTCATAACTGCGAATTATAAGGCCCCCTCTTACCTGGAACTCGCCGGTGACATCATGCTGTTTAAAGTCGGCGAGCTCATCGGACCGCAAAGCGAGCTTTACCAGGACGAAAAGCGGATTACCAGAGTACAGAATACCAATAACAGGAGCTATTTTCGCAAAATACAAATCCATCTACCACCTGATTTTTTGATCGAAAACGCCGACGATATTGACATGAACGTTCAGGTTGACGAGGACGGCAGAGTCATCTATGCTTTTAAGAGCACCCATCAACTTCAGAATGCCTTGTTATCCATCACCATTGATGAGTTCTATAATGAAATCTATTTCCCGCAAGAAAGATTCGAGGAATTCAGAAAAGTAGTTAATGCGGCTGCCGACTGGAACAAGGTGACCCTGGTAATGAAAAGAAAATAGCCTCTTACTGAGCTTTTTGACCACGAACTTAGCACTAAGCACTTTTCACCTAAAAGACTCACTCTATTTTACCTACCGACTTAGTTCCCTCCAAAACGAACTACTCAAGCCACTGAAGTGGCAGGTAAGTCCGCTCCCTAATCCGGGTTCTCAATCTGCTCGACAGCCACAATTTGCGTAATAGGAAAAACAGCCGGGCCAAACTGGTTGTAGATGGCCACATCGGCAGCATCACGGCCATAGCCCACGGCCACGTAGCCTCTTTTGATGCCTTTTTGCACAGCATCAAAGGTATACCAGTTGCCTCCTACGTAGGCTTCAAACCAGGCATGTAAGTCCATGGGATCAAGCTTATAAAGATAGCCCACCACCATGCGGGCCGGAATGCTGAGGCTGCGGCATAGGGCAATGCCCAGGTGGGCAAAGTCTCTGCAAACACCTGACTGCTGCTGATTGACCTCGGCAGCGGAAATCGGACGGCCGCTGTTGCCGGAAAAATAACGGATGTTGCTGCGTAGCCAGTCTTCGATAGCGGCCACCTGATCGTAGCCCGGAAGACAGTTGGCTGTGATCGAATTAGCAAGCTCTCCAAACCTGTCGGACTCGCAATAGCGGCTGGGCAGCAAATAGCTCAGCACCTCGTTGGGCAGGTGTTGAATTTCAACAAAGGGCGCACCAGGCGCTGTTTCCACCAAATCTATAGTTTTTACATTGGCCGATGTCCTCACTATAAAATCGCCCACCGGCGCTACCAGTCGCTGGCAAAGGTTCTTATAGTCGTCCGTGTATTCAAACACCGGCACATACGGCATGATGGCATATTCTTCTCTGGCAACCCATTGCTGTCCGCCGCTCCTTGGCCTTAGCATGAGAATAAAAGGAGTAGGCGCCGCTATACGGAAAGTCAATTCGCAACTGGTTCGCAACCACATCTAAAATGAGAATTTATAAAATGAATTGGGTAAGAAAGGAACTAAAGGGAGTCGGGGCGCAAATGTACGGCTATGTTTGCCTGAAAAAAAGGCTGGCGGCAATAGTAATCAAATATTAATTCTGTCTCCGTCTACCACTGTATCCATATGCTCTGTTTACTTTCAAATGAGAAAAATGAATGGGCTCTTTTACACTCTTTGCATCATTGAAATATCAAATAATGTTAACTTACAGGTTCTTTATTGATCAAACATTAATTCATGGTCAATAAAGGTGAGAAACAATCGACCTGATCCGTGCTGATGACAAAACGTTTTGGTTTCGTGTGTGTGCTAACACTGCTTTCGCTGACGGCAACAGGGCAAACCTGCATCCAAAAGTATGACAGCGTGGAGCGGTACAAGCACAGCTATCCTGAAAAGGCAAAGTTTTATGCCAACGCACTGCTCGTAGACCTTGATTCGGGCAGGTGTGTGGAAGAAATTGGTCTGGCGGCTCTCTACAACAATATAGGCCTCCTCTTTTGGGAGTTGAACGACAGAAAGCGTAGTGTAAACAGCTTATTAGCCGGCCTGAAGCACGAGTTGGTCAACAAAGACTCTATCCACAAAGACCTGCTCGGGTTATACTATAACCTGTCTACCATCAACCAGGAGACTGGAGATTTTGAAACATCGGGCAGGTACCTCAACCTCGCAGAGCGGGTGGTGAATAAATGGTACCTTAACAACCATGAGGCCCAAACAAGGTTCTTGCTGAACAAAGGCATCTACTACCGTGAAACCGGGGACTTCGAAAAAAGCCTGGCGGCACTCAATGAAGCCGTGAGCTTTATTGGTGAAAAAAATGATTCGATTAGAATTACCCTCCAGATTGAATTGGGCACCACCTACCGGCATTTCGGAGACCTTGAACATGGAGAAGAAGAGCTGATAAGTGCAGTAGAATTAGCCCAGGGTAACCATGAGTGGCTGTACTTTCAAGCGATTGACAGACTATCATCATTGAAAATAGAGCAAGGCGACTATTCTGATTCCGAAAACTACCTGCTGCACAACCTCGAACGAAAGAGGGAGATTTATGGAGACCAGCCCGACGAAATGCTGGAAACATTGAACGAGCTGGGTTATCTGTATTACCGGCTGAACGACCTGGAATCGGCGGAGTCGTACATGGATCAGGCACTGGAAACCGGCAAAGACCTGCGAAATATCAGGCCCTACATGCTCAACAACCTCGGTGCTATTTACATGAAAAAAGGCAACCTGGAAAAAGCTGAGGAGTGCTTCACCGAAAGTTCAGAGGGTTTCAAAGCGCTCTACGGCACCATGAACCCCGACTACGCCAGCAGCCTGAATAACCTGGCCGGCATTTTGAAAGAAAAGGGAGAACTGGCTGAATCGCTTAACCTGTACACCAGGGTGCTCGATATGGACAAAGTGCTGTCCGGTGCCAATCATCCAAACTACGCCACTTCGCTGAACAACGTTGCCTTGCTTTACATGCAGCTGGGCAACTATTCTCTGTCGGGTAAGCTATTGATGCAGTCAAAGCAAATCCGGGAGAAAGCGCTGGGCAGGTACCATCCTCTGTATATCAAAAGCCTCAACGACCTCGGCATTTATCACTTGCTAATGGAAGATTCTGTGGCGGCCATGGAGGTATTTAACGAAGCCCTGGATTCTGAAATTAAGCACATGCAGGATGTGTTTCCTGTGTTAACAGATCGGCAGCGAAAGCTTTATTTTGACGAAACCAGGTACAATATCGAACGATTCTGCTCGCTTGCATTTTCCGAAAGCTTTTTCAGTGGGCAGTATGCCGAAGATGCGCTTAACCACTTTCTGAACACCAAAGGCATTCTGTTTTACGCTTCTGAAAAAATGAAGAAACTCATCCAGGGTAGTGGCGATGAGAAAGTGGTCAACATGTACAACGACTGGCGGGACAAAAAATACAGGCTGGCGCAGGCGTATCTTTTAACGGAAGAGGAAAGAATAAGACAAAACATTTCGATCAGTCTGCTTGAGGCAGAATCAGCGCAGCTTGAAAAAGAGCTTTCACTATCGTTCAAAATCTTCTCTGATCAGGAGAAGTCGTCGTACCACACCTGGAACGAGCTGAGCCAGGTGATGAAGGAAGGCGCAGCAATGGTGGACATCATTCAATTCAGGAATTATTCTGTGGAGGTGAAGGACAAAAAGCTGAAGCAGGGTTTTGAGGAAAGGGAGCGCTATGCCGCCTTTGTCATCAAGCCGGGCAATGTGCTGGAGACTGTTACCTGGCCGATGCAAACAGACTTTGCCAAGGCATTTTCGTTGTACAAAAATGCCCTGCAATTTGGCGTTCAGGATGTAAATAGCTACAACGTGTTCTGGAAGCCCATTGGGGCGCATCTGAAAGATGTAAAAACGATCTATTTCTCACCCGATGGTATTTTCCACAAGCTGAATCCGGTTATCTTTTTTGACAGTGAACGTGATATGTACATTGCCGACGAATACGACCTGATTCATATCACAAGCGGAAAAGACCTGCTGTACTCCGAAGACACCAGGTTCGTGAGAGATGCCAAAATCTTCGGCAACCCCAACTTTGGCAGGCTAGCAGAAACCCACAAGCTCCTTCAGCTGCCCGGCGCCGAACGTGAGGCTAACGACATTACCGGCATCCTTGATGTGAGAAAGTGGAAGTCGGACACCTATTATTTCAACGACGCCACGGAGGGGCAAATGAAACGGCTTTCGAACCCAGGATTGATCCACATCGCCACGCACGGCTACTTCAACGACGACCCTAACCATGTTGACCCCCTCCACAGCAGCGGCATTTACCTTTCCAGGGATGAAGCCAGTAATAACGATGGCCTGCTTTCCGCTTACGAAGCCATGAACCTTGTGCTGGACCAAACCAGCCTGATCGTGCTGGCTGCTTGTGAGACTGGCCTTGGCACAGTAAAAAATGGAGAGGGAGTATTCGGTCTTCAGCGTGCTTTTCTGGTAGCGGGCGCCAAAAATGTATTGCTTAGTCTTGTTAAAATCAACGACAATGCCGCCCGCCGCTTCATGAATATCTACTATCAGGAGTTGCTGTCACTTGAGGATCCACAGGACGCTTTCTTCAGCGCCAGGCGGCTGTTTAGAAAGGAGTATGACAACCCTTACGACTGGGGCGCTTACATTTTAGTCTCTAAAAACTTCTAGAGGAGGGGCATTGAGTTCTACCTTGTGAAGAAATTCGAATAAGTTTTCCTCAGTGATAAAGTAGGCCATGCTGGGTGGATTGGGAGCAGGTTCATACACCCGGATAGTGCTGCCTTTTTGTAATGGCTTTTTTGGGTTACCATTCCAGGCGATCAAAGCATCCGGTTCGTAGCCAAGCTGCCTGGCAATCTCATTAAAGTCATTGGGTTTTCTGAGGATATAGGTACTCGCTGAAACCAGGCTAATGGGTGTATTGGTCTCAATCTGTACCTCCACCCTTCTCCGCAAAATTCGCTTGAACCAATGATCGTTGTCACCGTCAGGCGTTAATTCACCCCGTGGATAAACAAAGACCTTCTCGGCCGGCACCCCGAGTGTTGTCAGATAGGCCTTTACAGCCTCTCCCCTTTTCTTACAAAGCTCCAAATTGTACTCTTCGCCACCAAGATTATCAGTAAAACCAAACAGGCTGATCTTGCTGATGTCATCGATACTCACTTGCTCCACCATGTTGTTCAAAGCTGCTTTTGCTTGAGGTCGCAACACAAACATGCCAAAATCGAATAGTATCTTCTCAAAAGGCTGGTCTCTGGAGGGTTCCGACCTGCCACCGGAAAAGCCCAAACGAGCCCTGCCGCCAGCACCTGACGGCAGATAAGATGGCCCGGCACCTGTTCGTTGTGACGCTGCTCCCTGCATGCCGCCCCCGTCTGCAATTGCGTCCGGGTTGTAAACCTTTTTGGGTCGGGCTCCCATTTGCTTTTCAACTATTAGGTCAGGCTTTGGCTTTTCAAAGTTAACCGCTTCATATAGCTCATACCCCTGATAATCCTCCACCCTAAGCGTCACAATATCAATCGACCGGGTATCTCTGAGGTTCGACATAATACGGGCGTCTATAAGCGACTCCCCGGAAATTAGCAGGGATAAAAACAGTTTTTCGTCACTGACCTGAAAAGTAAACAGGTCCAGTATTTTTCCGTTGAGCCGGTTGGTGGTGAGAAAGCCGACTGAGTCGGAGATATTGAAATAAGTGTCGTCCCAGGTGGAGTTAAAGGGAGCGCCCAGGTTATAGACATGGGGTTCAAAAAAGGACTGCCCTTTGGCGGCGTAGAGATCGAAACCACCATAGCCTACGTGGCCATCGCTGGCAAACACCAGGCAGCTGAACACCTCCGAATAGTAAGGTGTTATTTCATTTTCTGAAGAGTTAATCACTTTACCCATATTGATGGCTGGCGACCATGATTCGGCATAGGCTCCGGTCAAACTCATCCATATGTCCGCTCCCCCGGCTCCACCAGGCCTGTCGGAGCTGAAAAACAATGTATCACCAGAGCTTGTGATATAGGGGTGCTTGTTTTCCGATCCGGGTTCATTGATGTATTCATTCAATACCACCGGCTTCGTCCACTTTCCCTTTTCCAGATAGCTCACATAAATTGAGCAATCTGAGGCAGCTTCGCCAAGGCAGGAAGAAAAATAGAACTTCTTCCCGTCGGCGGTGAAAGAACCGGAGCCCTCCGCCCAATGGGTGTTGATATTTTCAAAGTTTTGATCGCCACCAGCATACACCCAGCGATTGTTTCGACGATGCTCATAGGTCGCCAAATCGGGCAACAGCCCATCGTACTGACTGCCCTCAAACTGCTCCCCCGGCAGGTTCCGTGTGGTAGCAAACACCAAATGAAGGTTGGTAGGATTTACCACTGCTCCAAAATCATGAAACCTGGAATTGATGCCTTCCAACACGCCTATCGAAAAACCCCTATCGATCTTTTTTTGTCTAATGGCCAGTAAGCACCCCTCCTTATGGTTTCTTGATAAGTCGATCAATTCAGGGCTTGCGTCGGGCATGGAGATCAATACATTATAAACAGAGTCCGCCTCCTCATAGGCACTGTCGTGCATGCGCAAAGTGGCATAGTAGTAAAGTGACCTCGCCCGAAAAGGGTGGTCGGGCCGGTTGCCCAGCGCAATAAATGCCACCTCCGCTTTGTCGTATTGAAGCGTTTGCTGATAACAAATGGCCAGCTTGTACCTCGACTCAATATTTTGCTTGTCAATGCTGACAATCTTTTCGTAGTACTCAATGGCTTCCAGGTACTGATGGGCCGCAAAGTGCGCTTCCGCAAACTCTACCAGCTTAGGCACCGACTGTGACAAGCCGATGTGAGCTGATAAAATGAAAGCGATAAGTAATACTTTTCTCATTGGCTAGAAAATGGGGCTCGTCATATTACGCAGCGGCCGAGACAAATTCAAATTATAAGTGAGCGAGATTTCATACGTTGGCAGGTCGTTGCTCAGCTCTGTCCCCAGGTTGTAAGTTTGCGCATTCAGGTCCACGCTGAACCCCAGCCTTATATTTTCTATCTGGAAGCCAGTAAGCACGATGACCGAATCTCCCACCCTGTACCAGGCACCAAACTGCATCAGAAACGCCGTGCGGGAACGCACTGAACTGAGGAAGGTAGACAGGTAAGTACCGGCGTTTACTTGTGTATTGCCATGGGAATGTAAGGCGTAGAAAGACGGGAAAATGTGCCAACGGGGTGCGAGTGGTAGCTTCACCGAACCAAATGCTTTATAAAGAAAATTGAGGTGGCTGGGCTCCACCGATTGGTAGTCGATCACCGGCCGGTTGAGGTTGTCGATGCTGGCACCGAAAGTAAAGCTCCTGTCTCTGATATAAAGATTCTGGTTGTCGAAAGCCGTATACATGACTCCAAAATTAAAGACCGGGTAGAAAACAGAAGAAACGGGAATCCCCTCCCCCGGCCTGGTGTCATCGTAACCGAAATACTTGTTGAATTGCGAGCCCCATTGTAGCTGATTGCCGTTGATTCGCTGCTGCACAGCGCCGCCCTGTAAGCCAAAAATAAAGTAACGGTTCGAAAATTGATCAAGCTTGATATTGTAGGCACCATTCAAAAGCACCTTTCTGGCACTGTAGAGCCCCTGGTAGCCCCGGCGCTCCTGAAAAAAGCTGATCCCCGCTCCACCTACCTGCACCGACTTGCTGGTGTGCTTTTGAAATGGGTAGGTGAAGGTGGTTTGCACCATCTCAAAGAAGTTTTCTGAATTGGGGCTACCACCTCTCTTGTAGTTGGAGTTAAGAGAAAGATTGGGAATAGCTCCCGTGAAAGCCGGACTCATGAAAGACGAGCTGGCAAAGTACTGCGAAAACTGTCCTTCCTGGGCAAAGACGTTGAGTGAAAAAAGAAATAGTGCAGTAGTAAAAGTATTTCTCATATTATTTCACCAAAAGTACTGCGCCCGATTGATTATGATTCTCCGTTTCGCCCTGCAGTTGAATAGTGTAGTAATAAACACCATTCGGAGCCCCCTGGCCAGACGGCATAGTGCCGTCCCAACCCATCAGCGATAGATCAACATCGTCTCCCGCCTGGCTAAAGAGGTATACCTCTTTGTTGAACGAGTCGAAGACCCGCATATAAATACTTGTCACCTTATCACCGGAGTAAAACGGTCTAAACAGGTGGTTCTCGTCGAGTTCACCATTGGGTGCGAAAGAGTTGGGGACAAAGAAGTGTGGACGGATGATAACAGGAATCAGCGCTATATTCAGGCGGGTAACTTCGCTTGAGATAGGGATGCGCTCCGTTGATTCAAACCTGCCAAACGACGATGATTGCGGATCAGAGCCATCCACAAAGACGCCGGGAACACTATGGTACAGGGTATCGTCGGTAGTGTACATAACTAACGCCGCTTCGTATTTCTCCGACCGTATCGGCTCCCCGTTTTGAAAATTCTCCAGATCTATACCGGAAAAATCCACACTGACAAAGGCACTTGCCGGCACTTCGGGAGATACCACCTGCCACTCTACCTGGTCGGCAATTCCCACAATGTCCTCATCAGGATTCAGTGTGGAACCGTCCGGACGCAGGATTCTCACCTCGAATGTAATATTTGGATCGAAGCCACTGAAAGTAATGTAGTTAGTAAATCCGTTGATACCTGTAGGGAAGGTGAGTTCACCATTAGAAAGCACACCCAACGCTCTGCCTTCAATATACCCGGTACCACCGGAGATTGTGCTCCCTTTAATAACTACTTCCTGATCAGCATCGGTTTTGATCACCCCTCTGGCCATGCTCATAGTGCCATTAACAGTCACTTTTCTGGGGTTTACTATGAGCTGTCCGTCTTTGTCTACGGTAAAGTCAAAGAAAATTAGCTCTTCTCCAATAAGCTCCTGGTCGGCCGTGCCTATAAATTTGATGCTACCGACATCCGTGTTTGAAACGAAGTTGATATCGCTGAAGCTCGTTACCTGCCCCTGGTTGTTCAGGTTCCCGTTCAGGGTCGTGTTGCCCCCAAAGTAAAAGCTGGCATCGCTGCCCACGAATAGCCCGGCGTCGCTTCCGAGGGTGAAGGTTTGGCTCTTCCCGAAGGTAGCACATAATACAAAAATCAGACTAGTAATAAAGCTTTTCATCCCTTAGTTAGCTGATCTGGACAATTCAACCCACCGCAATAAATCGGCATTGTAGATGAGGTGCAAGGTTGAATTTTGACTCATATTAAATGTGCCATTAAGTAGCAGCCCATTGGCACCAGCAAAACCAGAATTTACTGTTACCGGAGGTGCCCCTGCCCCAACAATTAATATCACTTCCTGACCATCCTGTCCTGCGCCAATTTGATCAATAGTACCGGAAATGGTTACTCGAACTACTCGAGATGTGGGCATGGGAAGAGCATTAGACGCAATTGATTCTAGCTTGGGCGGAGTGGTAAATGCCCCTGCAATTGCCGTACTACCTCCTATCAACACACCCCCATCAACATCAAGAGATAGGCCACCCGGTGTGGTATTGGTAATTACCATAGCCGGAATGGAACCAGCTCCATTCATGTCCAAAAATATCCCATTTCCTGTAGTTGCATTATGGTTAACCACAAGGGCATTTCCATCGACCGTCTTGTCAACCTGAAGAGAGGCCCCGACTCCCACACTTTGCGCTGTAACGGCGGCCACAGAATTAGCTGCATTGGTTGTCAAAAAACGAGCAGTGACGCCAATTCCACTATTCGTTACAGAAAGTGCATTGTTAGGATTCGTAGCACTGCCTTGAGCAATCTGCATTCCAATTCCTGAGTCGGCCTGATGGTTGACAATGATACCATTTTGCCCAGTTTCTCCTACTTTTGTTGATACTTCCAGCCTTCCGCCGGGAGCTGCAGTGCCTATACCCACGTCGAAAGTTGTGTTGGCGGAGGCACCATCACCAATAATGGCTGTTTGAGCGTTTGTTGCAACTGTGCCGGCACCGAAGGCCATGCTCCGCACACCATTGGCTTGTGTATTTTCTCCCATGGCAATAGAGCTGTTACCAGAAGCGCTGGCACTAGCACCAATTACAACTGAACTACTACCCGCCGCATCTGCGTTATTACCAAGCACCACATTATTACTTCCATCACCGGAGACGTCTGCAAGGCGACCAACCACCAGGTTATCAGACCCACCTACTAAACTCAGACCTCCGGAATGGCCCGCAACGACATTTCCATTTCCAACGGTCAACCCACTCCCTGATAAATTTCCAAGCACAACATTTTGAACACCAGTGGTGATTGCAGGAGCCGCACTTGCACCACCTTTCTGGTTTTCGTTCGCATCAATAATATAGTTTCCAGCACCTGCCGGGTTCCATGTCAAAGCTCCGGATCCGTCATTGGTTAAAGCGCCGGCACCTGTTACGGTTGGCAAAGTTAGTGTGTAGCTAGCGACACCAGAAGGCGCAATGATTGAAACCGCATTTGTTCCCGTGTTATCTTCCAACTCAATGCGTCCTGGTGCTAACCCAGGTTGCCCAAAACGGGTAACCCCACGCATATCAATGCCACCATCTCCTCCACCACCTCCGGTGCCTGGCTCAAGACGGATATTGCCACCTGTCCCCAATGTTGAACTCCCGCCTTTTAAGGCTAAGACTCCGCCGATGGCAGCCAGTGTGGTACCGCCAGCTGCTACCTCTAAATCATTACCTGCTGCAACAGTGTTATCTTGAATCGCAATCTTCCTATTTGACCCTTGTTGCAAGGCAACATTTCCCTCAACCAACACCGCTGTACCATTAAAGGTAGTGTTAGCAAACCTTGCAGCCGGCCCAGTACCGATGTTGTCAAGATCGAATAGAGCGTTGATATCAGCAACAGAATTGGTATATGGGAGGGTGAATCCATTGGAAGCCATGGCATCCCAACGACTGTTCGTATTGTCCCATGTTAAGACGTCGCCATCAAGAGGTGTGGTAAGGCTATATTGGTTCTGGAAGGCAAATGC
>TARA_R110002012_G_scaffold321727_1_pt1 | contig 32950 bp, 45 predicted proteins | sample TARA_R110002012 | Tara Oceans TARA_R110002012 (sample SAMEA4396515) | marine metagenome | biome: Westerlies Biome; feature: [DCM] deep chlorophyll maximum layer (ENVO:01000326); material: water (ENVO:00002006), including particulate matter (ENVO:01000060) such as... | depth 40 m
ATTCATAACCCGGAGGTCACGAGTTCAACTCTCGTTCTCGCTACAACAATAAACAAGCCATTTACGAGGTTTAAACACTGTCGTAAATGGCTTTTTCAAAAGTATTCAAAAAAAAAGTACCACTAAACGTACCACCTGTGGGAAAATTAAATTACTCTATAACTTTCTACACCGGAGGGGTAAATGTTGATGATTGGGCAAATCTCACACCTCAACAACAACAGTACGCCCTATCTAAAAAATGGCATATTAAATGGTGGTTCCGAAATCCTGAGACTGGATTATTGGTAAGACAGAACAATATTAAAGCAGGAATCAATAGGTTAAAAACAAAAACTGACCGATTGGAATTCATGCGAGTATACAAAATAGGTATGATCGAATCATTTCGGGAAGGATTCAACCCATTTACATATCATAAGGAAAATTCGAATACAGTAACCGTATTATCCGCTAAAAAAGCCCTGCTAGATGCTCTGGAAACGAAAAAAGAAATTATAGGTCTTAGCACCACCACAGATTACAAAAGTCATGTCAGCGGCTTTATTTCCTATTTAAAAAAAGAAGGTAAGGAGAATATGGACATTAAGACCATAACCAGAAAGGACGTTTCCTTGTATTTGGACCAAGTTTTACAAAAAAATACAGCTAGGACCAGGAATAATGTTAGAGCTTCCCTCTCCTCTATATTTGCCGAAATGAGGGATAAATTTATTATTGAACGTAATTTTATAGATACGGACATTAAAAAGCTAAAAACCAAATCCAAAACTGATAGGCGATTTACCTTCAATCAGATGAGGGAAATATCAGATTATCTTCAAAAACAGGATCCTCATCTTTTACTTTATATTAAAATAGTTGCATACAATTTCTTACGTCCAATAGAAGTTAATCGATTAAAGGTATCGGACATAGATCTGGAATCACAGACAATGTACTTTGATCAAAAAACCAAACTTGGCAAAACCAAATACATTCCAAATCTATATATAAACGATTTTAAATCACTTTTAAAAGATAATCCCCCCGCTAATTTTCATTTGTTTACACCTGAAAACCTACCTGCAGTATGGCCAATCACGGATAGGGACAAACGTAATTATTTTACCAAGAGATTTAAAAAAATAAAGGATAAATTGAGAATTGGACCAGAGTATGGCCTGTATTCCTTTCGGCATACCTATATAACAAATACCTATTTGGTATTAAGAGATAAGGGCCTTTCTCATATTGAAGCCATACAATACTTAATGAGGATTACTGGCCATACATCGGAGCTGGGAATAAAAAAGTATATACATGTAAATGATGCGGACCGGCCAGATGATTGGTCAGATCTACTGGATTTTAAATTATAGATTAAGGTTTAAAAACACCCTTTAGCACCCATGCCACGGCAAAAATACCACCTAGCCATAGAATAGTACTTTGGCCAATTTTGGCCAGCTCCATATTAAATTTACGTTCGCTGTCCTTTTCCTGTTTGGAATAATCCAGTTCAAGGTTCTTTTGCTCCAGCTCGTTTATCTGCGGGCAATCCGTTAATATATTAGTGACATTGCCATCCTTATCAAAAGTGACATCTGTACGGGATCCTTTTTTACCGTGGTAAGTGTGGGTAGTATCCTTGGGCCTATCCTTGGGGGTCAAGGGCAACGCAATATATACCCTGTCCGCAGGGGCTTTTCTTTCTATGGTTCCAAGGTCCCTAAGATGAAATTTCTCATTGCTCTTGGAGGTAGTTCTAGTGGTACCACATCCGGCTAGAAAAATAATCAATAAAATACATATCAATCTCATACCCCTAATAAATTTGCATAATATCTGGTCATCCGTATGCGATCATCTATACCGTTCAATCCTCCGTTGATGGCCTTGGTCAATTGCGTTATGGACTTTATGGTACTGCTGTCCGCAAGTTTCCAAAGTGATTTCTTTTCAAAAAACCATAAAGCTGACTCCCAGTATAGATCCGTGGCTACTTTATCCGGATATAGCATAAGATCATATCCCACATAGTTCTGGAAATCAGCATAATTGTAACGACCAGTAATCTGAATGGCGCCACGGCCCCTAAATTTCCAACCATCTCCCCAACTCTTATTGCCCAACCAGTGGGAACGCTCTCTATTATTGTCCCAATATACCTTATTGGCAATGGTCTCCTGGTCAGCCTTATGTATTAAACTCCTACCATCGGCCCAAGCTTCCATAGGATGGGAACGGTAATAGGAAAAGGTTTTTTTTAAGCCGGTAACGGAATAATTAAGGCTTTCGGTGTCATATTTAAAACCTCCAGTTTCATGGTGCAATTGTCCCATAAAGTTGGACAACCTTATTTTTGATAATCCCAATCTATTTCCAAGGGCGTTCAAGGTCATGGCCCCGATGATACCATCTGCCGCCAAACCACTTTCCTTTTGAAATTCGATTATCTTTTTCACAGGTTAAACTAACATTATCTTATTTAAGTTTTGGTAGAGATTACTTAATTATTACGCTTAAGGATATTTTTTATTTCTTGTAGATCACTACCTATCCTTTTTTGATTTTCACGAATAATGATCAGCTGTTCTTTTTCTACTGGAGACATGTGTATGTTTTGATCCATGGTATGCTGCAATATCCTGTCTTTTTCCACTTCGGAAACTACATCTTTACGTTCCGCACTTTCCAGTACTTTGGCCTTTTGGGCCTCGCTGTCGAAGGTTCTATTATTTATTGCATCTATTGCCTTGGGGGCAAATGATATTAAACTGATCAATGTTGAACTCAAGAGGGTTATTACCAAGGCTTTGTACAGCCATTCGTACCTATTTCTTACCTTATCCGTCATTACTGTAAATTTTACTTTCTCTTATACCCGTCTACATTTTCGGGCCTTAAAAAATCTGTTTTTCTTTTAGCGTAAGAAATTACCAGATCCGGGGCGGCACCAATTAAGGCATATACCACGGAACCCAAACTTGTAATGTCCTGATCTGCTATTTTTGCCACGTCCGGAGCAATTAGCCAAAAGCCTATGGCGCACAATGCCGAAAGTAAGAACGACAGAATAAGCCTGTTGACGTTGTCCTTTAAAAAGAACATGGGATCGAACTTTTTAGGGCTGAATTCGCTTTTCCTGTCCCGTTTTAGCATATCGAATGCCAATGCCGCCAAATAGCAGACCACCGTAATAATTATCCATTTGTATTCTTCCATGATTTCTGTATGTAATATGGTTCCACACTCTTTGCCACAACCATCATTAAGATGTAAATGAGTGCTATGGTGAGGTAGTGGTCCATTGGTTAATCTATTTTTCCGTAGCCGTTCCTGTAGGTCCTTATAACCGCAAGGGCTATTAATATTAGGTATGTTAATAGTTCCAAGTCCATTACAATCCAATTTTGGTGAATCTCTTTTTGGTTAACTTGCTTTGGGGTATTGGGAATGGTTCCGGTTCTGGGTCGCCCCCATCAGATTCAAAGCTATCCCAATCACCTGCTAAATCAGCTATAAATATATCCAAATACGTATATCCTTCTGTGGCGTAATCCGTAACCCCTGATTGGTTCACAGTCCTTGAATCCGATATAACAGCACTTGCAGGTCTAGTGCTTGGGGAAATACTTCCACCATTAGCTGTCTCATAGGCATCGCTAAGTCCATCCCCATCGCTATCCGTGTAGGGCGTTCCGCTTGACAATGTTGGATATCCGCCCACTTCGCTTTCATGACCTATTAAACCACCTCCATTGCTGGTATAATACCCTATTAATCTTGTATCAACGACATCATGCGGAAACGCGCCTACATCTGCCAATACACTATCTGCTACCATTGAAGATGAATAAGGGGTATATGGTGAATCTGTAATGACACGACTACCATTGTCATAAGTGGTCCACGTACCGTTGGTCATTGATAGGACGTTATTTATTTTGACATTATCTGTTTGATATACACTGCCATTGGCAGGGTTTCCACTAGGGCAATTAGTGGCATTTGTCTGATAGGTCATAGGGTAGCCAGTAGGGGTGACATTGCTTCCGCTCTTGTATATGTTCCCTATTACATCAACATAACCTTCATATGTAATCTCCGTTCCTCTAACGTAGTTGTAGATGACATTGTTTACAACTTCAAAGCTAGCCCCACAAGTAGAGGGATGAAATTGTCTATCAAAATTGTTCGCCAAATAATTATTGATGAAGCTGGCCTTTGAAAAATCATTCATCACCAATACAGCTCCGCTCCCTAAATTTTCGGCCAATATAGATTTTTGAACCGTGACATTCTGTATTTTTGAATTGGTGCCATACATGGTGAAGGCCATATTTTCATCTGTACCCCAAGAAGATGAACAATGGTCTATTATGATGTTCTCGATTGTATAATTGTTAGCGAAACTAGCTATTCTGAATCCTTTTATGTCATTATATTCGGACCCCGTTCTAGTTCTTATGTGCCTTATAATGACATTTCCGTCTTGAATCTGAAATCCATAACCTCGTAATGTAATTCCATCGCCTGGAGCGGTTTCTCCTGCTATGGTAACGTCACCGTCATTGATGTAGATATAGCTTGTGAGGTCAATATATCCAGCAACCCGAAAGATAATAGTTCTAGGGCCTGATAGGTTTTCTAATGCATTTCTGAGGCTTCCAGATCCAGAATTATTCAAGTTGGTCACGAAAACAACGCTCCCTCCTTTTCCTCCTGTGGTATATTTTCCGAATCCATCTGCTGTTGGGAATGCCTTAATATCACTATCTGTCAATGTGACTGTCTGTGCTGATAGCGGAACTACAAGCATTAACAATAATGAAAAAGCATAGATATGGTCCTTTATATTTCTCATTCCGATATATTTACTCTAATATTATCCGCTGCCACAGAATCTCCGTTATCTGCCGCAGCGGTCCCATACAATGTTATGTAGGCCGTATTTTCAGCCGCTTGCCCTGTCAATATGTACTCCGTCCAAGTGCCAACGGACGTTATAGGGGTATAGGCGGAGGTGGAAACCCACCCTTTGTAGTCGTATAAATAGACCTCCCAGTTCACTCCTACCACCTCGTTCAAATATAATTTGACATCATACGTTTCCCCAATGGTAAGCCCTGTAATTGCTATGTCTCCAATGCAATATTGATTGGTGCCTCCTGTATGTGTCATTTTTAAAGACCTTGCCCCATTTTGTGGGGCGGGGGAAGTTGCAACACTTGACCAACTCACGAGGGTTATATTAGACGTGCCAGTGATAGCATCAACTTCATTATCAGGATTGGCAGCATTAGCAGTATTGTAGTAGTTAATTGGCCCCGCTGGTGTAGAACTCCAAACTTCCACTCCCCCGTGGTAGGTCTTGGAAATCTCCGCCCCGGCATGGTATTTCTTGTCCGGTATGGTTTGGCTCCATACCAGCAATGGAAGCAATAGAAATATGTTTATTAGATTTCTCATGGTACTATATTGAATTCCATTTTTGGATTGTTCTTAATAGCAGTGGACAATGCGTCATATTCGGCTTGGGTTACATAGGCCGGTGATGCGTTTTGTACCTTCCATGTGTTGGTGGCCGTTTTTCTAATGGACAGGGTGAATCCTACGCCAAATGTTTTCATGGCTTCGCCCGTTACGCCGCTTTCGTAATCCATAATTATATCTCCGGCCCCTATCTGCTCAAAATACAATATGGTGCCAATGGGGTGTGCTACTGTAGAATTATTCGGAACCGTATAGGTAATATTGCTTGCATTATTGCCTTCAATTACTCCATTGGCATCTGCCAACAACCCCATACGTGTGGCCGTAAATGTTACCGCGCCCAATAATGCGCTATTATTAACGGTATCGTCTATATAATTTTTTGTGCCGGTTGCGCTGTTTACGTTTGTTGTGGTGGCCCCTGCAAAGGTGTTACTATTTATTAATGTTGGGCCGCCGGATCCTAATTCCTTCCATGCGGAAAACGACGTGCCGGAATTTCCGGACGATCTAACCCACCAATTGTTGTTCCCTGGGGTGCCGTCAATTGCCAATTGTGCAATATGGGTTCCGCCTTTTAAATTTAACAACATGCTATTGGACGACGTACTAAATGGGGCGTTTACGTCGTCACTTGGGTTGCTTGAATAATATGTGCCATTTGTTGTTGGTCCTGTGTTCCAATTGTACGCGCCGCCCACGCCGCCATTGTCCCACATAAATTGTGTGGAACTTCTGCCGCCCAATGTTGTGGCCGCTGTGGTCCCCAATGTGGATGGATCAATAAAAGTAAAACCGCCCGTGGCGTTGTCAAATGTTGCCACATAATTGTCATGTCCCGCCCCCAATGGCGCGTTGGTATTATTAAGTGTGGCGGCCTTTATTGAGTTTGGGACCAAATCCACATTATCTATTGAACCCGCCAAAATATCCGTTCCGGTAATGCTTCCGTCCGCAATTTTGGCGGAATTTACCGCGCCATCGTTAATGGTCCACGTGGCACCGCTTCCGGTCACCGTAATGTCCCCTTTGTTACCGTCCGACACTCCCGCGCCGCCACTTGGAATGGCTTGTGTACTCAACGAACCCGTTGCATCTGCAACAACCATACGGTCCCCCGTTCCGCCCAATCCTGTAAATCTTACCTCCCCGTTATTTTGGTATAATGGCCCGGAAAATGAAAATTGACCGGTATTTCTTGAAATACTTAAATTTCCCGTTCCGATACTGTCGAAAACTTTGCCCAATCTTATGGTTGCATTTGTAAACCCTCCGGACGAAATATATAAATCGTTGGCGTCTGTACTTGCGTTTTGTTTAACTGTTATGGATCCACTTATTGTTCCACCTGTTACATTGTATTTATTATTTACAAGACCGTCCACATAATTTTTGGGTGTTAAATCTATTGACGACGACGGAACACCGGTTGTATTTAACCTATATTGCCCACTCGAACCGCCTTCCGGGTTGGTGTTGTATGAAAAAATTAACGCTTTATCCGTTGCGGCATGGTCTATGGTCCAAAAGTTGGTGCCGTCCACATATTTATTAAATCTTTGTGCGTATAAAAACGGGGCGCGATCCTCGGCCGTGGTGGGTTTACCGTCCAATGTTGCCCATGTTGCCGCAATCCTTGGCACCCACCCGGAACCGGTATTTATAACCTCGATACCCAAAGTGGTATCATAGGCCGTATAGACCACTGTGGTATCGGTAACATCAATAGCATCTATTTCTGTGGTGGTCAGTTTTCCCAAACGTAAATAGGCTTGTTTGCTCTGCCCATAGCCCAACATCCCAAATAACAGGACTACTATTAAAAGTGCTTTTTTCATTTCTTGCTTAGTTTAAAATTGTGTATCTCTTTACCGTTCCTGGTGTATAGAACCGCTTCGTTCTGGTCGTTTATTTCCAGCATGGGAGTTTCATCCCTTAGCTTAGCCAGATCCTCACTACGTAGCCTTTGGATTTCTTCGTACATGTTTTTGCCCAGCACCGATATTTCACCCTTTACCTCATAAATATCCATTAATGTATCCTTGGCCAATTCCTTAAATTTGATCAATACAAAAACCCACAGGGCTATATTGGAGATGATTAGTGCGGCAATTAAATAGTTCATGGGTATGAGTTTAAAAGGTTAAAATCTGCATCTGTTAGTGTTGGATTGTCAATTTTTGCAGTGGCGTGTATAATTTCTCCACTGAACAAAGTACCATTGCCACGGCCCTTTATTTCCTCTCCCGCCTCTGGATAAATTTGGGAATTTCCCTCATCTTTGTACAAGCGGTACCCGTTCCACAATAAATAAGTGCCATCTTGCAGGGCTCCACTCTTTACCCAATCATTGGCCACCCCTGGAATACTGTTTACACCAGTAACATTGGTCCAGTAAAACCCATTATATACAATAGATGAGCCTACCCTTGGCCTCATATTGGCCGTCCAAGTAGATTGCTTGTTATCAATCTTTGCCCTTATCCTAGCCATTGTTCGCTATTTTTAATTTATTGCCCCCTGTTGGCTTTTCTTCCTCTTTTTCCGGTTTCATTTCCTTTTCCTTCTTAAGCTTGGCATAGTTTACTTTCCAATCCCCTACTCCCAGCATTTCTGTGGATTGTTCGTTACTGATAAGTTCAGACTCCAACATCTGTACGACCGCCTTCACTTCTTTTACAGGATCTACATGTGGCAAGTTCTGGCCAATAAACCTAGACTTGCCATAAGCCTCCCTTACCATAAAATTGTTGGAGTGCAATAAATACCCCGGTGCCTTTATATTTCCCTTCAATACCTCGGTATGCAACCATAATTGATAAAAGGGAGCATAAAATTTTTCACTGAATTTTTTACGAAAGAATTTTATAATAAATTCAAAACCGTTGATGGCGGCCCTAGATGCGGAATAATTACTATTATACTCCTGCATGGCCACTTCTGGAGGTATATCTACGGCTGCACAAAGGGATTTAAAAATAGACTTCCAAAAGGCTTCATATTGAATCTCATTCTGGGCATATACTGCGGATAGCTTTGCTCCTATGGGCATGTTTACTGCTGTTTTGCTCGTAGTGGCCGAAATAGCCTGGGCCGTCTTTTCACCCAACGCATAACCCTCGGTTTCGGGAGCGGAATTCTTGCCCATTCCTGCAGCTACCCTGTTGTTCTGTATAAAAGGATTTTCCCCATTACTATCTTTATCATGCTCAATGGCATATACCAATTTAGCTCGTTCCTCTGCTGTACCTACGGTGGCCTCCGTATACCTGTCCAATTTGGCTACCTTTTCCAAAACAGGTGAAATGACAGGGATAAACCTGTCATTGTCTATTCTATGTTTCTTTAATCCGTACAACCATGCCATGCGTATTTTTGACCGTTCGCCCCATGCCGCTATCCTTTCAAACTTTATTTCGGAAGGATCGGTAGATTCTGCCAAAACATAATAGGCAATGTGCTTGCCCTTTGGATTCAATTCTATTCCATTTCGAATAATATTCCCTCTATTCTTTGCTTTTTGCATCCACTTATCCTTATCATCAAAATAAGGGGTCTGCACATGTTCACCATCTATAAGCTGAATGTTGGGATATCCTTCCTCTACTCTGAACACAATAAGCACATCTCCAAAAAAAGCGGTCTCAAAAGCCTTGGCAGCTATTTCATGAAGATTTTCCATTTCCTGATAATCTGCCTTGGTGCTATTGGCATAAACATCGAACCTTGCCTCAACATCATCAGTGAAAGATTCAGGTATATTTTTTATTTTTTCCGTCTTAAGGGCATTCTCATTGGGTTCCGACTGTAGTTTAAGTCCTGCGCCAACCACCCATTTAAAGAACTTATTGGTAATGATGATGATGGTATCATTGGTGAGCTTTGCCTCATATGCCCTTAACCTCAACAGCTGATAACTAGGGGTCAACTTATAAACACTGCCTAGTTCACCAGGAGTCTTTTCCCCATTAAAGGTGCCGGTACGTACAGGTACCCATTGCCCTCTATATGCAGCATGTTCCCCGTAATGGTTGTTTTGGGGAGTTTCCTGTTGTGGCTTGCTCTTTTTAAATAAATCGAAAAATCCCATATTATGACAGTCCCCTTACATCTCTCAATACCATGGTCCTTCCGTTGTATTTGTTGATGTAATATTGTTTTAGTTTGATAAGCGCGTTTATACCGGCTTCCACATCCCTTATGCTACGGTATTTGGTCCTGACCTTGATCTGCCCATCATCCATAGAGTATTCATCTACAGTAGAGGCCGTACCTTCGGCCACTTCGGTAATACGTAACATCATGGTGTCTATCAAAGCTTCTATGGCTTCGATCTTGGCCCTTGCAGTGGTTTTGGAACCCACATATATAGATATGGTAGTTGTGATCATAGTGTCTGAACAATGACCAAAACTACCTAACAATCCATCGAAAAAATTCGGTTAAAGGGTTTTCACCTGGTCTATTTTGGAAGCGGAAATATCGGTACTTATTGTGTCGGGAAGGTATGTTCCCCCTAATGTAGAAATAGCAGCGGCAATCTTGCCCAGTTCCATATTAATGGCGGCATTATGAGATTGCAAAGCTGTGTTTAAAGGGCCGTAGCGGATCATATTGTCTACATTTCCGCCAATTTCCAAAGTGCCATCGGTTTTTAGAAATATATCTATGGACAAGGATCCATCCGGTTTTAAACTAAATATCCTTTTTTCTCCAGGTTGTGCCAATTGATTCTTATTGATATACCCCAAAATTACAGGCTCTTCTAAATTGGAAGTTTTTCCAAAGATGGCCACCATATCCTTTAACGGGCTGGAATCATCCCCAAAAGGGCCTGATTGCACCGCTGTTTTTGCCCCAAACTCAAAAACCTTTAAGATCCTCCTACCGGAGGATATCACTGCGCTCTTAACCTGTGCCAAACTTATCATGCAAATATGTTTTTTGGGGTTTCTCCTGTATATGATTCGGGTAAAACCACACTTAATTCTGTAGTAATACCAGTCTCCGTTTCCTTTAAATTTATAGCAGACACCATAAACCTTGTTCTCTGATATAGATACACCTCCTCATTCTGGACCTCTATGATATCCCCAATTAAAACCTCAACATACTTCTCAAATGCCAAGTTAAGGACCAATCCGCTCAACTCACTGGCCATCTTGTTATCTGCCGCCCTTTTGGTATCTGTTTCCTTCCCAGATGATAAAATGGATACGGATGGCCTATAGGCTCCTATTAAAGGGTTTTTGGCCTTATCCGCCAACGAAACCCCAGGGTTGTCCTCAGATGGTTGCCTAATAACATCTATATCACTGTGCAATTGTTGTCCATTCACGGACCATGACATATCCACGGTATTTTCACTGTCAAAAAAATATCTGGGGGCTGCATTGGCATTGGGGCGGAACAATACTATATTGCCTTTCTCGTCATGGCTAAGTACTATGTTCCTTTGGGCCGCCAATTTGGCCAAATAGGAAGTAATACTGTCCGTAGGCTCTGCAGATGTCTTTTCGTATATGGCATTTACATCCTTTAGTACATTGGGGGCCACTACCAAATTCAAAGAAAAAATATTCAACAACCTACTGGCTATGTCGTACAAGGAGCGTTTAAGGCTTTCCAACGGATACGCGGTAAGTGGAATATTACAATCGTCCAGAACACCTCCCTTGGAATAACCGGACAAAGTTATTAGTTCTGGTTCCGCTTTTGATTTCTGGTTTTGGTTCAACACTACCCCGGTCAACAATAAACGTCCGTCATCATGATATATCTCTACCTTGGGGTACCCCAACGGGCGGAACAATTCCTTATGTTGTGGATTTTTTGGGTTGAACCTGGCGGAAAAGGAAAATGCAGAGGCCACACTATCCAATACCATGGAAATGGTGATATCGTTAAAAAAAAGAAAATCGGATCCGTTGACCTTTATTTTCATTACACAAAGTATTTAATCTTTCGGCCCTTCTTGACTTTAAAAAGTTCATCGTTCTTAATATTGTTGATGTTCCTGAACAGTTCCAAGTTCTTATCCTCTACATCCAAGCCCATATACCTATGGGTCAATAGAAATAGATTACTGTCCTCCATTACCTCAACTATTCTTTCCTGTTTGGCACCGAATGCCAATTGATACAGACTTGCTATGGATTCCGTAAACAGGTCGTACAATGCTTGTTGTAAGGATACGTTGGGGGACCATTCATTTACGGTATCATATCTGCTTACCTGGGCATTGTCTACCGTCTCCAAATAATCATTGTATACCTCCAAAAGTATGGCGCTGCTCTGGTTTACCTGGTCCCGGGTAACATAATCTTCCTCCTGCGGATTTACGGCGGCCTCCGATATTCCCGCAATGGCCGTGGCCGCTTGGGATTCAAAATAATATTTATCGTTCTTGCCTTTTATTATAGCCTTTAATTCCAGATAAGCTGCCCGTATGGCATTTATTCTTTTTAGTACCGGAATATCATAGGTACTTGGCAACATCAGTAATTTTTGATTGTTATCTATCACCTCCCCAGGGGAAGCTATGATATTATCTACAGATTTTACACATGTGGCCAGAACATTTTTATAGGTAGTATAGGTATCTTGGGTCTGTAACCTATCAAATTTGGAGGCCACATCCTTACTATTTTCCTTAATGGTGGCTATGTCCGCACTCTTGGGTTTGGCACCGGATACATAATTGGTAATCCCCAAACCATTTACTATACCTACTTTCTTTAATACCTGATCACGGGCAGATGTATTTCCCTTGGGATAATCCTCCGTTATTGTCTCCCAAAAGCCAACCACAAAGCGCGTAACATTATAAGAATCATCTATACGCTGTAAGGATGTGGGCTGCCCTATAATGGTCCCATAAAAAGGATGGTTTACCTCCCATGCCCGTTTATCATTGGCAGATTTAATGAATTCTTTGGATTTGTCCACATTGTCCGCCCCTTGAAAATAAAAAGTTAAAGGGTAATTGGTGGCCTGCGGAGTCTTTCGTTCCACCATGGAACCCTCTACATTTATAAATTCATATTTTTTAATATTAAAGTCCACGGAACTCTCCCCATTTACCCATAATGGAGTAAACACCTTACCATCTCCAGTAGTAATCCTAAATGGAGTGTTCTTTAATTTATCCTCCCAACTCATTTCAATGCTCTTTTAAATTGATATTCTGCATTATTTATATAAAAATCTGGCATTTTAAGGGCGGCCATGGAGGCTGCAGGTGCCATAAAAGGAGATCTTTTTACATTTGATTTTTTTGACCTCCTATAAACATATATAGGGGTCAATTTGGTACGGGATTTTAATCGCTTCATTTCAAACACGGTACCACCTCCGCCCTTCTTTATCATAATATACTTAGCGCCAGCCTTTCTGTTTTTTGGAGTGGCTATATTTATATTCCTAAACCTGTGCCTAGTGCTTAATTTTTTGGAATGACTGCCAGAAATACGGCCCATGTTATGCGGTATTAGTTTACGTCCCTCTATACTACCTCCAATTTCCTGTTGTTCCAGACCATCAGCAACCTCACTTCCCTTATCCGCATTTATGCCGGTCACGGCCATCATGCGGTTTACATCCCATCCATTGGCCTTGTTTACCACAGAAAAGGCATTGAAAAAGTTCTTTTGTCTAGTGGTAAATTGTTGGGAGGCCATTTTAGGTACCAGCTTTTTTGTTTCAAAGGCGGCATCGTTCAAGGTTTGGCGGACAGCCACTGGAAAGGCAGATCTGTTCAACCGTTCCAGCTTGGCCGTAAAACCAATAACCTTATCCATATTTACATTGAATGATGGCATACAATTATTATAGAAAATTATTACAATTAATTCTTTAAATTATATAATGCTTAGACTGTCCATTTTTTGGCCACCTCACCGTTGGAATAATAGGTACCACCATTGAACCGGAACAAAGTACCCACAAAAGTATTGTAAGTTCCTAGGATGGTCTCTATGCCTGTAGCCAGATTATATTTCTTCAATTCCCCCGCCATAAAGGTCACCAGTTCGGATCCTTGGATTACGCCATTGGTAGTTTTGGAGAATGCAGGATCCAAAGACCGGCTGATATCAAAATTCAATGTTTTTGCTACAGCATTATACGTAAGTCCCGCCAGTTCATAATCATTGGCCGTAGTACCTGCCTGATTGGTCATGTATACCAAAGTGCCATCCGTATATACGTAAGGCTCATTATTGGACCCAGTGGGGATTACGATTTCTAAAATGGTTACCAATTCGGCCGTGGCCAGATCGTTAAGATCAAACTGATAAAATTTATAGGTCTGTACATCTGGCAGATAACAAAAACAAAGTACATGGCCCTGCATAACCATCATGTTATAGACCAATAAGGTACCGTTGCCCTCCGCTACCCTTATAATAGCCTGTAGGTAATTTACGGAAGGTACGTCCGTTAATAGATTTCCCTCCTCCTCATAATACATTTTGGAACTGTCATTAAATACTACCGGAGTACCAAATACGGTATATACATCTTCCTCGCTTTGACTTTGAGTAAGTCCAATGACCCTTACCCCGGATTTATCAATGATCACCAGTACATCATCACTGGCCTTAAAACCCGTTGGAGAGGTCAGGGTATAAGAATTGATATCCGTACCCTTAAAAGTATAGGAAATGGCATCATTATAATCCTCCGTGGCACGGCCTATAAATACATATTTATCCGGTAGGTTGTCTATCTTAAAATTAACGGACCATACAGTACCGGCCAATGTCATTACCTGCTCAACATCATTAAGTACGTTGGCCAATTTTTTAAAAGCTTCCAATAGCTGATAACCCTTGGTATTATTATCCTCCAAACCGTCCGGAACAATACCCACATCTGCCAACAAAGCATACATATTGGTCAATATATCCCCATATACCTCACGTACTACAGGAGTACCCAATTCACTAGAAGTCTGATTCTTTATGGTACCCTGTGGAAATTTTACCAGATCGGTATCCTGGGGGACCGCTAATTGCTTTATTGTTTTCATAATTTATATTTGAACTACTTCAATATGTATCTTAAGATTTTGGATAACACTGCCACTTTCCCTTAGGGCCAAAACAAAGACCGTGGTACTTACGGGCTTAAAGTTGGGCCATTCCATTTCAGAATCATTTTTTTGGTTCCCTTGGGACTGGGAAAAAACACGGACAAAATAATCCGTATTATCCATAGCGTTGGCCAAGGTTATGGTTATCAGATCCGTATCTCCATCATTCCCCGTCTTTACCGCGCTTACCACATCCCCGTTTCTAGGATAGCTTGTAGACATTGGATCACCATCTACCTGAATACCGCTGAACCAACCTATATTCCTTACCCTATCATTTCCCAAATTTTCCACTATGGCAAAATGCTCTTTAGGATATAGCCCGTTCCTGATGGCAGAGGCCAGACTAGCTACACTTGGGGTACCGTTCACCCATTCCGCAAAGGCCAGTTTATTGCCAACGGGAGTAGTGGCTACCGTACTTATGGCACCTGCCAACTCTTGTGGAGTACTCGCAGCCTTCAAGTATAGTAGCTCGCTTACCATTAAATTAAGATTGACCGCATTGGCCAACCTTACCAATATTACTGCAGATGGGGTATTGATCATCTGTACATACTCTCCAGACTTAAAATCGCCTACATACGTAATGGTCTTATCCGTATTGTCCGAACCTCTTAACAATGTTTCGGATGCTTTGTCTACCGTGGCCTTGCACAAAAAAGATTCATTGTCCTTTAAAATGCCCAATTTGGTATTCACCGTTAGCTTACCTCCAGAACTTCCAATATTAAGAACATAATCGTTTTTGGCAGCCAAGGCCACCAAAGCATCTACCAACTGATACCCGTTGGTCTCATTGTCCGGTAGTCCATTGTAGACTATCCCCGCCAACCTCATCAATTTGGCAAAGAACTCATGAAGGTCCCCATATACTATCTCGTTTACCGGTGTACCATCATCTGCCCCTGAATTATCCTTTATACGCCCATTGGGATATTTTATAAGATCGCCATTATCTATATTGGTCAAATCCTTTTTGTTCCGTGCCATCTTAAATGAAGTTTATAAATAAATATGCAACTGTATGGGCAGGTTTTAATTTTAAAACCAATTCCCTAAATTCTTTTTCACGTTCCTTGGGTACCGAGGCAGATACATCTATGGTAGGCCCCGAAATAAAGAAGGTGGCCCATAGGTTACCATCTCCCCCAATATTGTAAGATTCCGCAGTCTCAATACTATTGGCAATCACCGCAAAACCCTCACTTCCATGTTGGGTACCTCCGCCATGTTGGGTACCTCCGCCATGTTGGGTACGTATAGAACTCATAGCGGAAATGTTCGCAGGTGTCTTATACACATACTCCCCAGCCTCTAAAAATCTGTTTTCATAAATATGTACATCAAAGCCCGCCAACCTCAACTGGGTCTCTATAAACAATGGATGTTGACGAGCCTTTATATTACTGGGATAGGCCATCTTTCTTAGAATGGCCTTTTTTCTATTCTCCAAAGTGGTGGCAGGATTTATAAAAAGTCCCAATTTGCTTTCCAACAATGAAGCATCCTCTTCCAAGAAATTGTCATTGTCCGGAATGTTCTTGTCTATGATCAATTTAGCATCCTCCACGGCACGTATCTGGGAGACGTTCAATCCTTTATGTACCTTTTCATAGGTTCCTTTTTCGGGCAAATAGAATGCCCTACCGGTTGGGTACAATTGTTTTGTCAAAGAAATAACGGTAGTGGTCATACTATCGTCCCCATCGCTCGGATATTTATGGGGCACCCCTTTTGCATGGGGAGTATCCCAACCAAACTGCGTACTATTGTCCGTTACCTGATACTCCATTATATAAAGGTTAAATCCCGTAAATACGGAATGTTGGCACCCGTAAATACGGATGATGTTACGGATACCCCACTTACCTGCATGTCAAAATCCGTAAAAAAATTACTACTCTCCAGAACGTCCGTTACCACACTTTGCAGACGTGCTGCATATAATATATCGTTCTTGTTCCTGGATAGGTCCGTACCCGCTATGTACGGCCTTACCTCCAATAAATAGGCTATTAGATTATTCTCTATGGCTGTCCTTATGGCCGTGGTATCATCTTCCAATGCGGTAATGGTAACATCTACAGGTACCAGTACTATAGGCAACACTTCCAAAATGGCCTGTATGGGCCTACGTCCCCTTTCAAAGTCTGGTTTTGTTTCATCCGGATCAAACTCCAAGACCTCCCCGACCTCTTCCAAAATAGCGGTGGAAGGTGTGCCCTCCCCATCTGTACTATCTGCCTTATTGGCCTCCACAAATATCTGTACCGTACCCGCTTCCCCAGATTTTACATATGGATATACCTTTCTTACCCCTTGTGCATCCGCTGCCCATAATCTATAATCCGTACGGGCACCGCCCTGTGGTTCCAATTGAATGGCATCCAGACCAGCCTGTCTGTACGCTTCAATGGTTTCCGCTGCTTTAGGCTGTTCCAATACCTCCGTAATGGTCCCAACCTGCTCCACACCAATTACAGGCTCCGTTATGGTTAATTTGTCCCCTATGTTCAATAAATAATCCGGGCCACCGTCAAAGGATCTTATCTCCAGCTCATCATCGGTACCCGTCAAAATATATTCAGCATCTGTTACGTAAAGATTTCCGGGGGAAGTACTGTCCTCATTGGACTTAAAGGTAAGATTGGGGCGTACTACAGATGCGGCCTCTCCCGTAATGCTCAAGATATACCTACCAGAGGTGGCAGGATTGGGATTTCTGTTTAAATATATCCTTCCCAAACGTTCCAGTTCACCTCCATTTTCGGCAGGATCCGCAGTATCTATATACAGGTTTCTCTGTACGTCATAGATACGGAGATTTACCAACTTCATCTGGGCACCTACTACAGCGGAGAGAGCGGACAACACTTTTCTAAGATCATCGTCCGTTAGGTTCAATTGTGCCCTCAGATCCTTTTCAATGGATTCTATTATGCTCTTGGTTGTTGGTATCTGTATCATATCTCTTTATAAATCAATACCTCATTGGAGGCATTATCAAAAACCAATTGGAGGTTCTTTTCCTCTTGGTTGGATTTTTTTATAAGTTGGACCCTTATATCCAATCTGTTATAAGTGGCTATACTTACCTCAACATTTACATCCGCTATATTGGCCAAAAACTCCAGATCCTTTTCCACGGCCCTTTGTATTTCTATACGGCCTGCACTGTTAAGGACAATATTAGAAAGTGCATTCTCCGTAAATGAATTGAACTGTTTTGTTTTTTCCGAAGGATATAACAAGCTATTGGCCCACCAGTCCAACCGCTCCTCGGTCTCCAATTCATTGCCCTTTGTGGATGCTTCTACATTTCCGCCGAACAAAGCCAAGTATACCGCCTGTAACAACTCCTCCGACAATACCAGATCATTACCTAAAATGGATAATTCGCCTCCACTCCCAAACTCAGTAAGATGTATATCCTTTGTCATTACCAGGCACCTTGGGTTTTACTTAGGTTAATAGGGATGTCTTTAGTATCCGTAGAAGTTGATTCCACAACATTGCCAGGATCTCTTAAATTTATATTTAGACCTCCTTTGATCATCGCTTCCCGTGTAGACTCATCACTTTTGGCCTGATTTATTTGAGGACTGTCTATTGGTTTTTTTGGTTCGCTCTTAACCTCAATTTCACCTGTTAGTTCACCTATTTTGCCCAATGCTGTTTTGGCCATATTACCAATTGATCCCGGTATACTGGATGCCAATTGTAACATCATACGCATAGGTGTTAAAAGAAATTTTAATATAGATTGGCCTATACCTTTAAAAAAATCCAAAAAATCAAATTCTTGAAACCATTTGACCACACTGTCCCAAGCCTCACCAATCCAATTAGTAAAACTATCCCATTGGTTACCAAACCATTCGGTTACGGAATCCCAATTATAAAAGAGCGCTATAAGTCCGGCTATGGCTGCAATTATCAATGTAATTGGCCAAAGGCCCAAATTAAACGCCACTCCTAATGCTGTTGTAGCCGCAGTTGCTAACCATGTACTCGCAGTTCCCAATACCATAGCAGTTCTATAAGCTGCCAATGCCACGGCATTTTTACCTATATTTATTGAGGCCACTCCACTTAAGGCACCATGTACCCCTAAAGCTATGTTGTAAGCTACCAAAGCAGCTTGTGAACCCCATACAACAGCCTTCATCAGAACAAAAGACCCAATAAGACCTCCTACTATTTGAACTACCGTTCCCATATTGTCAGCCACAAATGCCAAAACATCTTTTACAATAGTTAAAGTTGAACCCGTCTGACTAGCACCTATTATATTTTCAGTCCAAGCAGTTTTCAATTCAGTCAAACGTGTACCTAAAGTATTAGTATTTATTTCTGCGGCTTTTTGAGCTTCATTTGTTCCTGTAACTCCCTTTGTAAATTCCTTATAGGTTTCAATATTAGCTAGTAGAATACGACCAGTGCTTACATTTTCGGCTCCAAACAATTTATTTAAAAAGGCATCTTTTTGCTTTGCAGTGGAAAGTGCATTCATTTTTTGGGCGGATTCTGCCAAAGCATCATTAATGCTAAATTGACCACTAGCATACCCTAATCCCGATTTTTGCAACCTCAACACAGATCCTCTTAACTTCGTACCTGCCTCCGCCCCAAATACTGAAAATTTGCCCAAGGTCTGTATAAGCCCTACAGACTCCTCTAAAGAAATATTAGAACCAGAAGCTACCGACCCAAAGTTTTTAAAAGCTTCCGATGTTTGGGTAATACTGGCAGCTCCTACAGCCTGTCCAGCAGCCAATACATTTATAGTTCTGTCTGCCTGTAAAGCCCCCAATGAGAATTGGTTCATAATCCCTACCAAGTTTTCCGCGGAAACCCCTAACTCATCTCCTGATGCTTTACTTAAGATTATGGCCGCCTTGGAAACCGCTCCTATTCCCTTTTCAGTCTCTGCAAATTTAGCATTGAGTCCCGCAATTTTTTCAAAGGAGTTAGCAACATCTATACTACTCATCTTAGTATCTTTAGCCACGGATTTTATTTCTTTTTTAAATCCGGCAAATTCCTGATCGGAAAGATCGCTGACTATGGTACGAAATGAGGCTAAGGAAGTTTCATAAGATTTAATACTATCTATTCCGTCTAAAAATAAACCTCCCAACCCAATGCCAAGGGCCAACTGTGTAAGTCGACCCATTTTATTAAATACGGAAGATACTTTATAGTCAAATCTTTTAACGGCAGCAATCCCAGTAGTAGAAAACCCCTTAGTAACATTGATCATTTTACCTACCACATGGGAAAACTTATCCACGGCGGTAAATACTGCAGGTATTTTAATTGAAGCGGCCATTTATTTTCTTGTCTTTTTCATTGCTTTATCCTGTTCCTTAATGTCATTGTACCAAAATAAAAGGCCATGATGGTCCAAATCATCTAAATACATTTCATCTATAACCGAGGGCGGCCAATTGGTATACCTTACTACAGATATAATTACAGTATTTATATTGTCCAGTGACCACCCATCTAAAAAACCGAACAGATCTGATTTATGGTGTCGTAATCCTCAGTGTCCAATTTATCCAATTCATTACCAGACATTCCGGTTATGTATGACATGAACTTTAAAATATATTTTCCCTGTTGGGTCTGTATATTCAATCCATCCATAATATTTGCCTTGTCTGAAGGTTTAATCCTGGAACGGAAATTAACTACATAAATACCTAGATCCTTATCCTTATTTTCCGTTTCTATAGGAAACCTTAATGTTAGTGTAGGGTGATTTTTGTCATCAAAAACAATTAATCCATCTTGGATGGCCTCAATTACATCTGGAAAATTATCTTCAATTTTGTCTTCTGTCAACTCTCCTTTCCTAAATTCCTTCCTCTTGTATTTTTGTAAAAACTTGGTCAATTCAGAAATGGCCACCTCTTTTGAAATAGCCCTTGTTTCATTTTTTTTCATAGATTGTTCTGTTTTATTCCTTATTTAGTGGGATAAAACTACCTAACAATCCATCGAAAAAATTCGGTTAAGGGCATAAAAAAAGCCACCTATAAAGGTGGCTTCATAATATTGCTTCTAAGTATTTATCCTATGGTCTTAGCTAGAAAAATGCCTATTTTCTTAACATCTAGACTTTTTGCAAATTTAATTTCAAACATACCCACACCTGACATCCAAATTTTAAAATCTGCATCACCATCAAAAGTACCTGCCGTCTCTACAGAAAAAGAAGTTATTTTAGAATAAGGAAAAAACCTAAATTCTTTTTTACTTCCAGTAATACCCTGTACATCATAACAAATTAATTGTCTATCAGTAAATACTACTTTGTCCCTGGTATGAGTATACGCCCTTAATATACTTTCTTCTTTTCTTAGAAACTCCCCAAAAATATTTTGAGCCTCCGCTGTAGACATTTCTTTAACTACACTGAACTTTAAAGCTAAATCCATATATTATTTATTTAACCCTAACTTTTTTCCATATTCATCCTGTACTTTTTTCCATTTTTTATAATTATCCTCATCTTCCGCTTGTAGATATGCAGCAACGACCATACTGGCTGCACTATAAGCATCCATGTCATTTCCATTCTTTTGGGCAATCTCAAACTGCCTAACAGCATCTTGGGCAACTTGATTTTCTATTTTGTCCATTTGTCTATTAACTTCACCTTCCATGCCTCCTCCTGCAAAATAACCAATGATTAGGCCAATTATAACAACGGCACCAATTGCTTTTAAAATTTTCTTCATTTTTATATGGTTTAATGGTTTTGTTAAATATATAAAATTTAGGCCATCTTTAAATTATCATTGAAAATTTTATGGATGAACTTACGGCCCAACTCTGTCCATACCGTCTGCATGGACGTTTTTTGTTCCCCTTGGCTATCCATAAAAGTATAGGTCTTTGTCTTGGTATACCCTTTGTCCTGGTATTGGGAATACAGTACCCAAGTACCTCCACTGCTATACTGTATGCCCCTATCATGGAGCATCCGGTTTAACGTAATAGCACTAGTGCCCAGTTCCTTGGCTATCTGGTTGGTGACATAGGTGGCCTTGCTGTTAAGCACCTGGTCATGATAATGTACCTTGGGGGCCTGTAATTGTAATTGCTTTTGTTGCAGTTCCAGTTTCTCCTCCGCCTCCAGGGCCAACCTCAACATTTCTACCCTGGAAAGTTTTTTAAGGGAGGCTTGGGAACGCTTTTCACATTCTATAAAATACTTACGTGCCTGTTTGCCCTTTTCCGTTTTAGCCAACATAGAAAGCTCTTTTGCCATGTCCAAAGAAATGGCAAAATCTTTGGTAAGGTTACCGTTCACCTCAATGGTGAACGTCTGATAATCAATGTTTTCATCAAAGAACACCTCATCTACAATGTTTTTGGTATACCATCTCTTCCAATGAGCAGGGTTATATCCTAAAAACCCATACAAATCCCTTGCCGAAACCACATTGTTTCCTTTGTACTGTTTTATCTGGATAAGATCAGTCATCACGCCCCTCCCTTCCCATTAGACCAATAGCGGACATAAAGTCTTTTTCATGGTTTACAATGTAATTTAAGCGGTGGATAAAGTTAATGAGCTTTGCCTGTGTAAAAACGGCATCTGCCTTGGATATGGAATCCTCAAAGGCATTGGCGGATACCAAAGAAGCGGTACCCTTGTTTAAATGATTGGTGATTTCCTCTGCGGGACAGTAATCGAACAACGCAACTACAGCATCCCTTAAATTTTTTTCTTCTGTCATGTCGAAAAAGTTTAAGTATGCGAGAGCACCCCTATAGGGTTGACAGAACAATCTAGGATTGGACTAGCAACACTTTCGTGGAAGCTACCCGTAGGGTACTCTCTATCGTTAAAAAATGGATTTCGGATTGCTCCTAAATCGTTCTGTCACGACAAACATACAATTATTATTCAAAATAGATTTCAAATATGGTGAAAATTTTTTAATCATGTGAAATATTACGCAATAATTTCGATGAAATGATAAATATTTCACACAAAAAGCCCCTCACAGTGGAGGGGCCTTAAGTAAATATAGATATATGGCTCTATTATAATTTTTCCAGTTTGCCAGATCCTGCCACCTTTAAGGTAAGTTGGGAGGTATTGGTAGCTACCTGCAGGTCCCCTACCGGTTTGCCCTTGCCCTTCCATACCACTCCAGAGATATGGCTAATGGTCCAGATACCCAATACTGGGGAAGCGGCCAATTTGGGAAGGTTGTCCATTTCATTGCCAGAAGTGTTGTCTACGGCAACGGGTCCCTCCATAGACCATCTACGGATGTTTATCTGATCTATCATTTCACCACCTCCGGTTATGCCGCTCTCATCGTCATTGGAACGGAAACCTCCAGGGTCCATGGTAAAATCCTCATTGCTCTTGGGTTGGAACCTGAACGTTCCCAACACATCGTGCTTACATGTAATTTCGGTGATATCCCCACCTGTGTACTGTGCCATTTTCTTTGCTTTAAAATGTTATTAAAAACCCGCTTCTACATCGGTTGATTCTATTCTGGCAATTCCCGTACGCTTGTACCTGAAAAAGGAATTAAAGCGGTTGGGATTGGTACCATCTATTTCTACCTCAAGGCTGTCCTTGGAATAGTCCGGATCATTGATCAATGCCCTTGTTGCCAGATCTATAAATAAGTTCTTTACTATTCCCTTCCATTCTATGGGCTTAATGGCCTTGGCTACATCCGTTACCTGGTTGTCCAAAACCAATACGTGGTCCTTTACAAATACCTCCTCTAAAAGTCTGTAGGCATAACTTACGTTCCAGTCCAGATTTAAGTTTCTGGCATAAGAGTATTGCAAAGGGCTTTCCCCATCTACATGATAGGTTGTTACAAAATCCTGTATTACATATTTACCATTGGCCAATAAAACGGTGGAACATCCTTTTTTTACCAAAAAGTCCCTATTGTTGTACTCTGACATGTCCCCAATTAGACCATTGCCGGGGACGGGCATATCCGGATAGGATTTATTGTTCACATCCAAATGTGGGGTATCCTGCATAATCCTTCCGAACAATACAGCTGCATTGGCAGCGGCCTCCCATGGGAAACCGTCCGATTTTGGGGCAGGGCAAAGAACGTTGGTAACCTGGTCCTTTCTTGCGGCCACATCAGTAATGGCCGCCAGATCGTCCTTATCATCCAAAATACTACCGAACAAAGCCACAAAAGGCTTAAAGATAAGCCCGGCATACCTCCCAGTTGGATTTTCAGCATCCGGGATACCATTATAGGTCTCCAGATCCGTAAGTTGATCGGTACCATAAGGATTTATGACTATGGTATTCCAAGTATCCCCAAACTGTGCCAGGGCACCTGCCAAGGATACGGTTCCGCTACCCAAGGTTTCAGCTGTTTTGGAGTACGACAATCCAGCAGCATTGGCATAATCTATTTTGGTCACCAGGGCGGCACTTGTTATGCCTTCCCATTTAGTGGTGATGGTTACCACTCCCAAAGCAGATGTGGCCGTTACAGGACTTCCCAGTACGGCATTAATGGCATCTTTTATTTTGGTAGCTATGGCCGTAGGGGTATCATCTATGACTACCGAATACTTATATTCCATAAAATCTACCGAAGAGCGTCCCGCAATCAAAATGGTATGTACCGCATTTGCGGTAGCTGTACCCGTTACCGTCCACTCATGCTCCGTAGCAGCGGCGGCAACATCCGATACCTGTGGGTATGCCACTGTGGGTATACCTCCTACACCTTCGCCCGATATTGGTCTAAGGATCCTAAACATTTGGTGCAATGGACTACCATAACCATAAAGTTCGGCAGCCTCCTTGGCAGATGTAATCTCTTTACCGTCCGTATCCAATCCTGCTTGATTAGCCGTATTGGCCTCCCCTAAAACAGCTATTCTCTGTGGCAGGTTAGGGGTAGTATTCCCGAAGAACCCTTTCTTGATCTTGTATCCGGAGGTCCTAGAAATTCTATCCGTTCCCACCGCTGTAGATAATGCAGTCATTTTTTAATTATTAAGTTCGTATTTATATCCTTTTTCCGTTAACTCCAACTTAAGTTCCGTAGTAGTACCTTGTAATGCTACACCGTTCCATAAAGCTTGATTCTCCTCTATCTTTACCCCTAAGGCCAATCTGCCCATTTTTATAAACTTGGCATCCTGATTTCCGCTGGCATCATATATCTGCATGTTCCTTATAGACTTATTGCCAATAGCCCCTTGATCAAATCCCAAAGTATTGTACTTGGTAGAGGAAAATATATATCTGATAAGCCCAAGGTACCTGTGCATTTTCTTTGCTGCATCCAGATCACCATGTACCGTACTGGATCCTGCCCCATTGGCATATACATCTATGTTATATACCGTAACCCCTTGCGCTCCCCTTTCCCCATAATTCTCATAGTTGGCATTATCCAAACCAACATTCACCAGAACAGATTCCGATTTGTCTATGGGCGTTTTACGGTCCAAAAACAAAGAGAATTCTGGAAGGGTGGGCTGCAATACCCTTTGATTGGTCAGCTCCGTTAAAAGAATCTCTATGATCCTATCCCTTACAATCTCGAAACCCTGAGGTGGTATTATTTCCGTTATCAATGCTACCATGCCTACATGTTATAATCTCCCAAAATGCATACTATGACCCCCATGGTCTCGTTTGGAAATGTTTCCGTAATAATATAATTCCTTATTACCAAGGTACTATCCGGTACACTTACCAAATGGTTTCTAAGGTTTACCTCTCCAGATGCGTTCCTTACAGGATATCCCAAAGCAACCAGATCATCCTCTACAATACGTATATGAGCGTTTTTACTATTTACTTGGTTGCCGTCCGTATCAAAACTTATATGATGTTTGGTAGCAGAACCTTTAATATTTACAGTTGTTGACCCGTCTGGGGTCTTAATGGTGATATCATCCTCAAAGCCCCCTGAGCTTGTATACCTTTTTGCATCCGCCCTAGCGGCCTTGAGAATATTGCCGACCATTACTTATCCTCAGAAGCCTTTAAAATTGCAGCCTCAATATCATCATTGCTCATATCGTCCGCCACTTGTATGCCCAGATCAACTGCCCTTTTTATTGCATCTGCCCTTTTTTCCCTTGCCTCTATTTCGGCCTTTATAGCATCCTTGCGCTCAGGATTGTTCTTAGCATTGGAAATATCCAATCCCAATTCTTTAGCCTTGGCCTCCAATTCATCTTTCTTCATGTCATCTATGGCCTTAGGTCCGGCAGGTGCATCATCTTGCTTGTTTGCCTGTTTAAAACCTTCAATCTCCTCTTTGCTGGCGGCTACGATAAAACCCTTTTCTAATAGGTCCTTAACATTGCCATTTAATTCTTTTTCTGAAACAATAGTGCCAAAATCAGCCACCTTTTGACCCTTTAATTGATGGGCAATTACGTTTATTTTGTACATGATTAAATTGTTTTTATTGATTTGTGGCGGGGACGGGACTCGAACCCGTGACCTGTGGGTTATGAGCCCACCGAGCTACCAACTGCTCTACCCCACGATTTTTAAAAACCACCAACCTAAGAAGGTGGTTTTGCAGCGCTAGAACTCTCTAAACGCAACTTAATCCATCCCTTGGATTTTTATAATTTTGATCGGGTAATATAAAAAACTTGGATTTGGAATAGAAAACCTCAGCATATTCTTTAAGGCTATTTTCCTTTTTTCCAAAATTTTGATTTATAAATGCCTGATCATAAATCAGAATAGGTATACTGGAAACGTCATTGAATTTAGAGTTCATTACATTCTCAACAGTATCACTATAATTTACTACACTAGCTACATCGTCATCATGGACAATGACCGCTATTGAATTTTGTGCCAGGTCGGTCGTAGTATTTCCGAATCCCGCTAAACTTATCAGACAGATAAGAAAAGTTAACAGCACTGCTCTCGCTTTCATTTTATTTTTAAACATGGATTTTAATTTTAAAAAAGCCCTGCCCGAACGGTACAGGGCTTTTCGTGAACACTATATGAAAATGAAAAAATTTATGCTTCCACTTGTAAGGCCCAAACCCTATCCACACTTATTGGTACTACCAATGGTGAAGAGGCAACCTCGAACCAATGTGCCTTAACATTTGGATCTATCCAATTATTGGTGAAAAATTCACCCTCTTCCTGTTGGATGTACTCTGGATACTCGGCATTGCCCTTATCCCTCTTAATGTTCGGCATACCGGCATAAGAAGTAGATCCTCTAAAATCCCTAGGCAATAAGATCACATTCTTTGGACTTACATACTCTGTATAAGTGCCACCATCTGTTTCATAGAAATCATCATAAGTCCAAAGATCTATGTTCCCGTTCTTGGTACTTACCCTACCATGGTAACTTAACCCAGTGGTATTGTCGAACCTAGAAGTTCCTATTTCCAGTACATTTATTCTCCTGAAATCTGCATATGCCTTTACCTGGGCATTGTTCATGAAACTGGAAAATGCAGCTTCTCCTAGAATAAGATCAAAGCTTCTACTGGAAGATTTGCCCTCTTGACGGATAAATTTGATACCCGTGGCCAAATCGTCCAAGGGCTTTCCGGCAGCGTTGGACCAAACATCCGTACCACCTAATGCCGACTTGGAAGGGGATTTACGCTTATAATCTATGTTATCCCCGTTCTTAAGAATCACAATACCCGTCTGTAGGGCTTGGGAACGTTGCAATTCTATAGCCCTTTTGATCTTGTTGCGTAAAGTCTCCAAATGCTCAACAGTCTCCTCTATCATCCTATTGAACTGGCTGATAGTTGGATTGTTATTGGAACCAAAAGTAACATCGAAATACTGTACGTTAGTAAAATTGAACTTCTCAATATAGGAAGGCGGTTCGTACAACTTTTGGGTATAGTGGCTAAAGGTGTTTACATTACCTCCTGTAAACTTGGCCACGTCTACCGCAATCAATTGCCTATTCCGCTGTACTTCTATACTTACCAACTTGTCCAAGGTGGTAAAAGATGGGAACCATGATGAAAAAGCGGACAACGGTGCGCTATCATCACTAAAAGTCGCCATAATACGACTGTAAATAGCCGACTTATGTTCGTTTAATGGTATCATTAGTTATCGAATTTAGTATGTTCAACAGTAGCCCTAAGTTCGAAACCTAGACCTCTTAATATATCTCCTACGGTTTTGGCACCGGCAGTATGCACGGTATCCAAGGTTACCCCTGCAGGCAGGATCAATAACCCTTGATCTACGGTACCTCCGTGGCAAAATGGCACCTCAACATCCGCATCATCGGCAATATCCTCAATATCACTATTGGTGGCTATTACGCCCACTATGTTGGCCAAAGTGGCACCGGCCACAGCTGGTATCAGCTTTGTTGGTGCAGCAGTATCCCTTATGACAACGGTACCCGGTTTAAGGGTATAATCGTCTCCGGTGTTGTTGTTGAATATCCCGTCCGAAAACTTATTGTCGAACAGGAAAATGTGCTTATGCGAAATGTCCGCGGCACTCTGATTTCGGGTATTATCCCGTTGCGTGAACTCGTTCATGATTATGCTTTTTTACGTTTAGCGTCTGCCTGTGCCAAGAAAGCATTCAGTTCGGTACTTTTCACCTCCTCTTCCTTGGTCTCCAATTTGGTTTCCTTGGTAACCACTGCTCCAGCGGAATCACCCTCCAAATTCTTTAATTGTTGTTTGGAAGATGCCTCTACCAACAATTCTTGGGTCTGGGTCTGGGTAATTGCCAACCCTGATTTAATCCCCGTAACTACAGTTTCCTGATTGGTGCCAATATGCGCCAACCATGACCCTGTACGGTCCTTTTCCAAAGTAGTACCCTCCGTAACTCCCGCATTAAAAATACTATTGTACGTCTCCGGATGGGACTGCTTTAATTCTTCTACAGTCATTTTATTGGATTTAGATTTAACATTATTAGTTTTTGCCCCATCGGGCGATTTATTTCCTTTATAGGCTAGGGTAAGAATTTGGTCAAAAGATTTAAAACCGTCTATAAAAGTCCCTACTGCATCTTTTGCAAAAAGATGATGGCCATCATCAAAATTGCTTCCCTTTAATTGGGGACGGTTTTTAAGTGTTTTCTTAATAAAATCCTCGTTGATAGGATCCAGAAGGTCATTTATGATAACCTCATAATTGTCATTGTTGAGGGCCTCTTCAAAATCCTTATTTTTACGTATAGATTTAGTGGCATATAGCCGTATATTTTTGGTACCGTCAGGATCTACCGAGTTGGCAGCTTTTCCATTGAAGGCTATCATGGTACCCACAGAACCGACCAAACTCATTTTATCTACTGCATGGATAGTGTGACATGCTGAAAGAATACCAAAACAAGCAGATGCGGCCATTCCTCCTTTTTCTATCCACCCCAATACAGATTTTACCTCCTTTATCTCCAAAATAGTATCGGCCATGATATCTACAGCTGCCGATGACCCTCCTCCGGAATCCGCAGCAATAACAAAAGACTTAATACGCTCATCTTTGGACATTGCCTGCATTATGGAGGCCAATTGTACCATGCCATAGGAGGACATACCTCCATTTTTGGTTATAGGTCCATTAAGTCTAATAAGCCCAATCCCTTCAAAATCATCTTTATTATTAAGTTGATACGGATGGGTAATTATTTTACTGTCCCTAGCCTGAACTACAAATGGTGAATTGCCCCTTATTTCTGGAAGTTCCAAGGTTACCCCATTTTGGAAGTCTCTTAGGAGCGAGGTATATGAGGGTATAGAATACTGGTCCATGCACCATGGTTGTAATCCGTATATCTCTTTTGCCAATCCGAAATTCATAGTTGTTATAATGTGCTATTAAGCAATGACCAAAACTATTAATGAATCCATCGAAAAAATTCGGTTAACCAAAGGGCATAAAAAAACCACCTTGGATTAGGTGGTTTGGATAAGGTTAAGGGTAATAGTTATTTGGGAGGCTCCGGTAATGGTCGCCAGTGTGTAGCATCCTTTGGAAAGGAATTACTAATAAATCTATTAATTTCATATTGGCCATTTTCACAGTAGACCAAAACCAATTCGTGTTTTGGAGGGTCATGTTCAGTAATGTAAGTCCAATCTGTAAAAGGTAATTTATATAACCTCAAATTTTTAACCTTACTTTGGTAGTATCTTTCACATATTTCTTTCAAGTATTCCTCGCTTATTGGGTCTGTAATTCCCAAGGTGTTTATATTATCTGTTTCAGTTTCTATAATTTTATCTAATTCATCCATAACTAAGGCTTTTAAATCGATTAAAAATCAGGGAAAGGCATCCAATAATTTATCTTCTTTGCTCCACTATTTACAAACAAACTTGATCGTTGCCAATAACCACTCATAAATGCCAACTTAAATACTTGTCCATTATCCGCTAAGGCAATAACCTCTTTTGACCACTCGCCTTCTTTATTTTTAGGTGTGTCCGTATCAACATTTATCCATTTCATTTCAGTAATTTTAGAAATTCATAACTTATATTTAATAATTATTTTCCCTATAGTCCCTATTTAATTCATAGGTCAAAAAATAATAGTAAAAAGTAGCCTTCATAGGTTTGGACAAAGATGTTACCCCAGTGCATATTTTACTCAAGGAAACTTTGTCTATGGCCAGCTGCTTAATAAGGTCCTTTCTCTTTAACCCGAATTCTTCCATTCTGGAGGTAATCCAGTCCAAGGTTATATGATCAACATCCAAAGAATATACATTGGATATGATATGCCCGTCCGGAAATATTTCCCTGGCACGGTCATACAACTGTTTGTTGTTGAGTATATATCCATTTACCAATCTGTTTTGAGATATGAGGACCCTATCCGGGTCCACAATCTCTATATCTATGCCCGCCACCCTATAATTGGCAATCGACTTTAACTGGGCCTTTGTTAATTTTATGGTCTGCATTTTGTTTAAGTTTAAATTCGTAAAATTCACAAGAAGCGAAACTTACATTAATAATTCCATTTTTATCCCCATAAATATTTATCCTGTCAAGGTACCAATCTTTGAACAAATCCGGTGGGGCCGGTTTAAAATTTTTGTCCTCGAAAAAATTGTAAGCGGCATCATACACATAATCATCTGTGTATTTACCTTTACATTGTACCAATAATTCTCCTTTTTTTAGGCGGTTCTTAAACCATGTTCTATTTATTGTGCTCATTTTTATAAGTTTTAAAAGGGCAAGGGCGGGAGGCTTTCGCCTCCCTAGTTAATTTTAATTTCTCTAAGATTTGTGAGGTCAAAAATTGCAAGCTGTTTGTTTTTCCTTGCAAATTCTATCGCTGATTTTAATTCTGAATTTTTAAAGATCTTTACACTGTCAAAGTAATAAAAACCATTCTCCGATAACCAACCCCCTATTATTTTGTGGTGGTTTAGTGCGTGTTCTAAGGCTCTTTCTAAGCCATCTTTACCAAAACTATTTTGTGTTTCCAAGTGTGCTACACAAATCCCAAACTTAATCGGGGCCATTGTTTCTGCATTTAATGTGAAACCGTAAGGATTGTTTTGTGAGTATTCCCAAACTCTGTCTAATAATTGTTTCATTTTTCTAACTTTTAATGTTAATCAGTATTTCAAAGAACCCTTGCCTTAATTGCTTATTCAAATATACAATAAAAGTTAGCATAATGCTAACTTTTATATAATTATTTTTGTTAATTTTTTTAAATGATCATTATTATAATCACAATGAACAATACAATCGCCAATGTTGCTACTATAGGAAAGCATCCCGTTGAGCTATCTCCGGACCCGCATGGATCACTGGTAAGTTCGTAATAGGTAATAGGATCATACTTTTTTAAGTACTGTAACTTTTCTTTGTGAGTTAGATTTTTCATTTCAAAAATATTTTAGATTACTCCTCACTCAATATTATTACCTTATCCCTGGACAGTACTTTGCCCCCAGGTTCTTCCATAAAGTTAATTTCCTTTTCCGTGACGGAATTAAGGAGGCCATAGGTAAAATCTGTTATGCGCTCATCCATGAACACTTCCATATTGTCCGGGTATTGTTTCAATTTTTCAATAAGTTCTTTTTTTGTCATGATATTTAATTATTAGATTAGTTTAAATTGCCGGGAGTATCCTTTTCAAAGCCTCATTACTTACATGAGTATAGATCATGGTAGTTTTTACGGAATTGTGGCCCAGAAATTTTGATATTGTAGCTATATCTGTACCTGTTTCATGTATATGGGTCGCACCTGAATGCCTTAATTGATGGAAATGTGCCCTTGGGTGTATATACTTTTTCATAATCTTGTTACAACTGGAAGTGGAATAAGGACCTCCAAACTGTCCGTTAAATAGATACTCCTTTGGTTTGTACGCCTTGTAATAAGCCCTAAGTATTTTTAAGAGCTCTTCGGAAACGGGCACAATCCTATCCTTTCTACCTTTGGCGTTCCTAATATGGATCACGGACCTATCCCCGTCTATATCCGCAATCTTTAAATTGACCACTTCACTGACCCGCATGGCGCAACCAAGGCCAAGGGCCAAGATTGCCTTATGCTTTTTGTTGTGGATGGACAGTATCTTATTCCTCAACATTTGTACATCTATAATCCTGGGCAGTTTCTTTTCTTTTTTGGGACGTTCCAATTTAGACAAGTGAACGTCTTTTTTATTGAGGATGTACCTAGCAAACAATTTGATACTGCCAATAATTTGGTTTTGTTGGGATACTCCAGAATAATTGAAGTTTAACAAATACGCCTCTATGTCCTTTTGGGTAATGTGGTAAGGATTTTTACCCAGATCTTTTAAAAACTTTTCCAAATAGTGCGCATAGGTTTCTATGGTCCGGGTAGAGTAGTTTTTGTTTGTAAGAATTACTTTGAATTTTTCTACAACTTTCATAGTTAAAGGGTTTATTTTATTACTGTTTTGGCGGGGTGGGTCTATATAGTAGTTAGGCACAATTACCTCTTTTTTAGTTCAAAGTTGTCTAAAATCCATTTTTTCAACTTAATGGTTGTCTCATAAACCAATTTACTTTCTGGATGTTTCCCTAACTTTCCACTTTCTGTAAGAGTAAATGCTATTCCGTTATTTAAGTGCCTATCATCAAAAAGAGGTAACAGTTCACTTCGTTGGCTAACACGTTGTATAAGTAATTGCTCTCCCCACTCATTTGCTAAAGCCTGTGCAAAAGCAGTTGTTACCATAACAGTGTCTTTATCATAATTGTACTCTTTTAGCATTTCTGCCATAAATTCTTCAAATTCTTCCATATTTACTAATTTCAGTTTATAATCCTACGCAACTACTCATACAACATTAACGTTCTCGGGAATAACCTCATCAATGTCGCTATCGCTCCTTTCTTCG
>TARA_R110002012_G_scaffold4248_4_pt1 | contig 32810 bp, 12 predicted proteins | sample TARA_R110002012 | Tara Oceans TARA_R110002012 (sample SAMEA4396515) | marine metagenome | biome: Westerlies Biome; feature: [DCM] deep chlorophyll maximum layer (ENVO:01000326); material: water (ENVO:00002006), including particulate matter (ENVO:01000060) such as... | depth 40 m
AATTAAGAAAAAATAATGACGTTAAATGAAATATCATATAACTTATTAAACTTAGTTCGAGGAGGAATGTCTAATCAAGATGAAGCCATTTCCTTAGAACAAATTAAATTTAATATTAAGCATTATCGTGCAATGTTTATTAGAAGAGACTATGCTAAAAATGGCTTCTCATCTAGGCATGTAGAGCAAGATTTAGGGTGTGTAAGTTTACAACCTGTAAATGCTTCTAAATGTTGTGGGCTACCTGTAGAAGATGTTGTATACAGAACTACAGATCCGCTACCTAAAACTATACGTTATAATTTTGAAGAAGCTATTACTTATGTAGGAGATGTTACTGGAACAAAAACAATACCTTTAGTTCCATCAAATACAGTAAGATTTTTAGCATATGATGTCCACACAAAAGGTAGGTATAAAGCTTACATGATAGAAGATTATTTATATGTCTATAATGCTGATGGTATCGACACTATAAATGTTAGAGGTGTATTTGAGGATCCTTCTGATGTAGCAAACTATGGAGATTGTGCAAAAGGATTATGTTACGATGCAGATAAAGATCCTTTTCCTATACCTATGGATATGTTAAATTTAATAAATCAAGGCGTATTAAATGGGGAATTAAGTTTATTAACTAACACATTCTCTGATACTACTAATGATAGAGCGCAAGATGTTTCTAAAGCTCCTGCTAACTCTAGACAACAACAACAATAAATTTTAAAACAATGGCAAAGAATAATTTCGACGATTTTTTATTAGATCCAACTTTTGATGATTTGGATTCTATACACCAAGAGGCAGAACGCCAACTCTTAAGAGGCGGTGGATTTAAAAAACTTGTAAAAAAAGTAAAAAACAAACTTACAAGTAAAAAGAAAAAAAACAAGCTAGCAAAAGCGGCAAAAAGCGCTGCTACATCTGATGCTCAAGCAGCTCAAATAGAAAAAATAGCTTCTACAACTCCAGCAGGAAATAAAAGTACTACTTATAAAAAGCCTCCAACGGTAACTCCTAAAAGGAAACCTGGGGCTAAAATAAAAGCATCTAAACCTAAAGCTAAAGTTAATTCTCCTGGTCCTAAAAAGATTCAAACAAAAGAAAAATCTTTTGGTGAAACATTTAAAGAGAATCGTAAAATGTTGGGGGCTGGTAAAACATTTACGTATAAGGGTAAAAAATATTCTACTAATACAGCAGATGATTTAGCAAAGAATAAGAAACCTGTTACAAAGCCAAAGGTAAAGGTAAAGCCTACAGCACTTGATGAGATAACACTTACTAACCAAGATTCTGATAGAAATACCTTTTATGCTAATTCTACAAGTATTAGACGGGGTGAAACAAAAGTTGTAAAGAAGAAAAGCACTGGAGGAAAAAAGAAGCTTTATAAAAGTGGAGGCAAAAAATAATGTCTTACACTTTAAGAGATGTATATAAAGTTTATTCTACAGAAGTTAGTAAACCTGTAGATAGTCTTACTTTTAGAGATATATGTTCAGATTTCAATATTGGAATTATGGACTATATCTTAGGAGGCAAGGAGTTTAACTTAGGTAGTAATCTTTCAACCATATCTATTACTAGGCACGATAGAGATCCGCGAAACCCAAGAATAGATTGGGGTGAGAGTAATAAATATAGAAAAGAACTTTTAGCTGAAGGGAAGGATATTTATGATCCTAAAACAGGTAAAGGTGGGCAATGGTTTATTTACCATACTGATTCTTTTTATTGTAAATTTTATTGGAATAAAGGAAGATGTAAAATAAAAAATAAATCAGTTTATAGATTTGATGCTACTCGAGGGATAAAAGGAAATAAAGAAAAACTAATTAAACTTTTAAACGAAGATGAGTTAGCTTATTTAAGATTTAAAAAGAAATAATGGCTAAAAATAAAAAAGGAAAAGAACAAGGAGCAGACGGCAAAGCTTGCTGGGAAGGATACAGGCATGATGGAACTGTAAATGGTAAGGATAAATGCGTAGAAATAAAACGAAAGCGCTATGGAGGATTTATTGAAGAGCCTTCTATAACAAATTTAGACGATATAATATAAAATATAATGGCTATATATAAAACAATTTCAAGTAGAGTTATAATTAGAAAACTTTTTAGAGATTTAAGGTTACAAAATGATAATTGGATAGATGATGCTATAGAGTGGATAGGCGAAGCTCTTGAACATATTGGAGCTAGTACACAATTAGTTTTAAAAACCTGTGTTTTAGATATTAAAGATCATAAGGCTCCTTTACCTGCTGAGTTGTATTATATAAATCAAGTAGCTATTAATTCAGACATACCGGCCAATGTTAATGCAGAGTTAGATTCTTTAATACAAAGAACTAGATCTTTGCAGCAAACTATTGAAGATGCTAAAGCAGAAGGAATGAACTATGACAATACAACTGTTACTTTACAAGAAATAAATAACAGAATTGTAGTGCTTGAAAACATATTTTTTCAGCATGAAGTAAGTTTACAACCTTTGCAATATGGTGCTAGTAATTTTCATGATAGCATTCATTGTGAAAATTGTGTTAATTCTAATGCTAAGCATGAAGAAACATATATTATTGATAATGATTATTTAAAAACTTCTTTTGAAACAGGTAAAGTCTGTTTAAGTTATAAAGCATTTCCAGTAGATGGGGATTATTTCCCATTAGTGCCTGCGGATATAAGTTTTAAAGAAGCTATGTTTTGGTATGTCTATAAAAAAATTTTAATGGCTTTTCCTAATAAAGGTCAAAATGGTATAGACTACGGCTATGCAGAACAGCAATGGAAATACTATTGCACACAAGCTAGAAATGCAGCTAATTACCCAGACATTGATAGGTACGAATCATTTATGAATCAGTGGGTAAGAATGATACCTTCTATAAATAATCATGATTTAGGGTTTGAACAATTAAACACTAGAGAGCAAGATGGCAGATAACCAAAGATTTTTAAAAGGTTTATTTAAAGACACTGGACCAATAGATCAACCTAAAGGTACGTGGCGGTACGCTTTAAACTCTATTATACAAACAACTAAGGGTGCTGTAAGTAATGAGAAAGGGAATGTTCTAAAAGGGGTTTTACCTCCTAATTCTTTAGTTATAGGAGCTATTGAGATTTCCGATGGCCGTGTAGTATTATTCCTTAGATCTCGTCCCGATGCGGATATTCAGTTAGGAACTGCAGCATCTTCTCCAGGAGTATCTTATATTGGAGTATTTAAAGCTCCTACTGAGCTTGAACCTGATGAAAGTGGGTATAAAACTTTATACTCTCCAAGTGTAACTATATACCCTCATTTAGATTTAAATTTTTCTCCTAACCATTTAATTGAAGGTACATTTAAAATAGATTCTAAAGGTGATTTAATTGTTTATTTTACTGATGATTTAAATCCGCCTAGAGCTTTTAATGTAACTAGACAAGAAAGATCTATAACAGTTGATTTTTTAGGTACTGCTAATACAAGTAAATTATACGGATTAAACCCTACTAATGAAAATTTAAATCAGATATTTTTGTTAAACTTATTCCCTCATACAGGGGATGTAGCAAAAATACAAAAAGAAGCTGTATTAAAAACTGGAGGTAGTTTAAGAACAGGTGTTTATTATTTAGCTGTTGCATATGTTGGAGAAGATCTTGTTGCCACTAACTACATGTCTGTTTCAAACCCAGTATCTATAGTAGAAGAATCTGAATTAACATTACCAAAAAATAAAATAGACGGCGGTAGAGAAGGAAATCAAACATCTAAATCTATAAAATGGATTATAGAAAATCTTAATACAGTTGATTATGAGTACGTCCGACCTGCTATTATTCGTAAAATGGGACAAGCTGTTGATGTATTTAAATTAAATGATGTTAAAATTGCTGGAGCAGAATTAAATGTAGTATTTTCTGGAACTGAAAATGTATCGACTGCAGCTATTGAAGAAGTAATGATTGATACAGTTGCGTATGATACTGCAAAAACTATTAATCAATTAGACGGTGTTTTATATGTAGGAAATACTACAGGAAGTAAAGATGTAGGGTATCAAAAATGGGCTAATAATATTAGAGTAACATCTACAAGATATGCAGTAAACAACTTTGATACTTTTTATGCTACAGTAGATAACTTTATGACTAGTTGGGGAACTAGGCCAGTTAATTGGTATAACGGAGCTGTTCAAAATACATATAATAGTACTTCATACAGATCTCCTGAATTAAACTCTACTATGAGAGGGTATCAGCGAGGAGAAGTATATGCTTTATATTTAGCTTTTATTCTTAAAGATGGTAGCATGAGTTATGCTTATCATATTCCTGGAAGAGATGTGAAGAGTGAATCTGAAATTAGAACTAAAGACGCCGGTGTACAAATGAACCCTAATGCGCCAGAGGTTCCTTCTATGTGGGCTTCACAAGATGATGACTATCGAAAGGCATTATTTGAATTACCTGATGGGGCATATTACTCTCAACTTTGGGATTTTTCAAATGCGAGTGCTAATTTTATGAATTTTTGGAAAAACTTAACAGAGTTCTATCCAGATACAGATGATTACGATATAATGGATGGTAATGTTAGTGCTGGAACACTAAGAAATACTAATGTCCGTCATCATCATTTTCCTAATAATGGTAGAGATGATAATAAGTCAATCTCTGATTTTGATTATACAGATACGGCTGTGTCAGACGGAAGTACAGATACTAATTTACAAATTGATGGAGAATGGGTTTTTAGATTTGATGGTGGTGGGATGACTTGTGGTGCTGAATACCCTGAAGGAAGTTGGGGAGGTGAAGGAGGTGCTATAAGATTTAATCAAATTGAAGACTGGACAACTCCGTCAGGTAATCCTACTGCAAATAATCCAGTCCCTGCAACAACTGAAGATATGGGGTGGAATACAACTACAAATGTTTGGACATGCCCTAACCAACCAATGACTATTTCTATATCCTATTCTACTGCAGCAATGAGAAGAAGTGGGCATGGAGGTCAAGCTGAACCTACTAGATCTAGAATACATTGTATTATTGGTGGCACTGACTATTATAGTAAACGTGTAAGTGGTACATATGATAATGATGGTAATTTCTCTGGAGGAGGTAATGATGCTAATGATGGTAGAATTAATAGCGAAGGTAATGTAACTAAAGTATACCCTGAATCTGCATGGAGTAATAGTGGGTCTTCTTGGTGGAGAGAGGGATCTCCTGATGAAAATGATGCTATTGATTTAGAAATGAATTCTGGTGATAAATTTTGGATAGAAGGAAGAGCTGGTACTCAAGGTAATAACTGGGATGTTTGTCAAAGAGGATGGAATTTAAATGGAGATTTTAGTTATCATGTTGATAGATTAAGAATTTTTATAAATGCTGGTGGATCTTCGTCTTTAAATGGAGATCAGTATGATGCAAAAATAACTCAAACTGTTAATCTTTTAGGCTTTCATTTAGAAGATGTTAAAATACCTAAAAATATTGCAGATCAAGTTCAGGGCTTTAGAATTTATAGAGCAAAAAGAGGTCACGAAAATAAAACAGTTTTAGGACAAAGTGTTTTATTGCCTATGCATCAATTAGAAGCTGAGATAGGGCTATGTAGTGATATAAGTGATGGTGATGTTAATATTGCAGCTACTCTCATGGGGCAAGTATCTACTGTTAGAGAAAAATTTTATACAAAACATCCTTGGGCTTTAGAGGCTACTACTGATAATTATCCTGACCCAAATGCTACAGAGAGTGATTCAGGTAGCCCTAAATATAAAGCATTTAGTTTTTATGATTTTAATTTATTAAGAACAAAAAATAGTCTTTCTCCTGCAACTTATTTACAAGTTCAATATGTAGTTAAAAACTATGTGTGGAACGGCCCTTCTTTACGACAAGATAAAAAAATGCTTACTAAAATTACTAACCCTGGCGCTTTAGATACAGGTAGTACAGAGGCAATAAACTTTGAAGAATTTTGGGGGTATGATCCTGATTACAATTGTTACCCACAAGATATAAACTCTGCAATTTTTATAGGGGCTCAATACGATAATGCAGGATGGCATGGACACAAACCTAAATTTTTAGGGCAAAAAGCTAGAACTTATTTATTAGGAGATAGTATTTTTTCTGGAACTTCATTAGGGTTTGGAGGTAAAGTATTTAATGAGCATGGTAATTCCGCTATTATATTAGCACTAAAGGATGATTATGAACTAGAGGCTTTAGTTTCTACTCCTGAAGGCGATACCGATGCTACAAGTTTTGGAGTAGGATTAAATGATGCTACAGTTAATCTAATAAACCCGGATCTTGCAAATAGAAGTAAAAGTTATATAGCTAACTTAAAAGCTTATAAATCTGATGTATATAAATCTATCGATAGTCAAGAGTTAGTGTATACAGGGTACGAAATTGTTGGTGATGAATTAAATAATTTTGTATATGACCCAGACGCTACTGTAAATACTACAGACCCTATTAATAACACTGGCGATTCAGACTTGTGGTGGTCAACTCAAAGGTATCACACTGATGGTGTTTTTGGAGGAGATACTTTTCTTTGTCGCTATGGATTTATGGCTAAAGTAACTCCTAGTAATTCAGAAGAAAAATCTAACCCTTTACGAGCACTTTATTACCATATTGTAGAAAGTTGTGATAATATAAACTTTAGACATATTGAAGATGATGAGAGTTTGTATTTTCCTGGAACTTCAGCTAAAGAAATATTATCTTCTGATAAAGATTTAACGCATGTAGATAATATTAAATATAATGCTAACTATTCTGAAGATAATCAAGTAAAGCCTGCGTTTCCTTTACCTTTAAGAAATGTTCTGCAGGACTCATTTCCTACAAGAACACATAGGAGTGCTGTATCAGACCCAACTAGTTTAATTGACAATTATAGAATTTTTCTAGCTAATCAATATAAAGATCTACCTAAGAATAGAGGAGACTTAAATCTATTATCTAGTTTTAATAATTTATTATACTTTCATATGGACAGTAGTTTGTATGCTGCAAAAGGTAAGCAATCGATGCAAATGAAAGATGGATCTGAAGCCTTTGTAGGTAGTGGGGACATATTCCAGCAAAATCCAGATGAAGTTATTCAGACTGAATTAGGATATGGTGGAACTAACTCGCAATGGGCGGCTCTTACTACTAGGTATGGATACTTTTTTGTAGATAAAAAATCAGGGAAAGTATTTATGATGGGACAAACTCTAGAAGAGATCAGTGCTGCAGGGATGGAAAATTGGTTTAGAGAAAATTTAAAAAGTGACTTTATTGAGTTCAGTCTTTTACCGCCTCATATGCAAGACAATCCAGTATATGGTATTGGTCTTCATTCTATATGGGATCCTGAAAATAAAAGAATATTATTAACGTATAATGATTATAAAGGTACTCAAAGATTTATAGATGAGAGAGCTGATAATACTTTACAGTTAAATGAGGAAACAGGTACGTACTATGTTAGGGAGCATATTTTTCCTTATGCCGATGACGATCCTTTAGTGGAGCACTATGTAAATATATTTCATACTAATAATCATATTGTTAGGAATGGTAATGATGCTTATCAGATGTTTGGATTAATAACTAACGATATAATAGATCAAGCTCAGAATGGTGTTTATATAAAAAATCACTATATGGACTCTTTAGAGCCTGCAGGTAGTCCGATAAACCATTGGATCATATATACTCCTCCATATACTAGCACAACTGAAGCTTTTAATATGGGGTATGACGATACAGATTTATTGGGAGTTGCAACAATTCCTCAAGCGTATCAACAGACTTGGGGCCAGACAGATAATCCATATTATTCTGAGCAAGCTTATTACCAATTTGTTACTTTTAATTATGAAGCTGCAATTATATGGCTTAGAGGTACATTTGCTGATGTAATGATTACTTTTGAAGACAGAAAATATTTTACTCCAACTGGGTGGACTATTTCATATTACCCAGAAACTAAAATGTGGGGCAGTTTTCATTCGTATTTACCGTATAAATATTTTAATACACATTCAAAAATATACTCTTTAACTACAGATACTTTAGAAAATGCTAGTCAAGTTATATGGGAACATGGTACAGGAGACTATGGAAGTTACTATGGTAACCCTGACAGATTCAAGTTTATTTTTGAATTTATAAACAACTCTTTAGCTGCTGAAGAAACTTTAACTTATAGTTTATCTTACACGGCTGATGTGTACAGTCAAGTAGATGCTCAAATTTTGCAAGCAGGATTTAGTTCGCTGTATATTTACAATACAACACAGCTTTCCGGAAACGTTGCATTAGATTATTTAGTCACTACTAGAAAAATAGGAAACGCTTGGAAAGTAAATAAGTTTAGAGACATGGCAGCTAATTTTGAATATATAGGAGGATACTACGCTAATCAACAAGTAAATGTTGTAGGAGAAGTTAATACTTCTGCAATATCAACTATGCAAGTTCCTATGTTTTTAGTAGATGGAATGAATGAAAATATAAATCCGGTTTATTTAAATCTAAATAAACCTTGGCATTTACAGAAAAAATTCGTAGACAAATGGGTAGGAATTAGGTTAATATGCGATAATCGTCGAAATAATTTAGTAAATTTGTATTCAGTGTCTGTGGGTGCTAGAAAATATCATAGGTAATGGCAATAAAATATAAAACAAAAAAACGAAAAAAATATAATTATGGGGGTACAATGTACCAACCAAATGTTATAACTCCTGGATTAAATTCCACTACAAATACTTTATTTGAAGAAACAGATCCTCAGCTTCAGGAAGCAAGAATGCTTGGTTTTGATGATGAAGTCAAAAGACTTTCAGATGAATCTGAAACTAGAGCCACTGAGATAGATACTCAAAAAGAAAAAAATAAATCTCTTGTAGAGCAAAATGCTGCACAAACAGGTGCTAAATTTGATACAGGTTTAAATACTGCAACCTCTCTTGTTCAGGCAGCAGATAAAGGATCTAAGTTAATGAACGCTGGTAGTAAAGCTGCTCAAGCAGGTAGTAACATGGGTAAAGCCATGAGACTTCAAAATAGAGCAAATAAAGCAAGAATGGCCGGAAAAGGTGCTAAAGCTGCTAAGCTTACTAAAAGAGGTCAATCAGCTGCTAGAATGGGTAAAGCTGGTAAAACTGCTGGTCAAGGCCTTAAGTCATTTGCTACATCTGCAGGTGGTATAGGATTAATCTCTGATGTTGCCGGTATGGGTATCAAAGCGTTAGCTGATGATAAAGATGCAACTACATGGAAAGCAGGAGAAATCGCCGGAGATCTTTTACAAACAACTGGTAAAGGAGTTCAGCTAGGAGCTCAACTTGGTGGAGGTGTAGGAGCAGTTATTGGTGGTGTTGTAGGTCTTGGTTACGGAACAATTAAAGGTATAACTCAAAGAGCAAGAGCTAGAAGAGATAAAAGTAAAATGGAAAGAGAGCTTGCAAGGAGCACTAGAAAAGGTAATATAAAATCTCTTGAGAATTATGGAATGGCAAAGGGTATGGCAAGAGCAGGTGAGTTAAAAACTAAAACATACTCAGGTTACGATTTAGGTAGAAATACAACTGCTAAATATGGGGGATTAAAAAAATATATATAATGGAACCAGAAGAAAAAAAAGAAAATAAAAAAGAAGGAATGTCTTGGCTTGAAAAGCTACAGCTATCATTAGATGCAGTTGGTATGGTTCCTGGGTATGGAGAGTTTGCAGATCTTGCAAATGCCGCTATTTATGGAGTGCAAGGAGATTGGAAAAATGCAGGTATAAGTACAGCTGCTATGCTTCCAGTTATTGGTAGTACAGGTACAGCAGCTAGAATAGCTTACAAAGGTGCGAAAGCTGCAGGAGATGCATTGCCTGTAGTATCAAGAGTTAAAACTGCAAAACGTTTAAGTGAAAAAGGTGTTGATTATGCTATGCCTCCTTCAGTTCAAAAAAAGTGGGTAAAGAAAAGTAAAACTAAACCTGTACAATCTACTGACACTCCCGATCCTAGTAAAGTTAAAAAAGCAATGAACGCTATAAATCCTAAAAATTGGAGCACTCCTACTAAGGTTGGTGTTGGGCTTGGAGTAGGGTATGGTTTATATGAAGGAGGAAAAAATTTAAGTGAAAAAGGTTTTATTGGGCCGTCTAATGAAAATAAAGAAATTCCTAACACTGAATTAATTTTTAATAAAGAGACTGGTCGACATGAATATACACCTGTGCCAGATAAAGAAATGAGTATGGGTGGTACAATACAACACGAAGGAGGAGTTCAAAAACCTATAACAGATAGAATGTCTGAATACCAAGGGCAGTCGCATGATGAAGGTGGAATTAAATTAAACGGAGAAAACATAGAAGTAGAAGGAGGAGAAATGGAGTATGCAAATATGCCTATGGCAAATGGTGGGGCTTCTGATTATATTTTTTCTGATAAATTAAAATATGGCGGTAGTACATTTGCTGATACAGCTAAAGTTATGGCTGAAAACGGAGGATCTGAAAAACAAATAATGACTTTAGCTAAAATGCAAGAATCTGCTGCTAAAAATAAAGGTGAGAAAGGTAGAAATCCTGATATAATTATGGAAGAAGGTGGTTATAAAAACTTAGGTAATGCAGGAGTAGCCGGAATGCAAGGAGGATTAGAAGGAGGTTATTATGGATCTCAGGACGCAAACATGGTAGGAGAAGAAGCTGAGCGTAAAGATTTTTATGAACGAAACAAAGCAATACTTAATGATTTAGGTATAAATAGTTATAAAGACTACAATCCTAAACAGCATGCTGAAATGTTTCAAAATAAAGTTAATCAGCATTTTAAAGACAAGTATGAAAATGATGAAGATTTAAGATCTAAATTAGAAAGTGAAGGCATTAAAGATGCTGATGCTTACGCAAAATCAGCGGGGTTTGGTAACACAGGTGCAAAAGCAATGGACGGTAAACACGGGGAATACACAAATAGTATAACTACTTATGAAGAGCCTCCAGCTGAACCTCCTGTTGTTAACGAAGATAAACCTAAAGATACAGATGAAATAGTTGAAGAAGCAGAAATAGAAGAAGTAGTAGAAGAAGAAGGATATAAGCCTCCATCAAATGTTATAGGTAATCTAGCTAACATGGGCGCTGTAGCAATGGCTTTAGGCGATACTCCAGATACAATATCAAAATCTCGTCAAGTTACTCCAGGCATTGTTGTTGCTGAAAGGCAAGGTAATGTAAATTTAGACAGAGTTGATTATACAGATAAGCTTGCTAGAAATGCTAATGACGCTCAAGCTTTACACAAATTTATAGAAACTTCTGGAGGAGGGTCATCTAATATGGCTAATAAAATGCTTGCATTTTCAAAGAAAAAAGAAGCAGATCGTCAAATTACATCTGATGAGACTCGTGCTAATGCAAGTATTTCTAATCAAGAGGGTAGCATCAATGCGACTATTAATAGAGGAAATGCGGATAGAGCTACAAGCGCTTCATCACAAAACGCTTCTAACATATTAGATGCAAATAAAACAAATATTGCAAATGAAAATTATGTAAAAGAGTTTAATGCTGCGGCTAAAGCAGCTACATTTGATAGAAAATTAAATGCTGTTGAAACAGCGGCTGCAAATATTAATCAAAATTATAGAGATAAATTAGCTTATGCATCTCAAGAAAGAGTAGCTAAAGCTACATCTGGTAATTCAGGCGTGTACGACAGAGAGTTGATGAATAGTTTATTAAATAAATTAAATACGACAACGTAATGGCTAATAAATATAGTAAGTATCAACTAAGACCAGCTGTTAGTAATTATGTAGACCCGGGCTCCGTAAAAGTTAACGAAATCCTTAGAGAAAGATATGATCAAAATAAAGCACAAAAAGATCTTTTAGATAGAACTTTATCTGGCATTAATACTTTGCAAGGGGATCAATATATAATGGAAAATGCTAAATCAGATATTAGAAACAAGCTATCTAATATTGTTTCTTCTGGAGCATATGAAGACGCAGGACTTATAATACAAGAATCTATAACTGATTTAGCAGGTAATAAAGGAGTAAAAGCTGCTCAAATGTCTTATGAAAATAGACAAAAAGAATTAGACTTTATTACAAAACAGCGCCAACAAGGAATTGAAATTTTAGATTTTGGTAAATTTAAAGGAGAAGCGCACAAGTCCTATATGGAAGATGAGAATGGTAAATTTGTTACAAACGTTTACCAACCATTAAGTGAGCCTAAACTTGAGTACGACGAAAAAATGAAACAATTATTTTCAAGTATGAAGTCTAATACTTGGGGGATCACAGATGCAAATGCAGATAAACATGCAACTCGCATGTATGGGGCGTACATTAATTCTAAAGAGGGCGCACAAGATTTTAGAAGATTAGTAGAGTTAGAGTATGACGAGTCTATACCATTTGACAAAAGAAAAGAAATGGCTGAGCAAGAAATAAGACAAAGAATGCAAACTTTTGCTAGAGCTCATGTACATACTAAAGTTCAAAATCCAGGAAAAGCTTCAGAGAAGTATAGAAAAGATCAGCAAAATTTATTTGCAATGATGCTGGGCGAAAAAAACACAATACAAAAAAGTGGTGTTTCTTTAAATATAGGAAACACACCTTCTCTAGAAACTGGTGAAACTACTACACTATCAATGATGTCAGGTAGTATAGAAGCTATTAAGAATAAAGACTATAAAGCTGCTAAAGATATGCAGGTTCATCATAGAAAAATTATAGATAGATTAGAATCTAGTGGATTAGCCACAAAAGAACAAGCAGATCTATACAGACAAAACAACATATCTTTGTTTGAAGTAATGAAAACTCAAGGTTTTTCTGAAGAAAAATCTACCGCAATAGAAGCATACATTAAATATGCAACTACTGATGTGCCGTTTGGTGATGGGTCTACATTAGATCCTTATATGAAGGAATCTTGGAACGATATAGTAAATACAGGAGGTAAAGCTTTAGGAGCTGGTGCTGCATATGGAATAACTTCAAGACTTCCAGGATGGTTATTAAATAATAAATTAGGAAGAGGTGCAGTTTGGTCTATTTCTAAAGGTGTAGCAGCAGGGTATGCTACAGCTAAAGTTGGAGAAGGATTAGTAGGAAGGTTATTTGATCAAAGAGGTAATGTAAGAGGGTGGAATAATCCAGAAAACCAGGAAAGTTTTGGAGCAAAGTATTTAGGTTTAGATACTGAGATGGAAGATTTAATGCAAAATCTTACAGATGTTGATCATATAAATAGAGTATTTGGTTTAGAAGGTGACAATCAGCTTACAACTAAAGATACAGATCTAATAAAAACTATTGGTAGCAAGTATCTAGAGTATATGCAAAAAGAAGGAGACGCTCTTGATGAGTTAATTGATACTAATGGTGGTGGAGCTGTTGATTATGCTGTAGAGTTGCCAGATCTTAGTACTCCAGAAGGAGCTAAAGGAGCAAAAATGCTTGATGATTTATTAGGTCGTTCGACTATAAATAATTTTAGAGTTTATGGAATGAGTGAGGGAAGCCCTGAGTACGAAGCGCTAACTGAGGATGGTACATCTTTAACTGATTTTAAAGGGAAAGGAATTATTCCACCATCTTTAGTATATAATACCCCTTTACGGCTATCAGTTTTACGTCCAGGTACAAAAACAAATGGCGGGGACCAAGAAGTAATATTTGAACCTAAAATAGCAGAAGGAGCTGCAGGGATGAAAACTATTGCAGGTCAATATGCTAAAGCTACAGGTAATTTGCAATACGCTGTTGTGGAAAACGTTCAACAAATGCTGCAAGATATAACTCAACCTACTCTACTAGAAACTAGTAATGCTATGTTGCAATCTACACAATTAATTTCAGATGATGTAGGATTAGATAGCTACGAACTACGTATGGCTTCATATAAACATGCTATGAACTTAGTTTTAAGCGAAATGCCAAAATCATATGGTAAATGGTTAAATTCGTTTAATACAGATTATGCTGCAAATGCTGCTAACGTAGAATACAAAGATGGGCAACTGTCAGGAATGGATGAAAGACAAACTCAAATGTATAGAGAATATTTAGATAGAAAAACATTTGGTACATTTGAAAAGATTGATGGGCAAATAGTAAAAACAGCAAATGGATTTGTACATAGATCCGATATAAAAATTAGATAATATGCCAGAGCCAACACCAAGTTTAAGTGACTTTTTAGTTACACCTGAAGACGTACAAAACTCACAACTTAGTAGTAACCAAATGTTAGTAACTCCTAGCCAGGTTACAAAAAAAGAGCCTAACTATGAGATGGAGCAACTTGCTTTAGAAAAAGCTGGTTCTAATTTTACTTTAACTGAAGGGGATAAAAGCTCTGGAATGTTAAATCCGTTATACGGTACTAAAGTAGACGGCGTAAATGTTGATGATTATAGTAAGTATATAGATAGACCTTTTTCTTTTATATCAGATGATGTAGACGAAATAAGAGCTGCTAACCAATCTATAGGAGAAAAAGCTCGGTACGGGGCGGCTAAGCTTGTAAGTAGTGTTGGTACAAATGTATTAGGATCTACAGTAGGATTACTGTATGGTGGGGTTGCTTTTTTAGATGGATTAGTAACTAAAGATGCAAATAGTGCTACAAAAGCATTTTTTGATAATAATTTCCAAAGGAGTTTAGATGGTGTAAATGAGTGGATGGACGGAAAATTGCCGCATTACTACACTAAAGAAGAACAAGAATACGGTTTCTTAAAAAGTATGGGTACTGCTAATTTTTGGACTAATGACTTTGCTCAAGGATTATCTTTTGTTATTGGAGCTGTTATGTCTGAGGGTTTAACTGCAGGACGTACTAGCGCTTTGCTTAAGAATATGGCTAAAAAATCTGGAGCAAAAGGAAAAGATTTTATAAAAGCAATAAATAAAAATCAAGATATTCCTATTAAAGGTATAGCAACTGCAAAACAAGTACAAAATAGCTTAACTACTTTACGCCAATTAGGTACAGGTGCTATGTATGAGTCAGGAGTAGAGGCTAGACATCATTATGACGCATCATTGGAAATGTTAATTGAAGCTCATAAAGCTGAACATGATAATAACCCGCCTACTGATGAAGAGATGGCTGGACTTGTTGATGTTGCTACTAAATCTGCTAACGGAGTATTTGCAGGTAACATGGCTTTAGTAGGTTACGGTAACTTTATGATGTTCCCAAAGATTTTTGGTAAAGGTTTAAACGGAACTAAGCGAGCGTTTGCTAATAAAATAAAAAAGCAAGTTGTAGATAAAAAGAAAATTTATTCTGAAGTTTTTAAAGACTTAAGTAAAGGGCAGGTAATGACCAGAAAAGCTTGGAAGCTAGCTAAAGTTCCTCTTTATGAAGGGTTTGTAGAAGAAGGTGGGCAAAAACTTTTGGATCTTGCTGGGCAAGGTGCGGCTGAAGAATTCTATTTGTCTAAACGTAATCCCAACATGCTTGACATGATAGGTGAGTTGCTTGTACATACAGAAGATTCTTTCTCAGATGTATATGGTTCTAAAGAAGGCCAAAAAGAAATTGGTATTGGGCTTATTTTAGGTGCTATGGGTTTACCTGGAAGAGTAAGCACTAGAGGAAAAGATGGGAAAGTTACTAAAAAAGTTCAAATGCAAGGTGGTATTTGGGATACTTTTAGAGATATGGAGTCTCAGAAAAAAGCTATTACAAGGCTTAAAGAGCGCTTAGAAAAAGACCCTGAGTTTATTGGTGCATTTAAAAAGAACTACGACGCTTTAGCTAGAGCTACAGATAATCAAGATATTACTGACTATGCATCTATTATAGATAATCCATTTATATCTCAAAACGCTGAGCATGATAATGTGTTTAATTATTTACATTCTAGAGTAGAAGCAGGATTTGAAGCAGACATTATTGATGACATTCAAAATGTTCGAGAAATGTCTGTTCAAGAGTTCCGTGATGCATTTAATTATAATGAAGCTAACGATTACTCTGATTCAGAGTTAGAAGCTAGGCGTGATGATATAGCGTCTGCTTTAGAAGCTAAGCTAGAGTCTATTAAAGAGACTATGGATGTTATGGATAGATCGTTTGTAAATTGGTCATCTGATCAAAAGATGGCCGCAGTGCACGCTCTTTCCGTTGCAAAAGATTCAGACATGAGAGAAGAAAATCTTATGTCTTCGATAGAAGAAGCGTTAGGATTTCCATTAGTAAGTGATATAGAATCACCTAGAGAAGAAACTGACGCTCAAGAGCAAGTAGATACTAAAAATAGAGTTAAAAACATTTTTTCTAGATTTACTAAAAAACAAAAAGAACATATTAATAATTTACCTGAAACTCAAACTGTTAAACAACGGTTAGGTATTAAAGAGTTCTCCGACCCTACACATTTAGAAGAACTTTTTTATGAAATTACTCAAAAAGCTATGTCTTTAGAGGAACAAATAGAAGAGATAGGCCACAATGATAACTTAGATAAATACGTTAAAGATAGTAAGTTAATTAAGTTAGCTGAAGATAAAAAGAAATTAGATATTCGTCGAGCACAATTAATGAAAGATCTTAACGAAGGGCTTGACCCAAACATTGGTGGTGCAGAACAACAATTGCTAGATAAGTGGAAAAAGGAAAACCCAACAGGATACGCTTCAGGACATCAAGATGTAATTACTAAATTAAAAGATTTACGTAAACTTAGAGCTCGTAGACATCGTGCAATTAATATGTATAATCAATTGCTTGAAAAGCGTGAAGTAGGAGCTACATTATTTTCTGAAGGCCCATTAATTACACCGCCTCAAATTAGGTTGCAGCAAATGGTTAAAAGAGAGGCTTCTGAAAATAAAGCTTTATTTGAAGAGGATCCTAAGTTGCATGATTTATATCGTAGATTTAGTGACCAAACTATTGAGTTTGATTATACTAAGTCTAATGAAGATTCTCCTACTCATTATAGAGTGTTTGTAGAGAGTAAAGATATTGATTCAGGTAGAGCTAAAGTTTTACGCCAAATGCCTACTCAAGAAGTTATTAAATTACGACTTGCACTTGAAAAATTATCTGAGAAAAAAGGAAAATTAAAATACAGAATAGAAAGATTAAAAGAAGAAGTTACAAATCCAGATTACGCTCAAGCTCAATCTGATTTAGCTGCTATAGATATAAAAGTTAGAGATCTAACAGAATTATTGGAAAAGAAAGATGTTGGCGCACCTTTAACATTAGATATTTTAAACTCTGCTAGTAACATTAAAGTTATTCATAACTCTGAGTTAGTAAGAGAGCAGGTAGAGCAAACTATAGATTTGGTTCGAGACAATTTGAATATAGAATTAGGATCTACAAGAAAACTTTTAATAGGATTAAATAAAAAGTTTGATACATTAAATGAAGAGCTAATAGAAAAGCAAGGAGCGCTACAATCTAATCCAGATGCAGTAGATCCAAAGCTATTTAACCAAGTAACTAAATTAAGTGATGAAGTAAAAATATTAAATGAAGCGATCACAGACGTCAAAAGAACGCTTAACGAAGCGAAGACTAATTTACAAGTTCTTCAGGGGTTTGAAGCTCAAACACAGGCAATTACAACGTTACCGCAAGCAGAAAAACTAATTAATGGTATATATGAAAAACTATATTCCAATACAAAAGTAGAAGCATATAAAGAGGTTTACAACTTAGTAAATAAGAGTAAAATTAAAAACCTTATAATGACTACTGAGGACGGTAAAAGTCAAATAGATAATGAAAAGCTGCAACGTTATGCAGAAATTTTAGCTAGTGGTCAAAATGTTACTATAGATATTTTAAAGAAGTTTGAACCTCAAGTAGTGCAAATGGACAACTCTTTACAAGAGTTAGAAAAAAGTATTGCAGATTTAGGTAAACTACTTAAATTAAATAAGCTTAAAAAGAACCAACAGTTCCAAGTTCCTAGTCTACGGCAAGCTAAAGGCACAGATCCTGCCTTAATAGATGAGTACGAAGCTTTAGTAGGTAAACATGAAGTTCAGCAAATGGAGCTTGAAGAAGTTCGTAAAAAGTTTAAAGATGAGCTTTTGAATATACAAAGAGCTGTTAGCGCAATAACGGGGCTATCTCTTGATTTAAAAAATCATTTATATGCAATTAAAGCTATTATTGATAGGTATAGAAACCCTTCTTTAAATAAAGAAGATCAGTCTGAGTATTTTGACACAAACCTTATGGCTTTACAAACAGATGATTTCTTAAATAGAGTAGGAACATTTGGGACTCCACTGCATCATAGATCCCCTATTACAAAGCACGGTTTATTACGTACAACCGGAAGTAATGTGGCTGCTCTTAAAACTATAGAGAGATTAGAGCAAGAAATTCGAGATGATGTAGAGCTAACTCCATCACAAGTTAATGAGTTAAACAGAGCTAAATCAGAAGCTTCTTTTTATAAATTAACTTCTTCCTCAAACTTTAACACAAAAGCGTATAAAGATGGTGACGGAGATTACAGTGTTGTATTAATAAGTAGAAATAATGTTCCTGCAGATTTAGCTTCTGAGCTAGTTTTCTTTGAAAAAGATGAATTTAAGTTGTCTCCTAATATTAAAAGTAAACTTAGAGATGAGTCTAAAGAAGAAATTAAAGCTGTTGTATTAGATAAAGAGGGTAACCCATTAAAAGTAAACGGCGTGTTAGTATATACTACAATGCCTACAGGGCAAACTACGCAGATTAAAACAACTGTAGATGGGTTAAAAGTTGAAGCTTACAGGTATGGAGAGGCAGATCTTATTGAACCAAAAGAGTACCAAATAAGAGACGAAGAAGGTAATACAAGAACTGTGTTTGTTGGAGACCTTAATCCTACTGCTAAAGCTAGATTAAAAGAATACAAAACTTTACGTACTAATCTGTTAACATCTAGTGAGCCTAAAGTAAAAAAGATTAAAGGAAATAGTTTTGCAATGGTTAACAAAGTTAAAAAAGAAAACATTGTTAGACCTAGCAAAACATTCCAAGGTTCTACGCAAAACGTTGATCTTAAGATTAACACTACTAAAGGTTTATCAATTTCTGGAAGAAACTATAATTTTGCGTCAGGAACAGTAGTAGCTGAAGTTAATGGTAAGCCTGTGCCTGCTTACGGTAACTATTTAACAAGCGCACAGCAACGCAATGTAGTAAACTTGTTAAAATTATATGCCACTAATCAAAGAAGACTTGATAAAGGTGAAATTAGTAGTGAGCAATCTAAGCGTGTAGATGTAACAGACCCTAACAGTCCAAATGTAAGTACTGTTTTAGAAAACATTGTATTTTTTGGAGAAAACACCAAAACAAGAAGTAATAAGAAATTTTATTTAGAGCCTGGAAGCGCAGGCGGTGCAGTTCATTTTGGAGATTATGGGAAAATAGAATTATCTAAACTACTTAGTCCAAATGAAAATAAAGATCTCTACGAAGATTTAACAGGATTTATAGGAAGTTTGCGGCATAATGTTAATTCGTACTCTTTAAAACCAGATCAAGAAGTACGACGTAAATCAAAATCTAGAGGAACCTGGAAAGTTGACAGAGATGCTTATGCTAAAAAAGTTAAAAACGATAAAGAAAAAATTGCAGCTTGGGAAAAGAAAAATGAATATAAAAAATCAAATGCGTCTGTAGTTTATGATGGATATACTGAGTATATCATAGGGGATGACTACACTATATCTAAAGTTAATTGGACAAATTATACAGATTATTTATTAGGTGATGGTGTTGCAGAAAACAGAAGAAAAACTCCTTCTGAAATACCGCTGTATACTTATTTAAATGACTACATAGCTTCAGATAAAGATCTTTCGTACAATACACCGCAATTTTTAAATACATATTTAAATCTTGAAGATGGGTATGATATAGGAGAAATGCTTAGTTTAGATGATTTTAAAGCAGAAAAAACTAAAACTACTAAATCTACAACTTCAGCCGCTACGGCTCCGCTAGGTAAAAATATAACTAGCTTAGCTCCTAAATCAAAAAATAATTTAGAAAATAAATTAATACTTTTGCAAGGAGCTAATTTAGATTTTGGTGATACTATACCTAGACTGCATGTAGTAGACGGTAAATTAGAATTATACGATGTAGTAAATAAGGAGGGTGTATCTTACACTGATGTAGATGTTATAGAAGAAAGAGAAAATTGGTGGGAAACGCAACGTTATAAAAAGTTAGCAGATAAAACTGTCGAAGAGACTTTATTAAGTGCTAGTCCTACAGATTTTAGTAAAATGGCAGTTACTGTAGATATGCCTGCAAAGTCAGCGGCAAATGTAGTAGGTGGAGGAGCAAAGCCAGCTCCTGCTAAAAAACAGTTAGGAGGGTTGGGTTTAAATAACCCACATTCTCAAACTCAACAAAACCAAAAAAATTGTAAGAACTAATGGGGTGTATAACAAATTTGAATACTGTAGCGGCTAGTGAGTCTAGCTATCTAAAAACAAGAAAAGAAATAAAAGCTAGAGCCCCTAAGACATCTTCAGGGGATCTTGTGTATTCTATGGATAAGGTATCTGGATTTTTAGTTGGGACTACATTTGAAAGTCAACAAACTATTAAAAATATTCTTTTTAATGATAACGCTTCTAGATCATATGTATACGAAAATGCTTTTAATAATTCTTTAATTAAATTATTATCTGAAGACGAAATAAACGCAATGCATGAAGAAATGCGAAGTCTTGAAGGTAAAGGAAGAATGTTTGATAAAACATATGTAGAGTTTAGTGAAGCTACAAAATTACAGTTAAGCGAATACACCTCTGCACAATTTTTAGATTATATAGCTAGCGATGGTATGGTAGAAGGGTTAACTCCTTCTCAAGAAAAAGTTTTTGATTTCTTATATCAATTTTACAACAAGTTAGAACAAAATGCTCTAATGTTCCAAACTACTTCAACAGGAAGTGTAGCTACAGCATTATCATTAAAATTTGATAGACGCCAAACTGAGCTCAACGGTAAAATGGCTCAATCAGGTATTTCAGATCAAGTTTTACAATATACTAATGAGGGGATTTCTGCAATATTTGTAGACATATTAATGCAAGACAGTATTAATAATGACAAATCATTGTCAGAAGTTATTGCTTATAGCAATTCTGAAGACTACAATAAAATTTATGGTGAACCTAAAATAACTATTGATCAAAATGGTAATGTTGAGAGAGAGTCTGTATTTGATGAAATAATTCTTTATTATGCGCAACAGCATGAAGCTTTAACAGCTGAGTACAATTTATTAGATGCAGGTCCAAAAGCGGACATGCTATTAAAAGAAATACAGTCTGTTAGAGCGCTGATAGGGGTTGCCGAAGATAAAGATGGTAATGCTACTGGACTTATAGCTGAAACAGGGTTGATTGCAGAAAATTGGGAAGATATAAAACACTCTAACTTAGCGTACTTAAAAAAGTTTGATGTAGATATTAGCTTAGCAAAAGTAGGATTAGATGATGCTAATTTAGAAGAGATGATCGAAGAGATTAATTCTAGAGACAGTATAGGTATTACCGCCGACCATCAAATTACTCCTATAAATAGAATGAGCGAAGATTTAAAGTTATTGTTAAAGACATTACCTGAAGTAGACTCTAAAGCAGGAGATGGTAATGGGTACTCATTTGATACAAATAAATTAGGATTACCTAAATTAGCAGACTTTGGAAAAACTTTAGCTGTATTGTACAGGTTAACTTCTAATAAACCTACAATAGAGTCTAAACTAGAATCTATACAAGAACATATAAAATTAGAAGGCGATCTTAAATTTCAAGTTTTACTTGATCGTTTAGGTGTACCAGATGGAGTGGTAGGAAATCTAGATGCTGTATCTTTAGATAAGGTATTAGACTTTAATACAGCCATGAATAATGCAGAAAACTCTTACACTCTAATGCAAATTTCTGAGGGAGGAGCTAGGAACTTAATTAATGCTAATAATGATTCAGATGCAAGTCTTGTAAGACAAAAATGGTCTCAAAACTTTAAACAAAATGTTAGGTTTAAATATGGTAAATCTCAGGATGGTACATTTATTTTAGACCTAGATAAAAATTATACATCTAATGGGTTTACAAAACCAATAAAAGCTTTTTTTGAAAATGGGCCTGTAGATTTAAATCAAGCATTTGAGTTTTTAGAATTGCTAGGCATTAAGTTTACAAATGAAGCTGGAGTAATTAATGAATTTAATTTAGCTGAAGATCCAGATAACTTTATAGATGAAGTTGGAAGCTTGACAATGTATTTAGCTGAAGGTGATGGAAACATATCAGATTTATACAAAGAAGATCAAAAAGGTCGTTTAAGAGCACTAACTGATATGCAGTTAATAACATCTAAAGCTTTAGGGTCCTTACAATTTAATAGTCCTAGCGGAAAAGTGTATGCTATTTCTCAAAAAGGATTTATAAATTTAATTGCAGACAAATTAAATGAAGATGCTGAGTTATATAACGAGTTAAAAAAGTCTCCTACTCTAATAGGATCTCACTGGGCAGAACAAATGTACTCTCTTGGTTCTACTACTAAAATGGAAATGGGTATTTTAATGGGAGCAGTTAATACTCAAAATTCTGATTCTAAAGATTACTCTAAAATGGGGTATGGAGATATAATTTCTGCGCAAATAGCTTCTATTCTAGATGGATTTGTACCTATGATTAGAACAGGTAACAAAAAATTAGAAAGAACAATTAGAGTAGGTAAACCAACGTACAAAGATACTCGCCCTGTAATGGCTAGTCGTTTAGCTGAGTACCTTAAATCAGAAATAATAACTGCTCATGCTATTAGACATGGAGCAGCAAACCATATAAAAGGGTTAGATAGGAATGGAGCGGAATTACAAATGTTTAACGATCCTAAATTTGCTGAAATTATACCTGAAGCTAGTGCGTTTATAGCAGAATCTACTTTAGATATGGAAGCTTTAAATGCTTTTGTAACTAGTAACTCTATTATTGCTTCTATGAATTCATATATTGATCTTGAAATAGAAGAGGTTAAACAAACTCTTATTGATTACAATATAATCGATGCAGGACTAAACAATATTGGAATAGATAATAATGTTTTAACTAAAATAGCAGATACTATACAAGCTAAAGTAAGCAATGATGGTGTTATATCTAAAGCTTTATTTAATAAGATTGCAGAACAAATTTTTATTATTCGTCAAACTAGTATGCATGAACAGTTTAAGTTTTTACTTGGACATCCTGCAGTTTATGGCGATATATTTAAACGTACATCAGGACTAGTAGGTCCAAAAAAGTATCCGCCAACTGGATCTATTTTAGACGAAGTTGCTAAAACATACCCAAACTTAGGTAATCCTAGTAGAGCTATTGACGGTAATGTTAGAATGGTTACAATGCAAGAAGTTACTGAGACCTCAATATATCTTGATGAATACAAAGATATTTTAGATTCTTTTGGTAGAGCAGATTTAATTGAGTCTTTAGATGATGCTTACAACAATATGGAAATATTTGATGGTGGTGGATTAGTTCATATTGATTTTTATAGATTAACTAGAAGATTAACATCATCTTGGGGGCCTCAAGAAGAAGCAGCTTATTTAAAATTAGTTAGCAATGAGGAAATAACAAAAGAAGAGATTGCATTGTTTGATCCACTAAAGCCGCAAGTTCTTGCACAAGCATTTGAAGATAACATAGATTTAAGGTTATTTAATAAGTTTGCACTTTTCCCTATACACCCAGGTTTATCTAAAACAGTTACAGATATACAAGAAGGAAATAGTAATGTATTAGATGAGATGTACGCAGACATGAATTCTAATAATTTAGACTATATTGTTATGGAGTCTGCTGTAAAAGTTGGAGCTAAAAAAGAGAGAGGCACTAATCAATTTTCTAACTTAGTAGGGGAAGATGGGCAGTACCAGGCTTTAACTGATGCTACATCTATACAAGAATACAGTTTAGAATATTTTGGAATGCAGATGGACCCTAAAGGTAAATTTGCTAAAGAGGTTACCTTAGGTACACAAAGTACATCAATGTTACCAACTAATATTTTTACTAACGGTATGGTATCTCCAGAATATGCTAATACTAAGTTTTCTGAAGAAGAGACCTGGGATGAGGCTATTACTAGATACCACAATATAAATAAAGAATTAATTGAAAGAGAGGCGTCTACTCTTGCATCTGCATTAGGATTTTCTTATAATTTAAATGGTCAATTTCAATTTTTAGGAAATAAAACTAAAATGTTAGATTCTATATTAGGAGAGATGTCTAAAAGAGATATTCCTGAAAATGTTCAGGCTTCTATTATAGATCTATTTAGTAGAGAAGTTACTTATGCAGGACAGCTGTTTGAAAAAGATAAGATAGAAACTTTATTTAATGCTATTGTAACAAACACAGTAGTTCGTCGTAAGATGAACGGTAATATGGTAGTTTTACAATCTAATTTTGGGTATGAGCTTACAAATAAAGCTGTAAAACAAGAAAAAACTGTAGAAAATGATAGAAAATTAAAATCGTACAGAAAAGACGTAGATCCTGCAACTTTAAAAGGAAAATCTGCAAAACAAAGAAAAGCAATATTAGCTAGTGCTCCTACTAAAGCTATGGAAGTATTTCTACCGCATCATTACAAACAATTTATAGGAGAAAATATACCTCCAGGCACTAGTATTAGTGTTAAAGCTTTAGAAGCTGTTGGATTTCGTATCCCTACAGAAGGATTAAACTCTATAGAGTATATTATAATTAAAGATTTTTTACCTCCACATGCAGGTAATAATATTATAGTGCCTTCAGAAATTGTAGCTAAGTCAGGAGCCGATTTTGATATTGATAAATTAACATTGTATTTTCCTAATACTACATACATAAAGTCTACAGGAACAATAGATGTACTACCTAAAATAGCTGCTTCAGAAGCAGGGGCTACAAAATTAAGACATCAAGATTTAAATTCTTACAAATCGGTTTGGTCTAAATTGTTACAAAACACGCCGTCAGATCTTAAAGATGTTATGGGCCGCATAGATAATTTGTATGCAGAGTATACTGAAGTTAAAGATGCTCTTAGTGAGTTTGAGCAAGACCCTAAGATAAAAGCTCTTCGAGGTTATATTAGTGATCTTAAAAGACGTATTAAAGACTCTAGTCAAATATTAGACAAAGAAACTAATAAGGCAGAGCTAAGAAATACAATTAAAGAGTTTAATGAGTTAAAAGTTGTAGAAAATGCTGGACTACTAAAAGCAGCAAAAAGCGGTATTGAAGAAGAATTGCTAAAAATAGATAAGGAGATGATACAGGCCGGGTTTATCGAACTTGGAAATAGAGACAATTTATTGATACAACCTAAAAAAGTGTTGCAAAATGAGATGTTGTTTTTTATTACAGATGTATTAAAACATCCTGCTAGTTTCCCACAGCTTATTACTCCTGTTGGAGCTTATGGGTTATCTACTAAAGCAAAAGAAATTGACGCTATTAAACATCCTGAGCGGTGGGAGAGATCTAACGGTAAGCTTATAGAAAGACAAAAGTCATTACATGAAAAGTTAACGTTACGTAATATAATAGAAACAACTTATACTATGTACCAAACATTAGGTGGTACTGGTATTGTAGCTTCTGGTATTACACATGCCGCTAAAGCTCAGCGTGCAGGGCTAAGATGGAAAACTACTGCAGAAAAACCTATTAATTTTAAATTTGCTAATTTTAATAGAAATCTATCTTTATCCACAGCTAAATCTGATGGAACTAATAGATATATTAACAATGAAATGCAGCAATACATTACAGGGTACGTGGATGGTGAGAAAGATCCGTTTGTAATGTATGTGAATGCTGGACAAGAAGGAGCTGCATTACATATGTTGCTTTTACGATCTGGCGTACCGTTAGACACAGTATTGTATTTTATGTCTCAGCCTATTATAACAGATTATTTAAAGTTAAAAGGGACACATCAAAGTATGGCAATGCGAGCTGCAGGAAAGCATTTAACTAACAAAAAAATTGAAGAAAGGTTAAAACGTGCGTATTCAGGTAAGTCTTCTAATATAGAATTCACAGATGACTTACTAAAAGAAATGTTACCACTAAAACCTGGTAGCATGAATGCTGCGCAAAAATCATATCAAGGTCAAATATTAGAAGATTTTTTAAGATATAAAGATTATGCAAATCAGCTGAGAAATTTACAAACAGTTAACTCATATGATAAAACAAAATTAAAGAATGGATCTGAAGTTATTGACTTGGAAGCTTTATCAGAAGTTGTACAAGAAGATGGTTATTTTGAAAACGCAGATAGCATTGTTTCTAATTCTATGCTGGCTCCTATACAAAAAGTATTTACTGGTACTGAAACTTTATTTAAAAATGTAGATTTAAAAAACAGTTCTTCAGAAATTAAAAGATTCTTTATAAATAAAGCTAAAGAATTAATTAGAGATGGAGTGTTTCAAGAAGAGCGAATATATATTCTAAATAAGTTTGATAACTTTATGTTATCTAATATTACTCAGGCAACTAGAATTAATGGAGTCATGATTAAAGACATGGCAAATGAATTATTCAGAGGTGATAATAGCTTACCAAAGGTTATACTAGAGCTCCAGAATTCAGGAGAAACTAACAATCTATTAATAGACAATTTATTGCCTATGCTAGATCCACATGAACCTTCTTCTTTTAAATCTACTATAGATAATTTAAAACTTGTAGCAAGAAAATATGATAGTTATGATTTAGATCAGCTTACTTTTGCTATGCAAGAATTAAAAGAAACTAACCCGGATGTATATAATAAGTTACTGTTATTTAGTATCTTGCAATCTGGATTTGATTTTAATCCAAATTCATTTAAACAAATAATACCAGGTAAAGATATTTTAGATATTACAGAAAGTGCATTTGTAGATGTAAGTAAAAGCCCTAACTTTGCTACTAGGCTACCAGGATTATATGACCAGTTTATTAATAATAATTGGGATAACGGTAGAATAGTTAAGCAAGTATATTTGTATGGAGATTCTGCTGCAGATGTAGATGTAGATTATTTACCAGGAAACAAGTTTAGAGGAGCTAAGTATGTTACAGCACACGCTAGACTAGGGGATAAAGATTCTGATTCTTATCAAAGCACATTCTTCAAATTAGATACTGCAAAAGATAGAACTACCGGAGAAGTGGATCTATCTCAATCAGGTTATAGAAAAGCTAATAAAATGGGTAAGCGGAATTCAATAATAGAAACAGGGTATGTTAGTATAATCCCATCTAATGTTAATCCTGCCCCATACAAATTTGCAAATTTCTTTGGAAGTGCAGTCTCAGAAAAAATTGTAAATAAAACAAAAACTATACATTTAGCTAAGCCTAATTCTAAAGTAAAAGAAGGAAGGTATGCACTACATGATGGTACTAAGATTAAAATTAATAAGTTAAAAGCAACAACTAAATTAGATGTTTTAATGAGAAACAAAGATCTTTTAGATATGCTAGATATTAAAAATAAGAAACAATTAGCTACTGAAGCAGGATATAATGATGTTGCTCATATGGCTACTGTTTTAGGAGGATTTACTAAAAACACGTCTAGAGCTACTGTATATCAAATAGTAGTAGAAGAGACTGGTACAGGAAGATTTGAGCAAGCTTCGCAAGATTTAGCAGATTTTGCAAACGCTTTAAAAACTCTTGGTGAAGGTCCTAATAACGAATCTAATAATTGCGGATAAATGGCTTGTAGAATAGAAAGAAACTCTCAAGGAGAAATAATAAGAGCAAATACAAAATATGGTGCAGAGTCTGTACTGTACAATAAGTTAAATGCAGTGATGGGAGACTCAGAAATTGCATATGCTACATATTTACAGATTGCTAGTGTTGGAACTAAAATGGGTTTAAGAGAGGAACCTTCTTTTGAAGGAGAAATTGCGCAGGACGTATTAAAAGAAGTTGATGAAAATTACCTTAGCTGGGACGCAGTAGCTAAAGAACTTAGATTTAATGAGGCTAATAGAGATCTTTCTGATTCTGTGCAGAACTTTTTTGAAAAAGCTGGTATAACAGTAGATCTTGTAGATACATTAAAAGACAATGAAGGAAATCCTCTTAATGCTACAGGTCTCGCAAACTTAGCTAATAAAGTTGTACAGCTTAGCAAGAAAGCTGATCTATCTACCGTAACTGAAGAAGCATCTCACTTTTTAGTAGAGATGTTACGAGCTGAAGGAAATCCATTATTTGATTCAATGTACAATAAAATTGAATCATATCAAGTATACAAGCGCATAGCTAAACCTGATAATTTTTATTATAAAAAGTATGAAGGAAACGAGGATCTCCTAAAGAGAGAAGCTATAGCGCAAGTTATTACAGAACATTTGGTTAACGGAGATGTTAAAAATGAAAGTAAAGAGAAAGTATCGAGATTACAAAGATGGTTTGATAGGGTGCTTAGCTGGCTGTCTAGAAAGTTGGGGGTAATAAACAGCGATCCATTTACTAAAGCAGCTCTAGGTATAATGAATGATAATTTAGAGCAGGTATTGATGTCAGATCCATCTAATATTGTTATGTCTGGAACTTTTTATCAAGAAGATGGATCTAAATCTATATTAGATAAGCTAAAAGAAGAAAAAGAAAAATGGGAAATTGCTGAAATAGATATAGACTCTGTTAACGAACAAGATCTTAAACGGTATTTTACCAAAGTATCTGAAGGAGATGCCACAATCATGAGATATGTAGGTAAAGGTATTTACGCAGGTAAAACATTAAAAATGAGACCCTCAGATGCGGCGTCTTTAAAATTTGCTAGCAGAAGAAAGTCTAAATACATGGATGCTGTAGAACAGCAAAGAATGGAAAAGAATGCTAATACTAGAATGCGTATGGGGACAAAAGGTCACCAAGTTATGCAGGCATTAGCAGAAAAGCATTTTCAAAAATCCGGTAAATCTTTAAATGATATACTAATTAGTGGAGCTGGTTCTAGCTTTACTATGGCCCAATTAAAAAAATTAGATTCTTCAATGAAGTATCTTAAACGACAGGTAGACGCTCAACAAGATGCTATAAACAAACAAAATGGTACTAACGGAACTTATTCTGTAATACCTGAACAGTTTGTAGCTGATATGAAAGTTAATGTTGGGGGTACAATTGACTTGTTAGTAGTTTATAGTGATGGGTCCGCTTCTATATATGACTACAAATTTAAATCTCCAAAGTTTGGTCAAGGTAAATTTAGTACAGCTAAATTTGGTCCTGGAGGGCAAATTATGATTACAGGAGATATGTATGCAGGTTCTTTAGAAAACTATGATATGCAGCTAGGCCATTATCGTGATATACTATTATCAAAATATGGTATTAATAAAATTAGACAATCTAGAATTGTGCCTGTGTCTGTAGTATTTGATAAAGTTAAAGGAACTAACGAGTTAAAAGATTCTATAGTAGACATGCAAGTGTATACTGGGCAAGATTTAGACAATTCTTATCTAGAGCATATTCCTGTGGCCAATGAGTTAACTGAAAGTAAATATATTAATGCGCTTTTAGAAAAAGAATTTGCTAGATTTAGAATGCTTGCATCTAAATTAGAGAGAGCCAAGTCTGAAGAATACGATGATTTAAAAACTAGAATGGCAACATCTAGAAATATTATCAAGCAATTACAACTTAATAAAAATGTTGTAAACGGATTAAGTGAAGCATACCGTGTTCAAAATAGAGCTGAAAAAGGAATGTATGAAACTGAAGAGTTTATTACTGAGGATGGTGAAGAGGTTTTAAATCCTAAATACTTAAATGATGATGAGCTTAGAGAGATGTACATCGAACTGAGACACTTTCAAGCATTTACATCCTTACCTGATGTAATTAAAAAGCTTAAAAATGCTAAAGGTGCTAGCAAAGATAAGATGGCTAAGATTCTTGAAGAGATGGAAACAGCATCATTTCAAATTGGTAGAACTATTGTTAGTTTAGAGCAAGCAATGTTAGATCGAATGGATGAAAAATCTAAAAAAAGAGGTATTAAAAACTTTACTTATAATAGAGCTGGAAGTATAATGAATAAATTTTTACCAGCCGGAGCAGTAACAGATCCTTATAGTAGATATGTCCATGAAGTAAGCCAAGAGATAAAAGGTAGTATGATTAAATACGAAAAACTACTATCGCAAGAAATTACAGAAAAAGATCAAATATTAAAAGATTGGGCAGAAAGCCAAGGAATAACTTTGCAGGATGCATATGAAATGCTGCTTAATCCTACAAATAAAAATTTGTATTCTAAATACAAAACTGATTATTATGACGAAAGGCAAGAGGCTGTAGAGTCTGGTAACACTGATTGGTTTAAACAATACCACACAGTTAATGAAGAGTATTACAATAAAGAATTCAAAAATATGCGTCAAAGAGCATATAAAAGAATTGAAAAAAACTTTTCAGGTAATCAAACTAAAATCGATCGTGAAAAATTAAAATGGAATAAAAACTACGATGTTAGAAACCACAACTCTGCATGGTTAGGGGTAGGAGGTAAACTATTTTTAACTAAAAATGAAGCTGCTAAAATTTACCTTACGCCGGAATACTCTAAAATAGCTCAAACACCTGCTTTAAAACAATACTATGATTTTTATCAAAAGAAAGTATCTGAGTTTGGTAAGAGGTATGGTAAAAATTTAGGAGCTACATTTATTCCTAATGTACACAAAAGTTTGACTGATTCAATGCTGGAGTCAGGAGATATGTTGGGCAATCTTTCTCAAGCAGCTAAAGATAAGCTGCAAATACGTGAGCATGATATGTCTTTTGGTTTACTTGATTTAGATGGAAAGCACATTAGAGAAATTCCTAGAGTTTATGTAGCTGAGCTTAGAGATGCTAAAGGCGACATAGACAGATCTTTACGGTCTACAGAGTTAGGTAGGTCTTTATATTTACTAGGTACTGCCGCTATGGAATATGAGTTAAAAACTGGTGTAGAGTCTGAGCTATTAATGATAGAAACCTTATTAAAAGATACAGAGCTCTTAAAGGATGTAAAAGAAAATCTTACTGGAAATACAATTAAAAAAGCTTTTGGTGCTGTACAAAAAAGTGTTGGAAAAAACATAAATGAAGAAAAGTTTACAGATATGGTAGACAATCTTTTATATAACAAATCTTTAAAAACGGAAGATCGAGAGATTACTGTCTTTGGGGAAAAGTTTAGTCAAAACAAAACATTATTAGCATTAAAAGAATATTCTAGTATTAATGCTTTAGGTCTTAGAGCTCCTGTAGCAATTGGAGCTTTAGGTGCAGGTACTATGAACGCGTATGCACAAGCTACTAAAGGAATTCACTTTAATAGTGAGCAGTTACGTAAAGCGCATAAAATGATTTTAAGTAAAGATCCTAAAGTTAGAGCTGCTATGGAGCACTACGAAACTGCAGTTATTGATGTATCTCAAAGAAGAGGTGAGAAATTAGCTTCTACCTTAAGAGGTAAATATATGACTACAGATAGATGGTTCGAAATGTTAGCGCAAGCGGATTTAGTTATTGATAGCGCTTTAACAGTGGCTATGATGCAAAATCATGGTGTAGATTCTGAAACTGGTAAACTAGCAAGATTAAAAGATTTACCTGAAGGAACTAAGTCTTTGTTTGATTCAATATCATTTGAAGAAAATCCAGCTTGGAAGCCTAACAGTGCTGTAGACAAGTATACTACAAAAGTAGAGGGAGAAACTAAAGCTGCTTTTGACAACTTTAGAGCTCGTGTTAGTAGAATGAGTAATAAAACAAAAGGTACTTCATCTCCCGGCGAAGTTACTACCGCTAACATGAATTTATTAACTAGATTCTTTTTACACTACAGATCTTGGCTACCTGGGATAGCGTTTGAACGCTTTGGTAAATTAAGAATGGATCATGTTATGGACCATTGGGATCAAGGTACTTGGAAAGGGTTATGGTCAAATATAGGAAAAGATAAACAATTTGATGATTTTGGGCAGGTTTTAAATACTGAAATGGTAATCATAGAATCTTTAGGTATTGTAGGGCAAGATCTAGTAAAAATAGGATTAGATGTGGCTACATTTGGTATGACGGGAGCTTTTGCTTTAAAAGAAGGTAAAGCTAGAGAAGAGTTTGAACTGCATATAGCAGACAATATAGAAAATGAAGAGTACAATTTCCCTTCTGAAGAAGCAAAAGAAAACGAGTTCCAAAAGTTTTTAGAAATGAAACGAGGTAATCTTAGATCTGCTATGGCAGAGGTAAGACACGTAATACTATTTGCTTTATTAATTGCTATGTTAGGAGGAGACTGGGACGATGACGGTAAAGTAGATATACGACAATCTTTTGCAGGAAGAAAAGTTCATAATATTATGAACAGAATATACAGAGAATTAGCTGTATTTGTAGACCCTAGAGAGATGACTGGTCCTAGAGCATCTGGATTACCAATTTTAAGTTTAGGTAACAGTTTAATAAGATGGTCAGATAATAGTATAGATGAAATTGGAGATTACTTCTTTGGTGAAGATATGGGAGGAGATAGAGTAGATGCTTTTCATTACACTTGGCAATTTACTCCTGGAGTAGGAGCAGCTGCTAAATTTGTAGAAGCAAGTAAACAATTTAAATACTCTGCATATTAGCGGTTATACAAGACAAAAAGGGGGACCGTTAGGCCCCTTTTTT
>TARA_R110002012_G_scaffold59539_7_pt1 | contig 32790 bp, 32 predicted proteins | sample TARA_R110002012 | Tara Oceans TARA_R110002012 (sample SAMEA4396515) | marine metagenome | biome: Westerlies Biome; feature: [DCM] deep chlorophyll maximum layer (ENVO:01000326); material: water (ENVO:00002006), including particulate matter (ENVO:01000060) such as... | depth 40 m
CGCATGGTCTTCGGCCGGCACGATGGGTTTCAAAGGGTCGCGTAAGTCGACACCTTATGCTGCTCAGATGGCTGCGGAAGATGTGGGCCGCAAAGCACAAGATCACGGCGTGAAAACGCTTGAAGTCGAAGTGCAAGGCCCCGGGTCCGGCCGTGAAAGTGCATTGCGCGCGTTGGCTGCTGCTGGGTTCAACATCACGTCGATCCGTGACGTGACGCCCATGGCCCACAACGGGGTTCGCCCTCCTAAGCGCCGTCGCGTCTAAGGAAATAGGTTATCGGTGGGGTCGCGTGTTTGCGCGCGGCCCCATACTGCTTTTTTGAAACCTCGGGAGTCTTTCGCCATTTGGACATGGGGCGCAGGACAGGAATGGAGGGACGTATGATCCACAAAAATTGGGCTGAATTGATCAAACCTCAGCAGCTGGATGTGAAACCGGGCAATGACCCGGCACGCCAGGCGACTGTAATTGCTGAACCCCTTGAGCGGGGTTTTGGATTGACAATGGGTAACGCGCTGCGCCGGGTATTGATGTCGTCGCTCCAGGGTGCCGCTATCACTTCTGTGCAAATCGATAACGTTTTGCACGAATTTTCGAGCGTTTCAGGTGTGCGCGAAGACGTCACCGATATCGTTTTGAACCTTAAGGGTGTTTCCCTGCGCATGGAAGTTGAAGGGCCTAAGCGCCTGTCGATTTCAGCGAAAGGTCCTGGCGTTGTGACGGCAGGTGACATTTCTGAAAGCGCTGGTATCGAGATACTGAACCGCGATCACGTGATTTGCCACCTTGATGACAATGCCGACGTGTATATGGAACTGACCGTAAACACCGGTAAAGGTTATGTCGCGGCAGACAAGAACAAGCCAGAGGACGCACCTATCGGTTTGATCCCGATCGACGCGATCTATTCACCGGTCAAAAAGGTTTCTTATGATGTGCAGCCTACCCGTGAGGGGCAAGTGCTGGATTATGATAAGCTGACCATGAAGATCGACACTGATGGATCGATCACGCCGGAAGACGCAGTCGCCTTTGCGGCCCGCATCCTGCAAGATCAGTTGGGTATCTTCGTTAACTTTGACGAGCCTGAATCAGCATCCCGTCAGGATGATGATGACGGTCTGGAATTCAACCCGCTGCTGCTCAAGAAAGTCGACGAACTGGAGCTTTCGGTGCGTTCCGCAAACTGCCTTAAGAACGACAATATCGTTTATATTGGCGATCTGATCCAGAAAACCGAAGCCGAAATGCTGCGTACGCCGAACTTTGGCCGCAAATCCTTGAACGAGATCAAGGAAGTGCTATCAGGAATGGGTCTGCACCTTGGCATGGACGTCGAGGACTGGCCACCGGACAACATCGAAGACCTCGCCAAGAAGTTCGAGGATTCGTTCTAAGAAATCGTGCGGTGGGGTGAAAACCCCACCCTACGTAAGACTGGGCCACGAGGGCCCCAAGGAGAGTTGGCGCTACGCACGCCAGCCGGACAAAGTAAAACCGCCCGTAGAGGGCATCAAGTTGGAGTTAAGAAATGCGTCACGCACGTGGTTACCGCCGCCTGAACCGTACACACGAACACCGCAAAGCGCTGTTCTCGAACATGGCAGGCTCGCTCATTGAACATGAGCAGATCAAAACAACATTGCCCAAGGCAAAAGAATTGAAGCCAATCATCGAAAAGATGATCACATTGGCGAAACGCGGCGACTTGCATGCCCGTCGCCAGGCTGCTTCCAAGCTGAAGCAAGACCAGTATGTTTCGAAATTGTTCGACATTCTGGGTCCACGGTACAAAGACCGTCAGGGTGGCTATGTCCGCGTCCTGAAAGCGGGCTTCCGTTATGGTGACATGGCACCGATGGCCATCATCGAATTCGTAGATCGCGACCGCGATGCGAAGGGCGCAGGCGACAAGGCACGCGTTGCGGCCTATGAAGTTGCCGACGACTGAAACATCGGCCCTTAGCCGATATTTGAAAGCCCCTGCATTTGCAGGGGCTTTTTGCTTTTATGCCTTCGGCGAGGATTTTTTGCCATTTGGAATATGGGTGTTGCGTTGACGATAAGGGCTGCTCATATCTAGGGCATGAAGTATATATTATTCGTCCTATCCCTGATTGCACTGCCTGCCTATGCAGAGACCGTGCCCAGTTCGGTGGCACAAATGCATCTGAGTTTTGCCCCTTTGGTGAGACAGGCTGCCCCCGCCGTCGTGAATATTTACGCCCGTTCGATTGTGCAAAACAGACGTACTCCGTTTCAATCAGATCCGTTCTTTGAGCGTTTTTTTCGTAATCCCAATGCAGACCGCCCACAAGTGCAGAACTCCCTTGGTTCAGGTGTGATCTTGTCGAGCGACGGCATGGTGGTTTCAAACTATCATGTGGTGGGGGTATCGACAGATATCCGTATCGTACTTTCGGACCGGCGGGAATTTTCTGCACAAGTTGTATTGAGCGATGCTGAGAGCGATTTGGCAATACTAAAGATTAACGATGTCGAAGGGCTGTCGTTTTTGCCATTGCGTGACAGCGATGAGGTGGAGGTCGGAGAATTGGCCTTGGCTATCGGCAATCCTTTCGGAGTCGGACAGACGGTAAGCAGCGGAATTGTTTCCGGCCTGGCCCGATCAGGTGGCATGAATGGCGACGGTCAAGGGTATTTCATCCAGACTGACGCACCCATTAATCCTGGAAACTCGGGTGGGGCACTGATTGACATGCAAGGTACGTTGATGGGGATCAATACCTCTATTTTGACCAGATCAGGTGGGTCCAATGGAATCGGCTTTGCGATTCCTGCCAATTTGATATCGGCGTTCTTAGAACAGGCGCGGGCGGGGGCCGACCGGTTCGTGCGCCCTTGGGCAGGGATGAGTGGCCAGCCTGTCGATGCGGATATGGCTGCGCCATTGGGTTTGGATCGGCCTAGCGGGATCATTGTTTCGAGGATGCATAGGGCAAGTCCGTTTGCGGCGGCAGGGTTGGCTGTTGGGGATGTCATTACGGCGGTGAATGGTAGGGAAGTGCACACGCCCGCGGAAATGATATACCGGATGAGTGTTACGGGTCTTGGCCGTGACGCGATGGTAACACGGTTGCGAGATGGCATTTCAACCCAAGTAAGCGTTGCGTTGATTGCAGCACCTGAAGAGCCAGCCCGTGAAGCGTTGGTTTTGGACGACCGCAGTTTATTGCCCGGGCTGGCCCTAGCGCGCATAAATCCGGCCGTATTACAAGAACTGGGGCTGCCGTTGGAAGTGGAGGGGGTAGCGATCATGGACAATGGCCCCTTTGGGATGCGGATCGGGTTGCAGCGAGGCGATGTGATTTTGGCAGTGAATGGCAACGAGGTTCAGTCACCTTTGGACGTACGCGAGCGTTTGATTGGAACCCGTCAGGTTTCGATGATCGTTCAGCGTGGCGTGCAGCGTCTTTCTTTTCAGTTCAGGCCCTGAGAAGATGGCAGATTTGTTCGACACCGACGCCACTGCAGCGCCCAAGTCGGGGTTTCGCCCCCTTGCCGATCGTTTGCGCCCGCGCGCATTGAGTGAGGTGATAGGTCAGGGTCAGATTTTGGGGCCTGATGCGCCGTTAACGGCGATGTTGGCAGCAGGGTCGCTGGGGTCGTTGGTTTTCTGGGGCCCGCCTGGTGTCGGGAAAACTACGATTGCGCGGCTATTGGCGGATGAAACCGACCTGCACTTCGTTCAGATCAGCGCAATTTTCAGCGGGGTGCCCGAGCTGCGCAAAGTCTTCGAAGCGGCTAGGATACGGCGTCAGAACGGGCAGGGGACATTGCTGTTCGTGGACGAGATTCATCGGTTCAACAAAGCGCAGCAAGACGGTTTTCTGCCTCATATGGAGGATGGCACAATATTGTTGGTCGGTGCCACGACCGAAAACCCGTCGTTTGAATTAAATGCGGCCTTGTTGAGCCGGTCACAGGTTTTGGTATTGGAACGCTTGCCAATTTCCGATCTTGAGAGATTGGCGCAACGGGCCGAGCAAGAACTGGATCGCCCCTTACCGCTTGATGATGCGGCCCGCGCAAACCTGCTTGAGATGGCGGATGGGGACGGCCGGGCGCTGCTGAACTTGATCGAGCAGGTTGCCGCGTGGAAGTTAGATACACCGCTTGACGGGAAGTCACTTTCCGCGCGGTTGATGCGCAGGGCTGCGCAATACGATAAAGGCGGCGATGCCCATTACAACTTGATATCCGCCTTGCATAAATCGGTGCGAGGGTCGGACCCTGACGCGGCGCTTTATTGGTTGGCGCGGATGCTGGAAGGCGGTGAAGACCCGCGCTATCTGATGCGCCGCATTACCCGTATGGCAGTAGAAGATATCGGGCTTGCCGATCCGCAAGCCCAAGTTATCTGTTTGCAATCATGGGAAACCTACGAAAGACTTGGGTCACCCGAGGGTGAGCTTGCGCTTGCTCAGGCGTTGACATACCTAGCGCTCGCGCCAAAATCGTACGCGACGTATGTGGCTTATAAGGCGGCGCGAAAAGCCGCCAAGCAGACTGGATCGGCACCGCCTCCCAAACATATTCTGAATGCGCCAACCAAGATGATGCAAGAGCAAGGGTATGGAGCTGGGTACGCTTATGATCACGATGCTGAGGATGGGTTTTCAGGTCAGAACTATTTTCCTGATGGGATGGAAAGACCCCGATATTATCAACCAGTTGAACGCGGATTCGAGAGGGATCTGAAAAAACGGCTGGAATATTTCGAAAAGCTTCGTGCGGCCCGTAAAACTTGACATTTCCTGCGCGACGCGTGAGAGACCGCAAATGATTTCAACCCTGTCTCTTGTTGCAGCGGGGGGCGCGATAGGCGCGTCCTTGCGCTATCTGTCCGGTGTCGCGATAACGCGCGTCTTCGGGTTTCTCGAATTTCCAGTCGCGGTGCTTACGGTAAACGTCCTTGGCTCGTTTATCATGGGGCTGTTTCTGGTCACAGCGGCGCACAAGGGGCTGGCCCATCTGAATCCGTTTGTCGCAACTGGCATCCTGGGTGGGTTCACGACGTTTTCGTCGTTTTCACTAGAAACGGTGACATTGATAGAGCGCGGCCATATCTGGTCGGCAGGAATATATGTGGCACTGTCCGTTGGATTGTCGGTGCTAGGATTGATGCTGGGCCTGTTAGTGGCCAGAGGGGTATTTGCATGAGCCGGGTTCAACATTTGGTCATCGAAGAGGGCGATGGAGAACAGCGGTTAGACCGATGGTTCAAGCGCAAGTTTCCGCTAATCGGCCAAGGGCTAATCGAAAAGATGTGCCGCAAGGGTGATCTTCGTGTCGATGGCGGGCGGGTCAAGGCTTCGACGCGCTTAGAGGTGGGCCAAACGGTCAGAATCCCGCCGTTGCCCGATGCGGAGGCACCACCACCCCCAAAGCGGACGCGCATTTCTGACGCTGATGCCAAGTTTATCCGCGATTGTGTGATTTACCGCGACGACCATATCATTGCATTAAACAAACCTCCCGGTTTGCCGGTACAGGGGGGGTCGGGTCAATCGGACCGTCATGTTGACGCCTTGGCAGATGCGTTGATGTTCGACCTAGATGAAAAGCCCCGGCTTGTGCACCGTCTGGATAAGGACACCTCAGGTGTTCTGATCATGGCCCGGACGCGTTCGATTGCTGCTGATCTGACTTCTTCGTTTCGGCACCGTCAGACGCGCAAGATCTATTGGGCCGCCGTCGCCGGGGTGCCACATCCCAAGAACGGTACGATCAAGTTCGGCTTGGTCAAAGCCTTTGGTCATGGGGCGCGGGGCGAAGGCGAAAAAATGTACTGTGTTCACCCGAAGGACATGGAAACCACCGAGGGCGCAAAACGTGCCACAACAGATTACGCGACTTTGGCACAAGCAGGCAAGCGCACCTGTTGGATGGCGCTGATACCGGTCACGGGGCGAACCCACCAATTGCGGGCGCACATGGCTGAGATTGGTCATCCTATCGTGGGCGACGGTAAATACGGCGGTTCAGGGCAGGAAAACATGGGCGATGGCTGGGGGGCTCAGTTGGGTGGTGACATCTCGAAAAAGCTCCACTTGCACGCCCGATCCCTGACACTGGAACACCCGGTGACCAAGGCGCGTCTGAACCTGACCGCCCCGCTGCCAGATCATATGCTGCGCACTTGGGAAACCTTTCAATGGGTGCCATCAGACGTACCTGCCGACCCATTCGAGGAGGACTGGGGGTGAGCGAGTGGAAGGCAAAAAGGTTTTGGGTCGAGGCCAAGGTCGTGGATGCCGATGGCCGTTTCACCGTAGAGCTTGACGGAAGAGCGATCAAGACGCCCGCCAAGCGGCCGTTGGTCGTGCCGACCTACGAAATGGCCAAGGTCATCGCGACGGAATGGCAAGCGCAAGAAGGGATTATTAACCCCGCAACGATGCCATGTACAAAGACGGCAAATGCAGCGATTGATAAGGTGTCGGTGCAACATGCCGAGGTTGCCGATATGTTGGCAGCCTACGGAGATTGCGATTTGCTTTGTTATCGTGCCGAAGCCCCGCAAGAGCTGGTAGAGCGACAGCGAGTGCAATGGGATCCGTATCTGGAGTGGGCGCAAGCCAAGTTGGACGCTCGATTGCAGCCGCGCACCGGCGTCATCCATATTCCTCAGGCTCCCGATGCGGTCGAAAAGTTGACGCTGCGCACCCATGCTCTGAATGATTTCCAATTGGCGGCTTTCCACGATCTGGTAAGTTTGTCCGGTTCATTGGTGTTGGGATTTGCAGCAGCCTACGATGCGCACCCGACGGAATCGGTTTGGGATACCTCTCGATTGGACGAGATATGGCAAGCCGAACAATGGGGATTGGACGACGACGCCGAAGCCTTGAGCGCAGTGAAAAAGAATAGCTTTCTTCACGCTAAGTTCATGTTTGACCTGAGCACGCTTAAATAAATTTCAAAGCATGCGCCAACCCGAGAAATCCGGGTGTTTTTTGGGCAGTTTGACTTGACCTTCGCGCTTAATTCCGCCCAAACTCCGTTCCACTGACGGGGATAACCCCATCAAAACATCTCCGACCCAAAAGGCGTCGGTTGAACCGCCCAAAAACGTGGCGGAAAATCAGGAAGAGGTAACAATGAACAAATCCGTTTTTTTTGGTGCGCTAACAGTTGCTGGCCTAACCGCCGGCGCAGCGGCCGCATCGACGCTTGACGATGTCAAAGCGCGCGGCAAGTTAAACTGTGGCGTAACAACTGGTCTTGTGGGCTTTGCTGCACCCAATGCCAATGGTGAATGGGAAGGTTTCGACGTTGCAGTTTGTCGTGCCGTCGCCGCTGCAATCTTTGCTGACCCCAACGCTGTCGAATTCATCCCTACCACAGGTAAAACACGATTTACCGCGCTGGCATCTGGCGAAATCGACTTTCTTGCTCGTAACACGACCTGGACATTCTCACGCGACGTCGATCTGAAGTTCGATTTCATCGGCGTGAACTACTATGATGGCCAGGGCTTCATGGTCCCAAAGGCCTTGGGTGTTTCTTCGGCCAAAGACCTAGACGGTGCGACCGTCTGCATTCAGACCGGTACCACCACAGAGCTCAACCTCGCCGATTTCTTCCGCGCGAACAACATCTCGTATGAGCCGGTACCAATCGAGACAAACGCAGAAGGTCAGCAGCAGTACCTAGCGGGCGCGTGTGACACATACACCACCGACGCGTCCGGTCTTGCCGCTACGCGCGCGACATTTGAAACTCCTGGTGATCACATCATTTTGCCGGAAATCATTTCCAAAGAGCCTCTGGGCCCGTTGGTTCGTCACGGCGACAACGACTGGGGTGATTTGACACGTTGGGTTCTTTACGCGCTGATCGCAGCAGAAGAGCTGGGCGTGACATCGGCAAACGTAGAAGAGATGGCGACAAACACAACCAATCCAGAGGTTGCCCGTCTGTTGGGTGCCGAAGGTACGTTGGGTGAGATGCTGGGTCTCGACGCTGGCTGGGCTAAGAATGCCATCGCTTCGCAGGGTAACTATGGCGAAATCTTTGCCAAGAACATCGGAGAAGAGACACCGATCGGTCTGGCCCGCGGCCTGAACGCTCAGTGGACAGATGGCGGCCTGATGTACGCCCCTCCTTTCCGTTAATTAAGTCAAAAGGCGCGGAAACACTCCGCGCCTTTTCCTCCTATCGCGACAAATAAAATAACCGGACAGGCGACATTAATGGATGCGCTCTGACAGGTCCGGAACACAGGGATAATCAGATGACGACAATGTCCGACCCTCAACAGGGTTCGTTCCGGCTGTCGATGTTGCTAAACGACACCCGCTATAGATCCTATACATTCCAGTTTATCGCGTTATTGCTTTTGATTGCGCTAATGGCTTTCTTGGGCATTAACCTGGTGCGTAACCTTGCTGAGGCTGGGTTGAATATTTCGTACAGTTTTCTGTATGTGCCTGCCGGATATGATATCAACCAGACGCTGATTGACTACAACAGCCAATCCACAAACCTGCGGGCCGCTGTTGTCGGAATTCTCAATACGCTCTTGGTCGCGTTCCTAGCTTGCATCACGGCAACTGTTCTGGGGGTCATCGCCGGGGTGGCACGTCTGTCCAAGAACTGGCTCGTTTCCAAAATGATGTCGGTTTACGTTGAAATTTTCCGCAACATCCCCGTGCTGATCTGGATCTTGATGATCTACACGCTGATGACGGCTGTTTTACCCGCCCCAAATGCATTCCGAGGTGACAACGCGACGTCGAGCATGCTGCTCGATGCGTTTGCCTTTACCAACCGGGGCATTTACATTCCCGCACCAGTCTGGGGCCCTGGGTCGATGATCGTTGTCGCGACCTTCGTTTTATCCATCATCGCTGCTATCATTTATCGCAAATATGCGGTCAGTCTACTGTTTCGCACGGGTAAATTGCTCCCCACGGGTTGGCCCACGTTGGCTATCCTGCTTGTTCCGACCATCTTGGTCTTCTTCGTGATGGGCAGCCCTATAGGGTTGGACTACCCCGCACTCAAAGGTTTCAACTTCCAGGGCGGCCTGCAAATTGGTGCCCCCTTAATCGCGCTTTGGCTAGCGCTGTCCGTCTATACAGGTGCCTTCATCGCAGAGAACGTACGTGCGGGTATTCAGGCGGTTTCAAAAGGTCAGACCGAAGCAGCCGCATCGCTGGGTCTGCGACCCAAGCGCATTATGAACCTAGTGGTACTGCCACAGGCCTTGCGGGTAATTATTCCGCCACTGATTTCGCAATATCTCAACATCACCAAAAACTCGTCGCTTGCTATCGCAGTGGGTTATGCCGACATCACGGCGACGCTGGGGGGGATCACCTTGAACCAGACTGGCCGAGCCATTGAATGCGTACTTTTGCTGATGCTGTTTTATCTCACGATCTCGTTGTCGATTTCTGCGATCATGAACGTTTACAACAATTCTGTCAGCTTGAAGGAACGGTAAGATGTCCGATACACACGCCGCCTCCGTCCCTTATGTCAGAGAATCCATGCTGCCGCAGGTTGAACCGCCGGCGACAGCGAAGGGCCCCGTCAAATGGGTCCACCAAAGCCTATTTTCTTCAATCCCCTACACGATCCTGACGCTTGTCGCGCTGTATGTGATATTCGTCATTTTGTCCGGCTTCCTGCCCTGGTTGTTGGGCGGTGTTTGGAACACTGGGAACATTCGGGAATGTCGTGAGGTGCTGGACGGGGCCCAAGGCGGCTGTTTCTCGGTTCTGACCGAACGCTGGAACCAGTTGCTATTTGGGATTGCCTATCCTCAGGACGGGTACTGGCGTCCAACATTGGCGTTTATATTGCTGTTTGTCGCGGCGGCACCGGTGCTATTTGGATCGGTTCCGCGCCAGTTGTTGATTGTTACGGTGCTTTACCCCTTCCTGGCGTTCTGGCTGATCTGGGGGGGATCGATATTGGTACCACTGGCAGCCTTGTTAAGCTTTGTAATTGGTTATGTGGTCTACAGTAGATTGGTAAAGTCCAGCTTTGCGGGCGGCCTGTTCGGCGGTATTGCCGTCGGTGTCGTCGTTTGGTTCGTCGCCGGATTAATTACGTCTAACCTTACTGACGTCCTAGCATTAGAAGAAATCGCCTCGCGGAATATGGGGGGCTTTATGCTCAACATGATCCTCGGGGTTATCTGCGTTTCGCTTTCGCTACCTCTCGGCATCGTGTTGGCCTTGGGGCGGCAATCGAACCTGCCGATCATCAGGTTAATCTGCGTTGTCTTCATCGAATTCATCCGTGGTGTACCTTTGATTACCTTGCTGTTCGTTGCAAACGTCGTCCTGGCGTACTTCTTACCACCGGGCACAAACTTTGACCTTATCTTGCGTGTGATCATCATGATTACCATGTTCGCCTCGGCCTATATTGCCGAAGTGATACGCGGAGGGTTGGCTGCGTTACCACGTGGGCAATATGAAGCAGCAGACAGCCTTGGCCTCGATTACGCTCAGGCCATGCGGTTGATCATCCTGCCCCAGGCACTGAAAATATCGATCCCGGGCATCGTCAACGTCGCGGTGGGTCTGTTCAAGGATACCACGCTGGTGTCGATCATTTCGATGTTCGATTTAGTCGGGATGATCCGCGGACCGATCCTCGCGTCCACCGATTGGAACGGCGTTTACTGGGAGCTGTGGGGCTTTGCTGCCTTACTGTTCTTTGTCGTCTGTTATGGTATCTCGCAATATTCACAATGGCTGGAACGTCAACTCCAGACCGACCACCATTAAGGAAAGGCTGTAATCATGGCTGAACTATCCCAAGCGCTGAACGTCTCTAACGAGGTCGCAATCAGCATTGAGAACATGAACAAGTGGTACGGTACTTTCCACGTGCTGCGCGACATCGACTTGACCGTGTATCGCGGTGAACGGATCGTTATCGCAGGACCTTCAGGCTCCGGTAAATCTACGCTGATCCGCTGCATCAATGCGTTGGAAGAACACCAAAAGGGTCGCATAGAAGTCGACGGTACCGTGTTGTCTTCAGATGTTAAGAATATCGACAAAATTCGATCAGAGGTCGGGATGTGTTTTCAACACTTCAACCTGTTTCCCCATCTGACGATCCTTGAAAACTGTACTTTGGCCCCGATCTGGGTCCGCAAAACCCCAAAAAAGGAAGCCGAAGAAATTGCGATGCATTTCCTGGAAAAGGTGAAAATTCCGGATCAGGCCAGCAAGTATCCCGGCCAACTTTCGGGCGGGCAACAGCAACGCGTTGCGATCGCACGCAGTCTCTGCATGCGGCCCCGTATTATGCTGTTCGACGAACCTACGTCGGCGCTTGACCCTGAAATGATCAAAGAGGTTCTGGACACGATGGTGGAGCTTGCCGAGGAAGGCATGACAATGTTGTGTGTAACTCACGAAATGGGCTTTGCCCGTCAGGTGGCAAACCGCGTTATCTTTATGGACGAGGGCCAGATTGTTGAGCAGAACGAGCCGGAAGAGTTCTTTAACAATCCACAAAGCCCAAGAACGAAGTTGTTCCTGAGCCAAATTCTGGGTCATTAAAAATATAGGGCGGGGACACACCCCGTCTTTTTATTCCTGCTGAGGTAATTCACGTGGTACGACAAAGTCTGTCATCTGACCTGAGCCCCAACTCAGGTCTTCCCAAGTTGAAACGTTAAACGTCGCCACCATCGTCGCGCCGCTAGGATAGTGGGATAGCGCGCTTGAACCGGACCCGGGGGTCAGGATCTCTTGGGCAAGCACGCCGATGCCGGGGTTGTGTGCGACTATCATAATGATATCGGCATTGGCCGCATGTAGCCCGGTCAATAATGTTTCAGCGTTGGCGAGGTACAGGTCGCGGCTAAATGTAACTTTGGTTGATTTTGGCAGATGCAGTAAATTTAGGGTTTGCCGCGCGCGTGTGGCGGTAGAACACAACGCCGCATCGGGCATCAAAGATCTTTGGATCAACCATCTTCCCAAAGAGACCGCGTTTTGCTTTCCGCGACCGTTCAGAACCCGGTCATGGTCGGATGTGCCCGCACTGGACCAATCAGATTTGGCGTGCCGCATCAGGATAAGGCGCTTCATGGTCGGGTCCTCAAAAACTCGCTCATGTGATAGGCGGAGTGCGCAGATCGTCGTCCAGCGTTTGAGCTGGCAGGGCACGCCCGTCGAACAGCGCACCCATGCTCAAGACACCCTTGCCCTTCAGGGGAGCTGGCGTAAGCACGGCAGTCAGGGTCGCTGTAGTCATGGTCGCCCATGGCCCGCACGGGGCAGGCAACAAGGCAGGGTTTCGCCTCACACTCGGTACAAGGTGATGGAATAGCGGCGGGTAGATTGATTCTGCCCCGCAACGCAAGCGCACCACGAAACGAGATAAAGAGACCTTGGCCTTGGTTCACAAGCAGCCTGACAGGCGATACGTGGATGCTCTGCGTGCGCAGCGCCCATTGGTAGAACGGTAGATAGGGGGCGGTACCAAACGGATACAAAGCTTGGGCACCGGTGATTGTAGCCAGATCACCGATGACGCGAGCCGACCAACGATCTACGGGATCGGGGCGACCATCAAGATATTCTTCGGAGCGGATGAATTGAGGCCAGAAACGATGCTCGTCCGGCCCCAACATTAACAAGGTTCGACAGTTTACTAACCCGACCTCATTCTCGTCGGGGTGGAACCCGCCAAGCAAAGTTAGACTTCTTAATGAGGCTTCAGATCGTAGATCCTCATAGGTGAAGCAGGTCATTGTGCTCGGATGATACTGCCTGCGCCGTGTTCGGTAAAAAGCTCTAGCAGACATGCGTTCGGGGCACGGCCGTCAAGAATAACGGCGGCACGTACGCCTCCGTCGATCGCGTCCAGGGCTGTCTGGGTCTTTGGTATCATGCCGCCGGAAATTGCTCCGTTCGCCACCATCTCTCGGATCTGTGCCGCGGTTAGTTCGGTCAATACCTCTCCTTCGGCGTTTTTCACCCCGGCTACATCGGTCAATAGCAGCAGACGGTCGGCCTTTAGCGCAGCTGCAATGGCACCCGCCGCGGTGTCACCGTTGATGTTGAACGTTTCACCATTTCGGCCCATACCAAGAGGTGCGATAACCGGGATGATGCCCTTGTCTGCAAGATCCCGCAGCAACCTGGGATTTACCTCAGTAGGAGCGCCGACAAGGCCAAGCTCAGGGTCTTCCTGATCGCAGATTATAAGGCCACTATCTTTTCCTGACACGCCCACACAGCGCCCGCCCTGCGCGGTGATGGCTTGGACTATGCGCGCATTGACCAAGCCGGAAAGAACCATCTCGACGACTTCCATGGTGGCCTGATCGGTCACGCGTTTGCCGTTTATAAATTCTGACTTGATGTCCAACCGCTTGAGCATGTCGTTAATCATCGGCCCGCCGCCGTGAACAATGACAGGGTTTACACCGACCTGACGCATCAAGGCGACATCGCGGGCAAATTCTTCCATCGCGTCATCGCTGCCCATGGCATGACCACCCAGCTTGATCACGACCGTGGCGTCAGCATAGCGCTGCAAATAAGGCAAAGCCTGGCTTAACGTGCGGGCGGTGGCGATCCAGTCGCGATTCATGTCTTGTTTTCTCATTCTTTGCCTCGGTGAAACGCTGAAGAAGTCTATTCCAGCGTAGCGATAATGGCACGGAGCGTGGGAATGCCCCAGCCCTTTTCCGAAGATGTCACCACAATTTCAGGAAAGGCTGCCGGGTGCTTGGTTAACGCTCCACGCACTTGATCAAGCACCTTGGATCGTTCAGATTCTTTAACCTTGTCTGATTTGGTTAGCACGCATTGAAACGTCACAGCCGAGCTGTCGAGCAGCGACATGATTTCATCGTCGACTTTTTTGACGCCATGGCGTGCGTCTATCAGAACAAAGGCGCGGCGTAGGGTTTGGCGACCCGAAAGATATTGTTTTAGCAGTTTTTGCCATTTCTCGACGATAGGCAACGGCGCATTTGCGTACCCATAGCCTGGTAGATCGACCAAATAATGATCGGTTCCCGCTGTGAAATAGTTGATTTCCTGAGTACGTCCGGGGGTGTTGGACGCGCGGGCAAGCGCTTTCATCCCCGTCAAAGCATTGATTAACGTCGACTTTCCAACGTTAGAGCGCCCAGCAAAGCAGACCTCCATGCGGTCGGCAGGAGGCAGGCCATCCATAGCGACGACACCTTTGACGAATTCGGTGTCGCCAGCGAAAAGCATACGGCCTTTTTCGGCGGTTATTTTGTCAGGCTCTTCTGCGATGCTGAATTGAATTTGCATTGTTTAAAGTACCTCTACAGGATCATTAATTGCCACGGGGCCTGACTGAATAACCTCGGCATATACACCAAAATCCTGATGATCCCATGTATTCAATATTTTTAACGTATCAATATCACGTTCGCCCGTCTTGGGGCTGGCCATCGTCGCGCGGCACCGAACGATCCGTTCCCTGATTCGCAGCACAGCTCCGCCTATCGCTACGTCTTTACCCAGCCATTCAAACTCGGTCCAAGGATCTTCGGCGTCAAACCAAATATTGCCGCGCCATCGCTGCACAGACAAAGAAGCGCCAGCTTTAGCTGCCACCGTCCGGTGCGACGCCATGTTGCACAGGCTCACCGACGGGTAGGGGGTGTCGGTAAAGCCGCGCCCGGAAAGCCTTAGTATGCGGGCGGGAAGCGCGCGATTTTCCGGAACCAGCGGGCGTACCCACTTCAGAAATATGTCTTGATCCCTATCAGGATTGAAGGCCAGATCCGGGCGTCCAGGGTGGGATAGGGTCAATATTTGCGCTGTTTCATCCCAGCGGGCGTTTATGGCCATCAAGGCTGGTGCTTTGGAACCGATGCTAAAGTTGGCGCAAGCCACCCATTTTGCACCATCTGCTTTTGATCGATCGTGGGCAACCGCCCAAACACGATCCCACGGCACGGGTTGCCCGGCCGTGAGAAAGACTTCCCCCAGCTCCTCGCGCCCGTGACTTTTGAGCGGGTGGCGAAATAGCTGGGTAACCGAAATCATTTTTTAGGGTCGGACTTCCGACCAAACCTGAGCCCGCCTTTGATATTTCCCAAAATGTCGGGTTTATAGCCTTGGCTCCGCATGATCAGGTATTGCTGGGTAAAGGTGATCGTGTTGTTCGCGATCCAGTACACCACCAAACCCGATGCGAAACCACCGAGCATGAACATAAATACCCAAGGCATCCACGCAAAGATCATCTGCTGGGTAGGATCAGCGGGTGCCGGGTTAAGCTTTTGTTGCAAGAACATCGAGATGCCCAGCAACAAAGGCAGAATGCCGATGAAGACTAGCGCTAGCACGGTTCCCGCCTCAGGTGACGCCCACGGCAGAAGGCCATACAGGTTGTAAAGTGATGTCGGATCAGGTGCGCTCAGGTCTTGGAACGGGCCAAAGAACGGTGCGTGACGCAGTTCCAGTGTGACAAATATCACCTTGTAAAGAGAGAAGAAAATCGGGATTTGCATGACGATCGGCAGGCAGCCGGCGGCAGGGTTAACTTTTTCCCGTTTGTAAAGCTCCATCATGTTGCGCTGCAGCTTCTGACGGTCGTCGCCTGAATCTTTCTTAAGCTGCTCCATCTGCGGCTGAAGCTCTTTCATCTTGGCCATCGACACATAGGATTTATAAGCCAGAGGGAATAGCAATGCCTTGATCAATAAGGTCAATCCGATGATCGCGATGCCCATATTGCCGATAAGAAGATTCAAATGGTGCAGCACCCAGAAGATCGGTTTTGTAAGGAAAAAGAACCAGCCCCAATCAATAGAATCGATAAATTTGTAAACGCCCTTAGCCTCATACTCTTGCAAGGTTTCCCATTCTTTAGCGCCTGCGAACAATTGTGTCGAAACCGATGCAGTTTCGCCTGACGCCACGGTCTGAGTAGGGAGGACCGCTTCTGTTTGATAAATATCTGTCTTAGGCAAGAATTTGACTGTCAGGCGCGAAGGTTGGGCCGGATCAGGTATGAGGTTGGTCATGAAATAATGACCGGTAAAGCCTATCCAGCCGTTTGTGACCCCCTCGATCCGTTCGGATGGGATACCGTTCACCGCATCAAGGTCTGGAATATTGTCCCACTTGGTTTCTATCAATTCGCCATTGTTCATGGCGACCATACCCTCGTGAAGGATAAAGAAATTCTGGGCGTCTGATGGCACACCGTGACGGGCAATTATCCCGTAAGGGGCCAAGGTTATAGAAGTGTCAGCCGTATTTTTGACAGACTGATCGATCTTGAACATGAAGTTTTCGTCGACCGAAATAGTCCGCGAGTATACCTGACCGGCGTCGTTGTCCCATGTCAGAGTAACCGGGCTATCCACAGACAGACGTTCACCTTTTGCCAATGTCCATAATGTATTTGGCCCGGGTACTTGTTCGGGTGCAATTCCCGAACCAGCGGCCCAGCCGTACAAGGCGTAATAGGCGTCATCGGTGCCCGCAGGTGACAAGAGTGTTACATTAGGCGCGGCTTTTTCAATTGTGGTTCGGTAATCCTTCAGGACTAGGTCGTCTATTCGCCCGCCTAGCAGAGAGATTGAACCGGAAAGCCGGGCGGTTTCGACTGGTATGCGCGGTGCCTGATCAAGCGCATCGGTCTGCGTCTCAGCGGGATTGGCGGCGGTGGCAGGAGCGGTCGTGCCTGAAGGTGCAACAACGTCGGGTGTGGGTGCCTGTGAGGTGGTGGCAACAGGTGGCTCGGTTATGGCGTCGGTTTCTGGTGGTGGAAAGAGGACAAACCAGCCGAGAATCACTATGAAACTTAGAACCGTAGCGAAAATAAGATTCTTGTTTTGATCGTCCATGGGGCCGTCACCTGATGTCTGTGATATCAGCGTGGGTTCAACAGAGTGCAGCACCAAAGGTCAAGCAGATTCGGTCCGATCAACCCGTGCCTAAGAGAACGTGAAGATTATGGAGCTACCGGTTTCTTCCTATAAGCTTAGGCATGTGTTGAATTTTTGCGCTGTTTTGAGGAATCCACAGAAGCGTTTGTTCAAAAGGCATCGCTCTCGCAATCCCGAATCCTTGCACATGGTCGCACCCCAGTTGTGCCAGAGTGGCATGTTCCCCCACGGTCTCGACCCCCTCTGCCAGAGTTTCGACCCCAAAGTGTTCTGCCATGGCGAGGATTGCATTTATAACCTGCTTCTGGTTCGAACACCGGTCAGCCCTCGCGACGAACGAGCGGTCTATTTTGATCCGGCTCACGCCGAATTGATGGATAGCCCCGATCGAAGCATGCCCTGTTCCAAAATCATCAAGATCGATTCCGCAGCCGAGTTGCTCTAACCGACGTATATTTCTTGTGATAATGTCGTCATCGGCATTTGACACGACTGTTTCCAGAATTTCGATGGCCAGTCGGTCAGGTGTGAGGTCAAAGTGATCCAATTCCCATTTGATTTTCTCGATAAGCTTGGGGTTGCTCAGCTCGGGCCCCGAAAAATTCACCCCGATACGAGGGACGCTGAAACCGGCGTTGTCCCAAGCTTTCAACGCCGCAAAACTGCTGCGCATCATCGCTTCCGCGAGCGGTTCAAAAAGATTGGCTTGCGCGACCAGGGGAAGGAAATCCGAAGGGAGTATAACGCCTCTGCTGGGATGTACCCAGCGAGCAAGCGCCTCAAAGCCGCTAATTTCGCCTGTGTGTGTCGAGATTTGAGGTTGAAACCAGGGTTGAATCTGGCCAGACCGCAGAGCATGTTGAATGTCCTGAGTATCTGCTGGCGAGACGGGCGGAGAGGCATGCGCTTGCATCGATAAACGCTCAATCGAGGATGGCCCTCGTTTTCGAGCCTTGGCAAGTGCGGTGATTGAGTGTTCAAGCCATTCTGTAGAAGAGACTTCTGCCGCCGAGGAAATTAGGCAAAATCCGATGGAAACTGAAATCGGAATCTCCTCGTCGTCTGTTCGAAGGGGGTCTTCGAGGGTTTGCTGAAGGCGATCTGCCATACTGCCGCAAAGAACAGGGTTCAGATGGTGTACCGGCGCCAGGCAAACCGCGAACTGCCCATCGTTGCGCTGGCAGACTAAATCTATGTCCCGAACAGAGGCTAGCAGCCGTTTGCCGATGCATTTGGCGACCTTTTGCATTGTACTGCGACCGTACTGGTCACAAAGGTCTTGGAAATTGTCAATTTCAACGCAAAAGATTGAAGATTTTAAGTCCTTACTTTCGACTTGCGATATGACCTGTTCAATACCTTCCTCGAAGATATCATAACCGAGCATGACTGGATTTGGCTCAGGTGCTGTTAAAAGTCGATTAACAGAGCGCTGTAGGTGACCTTGGTAAAGATATAGCGCCGGTACAATTGAGATCAGCACCAGTGTTGCACCAACGACGCCAAACCAAATCATCGCAAGACCTAGAGCGGGGATAAACGCCAGCGCTGGCGGTCGGGTCATCCACAGAGCAACCTGCCGGCTCCATCGCAAGAACTTGGTTTCGATTACTGACTCCACGGAAATATCCCCCTTTGACTCCAACAGTTGGGTCATGGGACTTTTTTAGGCGGTTCCAAGTGTCGGAAATATTAAGCACGGCTTTTCAGGCGTCTTCGAATAGTGAAAAGTCTAGGTGTTTCTCAGTAGACCGGCGAAATCGAACAGCTTTGGGTCTAACAGATGCGAGGGCCGAGCATTCATCAAGGCCCGGAACATGACCTGACGCCGACCGGGGCTATTGGCTTCCCATCCATCAAGGATGGCTTTGACCTGCTGACGTTGTAATCCTTCTTGAGATCCACATAAATCGCAAGGAATTATGGGATAATTCAACGCATTGGAGAACTTTTCACAATCGGCTTCTGCAACGTGAGCGAGTGGTCGGTACAGGAAAAGATCACCTTCCTCATTGACCAGTTTAGGTGGCATCGTTGCCAGACGTCCACCGTGAAAGAGATTCATGAAAAATGTTTCCAGAATATCGTCGCGATGATGCCCGAGAACTACGGCAGTGCACGATTCTTCACGGGCAATCCGGTACAGGTGTCCACGGCGTAAGCGGCTACATAAGGCGCAAAACGTGCGACCGGCGGGAATTTTATCCATCACGATAGAATATGTGTCCTGATATTCGATCCGATGTTTTACCCCCATCTTTTCAAGAAAGGCGGGCAGTACCGTAGCAGGGAAACTGGGTTGACCCTGATCAAGGTTGCAGGCAAGAATTTCGACCGGCAGCAAGCCGCGCCATTTAAGCTCGTGAAGAATCGCCAATAGGGTATAACTGTCCTTACCCCCGGACAGACATACCAGCCATTTGCCGCCGGGTTCGATCATCCCGTATTGTTCAATAGCTTCGCGGGTTTGCCGCACTAGCCGCTTGCGAAGCTTGCGGAACTCGGTGCTTTGGGGGGCACCATAAAAAAGGGGGTGGATGTCGTTTGGTTGATCAAGCATGAAGCTGGATTAGTCCAACCGCTCCGAGCGATCAAGCACAGGTTTCAGCCGCGTGACGCCTAAATTTGAAGATTGAATGCAGATACCTTAAATTTAACGAGGTACATCATCGATGCCGCTGCCACCCAAAGGGTGACAACGCGCAATACGGCGAAGCGTCAACCACCCGCCCTTGAGCCCGCCGTGTCGATGCAACGCCTCAAGCGCATACGCGCTGCAAGTGGGGTGGTACCGGCAATTATGCCCAACCCAAGGGCTGAAAAACAAACGGTACCCTCTGACTGGAAGGGCAAGGATTTGGGCGAAAAGGGTCATCGAACCTTGCCGTGCAAGATGCCAAGCGCTTTTGAAAGATCACTTTGCAGTTGGTCAAACGGAAGGTTCGCTGTCGCTTCTTTTCGGCCGACAAGCACATAATCCATGCCGTCCAGACCACGTTGGGTCAGTGTAAGGCGGGCAATTTCGCGCAACCGTCTTTTGGCGCGGTTGCGGGCAACAGCATTGCCGACCTTTTTCGAACAGGTGTAACCTATTCTTATGCCTTCGGCTTCATCCTCGGCGCGTTGACGCATCTGTAGGATAAAGCCGGGCATCGCCACCCGTGGCGCACGGGTGGCCCTTTGAAAATCGGGTCTATTTCTTAAGGTCTGCACGCGCAGAGAAACCGCCGGTGGCTTATCCTCTGGGTTGGCTCTAGTGCCACCCATAGGTGCCTCCGACGGTGTCATATCTAACAGGAACGAACGTCGCGAATTACGCGCTCAGTTCCTTACGGCCTTGTGCGCGGCGTGCGTTGATGATTTTGCGGCCCGCTTTTGTTGCCATGCGTGCACGAAAACCGTGACGCCGCTTGCGTACTAGGTTTGAAGGTTGAAAGGTGCGTTTCATCGCTCCGACTCCACTTAATATTTTAGTTGGCACCGGATTCGGCGCATCACTGTCAATTCAAGCCCTGCCTCTAAAGCTGCAATGCGCCCAAGTCAAACCCTAGGGGCTCAATTTTTGCAGCTCTGCAACAAATTTGGCGGAATCCGAACAAAATGTTTCAATAATACGGGAATGTCAGCGCCGCGCGCGATTTAAACCGCCCTTCGGATCAAGCAGATGTGAGCCCCCTATCTGCCTGTACACAAATAGCCCATTTATACCCTGACGGATAATGTATCCTTATTTGAAGGCGACCAGCAGTTATGGCATCAAGGACTAACAACAAACCCACGTGGCTTCGATATTTGCCGATCGTTGCCATGTTTGTGGTGACTGTCGTGGGTTTTTTCACGGCGGGTGACTATCTAAATTTTGATACTTTACGTGATAACCACAAAGTTTTGATCGGATTCCGTGACGACAATTTTCAGGTTACGGTGCTCGGATTCATGGCGATTTATATTATCATCGTCGGGTTTTCTCTGCCGGGTGCCACCCTTGCCACTATAACCGGAGGGTTCTTGTTCGGAACCCCTTGGGGGGTATTGATCAATATTACCGGCGCAACCTTGGGCGCGGTGATGATCTTTCTTGCTGTGCGTATGGGCTTTGGCGAAAAGCTGAAAGCGCGGTTGGATGCCTCAGAGGGCAAGATGCGCAGCATAAAGAACGGTATTGATGAAAATGAATGGTCGATGTTGTTTTTCCTGCGGCTGGTCCCCGCGGTGCCCTTTTTCGTCGCCAACCTGATTCCCGCGTTGCTGGGGGTTCCCCTGTTCCGTTTCGCGGTGTCCACGTTTCTGGGTATTATCCCCGGGTCAATCGTATTTACGTCGGTAGGCGCGGGGCTCGGCCTTGTGTTCGCGCGTGGAGAAACTCCGGACTTGGGTATCATTTTTGAACCGCACATCCTTTTGCCAATCCTGGGCTTGTGCGTCCTGTCGTTACTTCCGGTTTTGCTCAAGACCATAACCGGCAAAAAGGAACTGTTGAAATGAACCGTATTAAAGCAGACCTTCTTGTCATCGGTGCTGGGTCCGGTGGCTTGTCCGTCGCTGCGGGCGCATCGCAAATGGGCGCTGATGTTGTGCTGCTAGAAGGCCACAAAATGGGCGGTGACTGTTTGAATTACGGTTGCGTACCTTCAAAAGCTCTAATCATGACGGGCAAGGCTGCACATGCTCAGCGGCATTCGGCGCAATATGGTGTGAGCGACGCCCAAGGAGAGGTGGATTATGCCGCCGCCAAGGATTTCGTATCTGACGTGATCGCGCAGATTGCCCCGGTCGATAGCCAAGAACGGTTCGAGGGGTTTGGCGTAAAGGTTATTCGGGCCTATGGGCAGTTTATATCGGATGACGAGGTGCAGGCTGGTGATACAGTGATAAAGGCACGCCGGATCGTGGTCGCAACAGGGTCATCCCCGTTGATCCCCCCTATTCCGGGGTTGGACAATACACCGTACGAGACCAACGAAACCCTGTTTGACCTGCGTGATAAACCAGAACATTTGCTGATCATCGGCGGTGGGCCCGTGGGTATGGAAATGGCGCAGGCCCATGTGCGCATGGGCTGCAAGGTGACTGTGATTGAGGGCGACAAGGCGTTGTCCAAGGATGATCCCGAACTGGCTGGAATTGCACTGCAATCCTACAAGGATGGAGGCATTGAAATTGCCGAGGGGGCGTTGGCTGAACAGATTAGTGGCAAGGCAGGGGCAATCGAAGTCCACGTCAAGGATGGCCGGGTTTTCAAGGGGACGCACTTACTAGTAGCCGTCGGTCGGTCTGCGAATATCGGCAAGCTGGATCTCGAAAAGGCCAATATTGAAACGGTGCGGAACGGCATCAAGGTTGACGCGTCATTACGCACGAGTAACCGCAAGGTCTATGCTATCGGCGATGTCGCGGGTGGGCTGCAATTCACGCATGTCGCTGGGTACCACGCAGGTGTCGTGATCCGGGCGTTGATGTTTGCGATTCCCTCCAAAGCAAAGACGTCCCACATTCCGTGGGCGACTTATACCGACCCAGAGCTGTCCCAAGTCGGACTGACGGAAGCACAGGCCCGAAAAACGTATGGTGATAAGTTAGAAGTCGTACGTTTTCAGTACAATCATAATGATCGTGCCATTGCAGAACGCAAAACCAAAGGTTTGATTAAAGTGATGGTGGTCAAGGGCCGCCCGGTGGGGGCAGGGATAGTGGGGTATCAAGCTGGCGAATTGATTAACCTTTGGGCATTGGCGCTGGCAAATAACATGAAAATGAGCCAGATTGCGGGAATGGTTGCTCCGTACCCCACGATAGGCGAAATCAACAAGCGTGCGGCTGGTGCTTACTTCAGCCCCCGTTTGTTCGAGAGCGATCTCGTGAAATCTGTGGTCCGGGCTGTGCAGCGTTTCATTCCCTAGAGCGGCAAGATGTTCAGATCTCTTTCAGGCAGGCTACTTATCCTGACCACCATCTTTGTGATGTTGGCTGAGATATTGATCTTTGTGCCCTCTATCGCTCGGTTCCGTGTTGAATACATGATGAACAGGCTCGAGCGGGCGCAAATTGCATCCCTCACGTTGCTTGCCAGCGAAATGATTGACCCGGCGCTTGAAGCAGAGCTGCTGCGAACCGCAGAAGTGTTCAATGTGGTGTTGCGTAGGGACGAGATGCGTCAATTGGTTTTGTCGTCGCCAATGCCACAGGCGATCAAGGCAACTTATGATATTCGAAATGCATCGGCGATGATGTTGATCCGGGATGCCTTTATACAACTGGCCGACACTAATGATGGCGTGATCCGTGTGATCGGGGCCCCCGTGCAAGATGCGGGGTTGTTGATCGAAATCACTATGGAAACCTCGGCGTTGCGCATGGCGATGATAGACTATGGCGTCCGTATTCTGGCCCTTTCAGCGGCAATCTCACTGATTACAGCTTTCTTGTTGTTTCTGACGATGCGGACGTTTCTGCTTAAGCCGATAAAGTCGGTGGTGGGGCACATGCAAAACTATGCTCTTGCCCCCGAAGACGCGCGGCGCATTATCGCACCATCTGCCGGGGTTACCGAAATACGCGAGGCCGAAGAAGCATTGATGCAGCTGGAAACTGAACTGACGCAGGCATTGCGCCAGAAAGAACGTCTTGCCCAACTCGGCCAGGCGGTCAGCAAGGTCAGCCATGATCTGCGTAATATTTTGACATCCGCACAGTTATTCACGGATCGCATCGAGATGTCCGAGGACCCCACGGTCAAGCGGATGGCCCCTAAATTGGTAAGTTCGATCACTCGAGCTGTTCACCTGTGCGAATCAACACTAGCGTTTGGACGCGCCGAAGAACCAAGCCCGACCCTGACAGTGGTAGCGTTGGACCACATCATCGACGATGTGATTGACGGTGAACGGCTTGCCGTTGAAGGGGTGGATATCAAATTTGATGTGCAAATTCCCAAAGGTCTGATGGTTCGCGCTGACCCAGAGCAACTTTACCGGGTTCTGGCCAATTTGGTGCGCAACGCACGGCAGGCGATCGTTGCGGCGGGAAGGCCGGGCAAGATCACTGTGACCGCGACCTCTGACGATATCGCGTGGACGATTGAAGTCTGCGATGACGGCCCAGGTTTGCCGCCCAAAGCGCGTGAGCATCTGTTCACAGCGTTCAGAGGCGGTGCGCGCAAGGGGGGCTCTGGGTTGGGGTTGGCCATTGCTGCCGAATTGGTGCGCGGTCACGGCGGCAAGCTTGAGCTAAGCTCAACCGGTCCCTCTGGCACCAATTTCATGATTACCTTACCCAAAGGTGACGGGACGTATTAATAAGAAGTGCGGAATTTGCATTTGTTGTTAAAGAAAGGGTTGCAAACCCTCTCGCCCAGAATTAAACCCCGCCCTAACGGACCGATAGCTCAGCTGGATAGAGTACCTGACTACGAATCAGGGGGTCGGGGGTTCGAATCCTCCTCGGTCCGCCACTTCACAAACAATAAATGTAATACTTGGAAATGATCGCAGATTTCCGCCCGTCAGGGGTGGATAAGTACACGGTCGTTTGCACAGCTTGGCCTGTGCAGAGTGCCTATGTGTGGAAGGCAGAGATCAGCGCGCGGCGACAATGTCGGAACGTAGATCTTCCGCCTTCCGGTTTCATGTCAGGTGATAGATTGATGCCACGCCATATCGGCATCGCCGATTTTAACCCGCGTCGGTAGGCCGATAGTATCAAGCAAGGCAAATAGAGGCTTAGGGTCCAGTTCTTCGACATTTAGCATGGTGCCAAGATCATAGGTGCCGTTGGCGATCAGCATGGCCATAGCGACTGGCGGTACGCCCGCCGTATAGGATATGCCCTGACTTCCGACTTCGCGGTAGGCCTCTCCATGGTCAGAGATATTATAGACAAATACCTCGGTTTCTTGCCCATCCTTGATACCTTTAACTAGGTCACCGATGCAGGTTTTCCCGGTATAGTTCGGAGCAAGGGTTGAAGGGTCGGGTAGTACCGCCTTAACCAGTTTCAACGGCACGACTTCCAAGCCTTCCGCGGTTGTGACCGGTTGCTCTGAAAGAAGCCCCAGATTTTGCAGCACGGTGAACACATTAATATAGTGGTCGCCAAAGCCCATCCAGAACCGGACATCAGCTTGCGGATAGTTGGCTGCCAACGAATGCACCTCGTCATGACCGGACATATAAGCGGTCTGCTTGCCAACGACCGGCAGGTCCCATTCGCGACCCACTTCGAACATGGCGTTCTCCTGCCACGCGCCTTGCTGCCAGCTGTATACCGTGCCGGTAAATTCGCGAAAGTTGATCTCTGGATCGAAATTGGTCGAGAAATACTTACCGTGGTCGCCAGCGTTGATGTCGACGATATCAATAGACTTTACCTCGTCCATGAACGCGTCAATGGCGAAGCGTGCAAAAGCGTTGACCATGCCGGGATCAAAGCCGGCCCCAAGAATAGCGGTAACACCTGCTGCGGCACAATCCTCGCGGCGTTTCCATTCGTAATTGCCATACCAAGGGGGCGTTTCGCAAATTTTTGCTGGGTCTTCGTGAATGGCGGTGTCGATATATGCAGCACCGGTGCGGATACAGGCCTCAAGCACGGTCATATTCACAAACGGAGAGCCCACGTTGATCACTATTTGCACGCCGAGCTTCCGAACAAGCGCCTCGACGGCGTCACTGTCCATGGCGTCAAGCTGATGCGCGTCAAACACGCCGCTCTGTTTCATCGCGCCCTTTGCGCGCACGCTGGTGATGATGGCGTCGCATTTGGAAACCGTGCGGCTGGCGATATGTAAATCACCCAGTACATCATTGTTTTGCGCCGTCTTATGCGCCACGACTTGAGCGACGCCACCGGCACCGATGATGAGAACATTGCGTTTCATGTGTTCAAAAGACCTCGTCTATTTAGGAAGTTTAGGAAAGCGCGGATTTGAAATCTTCGTAATCGAAGTCGCGCACCATTGTGACCGTGCCATCTAGTTCGCGTACGGCGATACCGGGCATTTTCACGCCGTTGAACCAGTTTTTCTTGACCATGGTATAGCCTGCGGCATCTTGAAAAGAAATCCGGTCGCCGGCTTTTAGCGGCGCATCGAAGCGGAACTCTCCGAAAATATCTCCTGCAAGGCATGATTTTCCGCAGATCATCCACTGGTGTTCGCCCCTGTCAGGGTGGACCTTTGCCGGTTCGCGATAGATCAACAGGTCCAACATGTGCGCCTCGATCGAACTGTCGACGATAGCCAGGTTTTTGCCGTTGTGCAGCGTATCCAGTACGGTAACTTCTAGCGTCGCCGCGCCTGTAATGGCGGCTTCGCCGGGCTCGAGATAAACCTGTACGTCAAAGGTTTCAGCAAAATTCTTCAGCCGCATGGCCAAGCGGTCCAGCGGGTAATCTGGCCCGGTGAAATGAATGCCGCCGCCCAAACTGATCCAACTCATCCGGTGGATTATGTCGCCAAACCGATCTTCGATTAGCGCCAGCATTTCTGAAAACCGGTCGAAATCATCGTTTTCACAGTTATTGTGAAACATTAGCCCGCTAATGCGGTCTGCTATAGCCGCGATCTCGGCCGGGTCATGTTCACCCAGTCGGCTGAACGGGCGGGCAGGGTCGGCAAGGTCAAACTCCGATGTCGACACCCCGGGGTTTATACGTAACCCGCATACGTGGTTTTGCGCGGCGGTCTCGAACCTGTTCAGCTGGCTGATCGAATTGAAAATAATCTTGTCGCTATTTGCCAAAACCTCTGCAATTTCATCATCGTCGTAAGCGACCGAATAAGCGTGGGTTTCGCCGCCGAATTTCTCGTAGCCCAGCTTGACTTCGTACAGTGACGACGACGTCGAGCCATCCATATACTGCGCCATGAAGTCGAAGACGGTCCAAGTCGCAAAGCATTTCAACGCCAGCAACGACTTGGCCCCTGACGCACCGCGCAGCCACGCGATCTTTTCCATATTGGTCTGAAGGCGCGATTTATCGATGAGATAATACGGAGTTTTCACGGCAAAATCCTTTCGAGGAGCACCACATGCAAATGCCGGTTCCGATTAGGGGATGTCACCCCGTAACGCAAACCATCAATCAACTCTGGTGTGAGTCAGACAGATAGCCCCGGTAGCTCTATATCAAGGCCTTGTTTGCACTAGTTGCTTCGGAAGATCCGGGATTCGCCGATCATCTGTTCAAGAGAAGCGATGCGTTCGGCACTTTGATCCGAGCTTCGTGATTGGACCTCGGCCACCAGCGCTTCGATCAAAAAATTGATCGCAAGAGTAGAATCCCAGCTCGAGGGTACTTCGACCGTGGCTCGAAAGCAGTATTGCGCGTATTTCTCGATGGGGGAGCCCCAAGCATCGGTGAATAAAACGATGTTCGCACCTTGCTTGAGAGCAAGGTGGGCAAGCTTTTCAAGCTCTTTCTCGTACCGCCTGATATCAAAGACAATCAGTACCGCACCCGCGTCCATGTCCAGCAGTGATTGGGGCCAAACGCTTGGGGAGGAATCAAGCAGCGTGACTTGAGGCCGGATGATCTGCAAATGGTTGAAGAAATAATGCGCATTAGACCGCGTTATCCTGCCGCCCAACAGATACAGCCGTCGCGTCGGGTCAGACAAAAGACCTGCGACCTGATCGAACTCTGCTAGGTCCAGTCGCTCTAGGGTGCGGTTGATGTTACTTGATACAGCTTCAATGAACCTAGAAATGATGTGGTCACTGTCGCCTATCTGCTTGCTGGTGTCCAATTTGGCCAAGGGTTGCTTCATCCGGGCTGCGATTTCGTCGCGGATAGCATCCTGCATACCTGAAAAACCGTCGAACCCCAACTTGCGTGCCAAGCGGATGATTGTTGGGGATGACACTTCGGCGTATTCGGCAAGGCGGTTAATGGATTGCAGCCCCGTAAGAAGTTGTTCGTCCAGAAGTACAGCAGCCACCTTACGCTCGGCCGCAGTAAGCTCAGCCTGCTTTTCCTTCAGCAAATCGCGAACCAATGTTTTTTTTTGCAAGGAATGTTCCTTTTACTACAGAGTGGTGCTCTTTGAAGTAAATATTACAGAAATAATCTTGACACGCTAGAAAATTCTGTAGTGATTGGTGTAGAGCAAGATGACAGGAGCCTCGTGATACATCGTGATTGGACAGCAGCGCAGGTTATAAACCCCAAGGGACAGGGGGCGTGGTTATTGGTATGCGAACACGCGTCGCGTCAGATACCTGCCGATCTGGAGGGGCTTGGCTTATCCGAGGCGGCCCATCTATCACATGCGGCTTGGGACATTGGTGCGCTTGATGTGGCACAGGCGATGTCCAAGATGTTGGACGCCCCTTTGGTTGCAGGCGGTATTTCGCGGCTTGTATATGACTGCAACCGTCCGCTGACCGCACCAGACAGTATTCCGGCGCGCAGTGAAGTGTATGATATTCCCGGTAATGCAGGTTTGACCGATAGTCAGAGAAGCGAGCGTTTCGATCTTATTCACACGCCGTTTCACGATGCAATAGATCAGGTTCTTGACGGGCAGACATCGCCGGTCATGATTACAGTTCATAGTTTCACTCCCGTGTATAACGGCGTGAAGCGCGACGTCGAACTGGGCTTTCTTTATCACAGCAACCCCACAGCAGCACAGCGCGTTCTGGATGTTGAACAAGCAAAAGGTCGTTTCCGGTCTGCGTTGAATGAACCGTATGCGGCAAGTGATGGTGTGACCTATACCTTGGCAAAACACGGCGAGGCGCGTGGTTTGCATGCGATCATGCTGGAAATTCGCAACGACCTGATCGACACACCAATCAAAGCTCAGGAAACGGCTTGGCATTTGTGTCAGACCCTGACCAAAGCATTTTCTGCCCTGCAAAAAGAGGCCGCCGTATGAATGCGATGCGCAGATATATCGCCATAGTGGACAAGTTCAACTACGGATTGGGCCGCATCATGATGTACGGCATCTTCGTTTTGATGGGCATATTGCTCTGGTCCTCGTACAACAAAACCTTTGCGTCGCCCCAGCTTTGGACGCTGGAAATGGCGCAATTCGTGATGGTGGGCTACTACATCCTCGGCGGACCTTATGCGATGCAGATGGGTGCCAACGTGCGGATGGACCTGTTTTATGCTGAGCTAACCCCACGCAAAAAGGCTTGGACTGACTGCATCACCGTCGTGTTCTTGCTTATTTATCTTGTGATCCTGCTATGGGGTGGGGTCGAATCTACGATGTATTCCTTTAAATACGGCGGCGAACGAAGTCCGACCGCGTGGCGCCCCTATATGTGGCCGGTCAAGGTGACCATGTGCATCGGGATTTCCCTGATGCTGCTGCAAGCTGTCTCTGAATTGTTCAAGGACATCCTTTTCCTCAAATCCGGTGAGGACACCCGCGATGCCCTATGAACTGATCGCCATTTTGATGTTTTCGACCATGATGCTGATGTTGCTGACGGGGCAGCGGGTGTTCGGTGCGATTGGTTTCGTCGCTGTGATTGCCGCGCTGTTTTTGTGGGGCGACCGAGGTGGCTATGACATCGGGTTTTCTGCCGCAATCAAGTTGATGCGTTGGTATCCGCTACTGACCCTCCCGATGTTCATCTTCATGGGCTATGTACTCTCGGAAAGCAAAATCGCCGACGATCTTTACAAGATGTTCCATGTTTGGATGGGCGGTTTGCGCGGCGGCCTGGCGATCGGGACGATCGGTCTGATGGTATTGATCTCGGCAATGAACGGGTTGTCGGTGGCGGGCATGGCGATTGGGGCGACCATAGCGCTGCCTGAATTGCTCAAGCGGAACTATGACAAGCTGATGGTAACGGGCGTCATTCAGGCGGGGTCGAGTTTGGGCATTCTTGTGCCGCCTTCGGTCGTGCTGGTGCTTTACGCCATGATCGCGCGCCAACCAGTAGGCCAATTGTGGTTGGCGGGGGCGATACCGGGGTTGATGATGGCTGCGATGTTCATCATCTACATCGCGATACGGTGCCGGATAAATCCCGAGCTAGGGCCGGCATTGTCGCCTGAAGAACGAGATGTCGGCTGGCCCGAAAAGCTGCGCCTGTTGCGCGCGGGTTTGCTGCCTGTGGTGATCTTTGCCGTGATGATGGTGCCTTTTGTGAATGGTTGGACATCGCTCGTCGAAAGCTCCGCCATCGGTGCCATCGCGGCCTTTGTTGCGGCGGTACTCAAGGGGCGGATGACTCGGACGGTGTTTGAAACTTCCGTGCGCCAGACCCTTGCAATCACCTGTATGTTTATGTGGATCATCCTTGCAGCGCTGGCCTTTGGTGCGGTGTTCGATGGGCTGGGGGCGGTCAAGGCAATCGAAAACCTTTTTACCGAAAAGTGGGGCCTGAACCCTTGGGTGATCCTGATTTTGATGCAACTTTCATTTCTGATCATGGGAACGTTTTTGGATGACACGGCGATGCTGGTCATCGTGGCACCGCTGTATGTGCCTCTGGTGGGTGCCTTGGGGTTCGATCTGGTGTGGTACGGTGTGCTTTACACCATTACCTGCCAGATCGCCTATATGACGCCGCCGTTCGGCTATAACCTGTTTCTGATGCGCGCAATGGCTCCACCCGAGATCACGATTCGTGATATCTATCGTTCAATTGTTCCTTTCGTGGGGGTGATGGTCCTGGCCTTGGCAATCGTCATGATCTTTCCGCAGATCGCGCTGTGGCTGCCAAATTACGTATACGGAAAATAAACGATCAACAACCAAGCGGCTGGATCAACTGGCCCGATTCACCTGAAACCCGACAAGGAGTATTTGAGATGACAACCAGACGTAAGTTTCTAAAAGGGGCCGCAATTGCTGGTCCTGCAACTCTCGCAGCCCCGTCGATCCTTCACGCGCAAGAACCGATCCGCTGGCGTTTCCAGACTTATGCGGGTGCAGCGCTGGGCGAAGAGGTAACAAAGCCAGCGATCGACGCGATTAACGCTGCTGCAAAAGGCGAGCTTGAGGTCGAACTGTTCTATGCCGATCAGATCGTTCCTACTGGTGAACTGTTTCAAGCGCTTCAACGCGGTACCATAGACGGTGTGCATTCTGACGACGATTCAATGGCATCGCCTACGCCCGTGCGGTCTTTTGGCGGATACTTCCCGCTGGCTACCAAACACGCGCTCGACGTCCCGGTTCTGTTTAACCAATACGGTCTGGCAGACATCTGGCGCGACGAATATGCCAAGGTCGGTGTGCATTGGCTGTCCGCTGCCGGGCAGGATCCGTGTAACTTTAACACCGTCAAGCCAATCAGATCGCTGGCCGATATGGACGGTCTGAAACTTTATACCTTCCCGACAGCGGGTCGCTTCTTGTCGCAATTTGGTGTTGTTCCGGTTAACATTCCTTACGAGGACGCTGAGGTTGCCGTCCAAACCGGCGAGCTGGACGGGATGGCGTGGTCAGGTATCACCGAAGACTACACCGTCGGCTGGGCCGATGTGACCAACTATTTCTGCACCAACAACATTTCGGGTGCTTGGATCGGGTCGTTCTTTGTAAACGCAGAGAAATGGGGAGAGCTGCCGGATCACCTCAAGCAGATCGTGAACTCCGCGATCGAGGCCAGCCACACCTACCGCAACCAGTGGTACTGGGGCGGCGAGGCACGCTTGCGGGCGTCCGGCGAAAAGCTAGAGTTGACATCCGTACCTCAGGAAGAGTGGAAAATCGTCGAAGACGCCGCCGTCAAATTCTGGGACGAGATGGCCGAAGAAGGCGAGACAGCCGCCAAGATCGTACAAATCTTCCGCGACTATAACGACGTGATTTCCAAAGCGGGCCCGCCATATACCTTTGGCTGATTACCGTTTCAAAATATGATTATGGGGCGGCGCATCGGTGCCGCCCGCTCACTTCTAAAAAGGGACGTTTGCAGATGGGCAACCTTACATTCGACAAGCTCAAGGATTTGGCCGCCAAGGGCGAGGTGGACACCGTGCTGGTAGCACTGGTGGACATGCAGGGCCGTCTGATGGGCAAGCGTTTCCACATCACGAATTTCATCGACCATTCGCACGCGGAAACACACTGCTGCAATTATCTGCTGGCCACCGATCTGGTGATGTCCACGCCCGAGGGCTTTGCCTCGACCAGCTGGGAAACCGGCTATGGCGATTATGTGCTGCGCCCCGATCTGGCAACGATGCGCCATATTCCATGGCTGGAAAAAACCGTGCTGGTGCTTGGCGATGTACTGGATCACCATTCGCACGAACCCGTTTCCCATTCCCCCCGCGCCATGCTGAAAAAGCAGATCGCCCGTCTGGATGCGATGGGCTTTGACGCGATGATGGCGACCGAGCTTGAGTTCTTTTTGTTCGAAGGCGACTACCGCAGCTTGCAGAAAGAGAAGTACGCGAACCTCGTGCCGCTGAACGGTCATAACGAAGACTACTGCCTATTCCAGACCACCAAGGAGGAAAGCTTCTTGCAGCCCTTGCGCAACCATTTGGTCGCTGCAGGCATCCCTATTGAGTGCACCAAGGGCGAGGCGGAAGTGGGCCAGCAAGAGTTGAACATTCGCTATGCCGATGCACTGGCTTGCGCAGACAACCACACGATTTCGAAGCAAGCGATCAAAGAGATCGCATTTCAGCAGGGATTCTCGGCGTCCTTCTTGCCCAAATGGGCGGCGGATAAGGTCGGGTCGTCCAGCCATGTGCATATGTCGCTTTGGAAAGACGGCACGCCTGCCTTCTATGACAAGGAGGCCAAGCTGGGGATGTCGCAGATGATGCAGCATTTCATGGCTGGGCTGATCGCCTACGCCCCTGATATCACATATTTCTTCGCCCCCTACATCAACAGCTACAAGCGTTTTGCCAAAGGCACCTTTGCCCCGACCAAGACCGTCTGGTCCGTTGATAACCGCACCGCGGG
>TARA_R110002012_G_scaffold76681_4_pt1 | contig 32758 bp, 27 predicted proteins | sample TARA_R110002012 | Tara Oceans TARA_R110002012 (sample SAMEA4396515) | marine metagenome | biome: Westerlies Biome; feature: [DCM] deep chlorophyll maximum layer (ENVO:01000326); material: water (ENVO:00002006), including particulate matter (ENVO:01000060) such as... | depth 40 m
ACAACAAATCGGTGCACATAATGTTGGTACACTTGAAGAGATGTCTGATTTACATCTATATGATTTTGGTATATTCTTAGAATTAGAACCAGATGAAGAAGAAAAACAATTACTTGAGAACAATATTCAAATGGCTTTAACTCAACAAAGTATAGAATTAGAAGATGCTGTTGATTTAAGAATGATTAAAAACGTTAAGTTAGCTAATCAACTTCTCAAAGTAAGACGTAAAAAGAAAATTGAAAAAGATCAAAAAATACAGCAAGAGAACATGAAAGCTCAAGCAGATGCTAATGCTCAAGCGCAAAAACAAGCTGCTCAAGCTGAAGTAGAAAAGCAACAGCAATTAATTCAAGCTGAATTGCAACTAGAAGAAGGTAAGCAAAGATTAAAAAACTTAGAGTTAATGCAAGAAGCTAAGTTGAAAAAAGAATTAATGAATCATGAGTTCCAATTAAACATGCAATTAAAGCAAATGGAAACATCGATTATAGATAAAAAAGAAAAATACAAAGAAGATCGTAAAGATGAACGTACTAGAATACAAGCATCTCAACAATCTCAATTAATAGACCAAAGAAATAGTGGTAAACCACCTAGTAAATTTGAATCATCAGGTAATGATGTTTTAGGGGGTGGAATAAATATGGGTCAGTTTGATCCTAAGTAAATTGTTTAATAATTTTATAATATTATATTATGGCTAAAAGTGAAAAAAAGGTAACTGAACAAGTTACCGAAGAAGTAAAAAGCGAAGGTGGTGACATGAAAGTTACTCCAAAAGCTAAAAAGGCTACTAAACCTAAACAGTTAGGTAAAGTAAAACCTGATGTCGCTAAAGTTGATTTAACTAAAGCGGAAGCAAAAGATGTCAAAACTGACATTGCTAAAGTTGATTTAAGTAAAACTGAAGTTAAAGAAGAACCTAAAGAAGAGGTTAAAGAAGAGGTTAAAGAAGAAGTTCCAGTTGTTGAAGAAGTTAAAGAAGAGGTTAAGGAGGAAGTTAAAGAAGAAGAAGAACAACCTATTTTAGAAGAAGTAACTGATGAACAACCAAAACCTGTTGAAGAACAAGTTGAGGTTTTAAAAGATGAAATAGAAGAAGCTGTACAAGAATCACAAGATACAGCAGAACCTTTACCGGAAAATATTCAAAAAGTCGTAGACTTTATGAATGAAACTGGTGGAAGTCTTGATGAATACGTAAAACTAAATCAAGACTACAGTAAGTTTGATGACAATCAATTACTAAGAGAATATTACAAACAAACTAAATCACATCTTGATGATGATGAAATTAGTTTTATAATGGAAGATCAATTTTCTGTTGACGAAGATGTTGACGAGGAAAGAGATATTCGTAGAAAAAAATTGGCGTTAAAAGAGCAAGTTGCGAACGCTAAAAACCACCTGGACGGGTTAAAGTCCAAATACTATAAGGAGATCAAGGCCGGAGTTAAGTTAACTTCTGATCAACAAAAAGCTGTAGAATTCTTTGGTAGATATAACAAAGAGCAATCTGAAATCAAAAAGGTTCAGGAGCATAGAGTTAATCTTTTTAACAAGAAAACCAGTGAGGTTTTCAGCGATAAATTCAAAGGTTTTGAATATAATATCGGTGATAAAAAGTTTAGACTAAATGTTAAAGACGCAAATAAAGTAAAAACTAATCAAAGTGACATTAATAATTTTGTTAAAAAGTTTACGAACGATAACAACGAAATTGCTGATGCCGCTGGTTATCATAAATCTTTATTTACTGCTATGAACCCTGATGTTATTGCAAATCATTTTTATGAACAAGGTAAAGCAGATGCTGTTAAAGAAAGTGTTGCTAAGGCGAAAAACGTAAGTATGGACCCAAGGCAATCACACACTGGAACAGTTGAAGCTGGTGGCATGAAAGTAAGAGCAATAGCAGGCGAAAATTCAAGAAAGCTTAGAGTTAAATTACGTAAATAAGTTTAACAATTAAAAATTAAAAATTATGCCTTTTGCAAGTTCTGGTTCATATTTGAACCATTTAACTCCACGTCCCGCTCAAGATGTCTACAATGATAACTATTTATCATTTGATTCAGCTGACGGTGGTGGAACATTCGCACAGCAATTCTTGCCAGAAATTTATGAAAAGGAAGTAGAGAGATACGGAAAAAGAACTATCTCTGGATTCCTTAAAATGGTAGGTGCTGAGATGCCTATGGCATCAGACCAAGTAATTTGGTCAGAACAAGGTAGATTACACGTAGCTTACGACGATGGAGTAAGCGGTGAGTCTGCTAATATTAACAACGCTGACGGTAACTCAATTACTATACCTGTTGAAGCTGACGGTTCTAGTTTAATTAAAAACCACGATACTATCGTAGTTTCTAACTTAGCTGGTTCTAAAGTTTTAAAATGTTTAGTAGTTGCTAACGGTGGTACTGCTAATATTACTGTTGCTCCTTACACACAAAGGAGACTATCTGGAAATAATGACGCTGGTTCAAACACTGGTGGTGTTAATTTCGATAACGCTGAAGATGTAAAAATCTTCGTATACGGTACTGAATATATCAAAGGATCAAGTGGAATAGCTGGATCTTTAGATGCTAAGTTTACTCAATTTAGTAACAGACCTGCTATTTTAAGAGACAGATACAGAATCGCTGGTTCTGATACTGCTCAAATTGGTTGGGTTGAAGTTACTACTGAGAACGGAGCTAACGGATATTTATGGTACTTAAAATCTGAGCACGAAGCTAGATTAAGATTTGAGGATCAAATGGAAATGGTAATGATTGAAGGTGAGCAAGTAAATATGCCTACTGGACATACATACCAAGGAACTGGCAACTTCGCGGTTGGTGGTACTCAAGGATTATTCTCTGCTCTTGATGCTAGAGGATTAGTATGGACTAACACAGATTTTGATGTTGTTGACACTTCTGGTGTTGCAGATCAAGTTGCTGCTGGTGCTCATACTGGTTTAACAGAGTTCGATACAATTCTTCAAGAATTGGATAAACAAGGAGCTATTGAAGAGAACATGATGTTCTTAGGTAGAGCTACTTCTTTAGAAATCGATAATATGTTGGCTGCTCAAAACAATTATGGAGTAGGTGGTTCTTCTTACGGTGTATTTAACAACGAAGAAGATATGGCACTTAATTTAGGTTTTTCTGGTTTTAGAAGAGGTTCTTATGACTTCTACAAAACTGATTGGAAATACTTAAATGACTCTGTAACAAGAGGATTAGTCAATGACGTAGAAGGAGTTATTGTACCTGCTGGTACTTCAACTGTTTATGATGAATCACTTGGTAAAAATATATCTAGACCGTTCTTACACGTAAGATATAGAGCTTCTGAAGCTGATGACAGAAAATTCAAATCTTGGATTACTGGATCAGTTGGTGGTAGCTATACTAGTGACGCTGATGAGATGGTTGTAAACTTCCTATCAGAAAGATGTTTATGTGTTCAAGCTGCGAATAACTTCGTATTATTGAAACAGTAATATCAAATATTTAAAGGTAAAGGGTGCTTCGGCACCCTCCACCTTTATTTTTAATAACCTTTTTAATTATATTATATCATGGAAAACAAAGTAAAATCTCTTGAAAAACAAGAGTATAAAGACAAAGTGTACCTATTACATGGACAAAATCAACCTCCAGTTTTAGTACTAGGATCAAGACACTCAAGAAGAAAACCTCTACTTTGGTTTGACGAAAGCGTTGGACATCAAAGAGAGTTACGATATGCTACTAATCAGCATTCACCTTTTAAAGACGAACAAAAAGGTGTTTCAACTTTAGGTCATATTGTATTTAGAAATGGTAGACTAGTTGTTCCTAAGAGCAAACAAAATCTACAAAAGTTTTTAGATCACCATCCTAATAGAGACAAACTATATTATGAATGGCAACCAGTTAAAAGAGCTTCTAATCAACTTGAAAAAATTGAATTAGAATATGAAGCTTTAACTGCTGCTAAAGGATTAAGTATAGATGAATTAGAAGCTATAATGAGGGTTGAAGTTGGTAATAAAATATCTAAAATGTCATCTAAAGAAATAAAAAGAGACGCTTTAGTACTTGCTAAAAAGAGACCTGATATGTTCTTAGAACTAGTTGGAGACGATAATGTTCAACTAAGAAACATTGGAATTAAAGCCGTAGAAGCTGGAATTATAATATTATCACAAGATAATAGAAAATTCACATGGAAAAACGGTAGAAAACTAATGACAGTTCCATTTGAAGAACATCCTTATTCAGCTCTTGCTGCATGGTTAAAAACTGATGAGGGATTAGAAGCCCTATCAACAATTGAAAAAAAGTTAAAATAATTTAACACTTATAGAGGTAACCGCTTCTATGGAGTGGTTACTTACTATAAATAAAGAAATATGGTTAATATAGATACAGTTTATCAAAGAGTTTTAGCAATAGCTAATAAAGAACAAAGAGGTTATGTAACACCTCAGGAATTTAATCTATATGCTAATCAAGCTCAAATGGATATTTTTGAGCAATATTTTTATGATCTAAACCTATTCATGAAGCAACCTGGTAATGATTCTACCTATGCTGATATGGTTGATCTTATAAAAGAAAAAATAGATATATTCGAAAGATATAGACAAGATATAACAAACTTAACTGGCGCGGGTGTCGCTACTTGGCCAGCACATTATAGAATGGGTGAAGTGTATTATAAAAACGCTACACTAGCTGGAACTGCTTATCCAAATCATAGTGGATATGTTGAAGTAGAAAAAATAAATCAAAACGACGCACATCACATATTAAACTCCGCATTAACACAACCTACACTAGAACGTCCGTGTTACGTACAATTAACAGAACTTACTTTTCAAATTTATCCTCTTATAACTGTACAAGCAGATATAGTGTGTAACTATATAGCTAACCCTGCTCAAGTAGCATGGGGATATGTTGTTAATTCAACTAACGGAGCTGCTTTATACAATGCAAACACAACTACTAATTTTGAACTACATGATTCAGAAGAAACTGAGTTGGTTATAAAAATATTAGAACTTGCTGGTATTGAAATTAAAGATCCACAAGTATATCAAATCGCTGCTCAAGAAGAAGCACAGAACATTCAAGAAGAAAAACAATAATAAGATATGCCATTATTCACAGGAACACAAGAACAGTATTATAATAATAGTTGGACACAAACAGGTAATGGTAGTACAACAGCGTTTACTTTACCATTTGATCCATTACCATCTAGTATATTAGAATTTACCGTATACTTTGATGACGTTGAGCAAAACACTACATTATATGATGCTACTCCATACAACGCCGCAACAGGTGTTGTTACTTTTGATTCAGCTCCAGCTAATGGAGTTATAATAAGATTTGCTCAAGTTAATGAAAACGAAAATTTAGGTAACTATCAATACATACCTTTAAGAGATGTTATTAATAATTTTATAATATCATACGTTGGTGAAGACAAAATTATTAGTAAAGTTAAAAGAGCTGATATATCTTTCCATGCTCAAAGAGCAATTCAAGAATTAAGCTACGATACTTTTAAATCTACTAAATCACAAGAGATAGATGTTCCACCTTCGTTAACTATGAAACTACCACATGATTATGTTAATTATGTTAAGGTAGCATACACAGATGTAAATGGTGTAGAAAAAATGTTATACCCAGCTAGAAAAACTAGTAACCCAAAAGCTTTATTACAAGATGATGCTTACGGATATATGTTTGATCAAAATGGAGACTTATTAGAAGCAGCTGATTCTACTATGTGGGCTAGGTATCAATCTTCGTCTGCTGTAAGTAATGATGACTCTGATAAAACAGATGTTCAAGATTTTGACGCAGCTGAAGGTAAAAGATATGGATTAGAACCTGAAAACGCACAGGTAAATGGAATATTTTATATTGATAACTATAGAGGTAAGATACATTTTAGCTCTGGTTTAAGTGGTAAAACAATAATGTTAAAATACATATCAGACGGTTTAGGTACTGAAGACGAAATGATAGTTCATAAGTTTGCTGAAGAAGCTGTTTATAAATGGATAGCTCATGGTATATTATCAACTAAAATTAATGTACCTGAATATATGGTTGTAAGATTTAAAAGAGAAAAATTTGCTGAAACAAGAAAAGCTAAATTAAGATTATCTAACTTAAAATCAGAAGAACTAGCTCAAGTAATGAGAGGTAAGTCGAAACAAATAAAACACTAGAACATGCCGGAAATACAACACACTTTCACATCGGGGAAAATGAACAAGGACCTTGACGAAAGGCTCTTGCCTCCTGGTCAATATAGAGATGCTTTGAATGTACAAGTATCTGGATCTGATGGAGATGACGTGGGTGCTGCTCAAAATATTTTAGGTAATACAAAAATAGGTAACCATACTATAGCTGGTGGTAAATGTATTGGTGTAGTGTCTGATACTGAAAATGAAAAGATTTACTGGTTTATAGCTGGTAATACTGTAGACGCTATAGCTGAATTTGATCAATTATCTGGACAAATAAAACCCGTGGTACTTGATACAGCTAGTGTATTAAATTTTTCAAAAGAAATAACTAATAGAATAACTGGTATTAATTTAATTGATGGTATGTTATTCTGGACAGATAATAAATCAGAACCAAAAGTTATAAATATACAAGATTGTATAGATGGTAGTTCAGGGTGGTCTACGCATACTCAATTAAAAGATATTGCTGGAACTTTATATAATTTTACAGAAGCAGATATTACTGTAATAAAAAACAGTCCTAAAGTAGAACCTACATTAACAATGGCTAATACTAAGCGTGTTACATTAGGAGGCGCAACAGGTGTTACAACATCTACAGTTAATTTTGATTTTGGTGATGGTGGAAATCCTGAAGCACCTTTAGCGAAAGGATCTGTAGTTAGTTTAAGTTTTAATAACTCACCAACGTTTCTAGCTGGTGATACATTAATATTAAGTTCTGGTGATGATGCTAATGGATTTGATGATGAGTATCAAATTAGAGTAAAAATAAATCCAGGTTATAGTTATCCAGCTAGTACATTTCAATGTACTATTCAATCAATAAGTGAAAATGTTCCTACCACAGCTACGCAATGGGAGGTCAACTTAAAACAAGATGATGCATTGTTTGAAAAAGAATTTGTAAGATTTGCTTATAGATATAAATATAAAAACGGTGAATACTCTTGTTTCTCTCCTTTTTCAGAAGTAGCATTCTTACCTAAAACTTTTGAATATGATCCATCTAAAGGTTTTAATCTTGGTATGGTTAATGATTTACGTTATTTAAAGATAACTAATTTTATTCCAAGTGATATTCCAAAACAAGTAAAAGAAGTTGATATATTATTTAAAAAAGAAAATAACACAAATATATATGTTGCTAAAACTATAAAGTATGGTGATACAGAATGGAGTAGCACTGGTACTTGGGAATTAGAAACTGAAATGATATATAAAACAGTTGAAACAAATCAATTGTTAAGACCATTTGATAGCGTACCATTAAAAGCTAAAGCTCAAGAGTTGGTTGCTAACAGAATAGTATATGGAAATTATACTCAAAATTTTGATTTAATAGATAGTTCAGGTATTGAGATAACACCTAAGTTTGAAACTGTATCTAAAATAAGATCGTTAGATGTAGCAAGAGAACCTGGTAGATCATTAAAATCACAAAGGACATATCAACTAGGTGTTGTATATAGAGATCAATATGGTAGAGAAACACCAGTTCAAGCTGATGACTCTGGTTCTTTTACTTTATCTAAAGACGATGCAATTAATCGTACTCAAATACAAGCTAACATTATTAGTTCTGCACCTTCATTTGCAACACATTATAAGTTTTTTATAAAAGATACATCTAATTCATATTATAATTTATGTATGGATAGACATTATGATGCTGAAGATGGTAACGTTTGGTTAACATTTCCTTCGTCAGAAAGAAATAAATTAGATGAAGAAACGTTTATTATACTTAAAAAAGAACATGATAGCGATGATTTTGTAGTTAGGGATGCTAAGTATAAAGTTATAGCTATAGAAAATAGCGCACCAACAGAATTAAAAGAAACAAAAGTTTCTTACGGAGAATTAACAACTGGTTTTGCATCAGATGCTTATCCTTTAAAAGATGGTAAATATGTTGATGTTGATAAAGATGATTTTGAAACTAGATTTGGAGAAAACTCAGATATACTATCAGCTTCTGGATTAATAATTAGAATAAGAGCTTCTGTAGGTACCTCAGACTGGTATGAAGTTTCCAGTTTAGGTTTGAACTCAAACGCTAGTGGTACAGGTGATGATGAATATAGATTTAATATTAAGAAAAAGTTTGGCTCTGAGGTTGAACAATTTTTTCCAGATGGTTCATTCTCTAGTGCTGTTGCTGGTATGACTTTAGAAATAGCTAGATTAGAATCAAAAAACAAAGCAGAGTTTACAGGAAGGTTTTTTGTTAAAGTGTATAGAGATCAAGCTTTGCAAGAACATATATTGAGTACACAAGCTTCAGATCCTAGTTACTCTGTAAAACACCAACAAGGTATATACAAAAGAAGTGGAGGTTGTAATTCTTCCGCTTGGGGTGATTATGAAGACTTAGGTGTTAATTATAGATGGTTTACAAGTTTTAATTGTGGTATAGAAGATTTTAAAGGTGCAGCTTATGGTACAAAACCTAGTTTAGCTGAAGGTGGAAAACAAGATTATAAATATGGTATAACAGCTAATAGAAATAAAATAGTAATACACTTTCATGGTAATAGAGAGTTGTCAGGTGTTTTTAGTCAAGATAATGGTCAGCACGCTAACATGGCTACAGCTTTAACAACTGATGGTACAGAATTTAGATTTTCTGAAGATAGTAATGGTACTATATATAAAATTAAGAAACATGCTTATAGAGGTATTAGATTGTTTGATAAAGCTGCAGCTTCGGATGATGGTTGGTGGAGAAATCAAGCAATGATATTTGTTTTAGAATTAGATAAAAATATTTACGGTTGGGATTTTAATAGCAATGTTAGTAATAGTACTTTTGGTAATATAGAAATATTACAAACATTTGACGAAGATAACACATATAAAAGTCAAAATCCTGCTGTTTGGGAAACAGAACCTAAAGAAGCTATAGAAATGGACATATACTATGAAGCTAGTAAAGCTTATGCTATAGCTACTCATGGTACAGCGCAATTATTAGACTACTCTAATTGTTGGTCTTTTGGTAATGGTGTTGAATCAAATAGAATAAGAGATGACTTCAACACAATGACAATAGCTAAAGGTGTTAAAGCATCTGCTCCATTAGCAGAACAATATAAAGAAGAGGTTAGAAAAAATGGTTTAATATTTTCTGGATTATATAATTCAACATCTGGGATAAACAGATTAAATCAATTTATAATAGCAGAACCTATAGTAAAAGATTTAAATCCAGAATACGGATCAATACAAAAATTAAATCAAAGAGATACAGATCTAACAGTTTGTTGTGAAGATAAAATACTCAAAGTACTAGCTAATAAAGATGCTTTATTCGAAGCTAGTGGAAATGCACAATTAACTGCTACAAATAGAGTTTTAGGACAAGCAGTACCTTATATAGGTGATTTTGGTATTAGTAAAAACCCAGAAAGCTTTGCTTCTTACGGTTTTAGATCATACTTTACGGATAAAGCTAGAGGCGTTATATTAAGATTATCAAGAGACGGTTTGTCTGAAATATCAGCACATGGTATGAAAGATTATTTTAAAGACAACTTAGCTTTAAATGAATTGTTTATAGGTAGTCATGATGATGCTAAAGGATTATATAATATATCAATGCAACATGCCAGTTTAAGAGGTACTGAAGATACTGTTAGTTTTAAAGAACAAGTTACAGGTTGGCCTAGTAGAAAATCATTTATACCAGAAGCAGGAGTATCATTAAATAATGTGTACTACACGTTTAGACTTGGTCAAATATATTCTCATGATAACCCTGTTAGAAATAATTTTTACGCTACACAGTATGATTCAAAGGTTAAATTAATATTTAATGAAACACCTTCTACTATTAAATCATTTAAAACTATAAGTTATGAAGGTTCTAGAAGTAGAATACTACAAGATCTTAGAGTTAGTAGTTGGGATGCTGATGGAGCTGTAATGACTGCTGGTGATACAGAAGGTTCGTTATACAATATTAATGAAACTAGACCTGGTTGGTATGTTAACAATGTAGTTACAGATAAACAAAGTGGTTTTGTACCAGAGTTTATAGAAAAAGAAGGTAAATGGTTTAACTTTGTTAAAGGAGATGCTACTACTAAAATTAATTTAGATACTAAAGAATTTAACATACAGGGTATAGGAAACCCGAGTAATGTTGCTGATTCATCAGCTCCTACTCAAGTTACAATAACAATAGAAGAAAACAACTTATAATATGGCCTTAACTAATTGCTCAATAGATTCTAAATCAGTTAATGTTACAAAAAATAACAATTTAACAGGTGTTGCTAATCAAGTGTTGACTATAACACCTAGTACTGGTTATAGAGTTAGCGCTTCGGATTTTTCACAAGATACGGATTTAACAACTGCACCTTGGGTTAATCAAATACAAAGTATTACACTAGCTAACACCGGTGTAGCTTATGCTTCTGATAACAAGGTTACTGTTACTGTTGATCTTAAAGATTCTTTTGTTGCTGCTGACAACAATACTTTTACAATAGATATTAATGGTGCTGCTATAGATGAAAAACTAGCAACATTTACAATAGCTGGAACTTGGGATCAAGTAGTTAATGGTAATGTTACAGCTTCTCCGGTAACGAATGCTAGCGCTAACGCTTACACTAAAACATCTGTTGCTGGAAGTGCTGGTATTATTATATCTCAAAATTACGTTTGTGCTAGTGGTTATTATTTTACAGCTGCTCCAACTTTTACAAAAACAACTGTTGGTGATTACGCTGATAACTATACTTATATTATCACACCTTACGCGTGGGATGATGGTAATTTACCTACAGCTTATGCTGTTCAAGTAACTGTCACAGTCCCCGAAGCTAACGTAAGCGGACATAATTTAGATATTAGTGCTAACGCTGTATCCGCAGTAACTACTCAAGCTAATTTAGTAACAGGTTACGTAACAGATAGAGATACTTTTAGTACAGATGGTGATACTAATATAGTAAAGATATTTGGTAACGCTGGGTCATCTGCAGTATTAACATTAACAAGAGCTAGTGATAGTCATACTTATGATTTTACTAGTGATACGTTTACATCGGGTTCAACTACATCTGGTAATTTAACAATTCCTTCAAATGGGATTTATGAAGTAGAAATAACTATACCGTCTTCAGCTGATAGTAAAACTTATAATTTTTCATTACAAGGTGGTACATCACCATCAACTAACACAGTTCAAGGTGGTACAGGTAATAACAATGCTTATACTTGGAGTGTACTTCAAATTCCTGATGTTAGTATAACCTTAACAGCATCTGGTACGTCTTTAAACGTAGCCTCAGGTGCAGCACCTGCTTCTAGTGTAATTTCAGGTATAACAGCAAGTGGATCAAACTATGATGATAATGGTAATTTATTAGCCGCTGGTGGTAAATTCCATGTTGTAGTTACTCATTCATCAGGTAAAGTATTACAGTTAAGAAGACAACCTGTATTTAGTAATGAAGTTGGTTATGATACAGCTGGTAATAATGATTTTACAAATACCCTACATGCTAGTAATAATGGTATGGTATGGGAAGTTGGTAGTTTAACAGCAACGGGAGATAACTCTACGACTGTAAACATAACAAGTAGTGATACTGGATACCTTTGGGAAATTGGTGGAACTGCTAACGTAACATCTAATTTAAATTTAGATAATATAATAAATCAAGCTCCAGTAACACTAAACAAAACGTTTAATGGTACTGAAGATAATAATTTAGTTATAGATTTATCAGCTAATAGTGGAGCTACTGATCCAGAAGGTGATACGTTAACATATTCAATAGTTGCTGATAATACAGGTGGTAACGGTACTTTAGGTTCTGTTAATACATCTACTGGTGTTGTTACATTTACACCAACAGCAAATTGGAACGGAACAACTAATTTTACTTGGAAAGTAAATGATGGTCACGAAGATAGTAACACATCAACAGCTACAATTACTTTAGCTGCGGTAGCTGACGCTCCTACTAATATTACAATGAGTAGTCAAAGTATAAATGAAAACAATAGTGTTAATGATGTTATTGGAGCATTTTCATCAACTGATCCTGATGGTAGTGGAACTTATGCTTATACATTAGTATCTGGTACTGGTGATACTGACAACGCTAGCTTTAACATAAGTGGTAGTAATTTAAGAGCTGGTATAGTGTTTGATTATGAAACTAAAAACTCTTACTCTATTAGAGTTAGATCTACTGATGCTGATGGAAGTGGAAACTTTGAAAAACAATTCACAATAAGTATTGGTGATGTAACAGAAGCAGCAACATGGAAAGTAGAAATATATAACGCTGCTGGGTCTGGAACTGGAGTTATATATTACATAGATCCCGCTCAATACTGTAATGGTACTAATCTAGCGTTAATGCCAGGTGGTTGTTTTGGTTTAAACAAATTTGTTAGAGTAGTCACAAAAGTTGGTGGTTGTTCTAGTACTGATTTTGGTGGAGCTAAAATAATAGATGTTAACGCAAGTGGAACAGCGTCAGTTTATATTAAAAACTCTGTTTGGTATAGCACAGCTGCTGATTCTATAAATAGTACTAACGGAACAAACTGTTAAATAAATAAATAAAATATGGCAACATTAACTATAACATTTCCATACGCGATAAATGATTCACTTCAAATAGGTGATATGATATATCATATAACTACGGTTAACCATACACTTTCTGATGGTGAATATAGCTATGTAGATAGTGATGATGGTACTGCTTATGATGGTAGTAACTCACCTATATTTTATGAAAATCAAAGTGGTAATCCTACTCAGGCATATGCCGCTTACGGTGCTAATAACACATCTTTAGTACAAATTGGAAATGTAACAGACATGCAAAACACACGTGGTGGAACATTAACCACTGCCAACCAAATAAAAGCACACATTGATACTAACACAACAAGGCCAAATAATAGTAGCTTTATAATGTTTAGTAAAGATGCTAGAGCTAACATGTCAAGCTTAATGGGTTACTACGCTGAAGTAGAACTAATATGTACAGATACAGAAGAAGCTGAAATATTCGCTGTTAACAGTGAAGTGGTTGAAAGTAGCAAATAATGTGTGATTATAATATGTATAACTTAATAAAACAATAGAATTATGGTACCAGGAATGGGAGCAGCTATCGGTGGCGCAGTCGGCGGTTTAACTAGCATAGCTAGTGGTATTATCGGTAGTAGAAAAAGAAAAGCAGAAGAAAGAGCAGCTAAAGCTGAATTTGCTGCATCAAAACAAAGAATGGCAGGGTTTGATACTTCAAACTTATACGCCAATCAAGAAAATGCATTTGAAGATTTAACTGTAAATACACAAGCAGCAGAGTTTCAAGCTCAACAAAATCAAGCATCGCAAGCTAACATCATGAGTAACATGGCTGGAGCAGCAGGTGGTGGTGGTATTGCCGCGTTAGCACAAACTATGGCTAATCAAGCAGCTCAACAAAATCAAGCAGCTTCTGTTAGTATAGGTCAACAAGAATCAGCAAATGAAAGAGCTGCAGCTCAAGGAGCTATGAATCTACAATCTTCTGAATTAGCAGGCGCTACTGCTTCTAGACAAATGGGATTAGATAAACAAAGTTTCTTATTTGATCAAGCTAGTCAAAGGTTAGGTGCTGCAAAAGCAGCAAGAGCAAAAGCAACTGAAGCTATATATTCTGGTATTAGTCAAGTTGGTGAATCAGCTGGTCAAGGCTTAGACGCATTTGCAGCTGCTTCTGATAGAAAACTTAAAAAGAATATAAAACTAATTGGGTATTCACCTAGTGGATTAAAAATATATATCTTTGAATACATTAATAAAAAGTTTGGAGAACATATTTATCAAGGTGTTATGTCTGATGAAATACCACAACACGCTGTTATAAAACATAAAGATGGCTACGATATGGTAGATTACTCTAAACTAGACGTAAATTTTAAACAAATATAATCATGGCTGAACAAAAAAGATCAGGATTTAAAGGACACGGTAACTACGGTCAATATAGTGATTACATGACTAACCACAAGTATGTGTCTAATGAGGCTAAAGGTAGAGCTAAAGCAGCTGGTTATCCTAATCCTTACTATAGACAGTTATTAAATAAACAGTCTAAAAATAAAGCAAGGACTAATGCTGAAGAAATAGAAACAGGATCTGGACACCTTACAAATTTAGTATCACCTAAGTTTTCAGATCAAATAAATACCTTTGTTGATACTCAGTCTAAAAAACAATGGGAGATTAAACAATTAATGGATAAAATGGATCCTAACGATCCAGAGTATCTTGAATTGAAAAAGAAAAGAGATATAATAAAAAATTCATATGGTAAAAATGGTATGCTTTTTAATCAATTAAAACAATATCAACAAAGAGGTTTAGACTGGACTGAGGATTTTGCTAATGATAACTTTTCAATAACTTCTGACGAAGGAGATACAAGTGCTTTAGCAGAAATATTTGGTAAAACTGGTAACGCTAAAATGAGTATTGGTGAAGATGGTAGTATTTCTTTTGGAAATGATGATATGGGTTATACAGCTTTTAATGATATACCTGATTATCAAAATAAAGCTTATAAATCATCTAAAAAATTATTAAGTAATTTAACCAAAGGCTATGCTTCAGGTAAAATGTTAGACAATAATAGTACGTTATTAGCTCAAAATGATTTTAGAGAACTAATGCAAGCTGAAGGTGTTGACGGTACTATGTCTTTAGCTTTTGATCCCATGCTTGGTGAACAGGGTTTATTAAATATAGATGATTATGAAAATGTAATAGCTGCTATAAAAGGTGATGATGCGGCTTTAGCTCTTGAAGCTGAAAAAATATTAACAAGAGACTTAGAAGATTCATACATGGCTAAACTAAAGAGCCAACATGAAGCTGGTTTTAAAGCTAAAAATCAAGCAACAAATGAAGAAGAACTTAAAAAAATTAATCCATATCAATATATACAAGGCGAAATAACTAATATAGCTAACAGTAAAGATCTAGATGCTATTATGCAAGGTGGCGCTGGTGGTAATCTTTGGGAAGCAAATTTAGGACCTAACCAAGGAAACTATAGATTAAGATGGGTTCCAGGTAGCGGTGATGAACCAGGTAAATATGTTATACAAAAAGGACAAGGTAGTTCAGCTGCTGAATATAAGTGGGTTGATGTAGATGCTATGTATCTTCCAGGTAACAAAATGAATGGTGCTAATAGAAAAGAGCTAGCTTCTTGGTTAAATAGTGAAATAGGTTGGATTAAAACAAAACCAGAAAGTCAATTTAACTTTGAAATAGATCCTGACTTAGACACGGAAGCTGAAGTTGTAGAAGGTGGTAACGAAGATGGTTCAATAGATTTTGTTCCAGATAAAACTACACCAAAAAAACAAACTCAAAGTAGATTCTCTTCTGATAAGCCTAGTTCAGGATACATTAGCAAAAACAAATCACCTAGAGAGAATTTAGATATAATAAATAACTAATTTTATGGAAAAATTCACAGTAAACGGTCAGGTATACAACGTTAAACCTGAAGACGTGGAAAATTTCTTATCAAAATATCCTAAAGCTGAAAGGAAAAGTGAACCGACACTTATTAAAAGTGCTTATGGAGAAGGTCAAACACCACAGTTTGATGATGATATAAATGCTCATAATATACATGCTGCTGCAACTAATGATCCTATGACTGATGAACCAGAGGATAAAGGTTTCTTTGAAGATATATATACATCATATCAACAAGGTAAAGGTGCTGGTACTAGTGTAAACGAAGCTTTCGATGTATATAAACATGGTGCTAGTATATCAGATGAAAAACTACAAGCCTACCTAGATGCTGTCGCAAACATGGATCAAAGCCAAATAACAAACGAACAGTATAATTTTCAAAAAGCCCAAGAAAAATACGGTGGAGGAATTTATGGTACTCTACGTGGTATGTATGATAATCCGGGTTATTTCCCACAAATGTTAGTAACATCTTTAGCAACAATGGGTCACTCTGTTGGTGATTCAGATGAAGTAGCAGGTTATACTGCTGCTGGAGCTGGTTTAGGTGCGACTGCTGGTTTTGGGGTTGGGTCTACTGGTTTTGCAGCTGGCCCGTTAGGTATTCTTACATCGGGTGGTGGTGCTATAACAGGTGGTTTAGCTGGTGGTATGACCGGATTAGTAGGTGCTATGGAAACAGGTTTAACTCTAACTGATTTATTAAAACAAGAATTAGAAGGTAAACCATTTACTAAAGAAAATATAAGAGGTATACTTGAGGATCCAGATGCTATAGAAAGAATAAAATCACAATCAGTAAGAAGAGGTGTTGCGATTGGTGCTGTAGAAGGTTTAACATTAGGTTTATCAAGAGGTGTTGGTAGTACAATGCTTAGAGCTGGTAAAAGCGCTAGTAGAATAGCTGCTGCAACAACAGGTTTAGAAATGGGAGGTGGTTTTGTTGGTGAGGTTGCTGGTCAAGCGGCTTCTGGCCAAGAAATTGATTTAGGTGAAGCTACATTAGAATCTATTGGTGAAGCAAAAGGAGTTATAGCTGTTGGTGATATTATTGCTAAAGCAACTGGTAAACAAAATTACAAAATAAATGGAGAGTTAAGAAGCAAAAAAGATATAAGAGACTTTTTAAATAGCCCAAACACTACACCAGCTGACATTGCAAAAGCTAATCTTGAAGTAACTAATGATAATAACTTTAGTGAATTTGTTGATTCAAAAGTTAATGATGCTGTTTTAGAAACACAAGTTGATTCAAAAATCTCAGATATAAGAGATGTAAAAGAAATGGTTGATCTTGAAAAGAAAAGGCAAAAAGCCGAAGCTGATTCTAAAAAGAAAGGTATAAATATGGTACCTGATGCCAAAGAAACATTAGAGCAAACAGAAGCTAGAATGGAAGAAATACGTTTAAAGTATTCTAAAGTTGATGGTAGAACTAAAGATGTAAGAGCTAGAGAGAAAACAAAAGGAGAAGTTTTAGATGTTATTGTTGATAAACAATTTAAGTCTGGACTTGAGTTTGCTAGAAAGCATAGTAAGTTATATAACTTAGAGTTTGATGATACTATGACAGCTGCTGAAATAGCTAAGAAGTATGGTAAAGAAGCTGCTAAATCTAATGGTTTTATAAAAGATGGTAAAATAATAGTAAACAGTCAAGTTGCTAAACTAACTGGTATAGAAGGATCTAACGTAGCTAATCACGAGTTATTACATGGTATAATAAAAGCTAGTGGAGCTAAAATCAAACAACCTTTAATAAAAGATTTCTTAAATAAAATCGGTGCTGATAATAAAGCTGTAATTGATAAAAGAATAAAAGACAATTACGATGCTGATTACATGAAGAAAAATAAAGATGAGTATTTTACTATATTCTCAGACGCTATTGAATCTGGTGATATTAAATTTGATAATGATATTTTTACTCAAGTAAAGGATGTTGTTAGAAACATACTACAAGATTTAGGTTTGAAAAAAGTAGATTTTAAAACAGCCGATGGTTTATATAACTTTTTAAAAGATTATAATAGAAGTATACACAAAGGAGCTTTGAGTCAAGGTTTAGCTAGAGATACTAAAGGAGATGGAGCTATAAAAGGTATGAAGACATCATTGTCAGCTATTGATTCTAAAAAGATAAACGATATATACAACGAAGATGGTCTTGCTGGTTGGGAGAATATGGAAGGTCTATTAAAACCAACTGCTGTTGGATTAGCTAATAGATATAGAAACAGAGCTAGATACAATGAATTTAAAGATATATTAGTTGATGAAATAATGACTGGTAGAAGAGGTATGTTAGATATTATAATGGATTATGATACTAAAAAGAAAGCCGGTCAAAAAATGGGTGAACTATCTGGTTATATAAATAATTCATTCTCAACTAAAACTGGTTTTAAAAGACATATAGAAATTGCTGATAGAATTTTAGGTAAAGATGAGGGTGGTCAATTTATAGCTAGTTTAGATAGTCCTGATACTTTTGCTGAAGCGGTTGCAGAAGATCCAACTCCAAGAAGAAGAATTAAAGAAAGTCCTGGTTTAAATCCAGTAAATTCACTTGATAATAAACTAAAGAAAGATCACACACAAGGTGTTATAGATAATTTACCTAATTTAGATTTAGATAATATCAACTTTAAAAACCTACCAGATTTAACACCTGAGGTTACAGCAAAACACTTTAACGTACCAGTAAAGAAAATAGTAGATGCCACAGCTAATCTAAGTAAACAAGATTTAGTAAATAGTTCTAAAGCTTTAAACAAAATTATAAAAACCTATAATAAGATTATGCCTAAAGGAGCTGTTTTAGAAGGAGCTTCAGAAAAACTAATAGGTACATCAACTGGTTTAGCTAAATCTATATTAGATGCTTTTTATACTAAAGGCGCTAGATCAACAAAGGGAGCTGGTATATATCCTTATGCGTTAAATGATATATCAGAAAAATTCATGTTACAAAAAATGGGTATTGATAGTAACGGTGCTCCAGTTGACGGTTTATCTGCAAGATCACCTGAAGCTCAATTGCAAAAAGCAATGATGAAACTTTGGGGTAAGTTAATGACTAACTCTACTGTTAGACAAGAGCTAACAAACCTAGAAACAAATATAAATACTATAAATGACATTGCTGCTGGTAAAAATCCATTACAGTATAGTAAATCTAAAATGACTGGTATAGAAGATGGTTTAAGTAAAATGAATATATTTTCACCATCTGAGTTAAAATCAATGAAAACTGAGTTTGCTGCAGAGTCAAAAAGATGGAAGTCATTATTAAAAACTATAGACGAAGGTATAGAACCTTTAGATAGTAAAAACCCTGAACATGTAGTTGAGTTTAAGCATTGGTTAAGAAATGTAGGTAGCAAAGAATTATCTTCTGATATTTTAAATGTTGGTACACTTGCTAATGCCGGTAAAGCTGCAGCTGAAAGAAACTTTTTTCTACAAAGTGCTGATGAAATAAAAGAAACATTTAAAGGAAAGAAACTTAAAAAAGGTAGTGATAACATAAGGGCTGCAGTTAAAAGAGAATCTTACGTTAATTTAAAAGATAAAATAGGTAAAAAAGAATTTCAAAAATCACAAGATCAAAGTATTCAAGGGTTAAAAGAAATATTCTTACAGTTTCAAAACTTAATAAAGAAAGATAAAAACAATATAAAATATGTAGCTGCAATGTTAGCTGGTATAAGTAATTCTCAAAATCATTTTATGAGAACAGCTGCACCAATAAGGTTTTATGATGTTACTAGTGGTACCATGGTTCAAGAACACACGCTACCAGCTAGTGTGACAGCTAAAGCTTTATTTAGATCAGCTGTTAACGGTACTGTTAATAAAGACTTTAATAATATAAAGAAAAATTATTATCAAGGTAGTTTAGCTAAAACAAATGACAAAAAGTTAAAAGGATTTGGACCTGATGGTAGAAGTTTTAGTTATGTTAGTAGAACACCACTTGGTTGGGAAATAAAAGATAATGTTTTATTTAGATATTTTAATCAGAACGTTGCTAATGTTAATGGAGGTATAAATCCTAGAAATATTATTTGGCAAGATGGTAAAAGTGTTTTTGAAAAATTCAATATCAATTCATCTGGTGTTGAAATACCTGTATCATTAGTTGAATCTCAACTAAACATGAATAATGTTAATATAGATAAGGTAAAAGAAACTAATAATTTAGTTTTATCTAAAAGTAAAGATATTAATGATTTTATTCCAAAACACGATGAAGCTATTAAAAGAGCACTTGATCCAAATAAAAAACCTAAAGGTATCAGCGTTTTTGATTTTGATGATACATTAGCTAGAACTAATAGTAAAATAGTAGTTACAATGCCGGGTGAAAGTTTAGTTTATAATGCTAGTCCTAAAACTTTTGATCAATTAGGTAAAAGGACTGGGTTAATATTTTTAGCTACAGATATAAAAGAAGCTCAAGAATACGCTAAAAGTAATCGGGGTAAAGTTAGAGAGATTTCAATAAACGACTCTAGCTTAGCTACTGAAGATCAAGTTTTAGATGCAATGAAAAACCTAAACATTGATACTAGCGAAGGGTTGTTATATGAAATGATCGATTCTAGGTTTAAAGATTTTTATATTGGAGATGCAAACTTAAACAAACTTAAAAAAGCTTTAAAACAAAGAGGTTTTGGTGGCTTTAAATATAATGATGGATCTCAATTGTCTAGCAAGGGAACTGAAAGTGTAGCTATTATAGACAAGTCTATAATAAAACAACCAACTAAAATAAATGCTACTAAATTTGCCAAAGAACATGCTAACTTAGAAGCTGCAGGTGCTAATTTTGATTTCAGTGAGTTTAATAAAGTTGTTGATGGTAAAAAAGGACCATTAGCAGATCTAGCAATTAAGCGTCAAGGTAAATTTGGAAGTAAAGATATATTCGTATTAACAGCAAGGCCACAGGAATCAGCAAATGCTATACACGCGTTTTTAAAAGGCATGGGTTTAGAAATACCTATGGATAACATTACTGGTTTAGAAGATGGTAGGCCAGCTGCTAAAGCTAATTGGATTATAGAAAAATACTCTGAAGGTTATAATGATTTTTATTTTGCAGATGACGCTTACAAAAATGTTAAAGCAGTTAGAGATGTTTTAGGTCAATTAGATGTAAAATCAGACGTCCAACAAGCTAAGATCAAATTTAGCAAATCATTAAATAATGATTTCCAAAAAATGATAGAAGAAACAACAGGTGTTGAAGCTTATAAAACATTTTCAAGAGCTGCTGCAAAATCAAGAGGTGTTGATATTGGTAAGTGGAAAATATTTTTACCACCATCTGCTCAAGATTTCATGGGATTAATGTATCCTTTGTTTGGTAAAGGTAAAATGGGTGAGAGACATAAGAAACTTATAGATGATGCTTTAAACAAACCTTATTGGAAAGCCATGCGAGATATAGCTAGTAAAAGAGAAGTATTATCTAATGATTACAATGCTTTAAAAAGAAAGTTTCCAGGAGTTAAATCTAAACTAGGTAAAGAGACTGGTGTTAATAATTTTAGTTATGATAATGCTGTAAGAGTATACCTATGGGATAGGTCTGGTTTTGATATACCAGGTATGTCTAAAACAGATCTTAAAAAATTAACAGATATAGTAAAGAACGATAAAAAGTTATTAGGTTTTGCTACAGAGTTAAGTAAAATAACTAGATTAAAAGATGGTTATCCTCAACCTGAAAACTCTTGGTATGTGGGTACAACTGCCTCAGACATGTTTAACCTAACACAAAAGGTTAAAAGAAAAGATATGTTAGCTGAGTGGAATGCTAATAAAGAAATAATATTCTCTGAAGAAAACTTAAATAAGTTAGAAGCTATATTAGGTAGTAACTGGAGAAATGCTATGGAAGATATATTGTATCGTATGGAAAATGGTACTAATAGAAACTTCGGAGACAATAAATTAGTAAATGGTTTTCAAGACTGGATAAATGGATCTGTTGGTGCCACTATGTTCTTTAACATGAGATCAGCTGTTTTACAGACAATATCTTTTGCTAACTATATAAACTGGTCAGATAACAACCCATTAAAAGTTGGTATGACATTAGCAAATCAACCTCAGTTCTGGACAGACTTCATGAAACTGTTTAACTCAGATATGTTAAAACAAAGAAGAGGTGGTTTACAAATGGATGTTAACCAAGCAGAGATAGCACAAGCTGTTCAAGGTAGTAAAAACAAATACAAAGCAGGTTTAGCTTATCTGTTACAAAATGGATTTATACCAACTAGATACGCTGATAGTTTTGCAATATCATTTGGTGGTGCTAGTATGTATAGGAATAGAGTAAATACTTACTTAAATCAAGGTTTAACTAAAGCAGAAGCAGAAACAAAAGCTTTTGATGATTTCCAACAACTAACAGAAGAAGCTCAGCAGTCTTCTAATCCAGCTATGATTTCACCACAGCAAGCTGGACCATTAGGTAGATTAATATTAGCTTGGCAAAACACACCAATGCAGTATACTAGAATGATGCAAAAAGCTCTTTCTGATATTGCAAACAATAGAGGTGATTTAAAAACTAATGTATCTAAGATTATATACTATGGTGCTATTCAAAACTTAATGTTTACTTCTCTTCAAGCAGGTTTATTTGCTATGATGTTTGATGAAGATCAAGAAGAAGGAGAGTATGATAAGAAGAAAGATAGAGTAGTTAATAACATGTTAGACACTGTATTAAGAGGTTCTGGTGTTTATGGAGCTGTAGTGTCAACGGTTAAAAACATGGTAATGAAATTCATGGAACAAGAGAAAAAAGGTTATAATGCTGATCACGCTTACACAATGATTGAAGCTGTAAACCTATCTCCACCGCTTGGTAGTAAAGCAAGAAAGATATACGGAGCAACACAAAGTTATAAATTCAATAGAGATATTATTGTACCAAGAGGATTTAACATAGATAATCCAGGTTTAGATGCTGTAAGTGGTCTTGTCGAAGCTACTACAAATATTCCTTTAAATAATACATTAAGAAAATTAAACAACTATAAACAGGTTGCTAACAAAGAACATGAAGCTTGGCAAAGAATAGCTATGGCTATGGGTTGGAATATGTGGGATGTAGGTGTTAGAAATCCTGAACTAGAAGATTTAAAAGAAGAAGTAAAGAAAAACAAAAAGAAAAAGAAAAAGGAAAACAAGAAAAAAGAAGAACCTAAGAAAAAAGAAGATCCAAATAAGTATAAAAGATTTAAAATAAAGTAAAAATAAGTGACTATAAACAATTATAAAGACTAAACTATGAGAATAATTATAACACTACTTTGCCTGTTAGTGAGCTTCAGCTCATTATCACAGGAAATAACATATACAGAACAAATAAAAACTAAAAAGAAAGATGGTTTTTTTAAAAATCTGTATAATGATTTCTTCAAATACGGAACCTTTTACATAGCAGGTGACGTCAGTAATTCCTACGAGACACAAAGAAAAGACTACTTCATAAGAACAGATCCAGATGATTTATATGCAATACCACAGGTAGTAGACCAAACAGTCTACCATCCAAATGACTATAGAATAGGTATAGGTTTTAGAAAACTAGCTCGATTTGATTATGAAGTTAAACCAGGTAATTTTTGGACAGGTAATAATAAAATAGAAAAACAAACAGCTTTGTCAGCACCAACATCAGCTGTTAAAGGTTTTGAATACCTAGTACATTATGAAAAAGAAAGACAAAGAGGGGAAGAGTTTATAAATGAAAGATACTTTTTAAGACACACTGGTAAGTATCATATAGCTAAAATAGAAAAAAGAACAAACGGTAATGTAGGTTTTGAATATGTTTCTGGTGAAGTAAGAGCCAGGTTACCTATTGGTAGAAAGTTTAGTATATCTGCTGGGGCTATATATCGTACACATCAAAAAGCTTATGGATATAATCCTATTGAAATATGGTTAAACGAAACTAATGAAGATGGTAGTACTGCTAATTACTGGTACACTCTTGGTTACGAATATGATTACACAGATCATTATACATCTTACAATAGTGATGGACAAATATTCTATGATTGGATATGGAGAAACCCAGAAGGTGAAATAGTAGCATACGGAGATAGAGACTTTAGAGATAGAGTTATGCCTGATTTAATGAACCGCTATAACAACGCAATATTTGATACATTAGATCCTTACGCAGAGGTTGCACCTATTATCGGAATGGACGTGTATCATTATAAATCAAAATTCTGGTTGCATGCTTATGCTAACTGGATATTACCTCATCACAAATACTTAAAGGGTGATTCCGATTTTAACTATTTAAATAGAAACAATTGGGGTAAAGGTGGTTTAATACAAGATTCAGAACCAGAGCAGTGGAGTGATTATAACACAGGTATAAACCTTGGTTGGAAACTTAGTAAATCTTTAGGTATATTTATAGAAGGTGAATATACTAAATTTTGGGATCAAAAAATATTTAACAGTTCGGTAGGATTAAACTTAACACTTAGATAAAATGGCACAACAAATAGGAGAAGAAACAAAAGTAACACTCGATTTAAAAACACTAGGAATTATAAGCGCGGGTATATTTACCCTAGCTGCTATGTGGTTTGCACTGCAATCTGATATAGCTCTCGCGAAAGAATTACCTGCTCCTGTTATAGATAGAATAGAGTATGATCTAAAAGATGAATTGATTCGTCAGACTATATTAGATACACAAGAAGATGTTGAGGCTATGAGAGAGCAGTTAGATAAGATAGACGAAAGATTATATGACTTACAAAAAAAATAAATAATGAAATTAATACTAACAATTTTTTTAACACTATTAACGAATATATTATTTGCACAACAAGATGTACCTGAAAAGTTTTGGATCGAGGATTCAGACTTTGAAGAAAAAATTAATGAACACCACAGATTTGGAGATGATGACAAACTTCCTGTTGTTGTGGAGTTTTGGGCTTCCTTTAATGCTGCTAATTGTTTTGCCGATTGGGATAAGATTGAAAATGCAATTTATTACAGAGTGGATATTGCCAAGGCTCCGATTGCTAAGAAGGAATATCGTGTCCGCATGGCGCCGACAATTATAATATTTAAAAGTGGTATAAAGGAAGAAGTATTTAAAGCTGGATTAGATTTGTTAATGCCAACTGATTTAGAAGGAATACAAGAAGCTATTAACGAAGTTAATACTGCTTCAAAATTTTAATAAAAGATGACAAGAAAATTAATGATAAGTGAACACGTAAGTTATAAAGAAGGTACTTACAGTATAACTGCTGATCGACTAAATTTAGATAATGATCCCTCTGATGAGCATTTAGAAAACATGAAGCTTACTGCAGAAAAAGTGTTTGAACCTCTTAGAAATCATCTAGGACGTCCTATAAAGATAAATTCGTTTTATCGTGGACCTGAACTTAATAAAGCTATCGGCGGAAGTAGAAAATCTCAACATTGTCATGGACAAGCTATGGATATTGACGATACTATAGGTTGGATGTCTAATGCAGACATGTTCAACTGGATAAAAGATAATTTATCATTTGATCAGATGATATGGGAATTTGGCGATGAAAATAATCCTAACTGGGTACATGTTAGTTATGTTTCTGAAGAAAAAAATCGATGTAGAATGTTAAAAGCTTTTAGATGTAAATCTGGTGGTACTTCTTATTCTACATTGGGATATGGTAAACTTAAAAAATAAAATATGGAAAATAAAAATATAGATAAAATAATAATGAAATGGGTTCCTTTAATAATAGGTATACTTAGTATAATTTTAGTTTTAAACTCTTGTACTATATACAAACAACCAGCTATGAAGATAACTTCTGTATTAGCTGTAACAGCTGAAGGAGATACTTTAAAATTACCTATAGATGTTATAAGACCTATATACAATTACAATACATATCCTAGAAGTTATTTACCTTACAACAATACGTTTTACTACAGTCCTCATAGGTATCAACCTATATATGGAGGAGGTAATTATTCAATAAATCATGGCAAACCAGGTAATAACAATAATAATAATAGTAATAGTAATTCATCAAACATTGTTATTAGACCCGGATCAGGTAGCGTAAACCCACCTCCACCACCTAACCCAGCAGTTAACAATCCAAGAAAAAATAATTAGTATGTGGAAATTATTTGAAGATAAAAATAATATTAACGAAAAGAATATTATAGGATTTGCATCATTTATAGTAATGACTTTATTTGCTATAGCAGATCTTGTAACAAGTTTTTTATATATAGACGGATCATTAGAGATTAACGAAGTAATATATAACTCATTTGTATGGGTTACTTTAGGTTGCTTTGGTATATCGGCTTTTGAAAAAAGAAAATAAATTATGGCCTATAAACAAACACCTTGTAAAATAACTGATGCTTCTTACGAGAAGTCAAATAGAAAGATGCGTTCAGAATATACTTCTGAGACAGGTAAAAAATTAGGTAAAAGACTTACTTCAGGTAAAAACAAACGTAGAGTTTCATTTGCGTGTAGATTTGCTGGTATGAAAGGACCTATGAAAAAACCAAATGGTGAACCAACAAGGAAAGCTAGAGCATTAAAAAAATGGGGCTTTGGTAGCGTTGGAGCTGCTAGTACTTTTTGTAGTAAAAATAAAGAGAAATAATTATGCCAAAGAAAAGAAAAAAAGCACCTAGTTGCTGGAAAGGTTACGTTGCTAAAGGAAAAAAGAAATCACCTAGCGGTAAGAAAACTAAAAGCGGTAAGTTTAAAATGGTAAACAACTGCGTTAAAAAGAAATAACTACTGTTCAGACTGTGGTAGTATTTTTGATATTTTAGATCTACTTGGTTTAGATTTAGTTCTTTTTATATTCTTCATCCAACCATTATACTTCACTTCACCTTTTTTAAGATCACTCAACAGGTTCCAATTAACATCGCCTCTTCTTTCTAAGAAAGACATATACTGTTGTTCAAGATCTGCATCATGAGCACCCTCTGGTCTCATATAACAAGGTAGATGCCAACTATGAGGATCTGCAGCACTTTCTACACCTTGCTTATCTAAAGCTCTTTCAGAAACACTTTTAGCGAAAAAATCAAAACCTATTAAATCTAAACTCTTATATGTTTTAACTTTATTAACAAACCATAAGATCGTTAAAAATCCAGCACTTGGCCTTAAATCTTTACAACCTAATATATCTTTACCAAAAGATTTCATTATATCAATAATTTCTTTATCAGAATACATTTGTGTATAAGGCATACCTATAGGTAATCTGTCTTCAAATTCCCAGTTTTTTAACTGTAAATTACCTCTACATCTATTTACTAATATCTTAGTATTTTTCCATCTACCAGTTTTAAATTCTTTTTCTAATGTTTTATATATAGGAGCTCTAAATTGACCTGTAACCCATATATCACATTTAGTTCCTATAGATTCTTCTTGTTCTTTAGTAGCTTGCATTGCTCGTCCAAAACGCACTACAATATCATAACTATCTATTTTACTAGCTAGTTTATGATTCATTATCTCTACAGAGTTGCCAACAAAGACAACTCTTTTATTTTTTACAAACTGTTGTATACCTTCCACCATTCTTCTGATAATTCACCGTCTTTATATTCATCAAACCAAGGACCACCTTGAGTATAATGAATTGCTTTAATGTATTTATGTTTTTTATAATAACCAACTAAGTGATTATACTTTAAAGGTATTCTACCGATCTCGTTATCTTTAACCCAAGCAAACTGATGAAGATCTGCTGGACTAGCATTATCTAAATATTCCTTAGTTAAGTGTTTTAGTTTTTCATTATCAAACAACATTAAAGAACTCCAACATTTTCTAGGATAAGATTTGTTTTCAACTCCATCCATTTTGTTACCATGTATATTTTCTAATTTATGTTTAACACAAGCAACAGGTTTGTTTCTTAGATATTGTTCTATTTCACTTGGATTACATTTAAATATAAAATCGTTATCAACAAATAAAGATATACCCTTATAATGAGATAGCATTGGTACATAAAATCTAGTAAAAGAAAATTCTGTTGATTCCCCAGAAACTTCTTTTCTACCATACGCACCAACTCTTGTTAGTGATTTTTTATCCAAATATTTTATTTCGTGTTCTCCTTCTTTTGAATGATCTTCAATAGATTTTCTACAAGCTCTAGTTGCTTGAGAAAACCTTGAGTCATGTCCTATGTATATTTTCATAACTTGTTTTTAATTAAAAGTAATTTTACGTGTCCTTTAGTTACATCTATTTCTAATACGTTCCAATAACCTAAAAATTTCTTAACCCACCAGGTTGAATCTTCTATTATTAAATGTAAATTTTTACCATCAGGAAAAGTATTTCTTGAAGGTATAGTACATATGTGAAGTATTGCCCAAAATCTAGTTTTGTCGTATATATGTTTTAAAACATTATCTATTTTACTAGGTTCTATATGTTCTAAAACATCAAAACAAACAGTAGCATCACACACAGGTGGATCTTGATCTTTACCAGGAACACCAGGTTCGTATTCATGAATACTCATATCACCAGGTAATCCTTGCATAGCTTCTTTAAAAGCACCATATCCAGAACCATAATCTAATATAGATTTAGCTCTAGATAAATTCATATATTTTAAAATAAGATCTGGTATTCTTTTTTCAACATTACCACCCCAATGACCTTTTTTATGTTTTTCTATTATTTTATTTTTATACTCTTTAGATATTAAATTATCCATTATTTTTTATTTTTATAAAAATCTCTAAACTCCTTACTACCTATATGGTGTTTAACTCTTGGAAATAAGAATTTTAAATTAATATTATTTTCGTTACCCCAAGTGATTAACCAAAGTAAAGCATCTTCATCATGGCCTTTTTTTGATGTTACAATTAACTTGTAAGGTATACCGTTTTCTGTTTTTTTATCCATTATTATAAAACCACTTTTATTTGGTTTTAACCATTCTGGAAAAACATATTTTGTATCTCTTAACCAAGTACATTCAAATGTTTTACATGGATTGTGAGGTCTATCTTCGTATATTGTACAACCAGATCCGTTGTTAAATTGACAAGGTCTACCAGCATATCTTTTACCGTATATGTTAAGTATAAGCTCTCCATCACAACAAGCTGTACAACCGTCACATTCTCTTTTTGATTGCATTATGCTATTTGTTTTAATATGTTTTCAAAGTTATCTAGCTTTATCATGTTTGATCCGTCACTCCAAGCGGCGCTAGGATTTTCATGCACTTCAAAGAAATAACCGTCTACATCAACAGCTTTAGCTAGCTTAGCAATGTGTATAGCATATTTTGGTTGACCATCAGTTGTACTACCTTGATTAGGTCTTTGTGTTGAGTGGGTACAGTCCATAATAACAGGATAACCTAACTCTTTCATATCTATAATCTGTCTAAAATCTACAACAAGATCACCCATGCCAAACATAGATCCTCTTTCGGTTAGCCATATATTTTTATTGTCAGTAGATAAAACCTTATTAACAGGGTGTACCATACTTTTACCTTCTACAAATTGACCTTTTTTTATATTAACAGTTTTCATAGTATGTCCAGCTTCAAGCAGTAAATCTGTTTGACGACATAAAAAAGCTGGTATTTGTATAACATCTACTACATCTTCTAATTTATCTACTTGCCAGGTTTCATGAACATCAGTTGTTGTCTTACAACCTACATGTGTCTTTACCTTATCAAATATATTTATTGCTTTTTCTAAACCAACGCCTCTTTTAGAATGAACAGAGGTTCTATTAGCTTTATCAAAAGATCCTTTAAATACATAATCAAAGTTATATTTATTAGCTAAATCTTGTAGTTCAGATGCTAAGCTTAAAGCTTGCATTTCACTTTCAATTGAGCACGGTCCTGCTATTAATATCTTCTTTTGTGTTGATTTCAATTCCATTATATTCAGTTTTAACTACATTAATATCGTAGTGTCCTAGTATTCTATTTTGTTCTAAATTCTCTTGTGGATAGTTATCTATAAATAAACCATAAGATCCTAATATGTGAGGCTTATAAGCATATAAACCTAAATGTCTATCTCCATAACCTATATCAGATCTAGTAAACCACATTGCTCTTCCTTCTTGATGTATAACTTTAACATCATCTGATTTACAACCTTCAGTATAACAAGTTGTAACATCATTATGTACACATTCTTTTATTAATGGTCTTAAAGTATTTATGTTTATATCTAACATATCACCCTGAACATTTATAATCACGTCATATTTTCTTAACTTACTTAACACTGACGCTATTCTTTCTGTACCGTTTTCACAATCACCAGTCATTATAACATGATCAAAGGTAATGTGTTGAGCTATTTTTTTACTATCAGTTACAACATAAGTATCGTAACCCATGGTTCTACATTTATCAAATACTAATCTTATCAATGGCTCACCATCAAATTCAATTAACATTTTTTGTTTGACTCTAGTGCTGTTTAATCTAGCTGGTATAACTATAGCTATTTTAGCATCATCTATTATCATGATTTTTTACCAGCTGTTCTTCTTTGTATATCATCGTGATTAAACTCAGCCCAGTATAACTCAAAAGCTACACCATCTTCAACACCTTCAAATTGATGATATTTACCTGGTTTAACCATAGTAAAATCTCCAGCTTCTAATATTGTTTCGTCTAGTAATCCTTGATCCTCTTGCCATACTCTAACTATCATTTTACCTGACTCAACAAAAAATCCGTTCCATTTAAATCTATGTTCATGTTCTGAACATTTGAATCCTTTATTGAATTCTATTCTGTGAAATTCCAAGACACCATTCTTATGGATCATCTCAGTTTTTCCCCATATTTTTCCTGCTTTCATATTTATTTTATTTTAATTACCAAGGTTTAGTTCTTCTTGGTCCTTCTATTCTTTTATCTTTTTTATCGTAATACCTATTTTCTGGTATCCAATCATACCATTTGTCTCTTCTAGTATCTCCTAAAGAAGTTACGTTGAAGTTATCTATAGTTTGTTTATCCTTATTAGCGAAATGTATACTAAGTAATATTCTAGGACCTATAGTATCTACCTTATGATATTGGTACTGTGGTATATATAATAAGTCACCAGCTTCTAATATAGCTTCTTCTAATATCTCCTTTGGTTTATCAGGAGCAAACTCTTTATATATAGTCCATTTAACAGCTCCTTCAGTATGAAATAAAAAGTTTTCTGTATCGTCAGCATGTGCTGGAAAACTTTTTGAATTAGCCCTTGGTGAAGCATATACATTTACTGTACCATTTTTAAAATACCTTTCAAACTCATGACACACATCAACTAAATCTTCTTTTTGGTATTCTGCAAATGGTAGTACAAAAGACTTACCACTTTTCCATAACCCATGAAGTTGTTGTTTACTTAACATAGGTAGTTTAAATTTACCATTTCTTACTTTATCAAGACACCATCTACCATCTCCATCTAGTCTATAATCTATAATTTGTAAACCTTTTAAGTTTGGGTATCTATTAACATAACTATTAAAATCATTCCAACTAAAAAGATTTTTAAATTTGTTTCTTCTAAGTATTAAATGTTTTTTACCCCAATATTCTTTAAAGAATTTTTGTGGAGTTATAGGATCTAATATTGATTCTAATGTTACTTTTTTATATCCTTTCATTTCTTTTATTTGTTTTTTTTTATAAGGAAACCATTTGTTTAACAATTCCTGTCTTTGCTTACAACCACAAGATATACCTAACCAACCGGTTACGGTAATAATTAACCATTTGATACCTGTGGCTGATGTAAATCTATCAAATGTGTCTCCAAAACCTTTATCCATCACAACTTATACATTCTTCGCTAGTTGCTTGTTCAGCTATATCACCCCTTAAAACAGATTCAGTTCTCATATAATATAAAGTTTTAATACCTTTTTTATGGGCATCTAAATGTACTTTATTTATAAATTTAGGATCTACTTGAGATGGGAATGCTAAATTTAAACTAACAGCTTGATCTATATACTGTTGTCTAATACCAGCTTGGTTAACTAATTCTAATTGGTTTATTTCTTTAAAAGTTTTATAAACTTCTTTTAATGGTATATCCTTATTAGGACCAACCATAACTTTGTCTAACTTTTTAATACCCTGTACAGAACCACCATCTCTTAATATTTGGTTCCATATGCTTTCGGTGTTTAAATTAAGTTTTTCTAGTTCCGCTTCCAGCGTAGGGTTTTTACGTATAAAAGTACCTTTCGCAGATTGATCTGTGAACACATTAGCAGCCCACGGTTCAATACCTGGCGAAATGTTGCCAGCAAGCTTACTGTTGCTAACAGTAGGAGCAATAGCACGTAAGTGAGTATTACGGAAACCAGTTCCAACACACCATAAAGGTTCTCCAAATTCCTCTGCAAGAGCCATACTTGCTCTTTCACTTTCAATTTTAATTTGTGAAAATATTCTTCTTGTTTCATATTGTGATAATAATCCTTCAAAAGGTAATCCTTTTTGTTGTAAGTATGTATGCCAACCTAAAACACCTAAACCAAGAGCTCTACCCTTTTCAGCAGATCTCACTGAGTTTTCAAATCCCCTTCTATTTTTTGCATTTTGTATAAACTCCTCTAACACACCATCTAAAAACCATACACTATCGTATATTAAATTAGAATCTTTCCATTCATGGTATTTAGCTAAATTTAAACTAGACAAACAACATACAAAACTATGGTTCTCATCTGTGTGTAACACAATCTCTGAACATATGTTTGTCATAAAAACTTTTAAAGCATTATCTTTATATGCTGAAGGGTTATTTTTATTTACATTACCTTTAAACATTATATACGGCTCACCAGTTGCTTTACGTTTTTGTAATAACTTACTCCATTTACGTCTTGC
>TARA_R110002012_G_scaffold287185_1_pt1 | contig 32719 bp, 43 predicted proteins | sample TARA_R110002012 | Tara Oceans TARA_R110002012 (sample SAMEA4396515) | marine metagenome | biome: Westerlies Biome; feature: [DCM] deep chlorophyll maximum layer (ENVO:01000326); material: water (ENVO:00002006), including particulate matter (ENVO:01000060) such as... | depth 40 m
ACCAAGGGTTCCGGCTCGGGCGGCACCAAGGGCTCCGGTTCGGGCGGCACCAAGGGCTCCGGTTCGGGCGGCACTACTTCTGGCCACGGCCAATGGGGTGGGGAAAACGCCGCAGCGGCAGCCAACTCATTGCCACCTTTCGAAGATTACGAGGTGGACTCGGTAGCTTCCAACGAAATCACATTGGATAATGTCATGTCTTTAATGACAAAGGACATGGACGCCGTCAACCAAGACGATACCAACGACGACACACCCGTAGATTGGGGCGGCTCAGAGTTGCTGTGATTGTAAAACAACGTTGAAAATCCCATTGATGGCGGCATAAAAGCCGCCATCAACATGTACAAAATACCACTCTGCGCGCTTCGCTTAACACCAGCACGCAGATTTCAGACGGTCACCAGCGCTAAATAGCCTGGTTTAGCTTATAGAAGTGTCAGTCAATGCGCATGCCAGACCAAAGTAACTGTCTGAAAAAACTTAGCTAATTCATCAGGGTTGCGCGCAAGTCGAGTTGCTATGCTCGAGTGTAGATAAGTTTTATCAAGTTAAAAATATGGTAAGTTTTCGCCATATTTAGCCTGATATAACCTTATTTAGGTCATTATGTGACCATAGCTGAATGTCAAACGTGCCGCTTATCTAACCAAGCAAACCGAAAAGGCAAAAACATGCTATCAATCTTATCAATCGGCACGAACAGCCCTCCACCGCGACAGACTCAATCTCCCGCGGCCCAAGAGCCATCGAAGACTTCGGTCGCTTCGTCATCATCATATACTAGCCAATCAGCGGGTAGCGTCGACCCCGCGACAAAAGAAGCCGCTTCTGCTAACACAGTCAGCAGATCGGCGAGCGTTGCTTTGTCAAAGGTCGATGACAAAAAGGTTGCGAACGAAGACCTAGAACGGAAAACAGCGGAACAGCGAGTCGAAACGGCACGTTTTCGGGCGATGATTGACGATATCGCTCCGGTTTCCAACTCTTCTGAGCGCGCAAGTAAATCCTATATTTCCGCACTGCTGACCACACAGACACCTGATGGTGCGCCCGCTTCGGAGAGTGCGTCGGCCCAGACCAAAACGCAAACCTCGAAGCTGTCTGCTTTATCTGCCTAAGTATAGATCAAGCATTGTTTGCTGGGCCTATCGTTGACGCATTAATCGTACGATGATCGGTCCAGCACACTCTACCGCTTTTGGCACTGACGAAAGCATATTTACTTTGTGGTACGCATGTTTCGAAACACATCAAACTTGCGCAGTGTCAATATTTTCCTCGACCGTTTCCGGGCTACCGCTTGCGAGCCAGCTTGAGAACGCTTCGACCGCTGGGGTAGGTTGACGCCGGTCTGGTATAAGTATGTAATGGCGCTCTTTCGGCAAAAGCGACGGAAGATCCATCGCCATCAATCGCCCATCCGCAAGCGGTCGTTCCAACAGATGGGTCCAGCCTAGCGCAACCCCTTCCCCGTTCATGGCGGCATATGCCGCGTCACTATAACTACTGAAACGCAGTTTGGCCGCTTCGAAACTACCGCGCCAACCAAGTTGCTGGAACCAGCCCGCCCAGTTCAGCCAGCTTGGTTCAGGAGAGGCGCTGTCAATTTTTTTAATGTCAGCTCTCTGGGCCAGATCAGTAAGCGTAAGTGACCCCAGACGCTGAGCCATTTGAGGTGCGCAAACGGGGATAATGCGTTCTTCAAGCGCACCGACAACCTTCATACCCCGAAACGGCGGTTTGCCATATCGCACCGCAAGATCAATCTGCCGGTCGTCAGGTGCCGCCCATGTGTCTTCTGATATTACACGCAGATCGACATCTGGCTCTTGATCCCTAAATGACGCTAATAGCGGAAGAAGCCTGAAATGGCCAAAGGCGACGGATGCCGCGACGGTCAACTTTACCTGCGGGCTTTGCAAGCGATCTACAGTGTCAGCAAGGCCGTCAAACGCGGTGCCAACTGAAGCAAACAGGTCGTACCCTGCTTCGGTAAGGGCAACGCGTCGATTTCGCCGGTCGAACAACTGCCGCCCGATTTCTTGTTCCAGCGCAGCAATACGGCGGCTTACAGCAGCTTGGGTAACACCCAGTTCCTTTGCCGCAACAGTAAAACTGCCATTTCGGGCAGCAGCCTCAAATGCGACCAGCGCCGTCAGAGAAGGAAGTGCCCGCCGTAACCGATGCATAACTTAGTATGTCCCTGTGCCACTGGTGATTTGCTGCGCCTTTGACGGATATCGAATGCATTCATACGGTCAAGTAATGAATAGACGTATTTTTTGTGCCGTTGTCTAGGGGCGTTGCACGCGATTAGTCTCGCTTCAAACCAGAGGGTCTCTGCCATGTTTGATGAACGTTCCGCTTCTTCTTCCACTCGTGCACTATTGGACGCACGAAAGCCGGGGCATACTTTGCCAGCCGCATTATATACGGATCAAGAAGCCTATAAAGCAGACTGTGACATAATATTTTCGCGTCACTGGATCGCCGCTGGCGTGGCGTGTGATGTAGCAGAAGCAGGGGATGTATTTGCAGTAGACATCGGCTCCGCATCAATATTGATTTTACGTGATGACGACAACAAATTACGAGCGTTTCATAATGTCTGTTCGCATCGCGGATCCCGGCTTGTCCCACTCGGGCGATCGGTTGTCGGGAAATTGGTGTGCCCCTATCATCAGTGGACATATGATTTGAACGGTTCGCTGGCGTTGGCCCCCCATATGGGTGTCGATTTTGACCGTGATCTGCACCATCTCACGCCTGTCTCGCTCAAGGATATAGGCGGCATCCTATATGTTTGCCTGTCTCAAACTCCACCACCTGACATTGATGAACTAGAACGCGTGATGGAGCCACGCCTTGCCCCGTACGATCTGCGCCATGCCAAGGTCGCATTCGAGCAGGACATCATTGAAGAAGGTAATTGGAAACTGACCATCGAGAACAACAGGGAGTGTTATCATTGCGCATCCAATCACCCCCAACTGTCCCTGTCATTTCACGCGGCCGACTTTGGTTACGATCCTGACGGGCTGACCGATGCGGAAAAGGCCGAAGCCAACGAGTTGTTGGACGCCTATGCACGTCATGGGGCGCATTGGGACAAAGAAGGACTTGACTATGAGGCAGTTGAACACACTGTCGGATGGCCCACCAATTTCCGCACGCAGCGCCTGATCATCGCGGGTCTGGGCGAAAGTCAGACCCCTGATACCCGTGCGGCCGTCGCCCTTCCGCTTGGCGATACAGACCGTCCTTGGCTAGGGGATGTGCACCTGTGGGGGATCAATTCATGGAACCATGTGATGGCTGATCACGCGGTTATTTTCACCGCCTTCCCAATTGCCCCGGACCGGACATTGGTGCGTACAAAGTGGTTGGTGAACCGTGACGCGGTCGAGGGCGAAGATTATACTCTTGAGAACCTTACGTCGGTTTGGAAGCAGACAAATCGTGAAGACGCCCACCTCGTTGCGCTGGCCCACAAAGGTGCATTGTCGCCTGGGTATCGCCCCGGACCATATTCACGCTTTACTGAACGTGCTCTGGACGAATTCACCACATGGTATGTAGAGCGCATGATCGCGGCCGAGACGCCATCATGACCGTAATTGACGCTGCACCTTGGATAACCCGCCGTCGCCGGCGTTTCCCACCCGAAGCTTGGGCCCCGCTACTATGCAAAGCCATCTGGGATGAAACGCATGACGTCCGAACATTTTTACTGGCGCCAGTAGACGGTAGCCGAATTGAACATGACCCTGGGCAGTTCATGACATTTCAAATCGAAACACCTCAAGGAACGGTAGAGCGCTGCTATACCATCGCCTCATCGGCCTCACGTGATGGCGGCATCGAAATTTCCGTCAAGCGCCAAGCGGGCGCCGGCTCGGCCCATCTCCATGAAACGTTAATACCGGGGGCGACCATACTCGCATTCGGACCATCGGGGCGGTTTGGTCCGGTGTCTTGGCCGGGTGATAAATACACCCTGATCACGGCAGGCAGCGGTGTTACCCCAATTCTTTCCATGCTGCGAACCGCTGCGGACCGAGGCATTGAGCTTAACGCCACACTGATCCATGTTTCCCCCACAGAAACTGATCTGATTGCGGCGCAGGAAATTGCCCTGTTATCCCGCCGCTTGCCGCAGCTTACCTATGTTCCAGTCACCACAAGAGGGCCAAGTGCATCGCGCCCGTCGGCTGAGTTGCTTAACAGTCTGGCACCTGATCTAGCCGATAGCACTGTTTTATGCTGCGGTCCGCAATCCTTCATGGAAATGGTCCGGGCCGCGGCCCGTGACGCAGGGGTGCCGCCGGAGCGGTACGGCGAAGAGAGTTTTGACTTTTCATCACCCGAAGCTGAGATCACGCCCGCAGCAGATACTCCAATGCGAAGCATTTCATTCGCGCGTACGGGCAAGATTTTCGATTGTGCCGAAACAACTACGATCCTCAACGCGGTAAAGGCTGCTGGCCTGCCTCTCCCATCGTCATGCGCCCGCGGGATGTGCGGGACATGCAAGATTTTTAAACATTCCGGAGAAGTCACGATGGCACATGAAGGGGGCATCAGGCAGCGTGAAATCGACCGGGGGTTTATCTTGCCATGTGTAAGTCGACCACTGACGGATATCGTTCTTGACTGCTAAGGTCGAACTGATGCGTCGCTTGGGCGAACAGCCCCTTCCGGGACCGTTCGTGATATGTGTACTTTGGCTTACGCCGCCAAGCTCAGCATTTCTGACGTGGCGGCATCAAGTTCGACATGCATCGAAAACGATACGCCCTCCGTTTGCGTCAACCTGATCTGAGCCCCGACAGAACGGCAAAGAGTATCGATGAGAGACAAACGCAGTGTCATGGGTGTGGAGCTGTCAGGTGTCGCACTCAACGTACCTGCCCCACTTTTCAGACCATCAAGATCCCTAGCCAACTTTGGCGGCACATCTTCCAATGATAGCTGACCGCCACAACTTTCGACCAACAGGCAGGCACCTGTTTCGGTAGCTTCTATCGCCAAACTAACTGCGCCATGAGTAGGCGTTATAGAAATAGCGGCGTGGAGCATTGCCTCGGTCAAGTTTTTTGCCACAGATTTGACGGTAAACAATTCCAGCTCGGCAGGTGCCCGGACCTCTACTTCGACGTTGCGCATCTCGGCGTGCATATGTTCGATATTCACAGCATCACGCGCGAGGGCCACCAGATCTAGATGTTCGCTATCTTGGCCAATTTGTGACAAGGACTGACTGTCGGACAAATCAATTACCGAGTTCAGGGTCTCCAAGAGCTGCTGGCCGGACGCTCCTATCTTTTGCACAAAGGACTGATAGGTCGTGTTGCCAATTGGACCGATGGCTTCGGCCTTCATCAAGCTGGCAAAACCCAGAATTTGCGTCAGGGGCGTGCGAAAATCATGCTTCATCCCCGACAACGTTCTAAACTGTTCCGAATGATCCCGTTCCAGTTGGTGATACCGCCCTTCGGTCAAAGAAAGGCTAGCATCCAGCCGTGTTACACATTCTTGAACGCTCGACATCAACACCCCCGCTGCATCGGTGTATTTTGTCGGCAGCCGCGGAATTTGTCGGTTTCGTAAATATAGGTCGGCGGCTTCGGAGGCGGCGCGGACCGGTGCAAGAAGCTCTTTCATCACAAACATTGTACCGCCGGTACCTATCAATGTTGCAAGAAGCATGGCGCCCAGAACATCAAGTTGTTCAAGAAAGGGCTTGGTATCGGCAAGCAGAACATATGCGACGGCACCAAACATTGGCACGTGAACGCCGATGAAACTTACTAATAGAATTTTACCTGTATACGTTTTGGGAAAATTTCCCCGCGCGAGCGTCTCATAGATCTTCATGATTATGTAATCCCAAAAAGAGTGCCCTTTTCCCTTAATGGGAGAAATCGACTAAAAAATGGCATATTCTGAGGTAATAGGCCGTTGGGTTATGGATTCTTGCCATAATTACACGACGTATTGGATGAAGTAATTGCGGCGTATACCCAGCGATCATGCCAGTTTAGCTGTGCCCAATGGGCTGCACTGTTCTTTAGCATTCAAGAAATCTGCTATTTCAAGGTCGAACACCCACTGTTTCCACCAACGACCAAATGTGGCAGCAAGCAGCGCATTATCTATAATCCTGCCATTCTTTAGACCAAATGCCCCCGTAAAAACTTACCAGAGTTTAAAATTTATTTGTTCGGGTAAGGTCAGATGGCAACGTATTATATTCCAAGAGACTTCGCGGGCGGGAATATCCCCGCTAACGAAGGGGATATCTTTATCGTCGAAAGCACTGCTGCTGGAAACATTACTTTCCAATCTGCATCGGGCTCGCCTGTTCACTTTTCAGTCCAGTTCAATAATAGCAATTCAAATACGCTAGACGTAAAATTTTCATCCAATCTGACGCCGAGCATTACGATTGCGGATGCGGTAAGCCTGCCGTCGACTAATATTGATGCGTCAGGCACAGATGCTATTGACCTGACCATCGGCGATGGTGTCACGATCAATGAATATAAAGGATCAAATAACCAAGATACGATCCAAATCGGCGATAACTTCACGTCAGCAAATGATTTCAAAACTGGATCAGGTGACGACTTTGTGCGGGTTGGGAAAAATGCCAACGTGCCTCGTTTCGATATGCAATCGGGCGATGATACCATCGTTAGCGAAGATCCCACTATTGAAACAACAAACGCAGAGCACGTCTTTACCCCCGATGGTATTGTCGAAGGCACGAATGGCGCAGATGTCATAGGGGCCGGTTATACTGACGCGGATTACGACGAAATAGACGGCGTTGATGGTAACGATGATGTTATTTATGGCCTAGGCGGTGCCGATACGATCAACGCAGGTGCAGGTAACGATATTGTTTATGGCGACCGCTCAGTACCACTTCCCACATCCGCACCAGGCACAGTAAAAGCAGCTGTCTCCATCGAAAGCGGTGGCAACTTTGAGCTGAACGTCGACCAGATCTCGCAGCGAAATTCGGTCGATGTGACGATCACTGATAGTACAGACCAAGCTATCAATGCCATCCACCTAAGACGTGCCGGTGCCGATGAAGGCGAAAACGATGTCTTTCAAATCGACCTGACAACTTTTGTCGATAATTTTTCTATTACCATCGCAGACGAAGACCAAGATGACAGCATCGTATTGATCGGTGCCAAGACCGTGGTGGACAACGGGAACGGCAGCTTCACCTATACCTATGATGGTGCCGATAGTGTCACGCATACGGTTACCGTAACCCCGGGTGCCGCTAGGTTATATTCACCTGGTACGGAGGCTGCCGATAACGATGTCATTGATGGCGGCGACGGTGATGACATCTTGTATGGCGACGGCGGTAACGACTCACTGACAGGTGGCAGTGGTGCCGATTATCTTGATGGTGGCTTGGGTAACGATACACTTGAAGGCGGGCTTGGGAACGACACCCTTAACGGGCAAGCAGGCGACGACAGGCTGACGGGCGGCGATGGTAACGATGTGTTCGAATTCGAACTCGGCAACGATACCATCACCGACTTCAACACCGGGAACTCAGGGACGCTCGGCGACGGCATAACCACGAATAATGACTTTATCGATTTGTCGCAGTATTATGGCAGCCTGCACGTTCTACGTGCCGACCAAGCGGACGACGGCATTCTAAACCAATCGAACACAGTTGATGACCGGGGCAATATTGTCGATTACACTGGCTATAAGCAGTTTGGCGCGAACTCACTGACCATCTTTGGGGCCACCTCCTCCAGTTATTCATACGACAACACCGGCATTATCTGCTTTACCGCTGGCACCCGCGTAAGAACCCCAAACGGCGAGGTGGACATAGCAACCCTGAAAGAAGGCGATCTGGTTTGCACTTTGGATAACGGTCCACAACCAGTCGCCTGGGTCGGAAGCAGAACCGTATGTGCGGCTGAACTTTCTGAATTTCCCAATTTGTTGCCAGTGTGCATAAGCAAGGGAGCGCTTGGTGCCGATCGCGATATGTTCGTTTCACGCCAGCATGGTATGCTGATGCCGGGCGGGCATCTGGCCCGGGCTGTTCACCTCGTAGACGAACTTCCCGGGGTGCGGATCGCGAAGGGAAAAAAATCTGTCACTTATATTCATTTGATGTTTGACGCGCATCAAATCATATTCGCCGAAGGCACGCTCAGCGAAAGCTTTTTCCCCGGCCCGCAAGCTCTTAAAATGCTTGCTCCTAGCGAATTATTGCGTCTGCTAAGTCACTTTCCAGCCTTCGGGTACATCGATTCCTTAGACACGGCTATCTTGCGATATGGCAAAATGGCACGACCCTTTTTGGCGCGAAAAGAAGTTAGCGCACTGTGTCAGCATCTGAAGAAAGGCCGGACACCTGCGTATGTTCCTGCTGTTGGTCTATCCCCCGAGCCCGTGATGACCAATGAACGAGACCGCTTTCACGCTGCACCCAAAAGAATGCGCATGACAACTGTGCGTCGCAGCGTAGGGCAGCGGACTGTGCTCAACAAAGGCCATTGGCGGCCAGCTCCGACGCAACGCGCCATGGCGCTCGCGTCTTGAAAAACGAGCTTGTCCGCTCGCCCCGTCACACCACACCGCCCTAAATATCACCCATATAAACGGCGATGCGGGCGAGAAAGACCTTGTTTCATTCCTTGTTCTCAGACGGGTCCAAGGCATAGCCACTCGCAGGGCCACGTACCGGTTGGGTCAACATGCTGTCCAGCCAAAGGTCACGGCGTGTGCGGAACTGTTCAATCCCGATATCCATACCTTTATGCCCTTTGGCTGGCTGCGCACGGTATGTACCAAGCAACCGGTCCCACCATGGCACGTTAAACCCGTAATTACTGTTCGTTTCTTTGGGATCGACCGAATGGTGAACCCGGTGCATATCCGGTGTCACCACCAACAACCGCAAGACGCCGTCTATAGACTGTGGGATCTTTATGTTGGAGTGGTTGAACATCGAAGACGCATTTAGCAGAATTTCAAAAAGCAGCACAACAACTGCCGGCGGCCCTAAGGCGGCCACAACTGCCAATTTTATACCCATCGACAGCAAAATTTCACCAGGATGAAACCGCAGCCCTGTCGTGACATCGAACTCAAGGTCGGCGTGATGCATTCTATGCAAGCGCCATAATGCCGGAACCGCATGGAACATCACATGCTGCAAATAAATTGCCAGATCCAGCGCAAGTAACGACACAATGAAAACCAGCGGCCCTGGTAGCTCGAAGATGTTGAAAAAGCCCCAACCTCGCTCCTGCGAGATGATTGCGAGGCCCACGGCCACCACCGGAAAGGCTAATCGCACCAATATCGTGTCTATTACGACGATTCCAATATTATTGGTCCAACGCAAGAGGCGTGGAATCTCTTGTCTCCGTCGCGGGGCCGCGATTTCCCATACAACCATAAGCAGGAGCATCCCTAAAAACACAGCAAGCCGCGCCGTAGGTTCTGCTGATAAAAAGGACTCGGACATGTTCGCTTCCTTATGTGGTTTCGCAACAGGTCACGGTATTGCGTGATCGCGTCACAAGGCAACTGTGAGAAATCAGCCGAGCTGCACACGTACCGCCCTGTTTGCTTCAAGGCGGTACGCATAGTTGGGGGTAAACAAAGTGCTAGACGCTAACAGGCAGATTAGCCTTTTTCCATCCGCCCAAACCACCCTCAATAACGGTAGCGTCATAGCCCATCTCGCGCAGGCAATCTGCGGCGAGCGTCGCCCGTGCACCAGACGCACATAGAATGTGAACACGCCCGTTTTTATCGCGCTTGGCAACCAACTTGTCGTTACCCTTACCGGTGTCAGGATCAGCATTCGCTTCAAGCAGACCGCGTGGAATATGCACCGCCCCCTCAACTGCGCCATCGGCGGTCAGCTCTGCTGGCTCACGCACATCAAGTATCAAGTCTCCGCTCTGCTGAGCAGAAAGCGCATCTTCGGGGCTGATGGTTTCAACCCGAGATTTTGCATCGGCGACCAAGTCCTTCATAGATTTATTCATTTCATATCTCCTTTAGAACTTATTGACGGGAATTTTCAGATAGTGGTCACCATCTGCCTCAGCATCAGGCAACTGCCCTGCCCGCAAATTGATCTGTAACGCGGCCAGCATCCTGTCGGGAAGCGACAGCGTCGCGTCGCGATCATTGCGAACTTTGATATAATCTTCTTTTTTGGTTCCGTCCTTTACATGGACGTTATGCGCCTTGTGTTCGTCTACCGTCGCTTCCCATGCTGGTTCATTGCGGTTTTTCGCGCCATAATCATGGCCTACGAAAACCCGCGTATTACCGGGAAGGGAAAGAATCTTTTGCAGCGAATTCCACAACTCTTCAGTGCTACCACCAGGAAAATCCGCGCGAGCCGTACCGCTATCAGGTTGCATGAACGTGTCATGAGCAAAAATTGCGTCGCCGCAAATATATGATATCGACCCCAAGGTGTGGCCCACCGACAGCATGACCGAAACCTCAAGAGACCCGATTTTGAACGTATCCCCATCTACGAACAATCGGTCAAAATCGCGATCTGGTTCGAAAGCTTCGGGCGTGTGATAAATCTCGCGCCATAATTCGGCTATCTCTTTTACTTTCACACCTATTGCATTGGGCGCACCAGTCTGCTTTTTCAAACGTGACGACGCCATGACGTGGTCAGCATGGGGATGCGTGTCCAGCACCCAAGACACGGTCAAATTGTTCTCTTTTACCAAACCTAACACTTGATCCATACTGCCGGTGTCTAATGCAAAGCTCGCTGGGTCAAAATTCAACACAACATCGATCAATGCTGCTTCGCGTGTTTCAGGATCTGCACATATGTACTGGATAGAACCTGTATCCGGTTCATAAATGCCCCAGACATCCGGACTTGTAGGGCCGGTTGATGGCGAATGTCGAACGACACGTTTATTTAGTTCAGAAGTATTTGACATCTCTAAACTCCTTTCAGTTGAAACAACGAATGGGATTTAGCTGCAGTTCCTAAAACGATACCCACCAGCATGAGAGGTAAGAAAACCAGAATACCGGGGGACCCGATCGCAAGGGATGTCCAAGCTGGGCCGGGGCAAAACCCGCCTAGCCCCCAGCCTGCACCGAACAAGATAGAACCGGTGATAAGCGGTGCATCGATGGCGTTATTTTCCGGTACGTCGAATTTCGCATCTAATAAGGGTGCCCCGCGCGCCCACACTAGACGGTATCCAATAAATGCCGTAACCGACGCCCCGCCCATGACGAAGGCAAGGCTGGGGTCCCATGGACCAAGAATATCAAGAAAGTTCAGCACCTTTGCAGGGTTGGCCATACCTGAAATGATCAAGCCGATACCAAAAATTAAGCCAGCTATAAAACCTGTGATGTTACGCATGATCTGATCCTTAAAAGAGGTGGCGAACCAAGGTGGTCGTCACGACAGCCGCCGCAACAAATGTTAATACTGCGACAAGGGATCGCGGCGACAGCCGGGCCAGACCGCAGACCCCATGCCCCGACGTACAGCCCGAGCCAAGCGCGGTACCGACGCCCACTAGAAGCCCCGCAATGCCCATCCCGACCAGACTGGTGGGAATAGCCTGAACCGGAAAATCACCGGTAGTCAGTAATACAGCAACCGGGGCGATGATCAGCCCTAGTAGAAACGAAAGGCGCCAGTTTCGGTCTGCTGGCCCGCTTAACCCCGGCACCATTCCGACAAGCCCCTTGGTGATGCCGGAAATACCGGCGATCTTGCCAAAGGCCCCCATGACGATGACAGCGCTAAGCCCAATAAGCACGCCCCCAAACAGCGACAGCCAAGGTGTAAAATCTGTTGGCGTTACAGGCCCCATTGTGACGTCCTTTTCTATATTTCTGTTGTTATCCGTATCCTTGGTCTATATATGTAATACATGTCTAATTTAGTCAACACTAATATAAAAGAAAGCAAGCTGCCCTTGGTGGTGTTGCAGTCACGGGCGATTGAAGTGTCCGAACATCTGGCGCTGCTTTCAAACGCCAACCGCCTTATGGTGCTTTGTCATCTTTTGGATGGAGAACAATCGGTTGGCAGCTTGCAAGCACAACTGAACCTCAGCCAATCTGCGCTGAGCCAGCATCTGGCCAAGCTCCGCGATGCAGGTATGGTAGCCACCCGCAGAGAGCGGCAGACTATCTTCTATCGGATAGCCGACACGCGCGTTCAACGTATGATAGATGCTTTATACGGAATTTACTGCGCGCCGTGATCGCTTGGGCGAAAGGTTTAAGATCAAACCTGAAAACTGATCATACTCTCTGGCCTGAGTGACGTGCTTTTTTCAACCTGTCCGCCGAACTTTCTGCCCTACGAATCCGGTTCTGCGGCCCCTTATACCCGAGACGTCGGCCAGCGCGGATGATTGTCATCGATTATGATTGAATGCGCATGTCGGCTTTCGCCGCTTAAATGGGGGTGATCGGGTGCCAGATCATCATGCGAATGTTCGACCACATCCGCATCGCCACGTGGCCATAAGACCACGCCGCCAATCAAACCTGTAATAGATATCAGCGCGAGCACCGCAAAGGCCGTAGCCGCGCCGAAATCGGTAATTAGCCAACCGGCAAGCGGATACGTCACCAACCAACATGCGTGCGACAAGGCGAACTGGGCCGCATAAACGGCTGGCCTGTCTTCTGGGTGTGCCGATCGCTTGAGCAGTCGCCCCGAGGGGGTGAGAACGGTGGAATACCCTATACCGATCACCACCCAACCCGCTAACAACAGATACCACCCGGTACCGTTGAAAGCGGACAAACCCGCAAGCCCCAATAGCGTGATGACCAATACCCCCGCCCCGGCGATCATCACCGGCCTATCGGGTCGTTGATCAAGCAGACGCGGCAAGAGCAGCGCGGCCAGCATAGAGCCGCCGCCAAATGCACCAAGCGCGAGAGCCACTTCAGTTTCTCCGAACCCCAGCCCGGATCGCACCAAAACAACTGTATTGACCAGAACCATAGCTCCCGCTGCTGCTGCCGCAAGGTTTAACGACAACAGTCCGCGCAACCTTGGCGTGGCCAGATATATCCTCAGTCCCCGTGTGGTACGTTCATAGATGCCTCTGGGAACCGACGCCGTCGGACTTGGCAGGATGACGGAAACCACCAAAACCGCCGACCCGAGAAATCCGATAAACGTGCCGAAAAACAGGGCCTGATAGCTGACAAAAGCCAAGAAAATCGCGGCCAGCGTTGGGCTAATCAAATTCTCCAGATCATAAGCCAATCGCGATAGTGATAACGCTCGCGTATAGCGATCTTCATCTGGGAGAATGTCCGGTATGGTGGCTTGAAACGTCGGCGTGAACGCAGCAGAAGCGGACTGGAGGACAAAAATAAGAATATACACCTGCCACACTTCGCTTACGAAGGGCAGGCACAGCGCTACCGCCGCTCTGATAAGATCAAGACTGACAAGCATTTTGCGACGGGGCCAGCGGTTGGCAAAGGCTCCAGCAATCGGGGCAATCCCCACATAGGCCAGCATTTTTATAGTGAACACCGTCCCCAAGACCAAACCCGCGCGCTCCCCTGCTAGGTCATACGCTAGAAGACCAAGCGCGACGGTTGCCAACCCGGTACCCAGCAAAGCAGTAATTTGCGCAAGAAAAAGGTGTCTGTATGTACGGTCAGCCAGAACGGAGAGCATGATGAATCCTCTAGAGGTATTTGATAATCGCTTTAAAATCGGCAGTGATAGGCAAGGCGCCGTCCCGGCGAGACACAGAACCATCCAGACAGTGATCTATATGGTCTTGAATCAGGGTCCTTTTCGCTTGGGTAATGGCTTTTTCGACGGCGTGAAGCTGTTGGGCAATATCCGTACAAGGGCGTTGTGTCTCGATCATCGTGATAACGCTTGAAAGGTGGCCGCCGGCACGTTTTAGCCGTTTGACGATGTCGGGGTGGGTTGCATGATGGGTGTGTTTTGTCATACATACCCTCTATCCCCCCAGGGGGGATAGAGCAAGTAGGCCTAGACCTACAGACATAGGCAAAAATGATACGGCAGAGATGACACTACAGGCACTAACTTTCCTGCGCTACATTATGAGTGCGGCATTAGCCGCAGGCATTTTTTTGTCGTCGAATGCGCAAAGCGATCCGCATGACCTTGCCCAACTTGCCCAAATTCTGACCGACCATAAAATCGAGGTCGAAAATCACGGCCATGCTCATGAAGACATCGTGAATATCATACATGCCTATCAAAGTCATGGTCCGGAAATCGCCGACCACGATCATAACATCGCGTTTCTGACACCGCGCAGAAGTAATGGCATGGTTGAAGCCACAAGTTCTATTTGGGTGCCATCAGCAACAGTTTTATCGGGTCGTAGGGCCTTCGATCTGGATCGCCCTCCGCGCGTCTGAGGTTCCGCCTTGCGGCGCAGAGACCTCAATTTCAGACAAATGGAAAATTAAATGACAAACAACCGTACCTTTGGGTCGGTGGTTGCGACGCATCGCATGCGCCAACCGCTGGTTCTATCGACGGTGATCGCGCTGGTTTTGATAGCCTTCGCGTCATCCGCCTATGCTCATGCTGTCACCGCTGGTGACAAGGGATATATCATGGAGGTCAGCGGCATGAAGCTGATTCCATTCATGTATCTGGGGGCCAAACACATGGTCACCGGATATGATCACCTGCTGTTTCTATTCGGTGTGGTCTTCTTTCTGTACAAGATGAAGCACATTGGGATTTACGTCAGCCTTTTCGCGCTCGGTCATTCTACGACGATGCTCGCCGGCGTGTATTTTAACTGGAACTTCAACTCTTACCTGGTTGATACGATCATTGGCTTGTCAGTGGTCTATAAAGCCTTGGATAACCTCGGCGCGTTCCAACGTTGGTTCGGCTTTCAACCGAACACGAAAATCGCCGTGCTTGTGTTCGGCTTTTTCCACGGGCTGGGGTTGGCTACAAAAATCCTAGACTACAACATCGCCAAAGATGGACTTCTACCCAACTTGTTGTCCTTCAACGTCGGGGTCGAACTTGGCCAGCTCATTGCCTTGGGAATGATCCTAATCGTGATGGGCTATTGGCGCAAAAGCGCAAGCTTCTGGAAACACGCATACACCGCAAACGTCGTCATGATGTCGGCTGGTTTTATTCTGATGGGCTATCAGATCACCGGCTATTTTGTTGCTTAACTCAAAGGAAAATTTAAAATGCACAACGGAAACAAACCAAACCCCGAAGATCTGCCGACCTCTGCACAGCTACGCAAATCAACGCTTATCGCTGCGGTATCGGCACTGGCTATATTAACTTTGATCGTCCTACCGTCCGAATACGGTATCGACCCTACCGGCATAGGGCGGGCCATCGGACTAACTGAAATGGGTGATATTAAAGTCCAACTCGCGGAAGAAGCCGAGGCCGACAGCCAGATGCAGTTGATACCTGCCCCCATCGTTGAAGAGCAGTCTAGTCTAGGCAGCGACATATTCAGCCTGTTCGTGGGTGCCGCCCATGCGCAATCCGTGACGCCGACGGATTGGAAAGAGCAGCACAGCTTTACGCTCACACCCGGTGAAGGGACCGAGATAAAACTGGGCATGACCGAAGGTGCCAACGCCGAATATATCTGGGTCGCGGAAGGCGGCGTGGTGAACTATGACCTTCATGGCGACGGTGGCGGGCAAAACATCAGCTATGAAAAAGGGCGAGCCGTCGCCATGGACGAGGGCGTTTTGACGGCAGCGTTTACCGGTAATCACGGCTGGTTCTGGCGCAACCGCGATGGGCAAGACGTGACCGTGACGCTCTACGTACGCGGCGACTACACGGACCTGAAAATACCTAAGTAACGCTCGAACGACGGCCCCGGGCATCATACCCCTGGGGTCGTCATCACCGCGACAGATGACACTGATGCAGCATCAAAACGTGATGCACCATCAGTACCAAGCGAGCACAATTCCCGCCAAGATAAGGTAGCGTGCCCCTTTGGCAATCGTCACCAGTATCAGGAATGGCAACAGCGGTTCTTTCAACACTCCTGCAACCACCGTCAGCGGATCACCGACCAAAGGCAACCAACTGCCCAGCAAAGACCACCGCCCATACCTGTGATACCAGCGTTGCGCTTTATCAAGCTGGCTTTGCGACGCAGGGAACCACCGTCTATCCCGAAACTGCATCAAAAAACGGCCTAAATACCAGTTAATCACTGACCCCAGCACGTTCCCGACAGTAGCGACACCGATCAGAACCATCGGGGAATATGCGGATGAAGCCAGCAGGCTCACTAAGACCGCCTCGGATTGCATAGGCAATATCGTTGCCGCAACCAACGCTGACATGAACAGGCCGACATATGCGATCATGATATTTTACCGGGCTGCGCTCTCATCCAGATTGACTATATCGAAATCCGGTCAGAGACCATGGAAACCGCCAGGGCATTGCAACTTGTCAAACGGCACCTATCTCTTTTGGAAGAGCTGTAAATGCGAAATGTTTATTGACCTTACCGGATGGTAAACAGGTAGGCAGCCAGCAAAGGAAAGGAATCTCATGACTAATTTTTCGGTACCAAAGATGAGCTGTGGACACTGCAAAGCATCCATTGGCAAAGCAATCGCGTCTGTCGATTCCGATGCACAAGTTGATTACGATCTGACGACGCGTCAGATTGCTGTGCAAAGTCATGCAGACGCCGACGCCTTGATCGCGGCAATGCAGTCGGCAGGCTATGACGCCGAACGGGTCAACTGAAACCAGTTTGAAAATAACCTAGCCGGAGACTGTTTAGCCCGGCTAGGCCAGATTTCGTAAACCTAGTTAATACCGTTCTCGCGTTGCAGCGCTCGAATATACGCCACAATATTAAGAACGTCGGACCGCGTTACACCCTCTACGGGAGGCATGTTGCCGAACTTCCAGTGATGCGATCTAACCCCACTTTTCGCTGCAAGCTCAAAAGCCATATCTCCATGGTGGCTCGGTTCATAAATTTTATGTACGAGCGGCGGAGCAGTACCTTCCCTCCCCTGAGCGTTATCGCCGTGGCACTTGGAACACGTGACGTCGAACGCACGCTTGCCAAGTTGTTCTTTTGGGCTGAACGCAGCCGGTATCTTGACCGCAGCGATCGCCCCGTCAGCCAAAGCGGCACTGCTGGGCTTTGAGCCGTTTGCATCGCTCACTTTCGGCTGAGTTATGTACCAGACAGCCGCGACCAACGCGATTAAAGCAAAAATCATTGCTCCCCACTTCATACTAAATCTCCTTATTGTTAATAAATTGCACTCTCATGCGTGTAATGCCCCGGGAAGGTCGGGGAGCGCTGAGATACCGGTGTCGGCCCGCGGTGCCCCCTAAAGAATTGGACTATTTCTTGATATCTAATTCGCGTGTCTTCTAACGTTTGATAATATCTGAACAGCTCCTTCAGTGGTGCTGAAAAATCTTTGTGCGCGGCGAGAACCGCAACCAATGCCCCAAGGCTGATCCGATCTTCGATCACAAAATATCCCCCAAGTGAATAAAATAGGAACGGCGTGAGTGCGGTCAGGAAGTTGTTTAACGCCTTGATAAAAAACTTAAGGCGAAAGATGCGGCGTCGGACCTTCTCAAGTTCTCGGAAACTAGCGCTCGTTGGTTCAAGAAGCGCACCGTCGCCCGTTTCATTTCGCAACTGATCATTCAAGAGCCGCCCCATATGACGTACCTGCTGGATACGCTCACGTGATAATGCATTCACCCGACGCTGGAGCTTTGGCAGCAACACCAGCTGGATCGGTAGCACCGTCAGCGCGGCAGCACCCAAAATGGGATCTTGAATGAACATGAATAGCAAAATTGTCATGAGCGTGCCGCCCTGCAAAATAGGCAACGTCAATACATCTGCTGCGAACCCTCCGACAGGTTCTACCTCTTGCGCTAGAATAGGTACGATCTCGCTTTGGCCCCTTAGATTTAAATCTGCACGCCATTGACGATAGACTGACAGACGGAACCGTCGCAAAAACCGTTCAGCAACGTAACCTTTGAAAACGTTCAGAGAGTATTTATTCAATCCGTACAACATGATGGTCAAAAGATAGAAGCCGCATAACAACAAAAGAAACGTGACCTGATCCACGCTCCAATCAAAGACAACGATAGGAAACCGGTCGGAGTGCAGGGCATTATTTACAATTTGCTTAGGCAGCTCCAATGTCAGATAGAGGATTGGCAGAGCCAGTAAACTAAGGCCGACCATCTGCACTTGTTGCCTGCGCGAATGGCGCAATATTGAGCTGAACAGGCTGTTATCCAGACCTCTGATCGCTTCGGTGCAAGGTTGTTTTAAGCGTGTTCGCCGCCAAAATTTCAACGACCCGCTGATAACGCCATACGTGCCGACGACAATCAAGAACGACGGCGCCAGCACCAAGATAACATGGATAAAAGGGTGCAGCCAATCGGGTGTGGCGTCACTATAGTCATAGCCGAACATCGCCGCGACGTCGTGTACAAACAAGTGATATCTATCCAGCAGCGCCATTATCCTTAATCACCTCGCGGTGCTACCAGAAACGTGATCATGCACGATTATGACCCCCCACATTCCTGCTTCGCGGTGGCCATCAATCAGACAGACAAATTCCAGATTGGTCTCCACCGAAAACTTCCAGACCAATTCGGCGGTTTCACCGGCCGGGATGGCAACAGCATTTTGGTCGACATGAGACATGTCGGGATGACTGCGCATCCATTGTTCGTGCTGCTGGATTTCGTCAAACGACCCAAGATAAAATTCGTGGCTCATAGCGCCAGTATTCGTGATGACGAACCGTACGGTGGTCCCTTTTTTAATATAGATGGCGTCTGGTTCGAACAGCATATATCCTGCGGCGGTTTCCCTAATAGATATCTCTATTTCCTGAGTAACCAGTGAGTCATCGCTGGGACTCCCTATGAAGTTATGGCTCGATTTCTCGGATACGCCTGCATGCGGACTTACGCCTTCACCTGTATTTGCGAGCGCGGGCAAGAGCCCGATCAACACGTACACAATAATGATCAATAGTGGTTTCACGGCCAGCGTTGCCTCGCGGTAAATTTCGTTCCCGGTTTCGGAGAGGTAACCCATCCTGTCGGGTTTTTGGTCGATAGCGAGGCTGCAACCAAAATTGCAGCCTCGCCTGTTGGCTTACTTCACATCTGTCAAAGTGAGTTCGCCGTCGACATCGCTAGCGATGAATTCAATGGTGTCGCCTTCCGACATTTTGTCTATCATCGCTTCGTCGGCTTTAAACACCATGGTCATCCCCGGCATGTCTAGGTTGACGACCAGACCGTGGCTGATAGTTACCTCACCGGTTTTTTTGTCGATTTTCTTGACTTTCCCGTGGGTGAATATCTCGGCTTCAGTAGTGAGCTACTTACCTACTGACACCTTGCGATGCATGCCGGATTCATAGTGGCCCGGGATCAAACATGCGGCTTCATATGCGCCTTCATTCGAGAAGGTCCAGACGACTTCAGCCGAAGCACCGGCATCAAGAATCATACGGTTTGGGTCGGCATGCTTCATATCCATTCCGGCCATTTCCATCATTTCTTCTTTATGCTCTGCATTACGTTCCACTGTATCCAGAACGAATTCATGCTCAAGTTCACCTTTATTGGTAATCTTAAAGCGGATTGTTTCACCCTTTTTAAAGTTCAGATCCTCGCTCTCGATCAGCATTTGGCCTTCGTCGTTTTCAAGCAAAGTCACGTCAATTGTCCGGTCGACCTTAGAAGCATCGCCGGGCATACCGACCATCATTGCCGCATGTTCGTCCGATTTCATATCGCCATGGCTGGCATCATGTTCACCTGCTGCAAACGCTGGGGCGGCCAGAGATAATGTCAGAGCGGTTGTCAAAAGAAAGTTTTTCATCAGTTTTTCCTGTAAGTTTGGTGTGAGGTTCCAAAAGGCGTTCCAGCCTTTCAAACTTGGTTAGAGCTAGTCAATAGCAGCGGGACCATTATCAGTGGCAAGGCTTGCAACTTCACCAGTCCATTCATCTGCCATCTTGCCCGATGGGTTCTTACCCCTATCGGAAACGGTGCAAATGTCCCTCTTAATATTTCCGAGGTCTTTTACAACCGTGAACATGCTTCCCGGTATGACCGGACCGTATGATCCCAAATCCATATTCAATGGTATGATATCATCAGCGTTAAGCATGAACTTCTTCGCGATGGTTCCAACAGCCGACACGCGCGGAGACGTATAATCTGGTTGGAAACTGCGTGTTGTTTGAATGCTTTGCGGCTTGTCGGCCCGGTTACGATTTGCCAACGCGACGTTATGCGCGGCCTGACACCCGGCCATCAAAGGCAAGGGTGAAAAGACGATGGGCATATGGAATGCAGGGTCAAAAGCCCCTGGATCAATAAAATTGTTCATGAACGCAACCTGATCGACAAGCTTAGGTTTCACGCAATGCGCGTGTAACATACGGGACCACAATGGGCCCTGAGTCAGATCAAAAGCTGGGGAGGCCGCAGGAAGCCCGATGGATCAATCAAGGCGGTTTGCGCGTGAAGGGTCAAACGGTTCTCGCGGATGTTCTCGTTAACGACAGGATGTCCGGTTTCGTTTAACACGATTGATAAGCAAAGTGCATTGCAACACAATGCGAAGGCGTCAAGCTTATCCTGCGATGAAGTTGCTGCGCTGCTGCTTCCGTCGGATTTGACGTTAGACAGCGATACGGATTGAATGGCGTTATCGGCACCGCCCAATTTAACCACATGTTCCTCATGCCCTATGGTCGAAGCATGAGCTTCCGACGTAGGCGCAAGTGCCAATGCCATAACAAGTGCCAAGCACGAAAGAGCTTTTACGCAAGCAGATATGGCATAGTTCAACTTCATTCCAAATACTTGGTCGAACAGAAAGCTTCTGTCAATCCTTCCTGCGTGGGAAAGATCCCCACTTTCTCGTGAGGATACCAATACATTAACCTCATCTAAATACGCTGCGTATCATTTGGTAAAGCTCACCAACACTTCAGTGCAGAATTGACTATCGGGGTGTCCCTAAAGGTTTTTACCGCCGCTCAGCGGAATACTATCTGCCTAACTACTCAATAACCTTTGACCAGCAATTGCCGAATGTTGAATAAAGCCATGTTTATCTGGTGATATCCAAGTTATTCAGTAATTGTCAGGAAATGTGTCTCGGGTGCGCTAACTTTACCGCGACATAACATTGAAAGGAATGGAAGAGATGAAGATAAGTCTGTGGCTGATAGGGTCCACCGTAACGCTTTTGGGGGCCTGTGCCCAGCCCGTGGCCCCTCCTCCCGTAGTCGAAAACGGCTTCATGACGGAACTGCCTGCTAGTGTGCTTGCTATCGCTGCACCGTACCAAGATCTTAATGCTGTCAAGCTTCAGCCGTCTGACGGTTGTTTCGTCTATCGGCATGTAGGGCCAGTTGAAACGACATTCCTGCCGCTACGTTCTAAAAGTGGCAACCCGATCTGTACAAGACAACCGGGTGTGCCAGTAGCCGGCTAATCCGACCATATAGTGAGAAAGCCTGTCAACATTATATGCCAGAGGCCCGGCTAACCAATCAGCTTTGCGCGGTGACCCGGTCTTCTGGCGGATACAGAAATGCAGTCGAACCGGTTTCTACATGATCATACAGACCATTAATGTGAGGCATTACCATCCGGACGCAGCCAGAACTGGCCCGCCCGCCAACTGATTCCGGGTTCGGGGTCCCGTGGATACGCAAATATGTGTCACGATTACCTTCGAACAGGTAAAATGCGCGCGAACCAAGCGGATTCTTTGGGCCTGCGTCCATACCATCGGCGAATTGCTCATACACCTCTGGTTCACGCTTGATCATCGAAGGCGTGGGCGTCCAGGTGGGCCAATGCGTTTTGCGACGGATGGTATAGGTGCCCGGTTCGTACAGATTGCCTCGGGCAATCGCCACGCCATAGCGCATCGCAGTACCGTTGTCTCTGATATGATAAAGATACCGAGCTACGGCATCTACATGGATGTCGCCGGGCACGAGGCTAGGGTTCGCTTCGACGAGCTGCGGAAGAAATCGCGGGTGGAAACCCCAGGGATTAGAGGTTGCAGGATCGTAGTTGGCTGGCGTGACCTGTGCATCCCATGTTTCCCACATAGATTTGTTGGACTTAGCAGCAGCCCAGGAAGCTTGAGGTATCGGCGCGGAAAAGAGCGCGACGGATGAAAGAACGAAATGACGCCTAGTTAGCATGGCAACGTAAACTCCTGACTAGTATAATAGTACCTATATGTTAGCGATCTTGTTCGAAACCAAGCACAACCAATCACATGTTCGTGTAACGCTTTGACGAAATTGACTTTCTATTTCGTTAAACGCCGTGGTCCTAACCTTGGATCTCCAAGCCGGTCAGCTAAATTATAACTACCAGATCTCTCCGGTTGCCAAAAATCTAGATATCCCGCTGCGACGACCGAAATGGCAATGCCGCACTCTCTATCATACTTACGCAACGCGCCCGAACAAATTCGGTTCCAATTACCCTGTTCACGCTAGGAGTTCGGTACGCACTTCTTTGCGGTGCGTACCGAGTTGTAATGATTATCAGAACTTCCAGCGTGTTCCCAAAAGTACCGAAGAAGCATTCAGATAGCTCGTGGCTGTCGTATCGGTGTATTCGTACTTGCGAACGATAAGATAAGTTTCCAGACGGGCGTCGTCGAGCTTTTGAACGATGCCTGCGCCGACACTTTTCGAGGACGAGCCGTTTGTCACGAAATCGCTACCTTTGTAGTAGTCCACGGCAAGCGAAGTCTTACCCACTGAAAACCAGTCGGCGGTATAGCCCAGCTTTATCAACCCATATTGCCCGTCGTTCTTACGGCTACCGGCGGCAAGGGTGACGTTTGCTCCGGACGGGTGCAGAGCGCTGATCGAACCGAACGTATCATCGAGGTCAGATCCATTACGCGTTCTGCGCGAAAAACCTAACGACGCGGCAATTTTTGTCCCGCCGATTTCGTTCTTATAGCGTACGGCAGCGTCCGCATATGTGTCATTGTTGTTGGTGGACAGGATGTCTTTACCGTAGGCCGCCGAAAACGTGAAGTTATTGAAACTAGGCGTATCGTACCGGATACGGCCACGGCGCGAGGCATCAAAGCTCGTGAAGGTATGGTCGATCTCGATCCCCGAGAGAGCACCGGCGGAAGTCCGGAACTGGTAGTTCCCAGCCACGGTATCAAGCCCATTATACATCGCCATTTTGGTGCCTGACAGATCTGATTGCGCGACGCCGTCAGTTGCCATGCTGCCTTGACCAAATGTAAAGGTACCTGCGCTTTCGGTTTTCCAGCTGACTTCCAGCTTGCGAACGAAGGTCCGGCGCCAGTCCAGAAACTTTGGGTCGCCAGCCTGACCATAGCTCGATGACTGCCCAAACCCCAATGCCGTCAGAAAATCAAATCGTAGAACCGAAGAACCGAAATCCTGCGTCACTGTCAAACCGGCGCGTGTGTTGGATACTTCGTTGTCAACCAAATCGCCATAAGATGCGACACCATCATCAAATGAAAGGTAAGCGGGGCTAAGCTGACCATAGAGTTTCACGGAGCCGCCGGTGTCGTTGGAGTATTTCAGTTCAGCCATGGCAGGCATTGCGCTCAGCGCGAGCAAAGCGAAGATGGAACTCAGTAGGTATTTAGGCAGCATTAGTAATTTTCCTTTAGATTCGGTTTTCGGAATTTTTTCCTACCCGTCGCCTACCCTTGGTTTGCGACAGTTTTGTGAAACAACGGGCAGAAAAAAATATCGGCATACTATCTGGAAAAAACGGGATTTATCGCCACAGGTTTGCGCGACCGTTTAGGTTTCGCAAGTAGCCGGCTTTAGCCTGACTTTCAGTCGATTCTCATTATTTTCCGCCGCGATGGTCAACCGATCGAGGCAAGAAAAGGGAAGGTCCCCAATAGCCAATAGGCAAGTCGTGACAATTGGCCTGTCATGATAGCCAGCCCCATCAGGACCATAGCTACCCCTGCCCCTTTATACAGCCAGCGCCCTGCCTTGCCGATTTCCCGTACACGCGATGCAATGGCGTCGGTAAACAGCGCTGCCAGTAGAAAAGGCACCCCCAGCCCGGCAGAATAGATCGCCAGCAACCAGATGCCGTTAGTCATTCCTCCCGAGGTTGAACTCAGCGTCAAAATTGCGCCAAGGATAGGCCCGATACAGGGGGTCCATCCAAACGCAAAAGCCAGCCCCAGTACGTAAGCCCCCAAAGGGCGACCGCCGGGAATGTTCAGATCCGGCCGCGTGTCACGCGTAAGTGCAGGGATACGGAAAACGCCCAGCATCACGAGCCCGAATAAGATAATGATCGCGCCGCCCAGATAGTTCAGTTCAGTCCGCCACGTCAACAAAAGCGACCCAAGCGCACTGGCACTGGCCCCCAACGCGATAAAGACTGTTGAAAACCCCAACACGAAACAGGTGCTTAAACCCAATGCTCCGGCACGGGCACGCAAGCCGACGTTGCGTGTGGTACGCAGACCGGGTTGACCGGCAATATACGAGACATACCCAGGCACCAAGGGCAGCACGCAAGGTGAAAGAAAAGAAATAGCGCCGGCCAGAAATGCCGCCAAAATACCTATGCCTGATAAATCCATTGCTAGACCTCTTTTGTTTTATACGGAACTGCAGCCCACCAGAACGCGACCACTGGAATAACTATCCATTGCAGCAGCGGCGACAGGCCGGCATCTACGATTGGAACGATAGGCATGAGGTCTGAATAAGCCCAAGCTTCACGGATCACAATATTCAACCATTCACTGAAAATCGTGTACCCAAGACCGATACTGACCGCAAGTAACTGAACTTGTTGACGCGACTGCGCCATATAAGGCCACCCTTGGCCCGCAAGCATCAAAGCCAGCATCAATGCGCTCATCGCGATCAGGATATCACCACCGGTGCAGTGGAAAGCAGCGAAGATGATTTCGCCCCACGTGTCTTCTGCCCAGATCGTATAAAGAGGCATCTGGACAAATTCCCACACCAGATTGGCTGGAATGATAACGACGAAATAACGTCGCAACGCCCCCAGTGAAATCTGGGCATCGCTGCGCAGCAACATGCTAATTTTCGTAGCGCTCATCGAAAGGCACCGGTCAGCCAATCCAACCATCCGCGTTCGCGCTGACGGTGCTGCGTGTTGTTGATCAGCTCACTGACATACAAGATCAAATTGACGTTTTTAAAATTCATTCCGTGAAACTTACCGGCAAAACGTCCCCCGATATCAATCACATGGGTTACCGCCGCATGCATCATCATATCGGCATCTTCGGTCATCGTGAACTCTAGCCCATATTCACGAGCAAGAAGCCGTGTCGCATCTTCAGACTGTTCCGCTGTGGTCGTCAAAAACACCCAGTTCTCGGTATCAAGCCCATGTATTTCGGGGTAAGCCTGCAAAATTTCAGCCGTATCATTGGCGGGGTCCGTGGTGATCGCAATGAACTGCACCACGTCCTTCATGGGGCCTTCGTTTATCGCGCTTTGAATCTGCGCAATCTTTTGTGTATGGAGCGGGCAGACGTCCGTACAACCAGCATAGATGAAATATAAGACAACGATCTTGTCGTTAAAATCAGAGAGACGCACCAATTTACCCTGCGCGTCCTGCAACTCAAACGCAGGTGCTGATTGTTCGTCGATAAGCTGAAAGTAATCCTCCATTTCCATCATACGTGCGTCAAGGTTTTCGCCGGGATGATTAGCAAAAGCGGGTGTAGCAGCAAGTGCGGCAAGAGCCGCCAAGGCGGAACGCCGTGTCAGGTTAGTCAATATACCGTGTCCTTCAAAAAGAGCCCCTGCCGATCTTGTAACCGACAGGGGCAAGGTAGCGATCAGCCGTCGGATTTTTCCGACTTCATATTTCCGCTTTCCATCATCTTGTTCATGTTCGCCATCATCTTGGTGCATTCCACCATCATCGGCTTCATTTCCGACATCATCGACATCATGCCCATCATGTCGCCGTTCATGTTACCGTCTTTCATCATGCTACCATCCATCTTGCCGTCTTTCATGGTGCCGTCACTTTGGGTCATCTTGCTGTGATCCATCGCGGGCTTTTCTTCGGCATTTACGGCGAAACCCGCAGTCGCGAATGCGGTGGCGAATGCGATTAATCCAAGTGTCTTTTTCATCGGGTCACTCCTTGAGTTGATATACGTGGGTTTGAAAGGTTATTCAGTTGATGGGGTGTCAGTCGATTTTCCACACCCTTTGCCTGTGCCACCCTTCATGCACAGACCCAGTCCACACATCGCGGCACACGGCGCGAGCGATATGAGGATTGGAGTGAGGCCAGCTGCTGTCAGCCACCCCCAATTTAGCGCCAGACCACCCCCGACAAGGGTCGCAGCACTGGCAAAAATCACGCGCCTTCGTGTCATCCATGTCGGCCAACTATATCTAGCCGGTGCGGGTATGCTCTCATTCATCACCGATCCTAAGATTGTGTGCCGACCATTATCGTTCAAAAACCCACGTGCCGATGCGCCCAAGGTCATCAGATTGCTCACGGCCTTCATTCGATGAACCCTTCCAGAAACGACACCATCTCAGGGTCGTCCCATTCGGCGGGACCTACTAGCCGGCCCAGTTCTTCTCCCTTTGCGTTGATCAGCAAAGTGGTGGGCAGGCCCACGGTACGCAGCGCTGTGGCCGACAGCATGGTTTTATCGACATACATGTTCAAATGCTCCACGCCGATCTCGTCATAGAACCGCCGCACAGCTGGGACGCCGGCGCGATCAATCGACAGGGCTACGACCTCGAATTTATCGCTCCCGAGTTTATCCTCAAGCGCGTCGAGCGTCGGCATCTCTTCGCGGCAAGGCACGCACCACGTGGCCCAGATGTTTAGCAACAATACCTTGCCCTGAAACGATTCCATATCCAGCTTAGTGCCGTCTTCTGTAACGAAACGGACGTTGGCGATAGGCTGGGCGGCATCATGCAGCGCGAACCCTTGCGGGGCAGCCATCGTGGCGGTGGACCAACCCAACAGCAACGCGAACGCCAATTTGATATAATTCATTGTGTCGCCTCCTTGGCGGTAGAAGATGATTTGAGCTCACGCACCACACGCATGAGCGTGTTTTGCAAGATATCGGCCGTTAACGGCCCGACATGTCGATAGGCGATCGTACCGTCGGCAGCGATGACATAGGTTTCAGGCACGCCATAGACGCCCCATTCAATCCCGGCGCGACCATCACGATCAGCCCCGATACGGGAATAGGGGTCGCCCAGTTCATCCAGCCATGCCCGTGCCTGTTCTGGCGGGTCCTTATAGTTGATGCCGTATATCGGCACCTCGCCTGTGGCACCCAGTTCGACGAACAGCGGGTGTTCGGCGCGACACGGAACACACCAAGATGCGAACACATTTACCAGTGATATATGTCCGGCCAGGTCCTGCGTCGACAGTCCCTCGGCCCGCCCAAGAACGGGAGGCAAGGAAAATTCCGGCACGGGTTTGTTAACCATAGTCGACGGCAATGTTTCGTCACTGTTGAACAGCCCCCAAGCGAAAAGCGCCAGCAACGCAAAAGCTACTGCGGGGACTATAGCCAGTCTGGTCAACCGAAAACCGGGCTTCCCGCGCCGCTCAGGGGGATCAAGATCCGTCATTTACGCGCCTCTTCATCGCTTTGCGTTATCTTTGCTTGGGCTTTGCGGGCACGTTCAGGCCAAGTGCTTTTCATGTAATCCAGTATGGCGATGACTTCGTGGTCCGAAAGAATGTCGCCAAAACCGGGCATGTCGCTTTCGTACCCGTCGCCTACGATTGCGGCAGTACCGCGGTTCACTATGTCAACCAGCATCCTGTCAGCGTGGTGCCAAGTGTGCCCGGATTCGTCATGCGGAGGTGCCGGCAATCTGCCATTCGGCAATCGTATTTTCCAATCGGGCTGGCCTTCCAAGTTGGTACCATGGCAGCTTGCACAGTTTTCCTGATAAAGCGCCTTGCCCTCGGCCAACTGCACATCCTGCGCCGAAGCCGTTCCAGCTAAACCTGTCAGCGTAAGGCCTAAGACACTTATATATCTGATCATTTCGTTTCCTAATTTTTGCCAATCTCCGACGCGCAGCGTAACCAGTAAGACCATTCCAAAGCACGAACACTCTTTTGTGCAGCCCCGCATTCACAAGCCTGTCGCCCGTTCAGTTCCGCAATTCGCCTCCGTCAGGAGTACTATTTACTGTCGTCAGAACGTATGTACTTCAACAAGGCAATCACCCCAAGAACCAACACTGTGATGGTCAACAACCAGAACAATCCCATGCCAACCATCATTCCGCCACCCATCGTTCCATTTTCCAAAAACATACACTTCATCCTTTATCCAACCTTAAGATAGTCCCGGCACGAGGTCGTGCCGGGAAGTTTATCGTGTCATTCCACAGCGTAAACTGTCGGCTCTGCCCCAGCTTTAACCGCAAGAATCTCGAACGGTTTCTGCTTTGCACCGCCCATACCTGGCGAACCCATTGGCATACCTGGCAACGTGATCCCGGCAATGTCTGGCTTTTCGGTCAGCATCTTATTAACCACATCGATCGGCACGTGCCCGCTGACCACATAGTCGCCTAGAAAAGCAGTATGACATCCCTGAAACTTTTCCGAAATGCCCGCTTCTTCACTGATCTGCGTCAAGTCATGCGTCGGCTTGACCTCAACCGTGTACCCATTTTCGCGAAGGTAGTCTGCATAGTTCTCGCAGCACCCGCACTGTGGGTTTTTGTAAAGAGTGACCGTTTCGGCACTTACCGGGGCAGCATTCAGACTGATCGCAAGAACAGCAGCGGCACCGGCAGCAGCAAGGCTGGTAAATCCTAATATCTTCTTCATTTTTTCATCCTTTTATCTATCGTGGGTTAATCAAGCTTCAAACGGCAGAGGAAACACGGACAACGCCCATCATTCCCGCCGCCTGATGTTCAAGAATATGGCAATGGAACATCCAATCGCCGGGGTTGTCGGCTACAAAGGCAATGTCGACCCGTTCTTCTGGGGCCATCATGACGGTATCTTGCCACTCATTGTATTTTGTCGGCTGGCCATTTCGGGCAATCACGCGAAAGCTGTGCCCGTGAAAGTGGATCGGATGCGCCCATCTGGTTTTGTTTTCCATCTCGAATATGTGAGATGTGCCTAAAGGCAGCGTCAGCAGTGGTTCCTTGATCGGTGCCTTCTCCGCTTTACCGTTGATGAACCACATGTTGCCTTCGCGCATTTGCTCCATCATGTTGCCCATGCCCGCGCCCATCATCATTTGCCCCATCATACCGCCGTTGAATACAATCTGGTGACGCGTCGCGGCGGCTAGATCAGGTTCTGCTAACGGGTTTTGGGTAAGCTCTATCGGCCAATCAGGAACTGTGCTGCGCAAGGACTCACTTCCGTAGGTGAGATCAACCAACCGGTACTCTAGGTCTTTATAGAAAACATCGGCGACCGAAACGGTATCACCCGGTTTTCCCGTCATATCGATTACAAGATCGACGCGCATGGCGGGCCCCAAGACAATAACGCCGCTTTCCGGGGCGTGTGGCGTTACAGGTTGCCCATCCATAGCTATTACCACTGGCGACAGATCACCAAAATTCAGGCCGAATATACGTGCGTTTGCCGCATTAACCAGACGCAGGCGGATTCTCTCTCCGGCGCGGATCTCTATACTTTCGGGAACCTTGCCGTTGATGGTCACGGCATTCCCCACCCGTCCGCCATGGACCGCATCGTGACGACTATCAAAGTCGTCGGAAATCTGGCCATTTTTGGTCATGCGCCAATCGTCCAGCATCCAGGTCACGTCGCGATCTACCCGGATCGGGTCAACTTCGTCGACAATCAACGGTCCGTATAGTCCACGCCCCACCTGTTCAGAGCTACGGTGATGCGGATGGTACCAGAAAGTTCCTGCATCAAGCACGTCGAACTCGTAGAGGAACTCCTGGCCCGCAGATATCGGATCTTGCGTCAAGAAAGGCACGCCATCCATCGCATTGGGTGTGCGTATCCCATGCCAATGAACTGTGGTGGGATCATCCAGTCCGTTTTGTGCGAGCACGCGCAGGCGATCACCTTGCCGTACGCGAATTTCGGTACCGGGGACCGTCCCATTATAGTTCCAGACCTGTGTCGGGCTATAGGGCACAGGGCGCAACATGGCGGTGCCTTTAGCCGCACGTAGGACGAAAGGGTCGGGCGTCGTGGCTGCCACAGCCAATCGCCCAGGCGATAGCAAGGCCAATCCACCCACGGCAGCGCTGGCACCCAGCACGCGCCGGCGTGTAAATCGTTGTTCAAATTTCATTGTTTGTTTGCCTCAATCTGAAAGGATCACCCGTCGCCCATATAAACGAAGACAACGGTCAAGACCTGCGCCAAGCAGGCCAGAAGTTTTTCAGATAGATTTTCTAGGCGGAAACGGGTCAAGGGACGGGCTGGTACCAGGCGGCACGGTCGGGTCAGCGACCATCAGAATTTTCTCGTATGTCCCGGCGATCATGCTAATAGAGATTTCGTTTAAAATCGCTGCGGTACTACCTGCACCACAAGGCACCGGCCCCCCGCCTTCGCAGCCCGTACCATTGACGATATCACGCGAAATGCACCCATCGCATTTATCTTGCACGCCCAATTCAGTGCCCATTTGTGACATGGATACGCCGAACGTATCGGCCAATGAAGCGTCTGGCGCGACGGTTGCCCCAAGGCTCAGGGTCAGAATCAGGATCAGGCGGTATACAAAGTTCATACGCCCTAAATGGAACCTTCCAGCAGGGGGAGGTCAACTACCATTGTGTCACTTGCGCGTGATCATATGCAATTTCTTGTGTTTCCTTACAAAACAGGCCCGCGATTCCAGTTAAACATCCGCTATGTATCGCCTGACTGCCCAGATTTGACATCTAGGGGGCCTATCCGTTGATTTCTAACGGAAAAGGCGTAGAAATCTTTCTATCTCCGCCTGGCCTTCACTAGCAAAACGCCGATCACCCGCCACGATGTTCGTACCGGCGTTCGGGACAACGGGGCGCGCCGGTTTTTCGCTGACGCTTAAGACTTGCTGCCACCTAACCGTAGGGAAATTAGAGCGCGGGCAAACCAGTGTTACAGCTACCCCAGAATTTTTACCTTCTCGCGCCATCACGTTCACGGTACGAGCCAGCCCATGTTTGGCCAAATTATACGCTGGCTTGAACGACGAATATCCTTGAACAGGGGGCGGTTCCAGCACCACCACCCTGCCCCGCCCAGACGTATCCATGTAGGGTAGACAGGTTTTCAAAGCGAAACGAGCCGTCTTGAGGTACCGTGATAAATAGGGTTTCCACACATCAAACGGTGCATCCCCAAGCTCGCAGGCTATCTCAATCTCGGAGGCAAGAACAAATACGTTGATCTTGCCACAGTTGCCCGCCACCATTTTGAATACGGCTTGCAAACCTTCCTTGTCCGCGATGTCCAGTTGTACTGGTAATAACCGGTCGGACAGGCCAGGTAACAGATCAGCTGCAATTTTTTGGGCACGCGCCAACAGCGGATCGGCGATCACGACATTCGCACCCTGAATGATATAATGCTGGGCGATGGCTCTCCCGGCCTTGCTGGCGGCCCCTACTATAAAGCAGTTCTGTCGGGCATGATCCATATCATAGTCCTCTGGGTGGCATCGCAATAGGCCGGGCGTGGGAATGCCGCCCGGCCTGCGCACGGGTTTCACCCCTGTTGTTTGAACGACCACATTTCGCGCAAGCTGAGATGGCTGGTAACATGGTGGATTATGGCAACCCCCGCATGTCCGATCAGATATGCCCACACCACATTCGCCAGCCCCATGTGGAAAAACATCACGACGCCGACCAATCCGCCGGCATCCGGATCACCGTTATTTATAAAGTAATATAGGGTTCCGGTTAGCGCCATTGTCAGGATCAGCAGCATCCCCAACCCATGAACGGCATGGGCAATCGCAGATGTTTCATCGATATGCGGCAGCTTCATCTGCTTTAGCGCACCAAAGGCAGCGCGAATATCGCCCCACATCGTGGATAGACGGGTTTTGGAAAACCACGGGAACAGCTCTCCTATCTTGGTGCCGGATTTGCGTGACATCACAACCACCCAAAACAGCAAGGCAAAGCCAAAGCTGGTAAGGCCAGCATATTCATGAATTTCAAAATATATATTGGCGGTTTCGCCAGGTGCATCGGGCACGAACACCAGACTGGTTAACAATTGCACGATAACCCCAAGCGCGAGCCCCATATGAGCCAGCCGTGTCAGGCGTGTATGTCTGAGCGGGGGGGTGGTCTCCATTTACTATCTCCTAACTAAAATGCCCTCCCCACCTAAAGAGATTAAATTGCTTTGATTTTGCTTACACATTACAGATAATCAATCTTGACCCGCCTATTAAGAGCCGTCGTGCGCAAGATTATGTCCCCAACTGCCATAATGCCGGAATCCTCGGCATGCAGTATACTCTGGGCATCGTCAACTGAACCGTCCCTTGTTTGCCGGAGACCCAGAAGTAAGGATACTGGGTTATGGAAA
>TARA_R110002012_G_scaffold9586_6_pt1 | contig 32632 bp, 38 predicted proteins | sample TARA_R110002012 | Tara Oceans TARA_R110002012 (sample SAMEA4396515) | marine metagenome | biome: Westerlies Biome; feature: [DCM] deep chlorophyll maximum layer (ENVO:01000326); material: water (ENVO:00002006), including particulate matter (ENVO:01000060) such as... | depth 40 m
CTTCAAAGTAATCATACTTAGAATGGTGTACTTGAACATGGTCTGTTACACCAGGTTTCCAAAAATCCCAAACATTGTCCACTTCTTTTCTTCTGTCTAATTCATTAGTTTCATCATAACCTTTAGCACCACCTTTTGTCAAACACAAAATGTCAAACTTGGTTTCATCATGCCTGAAAATAGTACCCATCATTCCAATTTCTACATCATCAGGATGTGGTGACAAACACAAAACTTTATTTAAATTTAAGAATTTCATATCGATTTAAAAAACCTATCAGTATATATTTTAATACCTCTTCTTCTTAAATAATCTCTCAAATCTTCTGAGACATCATTTATATGACCTTCAATTGTTCGGTCATCTATATTATAAATAGTTTCAAAATTGCTCTGATACAAAAATATTTTTCTGTTTTTATACTTGGTTTTTATGGTACGAGTTATTTCTTTATGGTCACATAACACTTTCCAATCTGAAAGTATACCCTCAATCATTATTTTAATTTCTTCATCACTTAGTTTTTTAGGATACACATCTTCCTTAATGACTTTACAAGGTGAACCAGCAGCTAAACAACCACTTGGTAGACTTCGATTAATAATTGAATTGATTCCTATAACTACATCATTACCGATAGTTACATTTGGTAGTACAATGCTCCTTGCTGGTAACCAAACATTCTTACCTATCTTGACAGGCCCGAAGTCTGACGGAAATCCTTGTGTTATGTCTAACCAAGCACCATGAGTCCAAATCATAACATCAGCACCTATACCACAATTGTCACCTATCTCTATTGGTTCTGATGAATTCAATACTGTGTTTTCAAATATTCCCACACCCTTTCCAATCTTAACATTTGAGTTAGGGCCATTACATCCACCCCTACCAACTTCAACACCATGCCACATAAATAACCAACTATCAGCCTCGAAACTATTACACTCTATGGTTACGTTGTCACCTATGATACAAAACTCACCTAATTTTATACTCTCACACTTTATGTTTACATTTTTACCAAACTTTACTGATGGATGTATGTCTATATGTTTAGCTTTTATATTATTCATCGAAAACATCATCCCATGTATAGATTTTAGATTGGTTAAACATATTGTAACAATTGTGATGAGACATATCACTAGCCTTTTTGTACCAATCGTGTCTCAACCTACCACCACTTACATCATCAGATTTCATCTCACCTTTTACATACGAGCGTTTCTTAGTGTGTTTTCTATTGTGTACTAACAATATATTTTTGATTACATATTGTGGAATCTCTCCACCAAATAGTCTTTGTAATTGTAACATAAAAGCAGTATCTTCGTGTATGAAGAATGATGAATTTGGTATGTTGACACCAGACTTAACTACATCCGATGACATCACTAAACCACAACCATTAAATTTATATTGATTGATGACTCGTATGTCTAGTTTCTCAACCTTGTCATTGAAAGAATTCATTTCATCGATGTTCATATTGTATCTCAAACTCCACCAATTTTCTGTATCACCATCTACGAATGGTTTATCTGTAAACTCATTGTGTTCTATCGGTAACCAACTCTCATCCCACATTTTACAAGTGCTGAAAAATCCAACATACTTAGGTGTTTTATCTTTTACTGAACCATGTAAACTATCTAATATCTGAAATGTTTGTCTTGGTATGAGTGCATCAGTTTCACCCCACATAAGAACATCTGTTTTTGTACAATACTCATCATTGAAATCCCTACGATAATTAGCTATAGTATATAGTCCATCAAAATTTTCATCAATGACAGATGAAATATTATAATCACATCCAACTAAACTATTTGTATCCTCATCATAACCAAAAAGTTTATTTAATAGTTCGTAATACTTATCTTTTATTTCACTAATTGTAATCTGTTCTTCATCAGTTTTTTCCAACGCTTGACTACAATTAAAATACAAATCAATAACTATATTTTCTTTATTATCTATGATGTCAACTGCATTCTTTACACTCTGTAAATACTCTTCAATTAGTTCTATCTCATACCATTGAATTAAACACCCAATTGCAAATTTATTATTTATCTTCAACTAAATCTCCGTAAAAATGTTGATAGGTTTTTTCCATGAAATAATTCGTCAACCTATTCTCCTCATTATTTGGAATAGCATTATACTGATAAATCCATCCACACTTAGTGAATAACATATCGTCTGTTAATATTTCTTTCCTATTCATGTCATTCATATTGAACTCATATGGTAGTAATTTCAAGTCTATATCATTTCTATGCACTAACATATTAACAGGTGTTTGGTCTGTACCATTGAAGAATGTTTGTTGTAGTTTAATTAAATTATCTTGATATGTAAAATAAAAACTTACAATGTCTTGAAAAAATTGTTTGTGTTTTTCATTAACAATAATAAAACCACAATCAAAGTATTTTTCCCACGGCATCATATAACCATCAAAAATATACCTTGAATAATTTTCAATACCTCTAAGAACCCAATCCCAACTACCATCAAATTCCACACCACATAATTTATTGTCTGTCATATCAAAAAAATTAGGACAATCAGGATGAACAATTGTATCAGCATCAGCCATTAATATTTGATTGTATTCAACCTCGTTAGCTTCTAGTATGTCGAATAGGTAATATCGTTGCCAACAGATACCCATTTTTTCGTTATCTAGTAATAGTTCATTTAGAACAAACAATTCACAATCGTTTTTATCACACCACTTTTTCCAACTGTCTATTGAATACTTATACGCCGCTCTTCTACTACTAGCGTATCTACCATCACCCTTAATATCAATATCCATCATAAATACTACATTTTTACTCATAACGGAAACTCCTTACCTGTGTATAATTCAAATTGTTTTGATGCTTGTAGTTTAGCTAATTGTTTTCCTGTATCTGTATTCACTAAACAATCTATCCATTCATTAGATTTGGTATGTAGTGTGTACTTTAAACTTTCTGGTATACAACTATAAATAATTGATTTATGTGTCATACCCAACTCCATATGTATTCCATTTTCTTTTCTTGTTCGTTGTTCTACTGTAAATCCACTTCTCTCAGCAGCCCATTTTACAGCTTTAGCATATCCACCATTACCTAATATAACCAATGGTTTTCTATTATCATACTCGGATAGGAATTTCTTAGCAGCGTATGCATCTGTATTATATGCGTGTAAACGACCATTGGTGTTGATAACAGTATTAGCAGCACCTATCTCCTTAACAGAATCTTCCATATCATGAACATACTTCAATACCTCTACTTTATACGGCATCGTTATAGCAAACCCTTTAATACCTAAAGTCAATACGGACTTAACAGCATCCTCAATACTCCTTACTGAAAAAGATTTGTATATCTTATTCAATCCATGATAATAGAATGCTGTGTTCATCATCTGACAACCAGTATTACCAGCCTCTCTAGCAAATGAACAATATATTTCTGTATCTTTATCTATCCACGAGTGCATCTAAAACCTGCCTTGCAATTTCACCAGAACTAAGACCATACTTATCATACAAATCATTAGGTGGTGCTGATTCTGGAAATATATCATTTAATCCAATCTTATATAATGATGGCATACCATCATGTTCAGCCAATACATCAGCTACAGCACTTCCTAATCCACCGACCACAGTATGATCTTCAACTGTAATCAACACCTTACTCCATTCAGCACAATGAAGAATCATCTCCTCATCTATTGGTTTAAGGGTTGGCATATTAACAACCCTAATCAAACGAGGTGTATTTTTTTCTACCAACTTAACTGCTTGAAGAACATCTCCTAAAATACATCCTGTAGAAATTATTGTACAATCAACATACTCGTTTTCTTCGTCTTTAACTATTTGACCTTTACCAAATTCAAATGGCATCTCTATATCTTCAACTGGTTGTCTACCTAATCTCAAATAGTGTGGTGATTCTAATTCTGTATCACATAGGTATTCAATAACCTTTATAGCCTCAGAATAAGATGCTGGATTCAATATAACCATATTAGGTAGTGCTCTCATAATACTGACATCTTCTAATCCCATTTGAGTAACACCATCTTTACCAATTGCCATACCAACGTGAGTACCAACTAAAACTACTGGTCTGTTAGGATACGCCAAACTACATCTTATGATGTCATACCTACCAGTAAGAAACGAACCAAAGGATGCCAAGAATACTTTATAATCGTATTCTGATAATCCTGATGCAACTCCAATCATATTAGCCTCAGCGATACCCATCTGAAAGAATCTTTCAGGATGTGCTTGTCCGAAACTAGCAATCTTAGTAGCCTTACCTAAGTCAGCATCTAATGCAACTATATTATCATACTTCTCACCCATCACAGGTAAGTGTTCTCCAAATGCTTCTCTTGTAGCTCTCATCTTAAACTCCTAACTCTTTCATAGCGATTTTATATTCTTCCTTTGTAGGAACTTTACAGTGCCAAGATGGATCTTCCATAAAAGAAACACCCTTGCCTTTTATAGTATCCAATATAACACACAAAGGTTTATCGACTTCTACAGTTTCAAATGAATTTCTTATAGCATCCATATCATGTCCGTCAATAACTGTGGTAGTCCAACCAAAAGATGATATTCTTTCTTCAAGATTGTCATACATAATACTGAAATCTTTTGAGTATCCGTCATTCTGACCTTTATTCCAATCAATAATACATACTAAATTATGTAAATCAGTTTTTGGATAATACATCAAAGCCTCCCACACTTGACCTTCTTGTAATTCTCCATCACCCAATACACAAAATATTGTACCATCTTCGTTTTTTAACTTCTTACCAAGTGAGTGTCCGATAGCTATACTCAAACCTTGTCCTAAAGAACCTGTTGTAGCATCCATTAATGGTAATCTTAATTTATCAGGATGTCCTTGTAATGGTGAGTCTATTTCTCTGAATAAATCTAACTCTTCATCAGTTATTTGTCCTGTTTCGTGTAGTGCTGCATATATAATTGGAACAGCGTGACCTTTTGATAAAATCAATTTATCTTTACCACCAATATCAAAATTTTCATATAATACACTTGTTAGTTCTGCCATAGAAAATGCACCACCGATGTGACCTGATTGTTTAGCAACAACCATATCTATGACTTTCTTTCTTAATACATTTGGATTAATTCTCATTGTGTACTTTCTCCTTTAATAATCCCACTGCAATGTGAGTTATTTTTGATAGTATATCTTCAAAGTGAAAATTGTTATTATTACCACCAGTTTGACCAGGAAATTCTGATGTTCCCTCAAGAGAAATTGTTAAGTCAGCAAAATCGTTACAATTATTTACAGAATTTCTTGTAACCAATATAGTTTTCATCCCTCTATCCTTCGCAACTCTAAATGCCTCTAATACATTCTTTGAATTACCAGAGCCAGACATACCAAAAACAATATCACCCTTAACACCTTGATATTTTAATTGTTCACTAAAGATAAAACGAAATCCTAAATCATTACCAATACCAGTTATACTAGCTTGGTCACTACATAAACTAACACACTTAAATTTATTTCGTGGAATAGTCTGAGCTCCTTTGTCCTCTGAAACAAATGGATGCATGTTCATATCCACCACTAAGTTTTGAACTGATGCAACGTTACCACCATTACCACACGCAAATACAGTTCGTTCATCCTCATACGCTTCAAAAATCATATCAACAAACCTTACAATTTTAGATGTTGGTATATTACCAAACACATTTGTTGATTCTTCTTTGTATAACTCTATGAGTTTTTTCTTATTCATCACTCACTCCTATTTAGTATATTAATTTTGCTAGTAAATACTTTCCATATAAAAACAAGAAATTACCATAACGACCATCCTTGAAATTATCATACAAAGTACAAATATTAAAGTATTGTAAAATACCTAAAAGTTCCACAGCTTCCCAATCATACTCATTATCACTACAAAACTTTTTAAATACATCCATAAAATAAACCAAATTACTCTTTGCATAAAAATCGACAGTACCACTACTACCCTTTATCTCATAACTAAACATATCTTTTAATATACTCTGACCATTTATCATAATTGCATGATATAATTTTCCTAAGTCATAGTACACATCACCAATCTTAATACTATTACCGAATCTCTGTCTCCAATCGATTAAAACAAACTTGTCCTTACCCTTATCATACAGTATATTTTCTGGTTGTAAGTCTCCGTGAAAATAAGATGGTGTTGCAATCTCATAAAACCAATCCCAATCTATATCATGTAACATCTCCTCTATTGGTTTAACTTTCACACCATTAATAACAGATACTTTGTCTAGTTTTGTATCAGATAGTTTTAATACCCTTTCCTTAGTTTTACGTTCATACATTTCTTCACAATTAGATACAAATTCACTTTTATTTTTAACTTCTTTTTTTACAAATAAATTTTCTTGACAGTCATCTAAAAATTTCCTCATCAATTTCTCATCTGATATATTAGAAAGCATCTCACCATCTACATAATCATATACATACATATTATCATTAATCATGGTTGTTTCAGGACAATTACCATTTAGATATTTTGTTCTATCTACTCTTAATTTTGCTTTCTCAGAATCATTAAAATATTTAACCACCTTTTCCCTATCAATAAAAATCGCTTCATCACTTTTATTAGCAACCACATCATTAGAAAATACTTTTTTGGTTTCATGATATGATTTATTATTTCCTGTATCGTACCAAGTGAAATCAATTAACTTAATATTTTCCAATCCATCAAATCCATGTATGACTTGATATTCATCTTTTAGTATTTTCCTATCTTCTAAAGCATTCCAAAAATCTTTATAGTCATGTATACCAGCCATACCAACATACGCTCTGTTACCAGTTCCATAATACAAATCATCCAAATACTTACTACCTCTAACTAAACAATAGTCCATTGAATTTTCCATACTGACCTCTGAAACACCCAACCAATTATCACCAACAAAATTAAATACAACATCTTCTTTGACCAAAGTATCAACAGAGGTAAATATGAAAGGTACTTGTAACTCATCCTTACAAGATAATAAACTATAGCCTGGGCCTGAACCCTCTCCATCAAAATTATCTACATCAACATAAGTTATCTTCCTATCAGTATAAACAGCATCTAAGTAAGTCTTAATCTGATTTGACTTATAACCAACTGCTATAACCACCTCAACCTTTTTATCTAACTTATCAATGATATGTGAGATAACAGGTTTATTTTCTAGTGGTAGTAACGCTTTATGTAATCCATCAACATCATTATTTCGTGTACCTTTACCAGCAGCTAATATACAGAACTTAAAATTATAATTTAACTCTGTATCACACACCCCACAGTAGTAGAGGTCTGAATAACCAGCACCATAGTCATGGTGAACTCTTACCGTTGCTTGACAGTTAGGACAATAAGATGTTTTCATTAATTACCCTCATGCTCCGTTTTTATTTTACCACTACTCCTATCCGAATCATCTTCAAATCTAATACAATCGTTTAGGTGTGCAGTCGAACATTCAAGTGCAGTGTAATCAGTCGTAGCGACAACTCTATGTTTAGTCTTTAATGGAACACACCAACCATCACCAGCTTTATATGTTCTTGATTCCATTGTACCATCTTCTTTTTCCAATAACACTTCAGCTTCACCTTCAATAACATAATTGGTTTCTACTTTCTTTTCATGCCATTGTAAACTACTCTGATACCCAGCGTTCATATGAATCAACTTATAAGCATAATGTTCATTCAACTCTAACCAAAGTTCATAACCCCAAGGCTTTTCAACTCTGTAAGAACTAATATCCAATCGGTGAGATTTATTCTCATCAATCTTATCTTTGTATTCTTCCAATGCTTCTCGTACCCAAGCATCTTCAATGTGACTATATTTCGACATCTTTAACTCCTATATCTCTTTTTAAATTTATTGCTATTGCTGTGTCACCATTTCTATCTGGTTTCAAATCATTTATCAATACTCTTGTACCACCACCAATACCCATTATAAGTTTATCATAAATTATACCAGCCTCTCTTAACTGTCTTTCAGTTGTTTCTCTCATACCCTCTTTTCTACCTGTGGTTAAAATAATCATGTGACCAGCTTTATCCCACTCCCACAACTTTTTCAAAGTGTCTGGTAGTGGTTTCATAACTTTATTATCAAAGTCAAAACCACCCATCTCTGCGGTATATGGATACTGACACAATGTACCATCTATATCACAGAATATTGTTTTTGGTTTACTCATAATTTAACATATCCTCTATAGTTAATTTTCTGTATCTAAGAATATCATAATCAATATGTTTATCTTTACTACCACCTACAATCTTTGGATTATTATCATGCCAATTTGTGAAAGTTTTTTCCACTATATCCTCTCGTAACAACCCTAATTTTCTCAAATGCCATACCATCAAAAAATGATTCGAGATGGTGTTCCATTGTGGACATTGGCCTGGTAAAGTATACTCATCTAAAAAATCAAACATACTAGAGTAACCTTTCATCCAATCAGACCTTGATGCAAATATATGGTCTAATATCTCCACAGCTGTATGTACTCCACCATCGGGCCATCCATATGTTGGTAAATCTGGATGAATAGGTATATGAAATTTATCAACATCCAATTTTTTAAAATGAAATGGTTTATTCCAACAAATATCAAACCTAGCATTTACTACTAAATCGTATTTAAAATAGTGTTCTTTTTCATACTCCGATACCAAATTCATAACCTCTTTAAAACCATACCACCTACTATAATGAGCCATAACTCTATTAATGTTTCCACCTTTCAAATGTTCTGGTATTTCAAAATCTATTTGAGGTATCAATTTACATTTGACTGGTGATATATGTTGATTGAACTCATCCATAAAATCCGTATGCCAACTGAAAATAAAGAAATCTACATCATTCCAAGGCATAATATATTTTTGTAATATTTCACTTACATATTTTAAGACTATAATTTGGTCATCTCTAGTACTACCACTTGAATTTTTACCAGACAAACCACCAATTAAACCATTCATTGTGTAAGCTATTTTCATGTTGTACAAATAACTCCCTCTCTATCAATCATTTTCCAACCTGACTTTGTTAGGAAACCAACATCCTCACCAATCTTCGTGTCCACTTTTATCTTACCTTCTCGTATTTTATCATCTATTGAATTTCTGATGTTTCTGTTGTTAGGGTTTCCATAATCATCTAATATAATAATCGGATTATCAAAATAATCAATACACTTTTGTATGTCTATTGCAACTTGTGGATAATCGTGACTTGCGTCTACAAAGACAACATCAACTTGTGGAAAATCCCAAGTATCATTAGTGACATTCATTATCGAAGCCTCGACATTATCTACATCCTTACATTTTCTTTTTAGTATTTGAACATTTTCTGGATCCATATCCACGGCATATACCTCTTTAAATAACTCGGAAAAAATACGTGTAGTATCTCCTTGACAAGCACCTAATTCTAAAACCTTCATATCCTTATATTTATCGTCTTTGAAAAACTCAATCAAGTCTAACTTGAACTTCTTTGATGTGGCATTTTTGAATGTGTCTTTGTGACTGACCAAGTTTAATAACCTATCTGTTTTATTATAAGTATAATAATGTTTTACCAAATCCCAAGTTTTTTTCATTAATTCAGTTCTTTGGTCTTTGGCCATACCACTAAATTTCCAATGATGTCCGTATTTAATAAAAAAGGGTGTTTGATCTTCATTCAATTGCCAATTATATGAAAATAATTCTTTTCTATGTGGGTGTGTTACATTATAAGTCCAGGGAATTGATGTATTAACATCCATGTTATTTACTTGTATAAAATAGTTTAGTGGAGTTTGGTCTGTTCCTCTTTTTACTATTTTATCTTGTAAATTAATCAACTCGTTATAATTTTTATAATAAAAAGTTTTAAATTCCTTAAAAAAATCTTTATGAGTTTTATTAAAAATAATATTTGAATTTACATATTTGTTAATATTAAAATTAAATCCATTGAATAAATTTTTATATCCTTGAACTGAGTTATAAATCCAATTTAAATTATCATTATCTACCCATCCAGCTATCCTATCATCACCCTCTATCAATTTAAAAAAATCAGGACAATTCCAATGAACTATTGAATTTGCATCACACATAAAAACTTTATCGTAATCTATTCCAGTATTATCTAATATTTCAAAAACATCAAACCATCTTTGCCAAGTTATTCTATGTTTTTTTATATCTTCTTGTGTCGTTTCATATATTACAAGTTCCGCATTATTATTTTTACACCAATATGTCCAACTTTTTATAGCATAGTTAAACCAATCAAACCCACCATATTTTTTAGAAGCTTCTTTGTTATTTACAGCTATTAAAAAAATTATATTTTTTTTCATTGTATATTCTCTAATATTTCTTCTGGAAAAGTTTTTGTTTCTGTATTCATAGAGTGAATTAACTCTTCATTTCTCTCTCTGATTAACTCTGTATAATTATCGGTATTTTCATAACCCTCATCTGTCCAAGAATACGGATGTGTTAACAACTGCATCTTTTGTGGTACATCCCAATAATCTATACTGAACGGGTGACCATATTTCCATTCGTGATTAGAGTCTGCTAGGTAATGAACCCTTAACTCCGCTGGTTTATCACCACTAAAATAATGAAAGAATTCTTTTGAATAACAATTAATCTTATTGGGCACTTCAACATATTTTTCTAAAATACCAGGATTACTACCACACCTATGAAAAGCAAATCTATCAACCTCAAATCCATAGTAGTGTTCTAATGTTTCTATGTCTTTTAGTATGTAATCAACTAACTCGTCATCATCCATTTGTGGTGGATTTTGATGTAACCCAATGTAATGCCCCATCTCCTCTATCTCTTGAATAGCCTCAATATTTTTTTGTGATAATGCATTGTATGTATTATTTCTCAATTGAACTGTATAAGTAGAATGAACACCTAAATCATCGTGTTCCATCCGTGCCATAGTTAAAGCCCTATCAATTGAAAACTCAATATCGTGTCTTAATACACAAAAAGAATCAACCCCACTATTCACCTCTGAAAAGTCCATAATTGGTAAACTGTTTTTCACCAATGTAATTATATTTCTATACTCGGCATAACTGAACATACTAACTCCTCTCACCTAAACATTTATATTGTATCTCTTCAAACTTATCCGAATCCAATATTCTCCAACAATCCAAAATTATTTGGTCATCATGACTTTTCCAAGAGTCATCAATTGTTTTGAATTCATCATAAGGTAACGCGACCACCACAACTTCACCTTGTCTAAAACATGCTTTCATAGAATTGTAATAATTAATAACAGGTTCATCTCTCATTCTATCATATGGAAATTTAGAAAAGACCGACTCGACCTCTTCGATACACAACGAATCGTATAGATTAACTTCTTTACCTGCAATGACTAAATGTTCTGCTAGTTTCATTGATGGTGATTCTTGTATCACCGATGTGTTTGGTTTGAATGACAACCCTAAAATACTAATAGATTTTTTATCATAACTCATTACCTTTTTAAACAACCTATCATGTTGTTCTTCATTGATACTATCTGTTGCTATCAAATGTGAAGCATGATGTCCTAATTTTCTTGAGAAATCAATGAATGCTTTGGTATCTCTTGGAAAACAAGTTCCACCAAAACCCAATCCACCTTTTAAAAATTGATGTCCTATTGGTTTATGATAACCAATAGCATTTGTAACATTATCAACATTAACGTTGTCCATACTTTCGCATAGGTTAGATACAAAATTTGCAAAACTAATCTTACTAACTAAGTAAGCATTCAATGTAACCTTAGACACTTCAGCTTCTTCTAATGTCATGACTGATATCGGTGGATTGTTTGTAGGGATGTTTTTATAAAGTTGATGAGTAACATTTGTACTATACTCATCACTACCACCGATGATAACCACATCAGGATTTTCAAAGTCCTCTATTACTGAACCCAACTTAACTATGTCTGGTACATAAGAAAAACCAAAACCCTTATTCAATTCTCTATCAGTAAGTTCTTCTATCATGGGTATCAACTTATTTCTTATCTCTCCAGGCATCACAGTACTACTCAGAATAAATAAATGATATCGTTTACTTGATTTTACTAACTCCGCACATAAGTCTTTTATTACATTTTCAACAACCTCTGATGAGTATGAATCTCCGATTTGAGTATTAACTAATATCACACTAATATCTGTTTCATCCATTACTCCATCGTAACTGGTTGTATACTCAATATTACCATAAGCATCGTCTAAAAGTCCACCCAAGTTTTTTTCGAAAAATGGTGTGAACATATTATCTTGTAATGTCTCGATGAGTTTTTCATTGGTATCAATACCTAATACTGGTACACCATTGTATGCAAATAAACTTGAAAGAGGTAATCCCAATTTACCCAATCCTATAAATGATATTTTTTCTTTCATTTAATAATACCTTGCGTTTGTATATTTGTTTTGAAAGTCCGTTACCTTTAGGGCTTCCGTCACTTCATCAATACCCTCTTCAACTGTGACGGTGGTTCTAAAACCTAAGTTACTAATTTTATCATAACTCACTACATAGTTTCTCTTATCAGCATCTTCACCTATTTCTTCATAATGTATGAATGCACCAGTCTTTGCACCTATCATGTTACAAACTTCTTCTTTACTGTGATTCATATTGTCATCACCAACATTAAAAACATTACCCATCATCTTATCCATGTTGTCTATTCCAAATACAAAACACTCAGCTATATCTGACACGTGAATAAATGTTCTCATGTAGTTCTTTTCATAAACAACCAAGTATCCATCCTTTATACACTTGTAAGAAAAATCATTAATCAACAAGTCTAACCTAAAACGTGGTGATACTCCAAACGCTGTAGCAAATCTGTAAGCTATGGTGTTATCTCTTTTCATCAGTAATTGTTCTGCTTTGGTCTTTGTCTCACCATATAAACTTAATGGATGTAGTGGTGTTTCTTCGGTACATATATCAGTTACAGCACCATAGTTACTACCAGTAGAACCATAAAATACAACTTGGTCATCTGTACAAGACTCAATTAAATTAACAGTACCATCTACATTAATCTCTTGTGCCATTTGTGGATTCATTCGACAAACAGGAAATCCAACCATCGCTGCTAAATGTATTATTATATCCTTACCCTCAACAACACCCTTTAATTCTTCTTTGTGTCTAATATCACCTCTCACAAATTTAAAATTATCATATCTAAAAAATGGTAGTAGTTGATTTCCACCTACCATCAAATTATCAAAAACTGTAACTTCGTGTCCAGCTCTTAAAAGTTTTGGAACTAACGATGTACCTATGTATCCAGCTCCACCAGTTACTAAAATCTTTTTTACCATATCCTAAATCTCCCTAATAATATATCTTTAAACATTATCCAATCAGAAATCTTTGCTTTGATTGGGTTGTGAAATGCAGCTGGTTCATTGTCCTCAAACAAATAATGACCACTCCAAGCAAATGGATATATCACAAATGGAATTAGTGGTATTAAATACCAATACCAATTATACAACACCCATACTGAAAATGATATTGTAACCAACTGTCCAATAAAATGTAGTAATTTACATTTTGGATGTTCGTGCAATGTTAAGTAGTATTTATAATACTGTGAGGTAGTCATCTAAAATAATCTCTAACTTTTCTATCTCATCATCCGTAACCATGTGATTATTTCCTATGAAAAATCCATGATAATGTAGGTAATCTACTTTTGGAAATTCTTTGAATGGTTCGTATTCTGATAAAAATGGCTGTCTCAATAAATTACCACTACATAATGGTCTTGTTTCAATACCACAAGTTTCAAGATGTTCTTGTAAATCATTTCTTAAACTTCTATCTTTAACAATAAAAGGTAAACAGAAACTACTATTGCCTTTGAAATTAGGTATGTAAAATACACTATGATATTTTATTAAAATTAATACAAATCTATCACAAACTTCCCTACGCCTTTTTATCATGTCATCAAGTCTAGGTAATTGAGATAATCCTAAAACCCCACCAAACTCATTGTTCCTAAAATTATACCCATCAGTAATAAACATAAATCGTTTATCTACATCAGGATATTGTTTCACGTATTTTTCGTATATTTCTGGTGAACACTCTCTTGCTAATCCATGACTACGTTTTGCTCTCATCAACTGATACAACTCATCATCATCTGTACTAACAAATCCACCCTCTACTGTTGTCATGTGATGTCCAAAGTATGAACTAAAAGTTGAACCCTCTGAAAGTGTTCCTACTTTTTTTCCATATATCTCTGCACCATGTGACTCACAACAATCTTCTATATAAAAAGCATTAGGTATAATCTTTTTAAACTCGTTGATAGGAGCTGGTATTCCAAATAAGTGAGTTACAAATACCAACCTAATATCAGAATGTTCTTGATGTAATTTAGCCATATGTTCTAGGTCAAAACTAAACGTATCGTTTTCAACATCACAGAAAATTGGTTTTAGTCCTAACTGAATAATTGGTGCTACATTAGTTACCCAAGTCATAGCAGGTACAAGAACCTTATCACCTTTCTTTAAATTATATCTTTCCTTTATAGCAGACAATAATAGAAAGTTTGCTGTACTACCTGATGATACAAAAAGTGAGTGTTGTACTCCCAACCACTCACTCCACATTTCTTCAAACTCTTTTACTTTAGGGCCATTGGTATACCTATTACTTGTTTGTATAAAATCAACTAGTGATTGTCTATCTTCATCAGTTATACAATCTTTCATTAATGGCCATGGTAATATTTTATTTTCCATATACTTTTTCAACCTCATTATAAACTTTAACAACACCATCTTTTAATTTAGTAAATTCAAAATCATTAATTAAAGACATCATTTTATCACAACTAACAGTCTTTCTATACTGACCATCTGGTTTATCTGAATCAAACACCACACCCATATTTTTATCCAAAGCATCAAGTGTAATAGTAGCCATATCTTTTATAGAATTTTCCTCTGGTGTTGCAACATTAAAACTTTCAGTAATATCATTTTCTATTACTATCTTAATAACTCTAGCTAAATCACTAGCATGCATAAACTGTCTTAGTGGACTACCAGTTCCAAATAATGTTATGTTTTCTTCACCATTGTTTTCTACATCAATTATCTTTCGTATCAATGCTGTAATGAAATGACATTTTTCAGGATCTTCAAAATGGTCATACTCACCATATAAATTACAAGGTATTAAATAATTCCAATTTGTTCCGTGTTGTTTGTTATAAGCATCTATACCAACTGACAATGACCTCTTTGTAAATCCATAACTAAAATTTGCAAATGATGGAGGCCCATCGTGAATATTATCTTCAGTCATTGGATAAGTTTCCACCACATCTGGATACATACAAGTACTCAATATACCTGTAAATCTCATCACATTATGTTTCCTAGAGACTCTAAGAACATTGGTGTTCATTATCGTATTTATTTCATAAAAGTCTGCTGGGTATTGTAAGTTTTCTACAATACCACCTACTTTAGCACCTAAGTGTACTACATTGGTTGGTTTGAAATCACCCCACAATTCATCCACTTGTTTAACATCTGTTAAGTCACAATCTTTAGAACCAATGTACTTAGCGTCTGGTAATATTTCTTTTAAATATGTACCAACCATACCAGTTCCACCTGTAACTAATATTCTTTTTTCCATATTAATACCTTATGTTTTTTATTTGTTCTCTAACTGCATCAAAACTAAATACCTCATTTACTTTATCCCACGCATATTGTCTAACTTGATTTCGTTTTTCATCATCTTCATAATATTCTGTAAATCTATCTTCCAATACTTTCAAATCGTTTGTTGCTGTATCAGGATATAATAAGAAATGATTGTCATTCACACCACCTATATTTATAGTACCAACACTAGCAGTGTGCACCACTTGTTTACCAGGAAAATAATCAATAGGATCTAAATTAAAATGATACATACACGATGACCAATATCCTATAAACTCTTCTAATCCCATATAATGAAAATTTTGATGAGCTTCTAGTGGTTTATGTTTAACTGGTATTTTGAACTTTTCACCTATGTAAGTTGCAAACTCATAAGTGTTTGCTCTTCGTGGTGGATTCTGTGGTAAGTAAGCCCATATAGTTTGATACTTATTACCACCAAATTTTTCATAGAAATAATCTATATTGTGTGGTTGAGCTACAAAGTTAAATGGTTTACCCACCTTGTCTCTAAGTTGTTCAAATACCCCAATCTTATCCTCTGGTCGATTCATTAAAACAGTATCACATTGTTTCAAAAACTCTATCCTTGCTAGGTGTTTTACATGATTATAATCATGTGGTTCACCTACCCATATTTCTTTTAAAAATCCAACTATTTTTGCTTTTGGATATTTTTTTCTAAGGTTATCTACTTCACACCATCCATCCCAAGCACCATCTGTTCTAGCTAAACTTCTTTCCCTAACTACAAAAATTAAATCTAAATCCAAATCTGGTAAATCATATTTAAACTCTGACCAATTTATAAAGTGACCATTTTCAAACAACCACGGATAATTAAATGTGCTTATATAACATTCACTACCCAAACTTGTTAACTCATGTGTAGGTGAATATGGAGTATTATTTGAAAATTTATAAGCTCGATTGTCTTTAACATAAAATGAATCCATATTATCAGTTCCTATACCATCCATTACTAATGCAAATTTCATACCTTCCTCGATAATAAATCTCTACTGAAATTATCCATGTAGAATTGATTTTGTTGTTCTTGTTTTTCTTTAGTCTTTGGATGATACAAACTTAATTCCTCTTGTGGTGGTAAATGTGCATATGTTTTACAGCCTGTAATGTACTCATGTAGTGGTCGTGTCCAACGAATTTCACTATCACGCTTGAAAACTCGGGCCTGATAGTCTGGATAGTTAACCCATCCTTGTTCAGATATTCTCCAACCCCATTTATGTACATCCTCTTGTGTGAAACCCTCAACAGTATTGACTCTTGGTATCCAAACCAAATCAACATCATTCATCTCTAGTATTTGTTTTAATTGTTGAAGTAATATTTCATTTGGATACTCATCAGCATCAATGTGAAAAACATAATCACCACTTGAATTTTCTATAACCGAATTCTTTTGAGCTGCAAAATTACCATCTAACTTACGAGTATAGTGTTTAATTACTTTACTATCAGGTGAGTGTAACTCCCAATGGTCTATTACCTCTCGTGTCTCTTGATTTGAAAAATCATCACATATTACTATTTCATCTTCTTCATCAGTATTAGCAACTAATACTTCTAATAACTTATTTAGTTCATCAGACTCATTATGAACCGTGATACCATAACTAATTTTCATCTGTTTGTTCTACATCTTGTTCTTCAATTACTGGTTCTTCAATTACCTCTTCAACTTCCTCAACTGTATCATCAGTTCGTAATGACTCTCTTACTTGTTTTGGTAAATCAATTGGTTCTAAAAATACCCGAGCCCTTTTTGCTGTACTTAAATTATATGTTCTATAAATTCCAAGAGGTTTAATGTCACTTTTTATAGTTTCATAAACTAGTTTTGCTCCAGCAGCACTTGGATTTGTCATGTTGACTTTATAAATTTCATCTTCATAACTTACAAGTTCTACTTCACCTATTTGTAATAATATTTGGTAAAGTAAGGTTTTATTACGAACAGTTGGAACATTACCCCGCACTTCTAATTTTAAACCTGACAAGTAATTACCTTTCAACCCATCTTTGGTTGTTTGAACAAAATACGGCTGTAAAACCAATACGGTGTTTAATATCATACCACCCTTAGTCGGATACCTAAATGATATAATATCACCATAGTCAACTTTACCCCAATCGTATATTTGTTTAGCCATTAGTCATATCTCTAGTTATACCCATCTGTTCACATGCTTTCATAAACTCATACTGACCAAATGTTTCTGCATTATCTACATCAAGTCGTTGAGTGTGATTATCATACATAGGTCTTTCCTCTTCAGGAATATCCACGACTCTAGCATATTTCCAAACATATTCATTAGGCTTACCCTCTGGAAATATCATACCTAATTTACCCATATTGATTACAGATGGAAACCAAACTATGTTTCTTTCTGCATCTTCAAATTTAGTTTCTCTGACTAACTTGGGTGATTTTTTAAGATTCTCCGTGAGTTGTAAACTACCTATCTCATAACGAGAATCACTCATAAAACCACATTTGAAACATAAATATGAACTAAATGTTTCTTGTACTTCTTCAAAACATTGATGTGTATCAAAACAAACTGGACAAGTTATTACTCTTTCCATACTATACCTTCTTTAATTTTGGTAATTTAATTTCTGGTGCTTTTATTTCATTAACTTTGTTCAACTTTGGTAACTCTAGTTTTACTTCCTCAGCAAATTCAGGAACATATTTATCAAGTATTTTACCAAATTGTCTAGTCATTTCATCTAATGAAAATTTAGATTTATTATACATAGATAATTTCTTAGCACCAAGTGTATATTTTCTATAATTTTTATATACATCTTTCATTTTGGCAGATGCTTCTTGGTAATTAACTGTAAACCATTTCATACCGTCTACATGAAAGTTATCTGGAAAAGAACCCTTTGGAACATCTGATAAAGCACCACCCAACATAACAGCATTTGGTTTTTTAAGAAAATCTACATGACCACTCCAATCAGGAGCTATAACTGGTTTTTCACTTAAACTTGCTTCTAATAATGGTCTACCAAAACCTTCACCATGAGTCAATGAAACATGAGCTTTCACTTTAGGATGGTTATACAATTCATTTATTTCCTCATCCATAAAATCACCATGTATTAAGTATATGTTAGGTAAGTCTCCACTAATTGTGTTTTTGATTTCCCTAATCTTAGTCAACATAGTCTCTCTATCTAATACAGAAAATCCTGCTCCACTTGTTTTCATAATCAAACCTGGTTTGGTTTTCATATTTTTAAAGGTTTCACAAAATACTTTTATTAACATTCCAGTATCTTTTCTATCATTACCGAGTCCACCTTGTAACCAATGACCTAAATACAAGAAATTAAATTTCTCATCTATTTTATCCATTTCACCTACAAGACTTTTTGAAAACTCTCTAGTTGGTTTGTATATATTAGTATCCGCTCCTTCAAATAAAACCTCTATTGGTTTTTCACTTAGTAACTCACCAGTTTTTTGATTTGTTTTGTCATCTACTACATCAAACCTAAGAACTTTTAATGTATCTTTTACAAAAGTAGCTGGAACTATATTTAAATCCATTCTATTTGCACCTTGTAACCAATCAGGATGACAAACAGTAGTTTCTAATCCAGCCGTGATACCAATGTTATATTTTCCCACTTGTTGAAATTCATTTGGTATTACAATGTGCATATGTATATCAGGTTGTTTTGGTAAATTAGGTTCTGGTAATAACCTATCAATTATCATCTTATCATTTGGATCGTCTATATGTAAAGCATTCATTGGTGTACTACCCCACCTTACGGGCCATATCTTTACATCATACTTATCTAACTGAATCAAAGCTCTGCATATATCTCTACTATGTGCTCCATAACCGCTTCTTGTTGCAACTGGTGCCGTAACCAAACATACTGGTTTATAACTCATATTTTACCCCTTATTTAAATGGTGATTTAAGAAATTCTGAAAGTCCATCACGAACCTTCTTGAAAAATATATCTTCTGAACCTCTAAAGTTTCCTACTATATTTTTTCTGACATTTTTGTTACCTAATTTCTTTCTTGGCATTTTATACTCCTACGCTTTATATAATGTATATCGTTTTCTTGGTGTCCACTTGTCAAAAGCAGTATCCATTTGGTCTATGAAATTTTGTGACATAGCTGTAGAGGACATCATAGATTCATCACCCATGACAAACTCATGTCCTTTCATACCACATTCTTTTCTTTCATCAGAACTCATATCATACCACTCTTTGATAGCATCTGCTACATCATCAAACCTACACCTGTCATCGAAAATGTAAGGTGTTGGTAGTGAACCTGCTAATGACCTATTGGATGGCCATACTGGTTTACACCATTCACCCCAAGTCAAATCAGGATGGTCTTTCCATTTTCTATCATCGTGAAATGATTGTATTTCGGTGTAATCTTTATAAGTAACAAGTTTGTCTTTTAATCTAAAACCACATTGGTCTTGTAATCCACCTGTAACGTTCACGATAATTGGTGTTCCTGCCATTAATGATTCACAAGTACCTAATCCGAATCCCTCATTAGATGCCATATTAAGTGTAACATCTGCTAAATTATATAAACAATTTAATTGATTTGGTTCTATTTTTTTGTCACTAAAATATACTCTATACTCAGGAGCTAACACACTAGCAACAACTGGTAAATCTGTACCGTTGTTATCTCTTGGTTGGGTATGCATTATCAATGCACATTTATCAGCTTCCTCTTTTGATAATGTATCACAGAATGTCTTGAACGCCAGTATAACATCACCAGGATTTTTACGGCGGATATTTCTGTTGTTATAAAAAACTATGAAGTTAACTTTATCATCTAATTCAAGTTGTCTCCTCATTTCTGTCATTAATTTTTGGTCATTATCAAAAGGTGATATTGGTTTGTAATGTTTGTCACTCACACCATGTGGTAAATAAGTACAATCCCAATCTGTACGAGGTTTTTGTTTTGCAACCTCACTTACAATTGCATGAGTTTGTTTTGATATGTTCATTATCAAATCAGAACACTCATAAAAAAATTCGTTATAGTGTGGTGCTGGCCAATCATCCCAAATATTATAATAAAATATAGGAATATTTTGTCTTAACTCGTGTTCCATTTCATATAACCACCCCCAAAATCTAGGATCTGTATAGTGTAGTATAGCATCTGGATTTTCTCTTTGTAATAACTCTCTAATTTGTTCTTGACTACCATATCCATCTGTAGGATATATAGTCAAACTTGCATCCTTTATACCAGTCTCCTCACGAATAGCGTTATTCATATTTACGACTTTACCAGCCTCAGGATGTTTAATAGCACCACCAAGTTGAACCCAATCATAATGTTTTAATGTTCCCATTACAAACTCTTTTGACATTGTACCTACACCAGATGACATTCTTAAATCGTCTGCCAGTAATAAAATCTTTTTCTTAGTCATTCAAAACCCCTTTATCATTTCCACCAAAATACTTTTTTAATACTTGTAATTTATCTTCATATTCAGCAATTATACCTAATTCTTTTTCTATAGTTTCAACATGGTCTGAATGTTCTGCAACTCCTACTGGATTATCCGATTGTAATATTATATTCACACGGTGTTTTTCTATGTTTCCATTTAGATAACTTTCCAATGCTTTATATAAAGCTTTTTTCATAATCTACTCCCACTTACCTTTAAATTTTGATATTCATGTATTTGTGATTTAAATTCTTTATCTAACAAATAAAGATCCATTGAACGGTTTACTAGTTTTTGTAACGTAAATTCATCAGACAAAGCACTGTGTTTAAATTTCTTGTACAAGTCGTGTAATATCTTTACCGATGTTAATTTGTATTCATTCATAATAACTCCTTAATATATATATATATAAGTATATATTAATTTATTATTTTAACCATTTTTTTTAGTTTTTCAGCATGTCCAATTGTGTTCATTGTTCCTTTTGATTCCACTCCATCTGGTATAAATCCTATTATTATATTACAGTACTCTGCTATTTGTTTATTTCTTTTAAAGTAGTTAGTAACATAATATGGTTTATTATAATGATTGGCCGATAACTTACAATGCATATTGTGACTATAGTGTGCTGGTGGAAACTCTACATAATCCATATCAAATTCAAGAGCAATCTTCTTAGCATATCCATCTGCTCCTTCTTTTTGACCACCACTCACTATTTCTACTTCATCATTATACTTTGTCTTTATTTCAAATATTAAATCTTTTATCTTTTTTTTATCAGTATAGCCTCTACTACCAACTATACCTATTTTAATCTTCGTAGTCATTCCTTTTTTGTCTTTTATTTGGTTTGTCTGAAGTGATAAATTTTACACAATCATATAATTGTTTTAATCCACTTACAATACCCAAAGTACCTGTATACTCGTAACTAAACCTATACTTTTTATTGTCGTTATTACCCTTTGGAACTATGTCGTAAAATATAAATTCACCAGGTGATACCTTTGAAGTTGTGTTTACTTTTGTTCTAAAATGTAATTTATCTTCCCATCTAAGTAAAAAATCTTTCAAATCAATAGCGTCAATTTCATCATTTTCATACCATAAATGTAAAAAAATAGTAATTCTCAAATCTGCATGAGTTTTATTTATCATTTCCATTATTTCTGTTTCGTTATCAGTATTTATAAAGTCTGATAATTTCATTCTTACACATATAGTTGATGCCATCACTTCACTCCTGAGTCACAATGTTTAGTTTGATTGAATACACAAAACCTACAGTTCTTTTTAGAGGGCTGTTTTATATAAGTATGTTCAGTATTATATTCCCCATCAATAAAAGATTCATTTATAAACTGATTTAAATTATTCATCACTTTGTTAACAGATGGTTTACCACTAGCAGGACTAAATGTCTGAACTCTTCGCTGTGGAAAATCTACCTTTGTATACAACTTTCTTTTAACAATAAAATATTCTACATCTATCTTGTCAATTGGTATATTGTTTTCAACTCCATAGAAATACTTGTATAATAGTAATTGGTCTGTTTTATTCTTATCAGACTTCATGTATTTATTCCAACCCATAGTCGATGTCTTGATGTCTATGATTTTGTATCTATCTCTAAAGTTATCGTATATGACCACATCCATATAACCAATGAATTTTATGTCGTTGGGTAAATCATAATTAATTGGAACTTCTATACCAACTAATTCATAATTTTTCTTACTGAAATAACTAGCCCTTTTCTTCTTAAACCATTCTAATATCAATAAACCATGTTGATAAAACTCTTCCATATCAGCCTGTGTACAAAATTCTACACCACCATTTTTTTCCATTATAGTGGTGTAATTATATTTCATTCTATGTAGTAGCATTTCTTCTAATGGTAATGCATCAGCCGTCTTTATGGTATCATTGTACATTACTGTAAGATATGTCTGTAACACCTCATGCATTGACGTACCAAATAAAGTGTGAATACTATCAGTAAACTCACCTAAATCTTCTATGTAATTTAGTTTCCATTTATGTGGGCAAGTTACCCATTGATTGTACTGACTATAACTTATTCTTTTCATTAGTCCATCCACTTTCCGTGTTTTCGTAAATGCCATAGTCTATGTGTAAACATTTCCCATAGCAAACCAGACAAAGTATCTGATTCATATACCCCAGCTTTACATTCATACTTATACATCACTTACCCCACTTACCATTCTTTACGATTGTAGCCATAATACCATAGTTAGATACATCAAGAAAAGCATCTTCCATCGGTTCATTTTCTACAGCATTTTCACGACCACTCATCAGTAGATTTTTTAGTCTTTGAATTTTATCATTCATCCTAAACCACAAACCTGTAAGTGATAATTGTATTTCCTCTGGTGTTTGTAACATTGTACCAACTGAAATATTACCTGGCCCATAATCATGTTGTTTGTGTAAAAATAATTCATATTGTTCTCTTTGTAATCTACGAAACTCAGCAGTCATCTCAGGCCATTCTTTTTCCATCATTGTAACAATATCATCACTTTTTTTATTACCATAGTGATTTGTATACACTTTTTTTGATTTAGATTCTTTTATTACTTCACTCATTATAACTCTCCATTTTAATAACTAAATATACACATAAAATAGTATACAAGTCAAGTGTTTTTTTATAAATTTCCTGCAGGTGAACTTCCTACTACGTTAAGTCCAGCCTTTTTTATTTTATTTTCTTCAATGCCCCATTTTCTACTAAGTTCACCCAACTCTAACATACCGCCTTCAGTAAGCATTAACATATCGATGTATTCCACCGCTTCTTTCTTACTAATTTGTTCATGATTAGTTACTATATTGATTAACCAATTTGGATAGTCCATTTGATTTCTCCCTTTTGTGTATTTTAACCATCGTTTACCCTTTGGTAATACGTTGGTATATAATTTGTATAACTCTTTTGGTTGTAAGTTATATTTTTGTAATTCATTTACTAATTCAATCCAATCTGTTTTCATGGATAAAAATCTGTTGACCATATAATTAGACCAAGACTTCTTATCTTCATCTGATATTTCATCCCAATAATTAGGATTCTGAATATCTGTTATTTGTTTTATATGGTCAAATAAACTTTTTTTCTTGACAACCTTACTCACTAGTAGGCATCATATTCTTTGGTACTGCACCACAATTACCACAACTAAAAACTTCTATCGGAATCATAGTCTCTTGACCAGTTGGTGACACGATAGCTGATATTCTCCTTAGAAAATAAGATTGTATAAAAGAATAATTACCACACTCTTCACACTTTACGGATTCTGTATCATTTATATTTATTTGTTTTTGTGGTTTTTTTATTGGTTTCATCGGTTTCATACTCATTTTATCACTCCTAATAATTCTATTAACATTGCCATCGCGTTTATTTCTTTATCAACCACTTGACCATCTGACAACTCGTACCTCGCTATTATCAATATACATTCAGCAACATGACCTTTACCCCAATCATCTACCTCATCATAGAGTAGACGAAATAAGTCAGCGAAGTCTGTAATCTTGTTATCCAATAATAACTGTCTAATATCTTTAAACGCTGTTTTCTTATTTTGTGTTTTTAAAATCTTTAATAGTTTCAACTTATAATCATTCTGTATGATACTCGTGGTGTCTAGTTTAAGTTTACCATTGACCACATTTCTCTGTGACGCATTTAGTATTCTACGAATATCAGGATACCCACTATCTATCAATACTTTTAAGTCATCCATTTCGTGAGTTACATTTTCACTTATAAGAATATTGTGAATGTGTTTTGCCACCTCACCTCTCGATGGTGGTATTATTTGAAATGATTGACATCGAGATTGTATCGGATCTATTATTCTCTCTACAAAGTTACAAGTCAATATGAACCTACAATGTTTACTGAATGTTTCCATAAGGTTACGAAGAGCTGCTTGTGCGTTTGGTGTAATGTAATCACACTCATCCAAGATGATAATCTTCATGTCTTTGAACCCAATGGTAGAAGCAAAGTTCTTAACCTTAGTCCTAACCGTATCAACATTGTTTTCATCAGATGCATTGATGTACATATAATCACACTCGATATTCTTAACGAGTAATTTAGCGAGAGTGGTCTTACCTGTACCAGCCTTACCATATAATAAAAGGTGTGGTAAATCTCCACTCTCTAAATAAACAGATACCTTACTTTTAAGGTGTTCATTTCCAATGTAAGTATCTGTTGTTGTCGGCCGATATTTTTCTACCCATAGGGTATGATTGTTTTTTATCATTTAGTATTCCAAAATTTATTAGCTACTTCTCGTGTTTTCTTTTCAACTATCTTAGGTTTTAATCTCTTATCAGAAATCTTTTCATAGTCTGGATTTAATTCAATACCAACCCAATCTTTATCTTGTTCCATTGCTACTTGAGCTGTTGTTCCACTACCAAAAAACGGATCTAGTACGACACCATCTTCAGGACATCCAGCGTCTATCGGACTTTCTAATAGTTCTGGTGGATACACTGCAAAGTGAGCATCTTTAAATGAAGCTGTGTTTATATGCCATACTGTTCTTTTGTTTCTACCATTTGGATTAACAAACCTAGTTCCCATTTTTTTCATATCTTGAACATTAACAGCTTTTTGTGAATTATCAGTTTGATTCAATCCATACTCAGCTCTTTTTAAACTAACATCTTTTACTGGTTCTATCTGTTGTTTGAAATAGTACTTAGGATTCTTTGTAAAGAAAAACATCTTCTCAAAATCCACAGTATATCTATCTTTAACAGAAGCAGGTAAACAACTAGGTTTATGCCATATTATTTCATTTCTTAGTATCCAACCTCTATTAGTCATCTCAATTGCGAATCTACTCGGTATCTGAACCAATGATTTTGGTTTGTATGTATCACCATAATTTTTCTTATGTTTAAAATCATAGTCATACTTGTGTGTTGTTATACCAGTTTTTCCACTTTTGTCTTGTGAGTTTGGACTTCTACAATAAGAATCACCAAGATTTACCCAACAACTACCATGTGGTTTTAGAACTCTCTTAACCTCATCAAATACATCACATAGCTTATCAACAAACTCCTCTGGTGTCTCTTCTAATCCCAATTGATTATCAACTCCATAGTCACGAAGGCCCCAATAAGGTGGGGATGTGATACACATATCAATGGACTCATCTGGAAATGTCGTTAATACATCAAGACAATCACCGATGTAAACCTTATTTACTTCCAACTTTTTCACTAATCTACATCTTGTACTGATACTAAGTAATATGTAACTGAATAATCATCCACATTGAATACTATCTTAGACAATCCCTCACTACTAACTTCTAGTGTAGCACTTTCACATTCCTTATTTGCACTCAATACTTCTTTGAAGATGTTTGCATTAAAGGTTATGTTATCAATGTTACTAGATTCTGAAGTCGTAACTGGAATAGTAACTCGATTAGTGTTTATAGACGAATAACCAATTACGAGTTTGGTGTTAGTACCATCTGTGATAACTGTAAAATTATCAGTTTCACTCAAAGCACCTTTACCTGAAATGAACTTGTTCATAACTTGTGGTGTCATGTCTATCTTCAACTCAAAGTTAGGTATGTGTTTCATAGCTGGTGGTTTACTGATAATCGATGTATCACTTAACATATAATTTACAGCTGATGTTGAATCTGTTACCTTTAACGATATTGATTTATCACCTGCTTTGTTAATAGATACATTTACATCCTCATCCAATACACCCAATAATTTTATAAATTGGTCTGTACTGTAGACACCAACCTCAGCATCTTCAAAAGGCCATTTGTCCATTTCCAATTCACCTAACAAAGTTTTATCACTTGATATAAACCTTGCAGATAGTTTCCCAGCCTTACTGTTTAGTATTACTGAGTTTACTGTTCCACTTAGATAGTACTTATTGATGAAACGTACTAATTTCTGTTTATGCATTGTAACTCCTATTTAATAACCATATATACATATATATAGTGTGTTGTTTTCTCAAAATCAAAAAAATCTTTCCATTGTTTTAGTAGCATCAGTTGGTTGATTCCAACCAAGTGCTTCATAAAACATCATTATCTTTTTATGTAAAGTTTGTTTGTAAAGTTTTTCTGGATTAATAAATTGTTTGATAAATGATATAATTTCAGGTGGATCTTCATGTCCTTTATATCCTATAGTATCTAACCCAAGTGGATTATTTTTTAGATACACCCATTTAATTTTTTCACCATTGTGTATCGGTGTATATCGTCTTGATATTTTAAGGTGTTTTAACATATCATTATAGAACAACGCACTCTTCACGTGGATTGGTGTTCCTAACTTATATGATTTAAATATAGCACCATCCTTAACCTTATATTTAGTGACCTTCTTAACACCTGTTGGATTAGCTATCTTATCAAAATCCATCAACTTCATACTGTTCTTAAAATTCAAAATAAATTTATCCAACTGTTCTTTTGGTACATCCATCAGTATATCTTCTAACAACTTACTCAACATATCTCTCATAGCAGTTGGGAAACTTGACCTAACTGTATCCAATCCCTTTACCATTAGTTTGTTTACTTTCTTACCATTGTCATTTATAATCTTTAATCCATATCGTTTTTTAGTAACAAATAAACCACTCTTTGCAATAACCTCTTGTTTAATATCGAAACGATGTTTATCCAAATTACAGAATTTCTTACCAAAGTAATCATAACTGTTATTAAGATACAACTGAACTTCATCTGCTATGTTTAGAATAGCCTTGGACATTTTATCTTCATCACCGATATTAACACTTGGAAATCTTTTTTGAACCAAAGGTGTAGCAGAGTAAAAAACAGAATCAGTATCGATATAAATACAATGGTCTTTATCATCACCTAATTCTTTATTGTAAAAGTTATTCGCTATCTTCTTTGTGAATTTAATAAGTGATTGGCCTGTGTAAGTTACAGCCTCTGCATTATCCAAATCGTAAAATCTAAATACAGGTAATCCCAATACACCATATAAACTATTTAAAATAATTTTCTGTAAGTATTGTCTCCTATCAAAGTAATCTGATTGTTCTTTATTACCTTCCTCATGAAACTTTTTAGATAACTTTCTATATTCTACCCTTTCATCAAACCATTTTCTTAACAACGCTGGTAACAATCCATCCTTATCTGTACGATACATTACACCATTGGTAGCAACTCCAATAGAACGATTTTCTAAATAGTCCTTCAACTCTGTGTTTGTAAATCTACCTAGTTCCGTTTCATTATTTGTTACAGTATATGTTTTATTTACACCTCTAATAAATTCTTCAGGACTCCAACCTTCTAATTTACCTATCTTTGTTTCTGGTGATATGTTTAACGACATAATACACGATGGATACATAGAAGTAATATCCAAATCAAATACCCAATTATGTTTACCTTTTTTTGGTTCTTGTACATAAGCACCTACGAATTTATCATCAGAGGTTTTGTTTGATTTTTTTGGTTTGTTTGGTGCTATAATATTTTGTTTTTTCAAATAAGTTAATATAGCACCCTCTAAATATCGAGAACTCATAAAAACATCTTCATATGGTACATGACCTAAGTGAGCAATACCTCTAGCAATTTCAATAAAGTCTAACTTATTGTCTAATTTTTTAACTAACTTGACATCTTGTAAGTTATATTGTACAAACTTATCAATGTCATTATCATATAAATCATTTAGTGTTCCCTCATATTCAATCTTTTTTTCACCTACTTCAATACTTCCAATATTATCTAATCTATAAGATGATTTCTCACTAAACGTAAATTTTTTATATAAAATAAGATAGTCCAATATACTGACACCAGCAATTTTATATTTACCACCACCAAAATCACTCCATTGTACACTCATGACTGGTGATAATAGATTAGCAACATTTTTACCAACCACATTACAAGCTCTGTTATAAAGATATGGAACATCAAAAAACTCTACATTCCAACCTGTTAGTATTGTTGGTTTGATTTTCATATACTTCATAAAGAAAGCATTTAACAAATCATACTCATCAGTAAAAGACTTTGTTATTTCATTACCATTTGTTGATATTTTAGTATCGTCTAATTTTAATTTATTTTTAGTATCCAATACATAACAAAAATACTCATCTGTTAATGGATCGTTAAAACCTATAGCTGTTACTCTGTTTTCCGCCTTTTTTATATCTGGAAATCCTTCAGTAACCTCTACCTCAATATCAATTATCATTGTACGATGACCAGTAGATACTTCATCTGAATCTGTATAGTTATCTACTAACACTCGTATTTCTGGATTGATATCTGACTCGAATAAATTTGGTTGGTCTTTATCCCATTTTGTAATTCTTTTTAATCTATCACCATATAGTGATATGTAAGTTCCACTCTTATTTTTTATATAAGCATATTTTTTATAACGAAATGTTTGATGACCAAACTTGTCATCCCATACATGCATTTTGTTTACACGTCTGTCGTAGTATATATTTTGATACATTTAGGTTGTAAAATCCCCATTTTCAACACTTAAAGTTACAAAGAAATTATAACAAAGTCAAGCTTTTTTTTGATAAAAAGGGGGATATTTTTCAATCCCCCTAAATTTACCGTTTTAAAAATTAACAGAAAGTCCTATGTTGTAGTGTCTTGGTGTTCCCAAGAATACTTCAGCATTATGAGCTAAGTGAAGTTTATCACCGTACCCATTGTACTTACTATTATCAACTGCATCTTGGACATAAACGTCATCAAGAGCGTTAAAGACATGACCACTAAGTGTCACGCCGTAACCAGCCGTCCAATCGGTTGGTAGTTTGTATGAAAGGTGTAGGTCTAGTTTGTTATAGCCAGGAGCTTTCCAAACTTGTGTCCTATCTTCATCACCATCAACCTCACGAGAATCAGGTGACCAATCAGCGTAGTTATCATCATACATTCTGTAAAGACCTTGTATATTAAGTCCTTTGATTGGTTTAACAGTTAGTCCACCTACATAAGCAGTTTGTGGCATATCACCAACCATAAGTCCATCAAGAGCATAAGTATATTCAGTAGTCATTTGTCCAACGACTTGACCTTCTTCATTATACTCCATTTCTTGATAATCACCATCAGCATCACCATCAAACTCCCACTTACCTTTACTAAGTGCTAAGTCCAAATCAACCATATCGTGAAGAGCAACTTTCGTTTCAACTTCCCAACCTGTATGACTTTGGTTTACACCTTTTAAGTAGATAATATCTGTATCACCACTATCTCCAGCACCTGTTTCAACAGATTTGGTAAGGTTTCTATCTTTCCATTGAGTGTTATAAGAACTCAATTTAAGGTCTACATTACCACTTGTATACTTACCACCAAACTCAAAACTTGTAAATTTCTCGTTATCTGGATTAGTAGATACTGTTCCATCATAGGCAATTACATTGTCTAAGATAGGTGGTTTCTCAACATACCCACCATTTACAAATGCAGACATTCTATCGTCAAGATTGAACACACCACCACCTTTCACTTGGAAAGTTGTGATAGCATCAGCCTTAACTACACTATTGTCTGTAGAGAAATGGTCTTTGTATGTGTATCCGATTGTTGATATTCCACCCATACCATAAAGGTTGAACTTCTGAATATCATACTTACCTTGTAGAAATGCTCCAAACCAATCAACGGTAGTTTCATTGTGATAGGCAATTATATCACCTAACCCAACTTTCTTACCATCAGGTGCATTGTCATCGGCATAGTCTACATAGTAGTCTCCACCAAGTAAATCACGAACTTCTCTAGCATGTTCAATACCTGCAGTTCTCCAATCAATACCAACTTGAACCTCTAAGTCCTCATTGACATCATAGTTTAGTTTGGAAATCAAACCATAGGTGTTTTGCCTATTGATTGAATTACGAAGTATACCATCTGAACGATGTTCCGTTTCTGACCAAGCAGAATCTACAGTTGTTGAATTTTCTTCAATTTGTGCATTCCAATCCCAAGTCCACGGTGAACTTGCCCACCATTGATTTCCCTCAATAGCAGGTGTTCTACTTACACTACCATAAGTTCCTGTTCCACCACCAGAACCACCACTCCAATAAGCAACAGAACTTAGTCTAACTTGGTCATTTACATCATAGAAATGATTCAAGTTAACAAGTGGTTTATGGAAGAAGTTCTCTCTTTCATTTAAGAAATTAGAACCATACCTATCAGTAGTACGAGCACCATACATATACCAATATTGTTGGCCTGTGTATGAAGCATCAACGGGTGCAACATTTTGATTGAAAAACCTACCAGCTTCATGTTCAAACTTTTCACCTTCAGCAAATGCAGTAACATCATATCCGTCAACATCACCAGCTAACTCTTGTGAGTAAGTGGCAATATTCTGTTTGTATAGGTTTTGTCCATGTCGTTGTGGAGCACCAATTGCATATAACTCAAATCTTTGGTCATCGGACACTGCATAAGAACCACCAACGTAGTAAGCCCATGCGTCTGTCCAAGTTCCATCAATAAACCCATCACCAGTCTTACGAACTATTGTTCCACTAAGTGCTAGTTTATCATTGATTAGACCTGAATTATAATTCAAAGTAGTTTTTAGGAATCCACCCTCACCTACTTCTTGTTTGAACTTACCACCCTTTTCAAGAGCAGCAGGATCTGTAATTATGTTCATTGTTCCACCAATTGATGGTGTAGCTAGATTAACAGCTGATAGTCCTCTTTGCATCTGAATGGAAGATGTAGCATCACCTACACCATCCCAATTAGACCAATAAACCCATCCATTCTCCATATCATTTTGGGGAACACCGTTTATCATAACTGCAACATTTCGTTGGTTGAAGCCTCGAACATTGATACGAGCATCACCCGCACCACCACCTTGTTGTGTTGCATATACACTTGGTGTCATATTAAGTGCCATTGGAATGTCTTGTGAACCAAGACGAACTTCCATTTCAGCCTTATCTATCGTAGTGTAAGCTACAGGTGTTTTTTCATCAGCTCTCGAAGCCAAAACCTCAAGTGCTGACATAGCTAAAACATCTTCTTCTAAATCGAAGTTGAGTGTTCCAACTATATCACCCACCTCAACATC
>TARA_R110002012_G_scaffold132987_5_pt1 | contig 32618 bp, 35 predicted proteins | sample TARA_R110002012 | Tara Oceans TARA_R110002012 (sample SAMEA4396515) | marine metagenome | biome: Westerlies Biome; feature: [DCM] deep chlorophyll maximum layer (ENVO:01000326); material: water (ENVO:00002006), including particulate matter (ENVO:01000060) such as... | depth 40 m
GGCAAATATGAATCTTTTACTTCATCCCATGATTTATATATTAAATCATCATAAAAAAGAGTTTCTTTAGATTCTCTACCTTTTTTGACCAATTGTTTAATTCTAGGTTTTGCATACTTGTATTTCCAAAGCTCTGATAGTGACTCTGTGGAATTATCAAATGCCTTTGTCAAATCATTTATTTCAGCTTCACCTCTCAAGTATGCACAGCTTTTATCATATAAGGGGCAAAAGTAAACACCTCTTGCGTGATCAGATTTCATTATTTCTTTTGGTATATTACCTAATTTACTATATGTGAAAGCATACGATCTATGCCTATGATCTCTTTTTAATTGTTGACCATTTGGTCTTTTGGCAACATACCATTCAAAATATTTTCGTGGGTGGTTTTTCATCAACCAATGTCTAATTTGATATATTGTTTTCTTTGTTGGTTCATATGAAACAGAACCACTTGTAAAGCCCATTGGCTTCCAATATTTTAAATTATCATATTGTGATAGACCACCTTTTTTTGTTTTACCATAAAGTGATGTTGTTGTTACACTTACTAAATCATCACCATAATTTTTCTTCCATTGTGATTGTACCTGTTCTGATAAACAAAGTAAAGCTAATAGTTTACCACCAACATAATTAAAACCAAGAGGTTGTAATGGTACAATCGTAGAACCTATTGCTGTATGATTTAACATACCACTTTCTGTTTTGTAATTACGATCCCAACCAATAAATTTATCTCTTGGTGTTAAGTCAATAAAATCACCTGTAATGCAAATAACACCAAGATATTTTTTAGTTTTTTTATCACGAATAATATAAGCTAAATTACGGCCTATATTGGAGTTGTTTCTCATTGTAGATGTAAAAGTTCTAATAGCATTCCATATTTCTGGCATACCATCTTTACCACCTGTATAAATCATTTCAGGTTCTAACTCTAGGTAATCTTCATTTGTTTTTGGTTGCCAAATATTATTTTTAACCTCTGCTAAAGCTTTTCTTTGTTTCTCATCTTTTAATACTTGTCGTTCACCCTCCCACAAATCGTTTACTGTGATTGTTGGGTATCTTTGTTTTACTTCACAAAACTTTTGATATAGTGTATATTCTCTTACGTCCATTTGAGAAACATAAGATAAATCTGTTACAATGTTTTCTTTCAAATCTGAATCTGATATATCATCAAATACTATTTCAGACTCACTCCACTTTTTCCATTGTGTTTCTACATCATCTTTTACATCATATTTGTATGTACTCATTTAAGTGTAGAATCGCCATTAAAAATTGAATATTTTGTTTTTTGATTTGCATGGCCTTTTTCAGACTCATATGATACAAACTTTGAAATCATTTCTAGTTTATCATGATATTCAGCCATTTTACCGAGTTCACTTTCTACACCTTCTGTCCAAGCCGTATGATCATGTATCGCCATTGGGTTATCAATCATAATCTCAACATTCATTCTGTGTTTATCCATTTGAGAGATAAGATGATTTTTAAGTGTAGTAATTATTTGTTCTGTTCTCATTTTTTACTCCTTCGCTCCACTTTTTTTAATAATTTATTTCTTTTTTCTTTAGCTCTTTTAAGTGCAAAAGGACTTGCATGATCAATCATTCTAATACCATTCATATGATCTAGTTCATGAAAGTAACATTTGGCTGATAAACCATCAAACCTTTGTGTCATTTCTTTACCTTCAGCATTAGTGAATTTACCTACAACCCACTTAGGCCTTCTCACACTTATTATTAAACCTGGATAAGATAAACATCCTTCTTTAGAAATTTCTTCTTGTTCTGATTGATCTTCTATTTCAGGATTAATACAGGCAATACATATCTCTTCATTACCTATAATAAAAAATCTTTCATTTATACCAACTTGATTTGCTGATAAACCAATACCGCCACTATGTTTCATTGTCAACCACATTCTGTGTAATAAAGTATTCCAATATTCATCAGGTAAACTATCAACAAATTTTGGCATAGAAGTTTTAAGTATAACATCATTTTCACTTACAAAAGGCAAAAGTTTATCTTTAGCAAAATCAGTATTTTTTTTAATTGATCCTCTAACTGTATCAACAGTAGTATTTTTAACTCCTATACCTGTATCAATTTTTAATATATTTTCGTCACTCATTTTAAAACCCAATCCTCTGCGTTAGCTTCAACATCAAATTCATTATGTGCTATTATACTATTAACTAATATTTTATCTTTATAACATTTTGCAATATAACTATTTCCACCACCATGTACTTTGTAATAAACTTTAGCTACTTTTGTACCATCATCTGAATAAAACTCTGACAAAAATTCTTCTTTTTCTAACATTAATTAATTATCCTTGAAAAATTACGATCTTTTTTAAATTTAATCACATTCATAAATTTGTCTTGTAATACATCTCCTTTATGACTAATTACGAATAAATTAACATCTTCTAGTAATTGTAAAATTTTCATCAAATCTTCAGTACCATTTGCATCTAATGAAGAATCAAAAGTTTCATCAAGAATAAGCAAGTTTGTATTCGCTGAATTTTTTATCTTAGCTACAGCACGCCAAGTTAAAAGTAAAGCCATATCAATTCTTTGTTTCTCACCTTCACTAAATGAAGCATATGAAAAATCATCTCTATGTCTTGACTTAATCGTTTCTTTAAAACCTTCATCTAAATTAAAATTAACAAAAAAATCTAAACTCGACAAATACTTATTAGTAAGTTGATTAATAATAGGCAAGTATTGTTTAATTATTTTTGTTTTAATGCCTGTATCTTTCAATAGTATTGAAGCCACCTCATAATAAATTTTGTCATCTAAAAGCTCTTTTAATTCACTTTTTGTATCAACTAATTTTTTTTCTAATACTTTTAATTCTTCTTCTTCTTTTTGTGAAGTTGATTTTGAAGTTTTTAAACCATCTATTTCTTGTTCTATCTCAACTATCTTTTCTCTTTTTACAGTAATTACGTTATTATTTGTGGCAATATTTACTTGTAATTCATGTATGTCCTCTTGAGCCTCTTGTATTCTATTTAATTTTTTCTGTTCTTCAAAAAACTTAGTTTCTAATTCTTTTAGTCCATCTTCATATTTTACTAGGTTATCTGACAAATTGTCAAGCTTATTTGTTTTAAATGCCTCATTAATTGCCTGTTTACAGGTGGGGCAATCATCATGATTTTTAAAGAACGTAATATCTTCATTATGATTCTTTATGTTTGATTCTATTTGAGATTCTAATTTTGTAATCTTTTTAATTCTTGATTCTGACTGTGTTTTTAATTTAACTTCTTCTTGTAATATACCTACAGCTATAGTATTTGCCTCGTTATATTGAGTGTAATTTATTACATCAGTTTCACAATTTTGTTTTTCGTTTTTATATTTTTCAATTTTTAAACGATTATCTTCTTTTAGTGTGTTTATATACGCAAGCTTCATTTCATGTTTTTGATCATTCAATTCGATTGAATGTTTTTTTTCTGTAACATTTTCCTTATTCTCTTGCATTTTACTTTTTAATAATCCATTCATTACAGAAAATACTCTAATGTCTAACAAATCTTCTATGATTGATCTTCTATCATTTGGTGATAATTGCATGAATGGTGTAAAAGAAGCTGAACCTAACATGACAATTTGTGTAAAAGATTTAAAGTTTAATTTAAGTATGAATTTTTCTAAAAAATCTTGGTAATCTCTAGCAGAGGCATCTTGATTAAGTAATTCATTATTTTCATATATTTCAAAAACATTTGGCTTGGCACCACGAATAACTCTATACGATTTATTGTTTGTGTCGAATTGAATCTCAACAACACAATCTCTAGTGTTAATTGAATTTACAATTTGTGTTTTTGAGATTTTACGAAAAGGTTTATTGAATAGGCCAAAGCACAGAGCATCAAGTAAAGTTGATTTACCAGAACCATTTTCACCTACAATTAAAGAACTATCTTTATTGTCAAGCTTAACTTCTGTAAAATAGTTACCTGTTGATAATAAATTTTTCCATTTTATTCTGCGAAATATGATCATCTAAATTTTGGCCCCAGAACCCAAATTACAATTGATTTTCTTGTGCCTTTTGTAACAGGTTTTACTCTATGCACCATGAATGATGGAAACACAATTATGTCACCTTTTTTCATTTGTATTGACTCAGCATTTTTTTCTTCACCTGAATTAATTTGAAATTCACCGCCTTCAAAATCTACACCAGGTTCATTTAATAAAAATGTAACTGACAACTTTCTAGTTTCATACATATCATCAGGTAATGAGTTACCCATAATTGTATCTTGATGAAAATCATATTTACCTTTTTCGTAATCATGATAAACAGTATATTGAAAAGTATCATAACCATTCAAGTCAAAATTATAAAATTGCACATTTAAACAATCTATTACATAATTTAATCTATCATAAATCCAAGCCGTTTTCTCATCTCTGTTAATAAATGCAACATCAGATTTTCTCACAGCTTCATTCGGTTTTTGAGTGCTTATTATATTTGCTTTTGTATTTGAATTTGATTTTCCTTCAAGTTTTGTCTGAATTGTACTGCCCCTATCAAGTTCATATTCATCCATTTGTTTATGAAGTTGATCCATTTCTTTTTCATCAAAAGCCTTAGACCAATAACAATATGTAAAAAATTTTCTTTGTCTTTCCTGTGGGTTATTGTATATGCCTCTATAGCTGTGACTCATTCTGTACGCTCCTCATTCATAGCATCAACATAAAGTTCTTTCATTAAATCCTTCAATTTATTTGAATCTTTTACAAGATCATCAGAACGATCATCAATGTACTTTGACAATATTGTTATTGTATCTTCTGCTTGATTAATAATATCCTTATCAACTCCAAAATTCATATCACTAAAATCTTCAACAATGGACATATCAGCAACTTCAGCCTTATAAAAGTTATCTACAACCGTATCAAAAAGATATGGGTTTTGTTTATTTAAAACTACAATCTTGACATAAGAATCTTTTGTTTTTTTATAATCAAAGTTATTCCAATGTTCAAAGTTTGTTTGCGAATCATCATACCTTATTCTATGAAACATTTGATATGGATTTGATATAAACTCCATTTCTCTTGTTTCAGTATCTAATATATGAAAACCTTTAGTATCACCATAATCAGACCACATCATTTCATAAGGCGTACCAACATAGTAAATATGTCCATCATCTGATTTATGGTGAAAATGGCCTGTTAAAACCATATCATACTTGTTAAATTTGTTTCTATCTAAACCACCTAAACATTTATTACCTCTATACATTTCAAAACCATCAATATCAAAATGGCCAAAACATATATCTGAAGTGCTAGTTTTCATAGATTCAAATATTTCATTTTCATTTTCTTTACATAACCAAGGCACAATATCAACTTTCATACCATCAAATTCTATCTGAGTATAATTACTATACACAGTTACATTATTATATTCTTTTAGAAGAAGCTCTGATGAATTTACCTTTAAGGTATTCTTATATGATATGTCATGATTACCTAAAAGAGTATACATTTTTATATTGTTATCTTTTAGCTTATCAAAAAAATATTTACGGCACAAGTATAGTGAATTAAAATTGATATATTTTCTGCGATCAAAAAGATCGCCTAGCTGAAATACTGTATCAATATTATTTTCTATTAAATATGGAAAGAAAGTATTTTCATAAAACTTTTCAAAGAAATTATGAAAATCTACTGAATCACCTCTTGCTCCAAAATGTGTATCGCCTAATATACAAAGTTTCAATATGTATGCTCCTAACTATCACAGAAATTTCTCAAGACCTTTTATTTTAGCCTCTTTCTTTTTCTTCTTACTTTCTTCAAAGTTTTGAATGAACTCTGCTATGTTATCATAAAGTTCAAAAGGTTTCAAGCTTCCATCAGGCAATTGTTCTTGATCTTCCATTATACCCATCTGTTCTGTGGCCTTATATTTTACATATAGCTGTTTTTTTTCTTTGGTAATTCTTCGTAAAAAGGCATAGTAAATTATTTGTGTAAAATAGGCAAAAGGATTTTTACTTTTTTCTGGATTGAAATTACGAAAATACATTAGGCAATTTTCTATACCATCTGAAATCATTTCATCTCGAAAAGAATATGATATGAAGTTAGGTTTTCTTGATAGGTGCTCAGCTATTTTGAAAAAACATTCACCAATGTAATTTGGTATTTGTGGTTCTGTTGTTTCATATTCTCTTGCTTTTGTACAAGCGTCTTTATATTCTATTAATGCTTTTAAAAAGTCTGCATTGTTTACATAATGATTCGATTTTTTAGTCATAATTCACTTTCAAATAATTTAGCATATGGTTGTTTATCATAAGCATACTCAGGGTAATGAGGACCGTTTTTATCTATGTAATGTAAAAAAGCTTGGCCAAGACGATATTTTTTACCACCTTTACATACTTCACGCCAATGTTCATAATCACAACCTCGATATATTACTGCATCACCATCTTTTAAAATACATTCGGTACCTTCCATAAAAATAGGCCAATTATATCCATCTCTACTTGTATCAGATAATTTTACTGTTACTGATATTTCGCAAGAAGGCCTATCTGTATGTTTTTTTAATTCATTACCTTCACGGTATAGTCTAACATAAGTGTAAGTAGAACACAAGTCTAGGCCGGTAATAATTTCCATTGTAGGTCGCATTTGTTTCATTAATGCCTGAAAAGCTAAATCACCGTGTCTAGGTGCAAAAGAACCTGGCACTTGTTCATCACCCAAATAACTATTATCTCTAGATAGTACACGAGCATGACTTGAAAACTTTAGATATTCAAATAAATATTTAGCTACTTCCCGAGGTATAAATTCTTTTACATGAACGTAACCTTTTTCTTCAAAAGTTTCTTGGTAATTGTGCATTATTTTGCTTGACAAAGGGGTTGACAAAATGTTACTCTGGCTGTGTTCCGTTTGATGATTAATATTAAGGTCCTTTTTAAGACTCATATGATTTGACTACCCTCTCTACTTAGTTTGAAAGGTACCCAAACTTTAATACAATTGAGAGCTTGTTTAAATTTTTCTTGTTTTTCTGGTGGTACAACAAACATAAAGAAACCACCACCCCCAGCACCCATTAATTTTCCACCTAATGAGCCATTTTTATCTGATAACTCAAATATATCATCTAGCTTTTTATTTGTCAAATCACTTGTCAAATGTTTTTTAAATTTCCAAATAGCTTTTAACATACTAGATACTTTTTCTATATCACTTTCTTCTTCTATATAACGAATGCCCATATTTGCAACATCCATTATTTCATTTAAATAATTTTTATTTTTACCAATTTGTTCTACTTGTTTTCTTGATTGTACTTCAGCAATTCTATTTTTACCTGAAAAACCTAAAAGTATATGGTCTTCCATTTCTTTAATATATTCTTCAGATATATTTACAGGTTCTACTTCCCATTCAGGCCCAAGACCAGCAGTAATTTTATTTATACCACCATATGCAGCTGTAATTTGATCTTGTATGCCAACACTTTCTTTATTCAAGTGTTGTTCTACATGAATAGCTTGTAAGGCTAAATCTTTAGAACTAAGTTTTATACCTTTTTTATGATATAAAGCATTTAAAAGGCCAACTGTAAAAGATGAACTAGAACCAACACCAGACATTGCTGGCATTTCACCATCATGTGTTATAGTTAAACTATCATCTACTTCTAAAAGCTTTAAACAGTTTCTTACAGATGGATGATCAATATCATCAATCTCACTTATCATTTCTATTCTTGAATATGATACCCTATACTTGTAACCAAAATATGGTGGTAAATCTTTAACACTTAGATAACAATGGTGATCTATTGCAGCTGAGATAATTCTCGACTTATTGAAAGTGTACCAATCTGGGTAATCAGTACCGCCGCCAAAAAGTGAAAGACGATATGGTGTTTTTGATATAATCATATTAAAAACTTTCAGATGTTTGTATTATATTTTCTTTTGAAAGGTTGTTTTTATTCAATAAATATTCTCTACCACCATTTTCAAAAAAGTATTCTTCAGGTAAAGTAACAGCTTTTATTTTAGGAAAGAGACCATTTTTACTTACCCATTCCCATACTGCTGATGATAATGAGCCTGATGGTGTTTGTTCATCAACAACAATAATACCATCACTTTTGTTTATCTGTTCTGTAAGCTCTATATCATAAGGAAAAGGCTTAGACTTTAAAATATCAGCAAAGGCAAAACGATCATCTGAATCCGATATTTCTTTACAAACGTGTGACATTTTACCATGAGATATTAAAAGTTTAAAATCTTTTTCTTTAGGATTATGTACATAAACATCTCTGACTTGGCCAGTATGTGTATCACGTTTATCATACATATCAGGTAAGTCATCTCTATCTAATCTAACATATGCAAATTCAGGACGATCTAATATTCTTTTTGCAATATTAGATGCAACGATTGGATCAGAGGCCGTGTAAATGTTAGAGTTCACTATTGACCTAAGACAAGCATACTCTTCCGTGACGTAGTGTGTTGGTCCTGAGTCGCAATATCCTATACCAACACCAACTGAAATTAAAGTGATAGGTAAGTTCATAATTCCTGGCCCACACTTAATTTGTTCTAAAGCTCTCATTGAGAGAAAAGGTGCCATAGCATAACAAAACACTTTCTTTCCTTCAAGTGCAAGTCCTACAGCTACATCTATCATAGCTTGTTCTGATATGCCACAATGTATAAAATTATCTGGGTAATCTTTTCTTAGATCATCAAGAGCCGGTGCTCCGAAGTCTGCACTAAGAAAAAAAATATCTTTATCAAACTTTAAGTTTTCTTTAATTCTTTCTATAAAGGCGTCACGCTGATACATTATTAATCTCCTTACGACATTGTTCAATTTCTGCTTCACTCATTTTATTCATATAATGCCAATTAGGTTTGTTTTCCATTAATGAAAAACCTTTACCTTTTACAGTTCTTGATAAGATTATTTTTGGCACATCCACTTTAACATCTAAAGCTGATTTTATTTCCGAAGTTGAATGTCCATCAACATCAAATATTTCAAAACCAAAACCTTCTAATTTTTCTTTAATAGGTTCTAAACTAACACAATCTTTAGTTTCACCTAAAATAATTAAATTATTGATGTCTATAAAAATTGTTAAGTTTTTTGGTTTGTAATGAGCTGCAAATATTAAAGCTTCCCATGTTGAGCCTTCATACAGCTCACCTTCGCTTATGACAACATAAACATTTTTTGTATAATACTCTTTGTTAGATTCTGCCATACACATACCTAAACCAACTCCAACGCCATGACCTAAAGAACCTGATGTTACGTCAATACCTGGAATTGATATATTACCAAAAACTCTTAAACAAGAATCTTTTGATCCCCAATTATCCCACTCTTTTTGTGGTATGATACCTAATTTAGTAAGTATAGGATATAGTGTAACAGTAGCATGACCTTTACTAATTAAGACTTTATCAAAATTAGGCCGGACAAATCCACCGTGATATAAGGTAGTTGCTATTTCAACCATAGAAAAAGTCGAACCTGGATGACCTTGGCCAACTTCTACAAACTTTTCAAATAGTTCTGATCTGTATTCTTGAGCTTGTATTTGTAATTCATTATCATTCATATCAATCTCCATTCACTTTTAATTATATTTAATCTCCAAGTATTTTTCTTTTCAACCTTATTTTTTCCATTTCAATTACATTATTTCTTGATTCAACACCAAACTTCTTTTCAACTAAATCAATAAAAGGTTTATGAGTAAAATATTTGTGCCACGCATCATCTCTAAATTTTAAAACTTCTGCACCTGTAAGGTATTTAGTTCGTAGTGGCCGACACTCATAGGATAAAAAAGCATACTCTTCAAATCTATCTGGTATATCCCAACCTTGTTTTCTTGCATACAAGTGTAATGGACTTCCTGGAAGAGCCATAGCTGCATAGAAGTTTGCGTGTTCAGTATTTAACTCAAGTGCTAGGTCTAATGTTTCTTGCATATTACCATAATCTTCTTCAGGAAAACCAAACATATAATTACCGAGAATGTTTATATCAGCAGCTTTTATATTCTTCACAACTTCACGAATATTTACCTGTTTAAATCTACCCTTATCAATTTCTAATCTTACTTGTTGATTACCAGCTTCTATACCTAAACACAGCCAATTAACACCAGCCTTTTTGAAAAGTTCAAGTTGATCTTTTCTTACAGAATCAACTCTAGCATAAGCCCAAAAATTAAACTTCAATCCTCTTTGTATAAGTCCTTCAAGAATAGGTACATAATACTTTCTGTTTAAGAAAAACATTTCATCAGTTAATCTTACAGTCCTAACACCTTGTTCATAAAGATATTCAAATTCTTTTAATATTAATTGAGGATCCCAGAATCTCATACCTTTTGAATCAGCTGAAGTTACATCATTACCATGTGATGTTCTATTTACAATATTAATCATACAAAAGTTACAAGCAAAAGAACAACCTAATGAAGTGTATATAGCTGCAAATGGTGTTCTGTTTTCATGTGAAAAATTAGAGTGCCAAAAATGGGCTCTATATTTTTTCAAGTCTATTAAATCCCAAGCATAACCTGGCATCATTGTATTCATGTCTTTTGTTTGAACAATTTTTCCTGGAGTAGATGGTCTCGGTAAACCTTTTTCTTTATACCATATACCAGGAACTTTATCTAACTCATCTTCAAAATTAGTTTCAAGTAAAGCTAAAAGACCATATATTCCTTCATTAATAAAAGCAAAGTCGCAATAATCTTTTTGTACAACTTCATTAGGTAAAGCTGAAGCATGAGAACCTATGAAAGCCGTTTTTAAATTTGAATGACTTTTTTTAAGTTGACTTGCAAGAGATGAAGCACCAATCATCATAGTGGTGCCTGAATTTGGATTTTGTCCATATAAAACAAACACAACTAATTTTGGTTTGTATGAGTTTATTTCATCAGCGGCTTCTTCATCAGATTTATAATCGGCTTCATAATCTAATAATATAGGTTCATAACCTTTTGCACGAACAGAATTAGCTAATAGTAATGCCCAAGTGGGAGTTTCTATTGCTGAATGAGTTTTCGCTAAATCTTGATATGCTTTTTTACCAACTGATGGTATCACAAATACTACTGGCCATTGTTTATTCATTATTTTTTCCAAAACCTTTTTCAAAAGTATTTACTAAATTTTCCACCAACTCTCTATTTTTGATATGTTCTTCTTCAACATCATCTTTTGATTGTCCATGATATTTAACAGCTACTTTATGATAAACCATCAATTCATTAAGTGTTGTCATAGTATTAAGACCTATATCATCAGATAATTTAGAATTACCGGGTAAAAGAAACTCACCTAAAACACGACCAAATTTACCTGATCTATCTTTTTGTGTTTTTAATGTTTGCATAGAACCTACCGGTAAATATGTTTCAACATATTTTTTTGCAAAAAGTCCATATTTTTTTTCTACTAAATCTCTGGTTCTAGATTCTGGTGTATCAATGCCATATAGACGTATTCTTTCTTTGTGTATCCAAAGACCAAAACCTAAGTCAATATCAACATCTATTGTGTCACCATCAACTATTCTTACTATTTTACAATTATATTCAAACATATTAGTGTACCCGTTTTAGTGTTCTTTTTTCTTTTAAAGCTTGTCTAATTTCACTTATTTCATCCTCATTTAAATCTGACTCATCTTCAAATATTTTATCTTCGCCGATTTCTTCCATTCTCTGTTTAGCATCAATTACTATATTTTCATAATATTCTTTCATTTCACCTTTAGGTTCAAATATAGTTAATACATTTATAGAATCTATAAGTGCTATGTCATCTTGCACCATTTCTACTGGCAGCCATGGTAACATATACATCATTGGGCCTGCTTTTTGTGATGGTGTTCTTTTAAAAATTATGTGCATTGGATTTTCCAATGTAACTTTTTTTTCTTTTTTATCTTCTGTAAAAGAAGCTATCACATCTTCTCCAGATTTTAATCTTACTATTTTTATCTCTTTATTTTCCATTTTTTAACTCTATGTTATAAAATTTGTAAGGAAACTTTTCCTCATCATAAATTTTACACCTCTCTATAAAATGTTTGATTGTATAATTAGCAAACTTACCTACACGAAAATCATCAACTATATCAAACAAGGTGGCTTTTTCTTTTTGTTCACTTTTACGGAGACCCCTCCCTATTGATTGTAGATTTCGTATTCTTGATTTAGATGGACTTGCAAAGATTATATTATGTAGATTACGAATGTTGATACCGGTACTAAAAGTACCATAACTGGCCACAACAATTGCATCTGTTTCAACTTCAAGAATTGATCTAACCGATTCTCTAATCTCTGTATCAGTACCACCAAAAACAAAAAATGTTTTTCTTTTACCTGACTTTTCTTTAATAGTTTCATATAAATTTTTACCATGTTTTTCAACATATTGATATAAAATTAATGTATTACCATCTAAAGATAAAGTTAAGTTGCGAATAAAGTTATTTCTAGCTTGACATTTGACTATGTAATCTATTTCTGTATTATAGTCCCACTTTCTAGCTTGTTGTTTTATTACTTCATCATATTTTAAAATTAAACACTTTATTCTAAAATCAGCAAGTTGTCCTCTCTCTATAAGTTCTGATGTTGTTGTAGCTTTATAAACAGGGCCAAAGAGTCCTTCTAAAACTAATCTATGTGTCTGAGTACCATCTAAGGTGCCTGTTGTTCCTATCCTGTATTTAGAGTTAATGCAATTTGATAGTATCGTAGTAAGTGATTTGGCTTTAAATTGATGTGCCTCATCACCAATTACAAAATCAAACTGTTCAAAATATCCTTTGTCATTTTTATATACTGATTGCCATGTAGATATTGTTAAAAAACTATTTGTGTGTTTTTCTTTACCTGAATATTGGCGATGACAATACTTGTCGGAATCAAAACCATAAGATTTGAAATCTGTAAACATTTGTTCAACAAGTGAGGTAGTTGGTACGATTAAAAGACCTTTGATATGATCTTTCATCAAATATCGTATAATTAAATAAAGTATGAGTGATTTACCAGATGCTGTTGGTGATAGTATAAGCCTTCTTTTATTTCTTATACTTTGTACAAATGATTGTAATTGATAATCTCTAACTTTAAAAGGTAAATCTAATGTCTTGGTGAAGTCTACTGCCTCAACTAGAGATAGAGAATGTGTTATGTTAACATCTGGAGATAGTTCGAGCTTATAATCTCTTTCGGAACAAAATTTTTTTATATGGGGAATTAGCCCATAATATATTGTTTTGTTTCGCCGGTCAAATAGACAAATTTTACCATCCCATGATCTGTTCCTGTAGGCCGGCATAAAACGATAACCAGGAACGTGAAAAGTAAAATAACCAGATAATTCCATTTCATAGTGTGGCTCACATTCGACTTTTAAGAAAGCTTCATTTAATTTATGTAATACTATATCACTCAATTATATACCTTGTATAAATTTTTCCCAATCAATTAATGATCTAAGTTGAAACGTCCTACTATGTAATTCCTTTAATATACTTGTACATAGTTCTACTATTTCATCATGATAAACTTTTGTTGCCATGTACTTACTTAAATCCGTATCACTCTCTAAATATGTATTCAACTCGGATTTGAGTACATACTGAAAAGGTTCCCAACCTCTTTCTTTTAATTCTTCTTGACTCATCTTACCTGTATAATATTCCCACTTCACTCTCTTAAGCTTTATATATTTAAACTCAGCATCTTTTGAGAGTAGTCGGTGTCTTGAAAGAATATTAAGATATTTACTGTGTAAATTTGGTACCTTAGATAATTCTTTGCCTGGTTCAGTACGATCTATATCACAATCTTTTTTCCATAATTCAAGTAGTTCATCAATTTGTTTCATAATTTACCTCCTTCTAGGAGGGTACACTATTTTTTATAATTTTTCAACATTATAATAGGCAAATCTGAATGTGGCATCAGCTGTAAGTATCTCATCAGGAGAATCTGCTGAGTTAATTACAAACGTAGAAAGTGTGGTAGGAAAAGCATCTTTAAATTTAAACCTAAATCTAGGATTATTTGATGATGAAAATAAGGTAAGTGAGGCATCATGAAATTGTGGAAATTTAGGTAAGTTACCAGCTATTTTATTTAATTTACTCATATTTTTATAATCTGCATAACCCTCAGGGAATGACATAGCACGAAGCCAATCATGTATTTCCAACCAACTTTTTAAATCTTCATCAATTAAAAATGTTACGTTTAATAAATCATACATTGGTTTATCACCAGGTGAAAACAAATCCACAAATGGTGTATTAAACATGGCTTCACCAATTGATAATCCAGGCACAGTTACAGATTGGCAAAAATATTGCAAATTTGGTGCTCTCGCAAACGAAAATATAAATTTATTCGGATGTAAGAAATTAGGATTACTAGGGTTTGTATCTGATATGCCTGCCATCTTCTATTTATATAAGTTTGAAAGGCGGAAACCAAAAAAAAAGAGGAACCGAAGTTCCTCTTTTAAAGTAAAACAAAAGATTACATCAAGTTTGAAACTTGGAAAGTACGATAATATTGATTCGTATTAGTTGTAATCGCACCTTGAGTTGTAGCTGCAGTACCATCAGCAAATGGATTAGATACTAGACCATAACGAGTCTTAAATCCAATTTTTGGTTGGAATGTATCTTGACCAACTGCTCTGACCATTTGTAATGGAACATATGGACAATAGAACAGGCCAGCGTCATAAGCATTTGAACCTTTATATCCAACTGTACAAAACTCATTAGCTGAACTTGCAGGCGTATAAGGGTCAATGTAGACTTTAATTCTTCCAAACATAGTACCAGCAAATGTGTTTCCAGTATCATCTACTTGAAGATTTACTTGTCCTTGTAAAGCTGAATTGTAGTCGAGTAAACCTGCCATAGCGAGGGCTGATGCCACATCACTTGAGCAAATCATCATATTACCTTTTCCTCTACGAGTCAACTTGGCGATAGCATTTGCTTCACGCTCTATTTGGAATGCAAGACCTTTAACTTTCTCAACCATCCAACGACCGTTTGAGTCAGTATCTAAGTCAAATCTACCTCTTGCTACTGTACCAACACCAGCACCAATCACGGAACTCATGTAAATAGCACGAACAACTTCACGATTGATTTCAGCAAGTATTTCTGCTGATAAGATGTTAGATAATTCTGTTTCAGCGTCAAGACCGTGAACTGCTTTTAAGTCTTGTGCAAGTTCCATGGAATACTCTGCTTTTAGAGCTCTTGTCTTAGCAGTTACGGTTACTTTCTCAATTGAGAAGGCCATTTCATGGAAAGTGTTACCTGTATCTCCGCCTAAAGCTTCTGCCTTAGATGTTGCCATACCGAAATCAGGAACAGCGTTACCAGTAAATACAGCGGTTGGTGGTACACCTCCAATTGCGAGTGCTTGTGGAGAATTACCTTCTGAAGCAGAGTGAGCCGTATTAGCCTCGTTATAAAATGCCTCATCACCACTTTGATTATCAAATTTAGCTCTCATAGCAAAGATAAGGCCGGTTGGTCCAGTCATTGGCTGAACACCGCAAATATCATACGCAATAAGATTTGGTAAACTTCTTCTGACTAATGAAATAAGAATTGGATCAAAACCAGCTACTGGAGCGGCGGCAGAGCCTCCGAAACCAGCGATACCAGCATCCGTTTGTGAAGCATTGGTTGTTGGTGTCTCAGTCAACATTCCTGCTTTTTTCATTTCAATTGCTTGATTCTCAAGAATTACGGCTGTTACCGCTTTCTTGTAAGGGTCGTCAATCTTTGGTAGATCAGGATGATCTAAGACTCCTCCCCATTTTTTTTGTAGACTTTCTGAAAGATACATCTTTTTCTCCTAGTTCTAGTTTATGTTATTTTTTTGATTTTGAAATAGCGTTGGAAACTGCACTAACAAATGGATCATGAGCTTGTTCAGCTGGTAAATCAACCTGTTCGTTTAATGCTGTTTCTTGATCAGCTTGTACTGTTCCCTCTGTGGGAAAATAATTTTCACGAATGACTGTTACTTTTTCTACAAATTCGTCCTCTGTGGAGAATTCGACACTTTCTGCAAGTGATTTAATTTTCTCATATTGAGATTTAGTAAGTCCTTCGCATACATCTATGGTGATTTCATTCTTTTTTGCTTCGACTAATGCCTTAGCAAATGTCATACCTTTTTCCATCTCTTCATCAAGCTGAGTTTCTAACTCTTCAACTTTAGTCGCTAATTCATCAACTAAATCAACTTTATCTTCAGGAACATCAATATAATGCTCTTTGAATAAATCTCTTAAACCTACAATAAACTCTTCAGTCATCTCAGCACGGAGACCAGACTCTACTGCTATTTCATTGTCTGTCATCCACTGCTCAACAACATAGTTAAGGTAGTCATCTACCTTTGATGTAAGTTCGGTTCTAATTGTTTGTACAGCTTCATCAAATGCAGCTGCATATTGTGAGTCGATTTCGCTTTGCACTTCTGCTACACGATCATTAACTCTAGTTTCGTAAAGTGTTGAAGCTTTTGCTTTAAAATCTTCAGAGATATTTTTATCATCAGAAAATAAAGCTTCAACATCTTGGTGTATGTCCTCTTTCATTTTTTCTTTCTTCTTTTCTAAAAAGTCTTTTAAACCTTGCGGTAAACCCTTTTCTTGGATGATTTCTTCATCTTCATGTTCCACATCTTCTTGTTTAGCTGAAGCTGCTGAAGGTTTTGTTTTTATACCAGCTTGATTTTTGGCAGAGTTATCAGGTGCCATAGCTGCAGCTTTAATTTTAGCTGAATCACCTGTATTTGAATAATTCTCAGGTGTTGGACCACCCAAGTCTTGCATACCGCCAGCAGAAGAAGCATCAGCTTTTTCCATTGGTTGGGAAGGTGAATCTGCTATGCTTCTTGATAGAACTTCAGCAGCTGCTTCCATGAGTTGATTTTTGTCTGACATCTGAGTTTTCTCCTCTGTTGTATTTTGTAAACTATATTTATAAATTTAAAGTTTTCTAAGGTAATTACCGAATAACTTGAGAGCAACATCTTCAATTTCTAATTTTGTCGCTTCTTTAATTTGTTTTTTTGCTCTATCAAAGTCAGCTTCTACAAAGCGTCCCTCGACAAACATCCACTCCTTATTTTCCATAATGCCATTTACGAAAGCACCTGGAGCAGATGGATCAGCAACAATATCAGCAGCCGTAGCAAGCTTCAAATCATCTTGCACCAAATTATATCCTTCTTTTTGTGGTTCTAAAGAACCTAATGCTCTTGAAGAAACACCAACACTTACATCATTATCAATAAAATTCTTAACAATTTGGCCATAAGGTGTATCTAATATTTTTGCCTTACCATGAAAAGTTTTACCATTTTCACTTAATGATACAATTTTATGTGACACCCTTTCAAGATTAATTGTAGGTGTATCAGGATGTCCTAATTCACCTAATGCACGATTAGTTTTAACATATTCGTCATTGTATCGGTTCACTTCATTACGAAGTGTGTCCATTTTATACATTCGATTATTTTTGTTTACAGTATCACCAACGAGAAAAGTACCCTCTATATAAAGAGATTTTTTACCATCTTTTTCTTCTGTAAGTGTTTTCACTTCTGTAAAGTATGTTTCTGATATGAGTTTCATTTCTACCTCTTAAAATGCCGTTGATGGATTATAAGTTGCTTTCTTACTCAACTTTATTATAACTGTACCTTGAGCATCAGCAAGAAAATCAATAACTAGATTCTTAGTAGATCCTAAAGATCCTGCACCAAAAAAATCAGTATCAAAGTCTATATGTCCCTCACCTGGTGGTAAACAAGCAACATTAGCATTAGCGGACTTTGCCACTCCAGCCTCACCAGATCGGGTAACTAATATAGTGCCATTTGAGTTATAATAAAGAGACTGTATTGAAGCAGAAGTAACAGTTTCGGTAGTTTGTGTTGTCACAAAAGCCAAATTAGCTAAAAAAATATTAGCTTGATTTTTTGCTTGAGTAGCACCGGCATATCCAGGTCTACTGTGTATCGAGATTACTGATGGCGCTTTTAATCTATTTACTATCTGTTGTTCTATTGCACTCATTTTCTTTTCCGTAGGTTAGGGTTTATCTTAGTCCTAATGAAGCTCGCCTTCTCATGGAAAGCTTTCTTTTTAATTGAGATCGGCGAAGTTTAGCTCTTCTCGTTGTTTTCCAAGATCGTTTTAACAATCTCGCTTTTTTAACTCTTGTGGTAGCAGATATTCTTTTAACTGAACCACCTTTACCTGTAGCTGCGTACCCTTTTACACCTGATCTAATTCTATTTCTCTGTACTACTATCTTACCAGTTTTATCTCTTCTAATTCTTCTTCTAATCTTTTTAGTACGCCCAATTTTCATAATATTTTGTGGCGCTTCTTGTAGGAAGTTTAAGAGAAAATCTAAATTCATTTTCTTTTCACCTGACCAAAAGCAAAATCAGCCGCCTTCTTTAAATGACCTGGACTTTTGTGTACCATATTTGATAATTTTTCTTTATTTGCATCATTTACTTTTTTATGCACCTGTGTAACAGCAGATGCTGTAAAATGATCCACAGTTCTGGATGACCCATCAGCAAACTTTACTCTTTTAGCTTGTTTGTTTTTAACAATATCATGAAGATGATCCATAACTTTCATCTCTTCTATCATTTCTTTTTCAGAAAACTCTTTAAATGTTTTCATAAATTCCTCTGCCTGTAATGGATTATCCATACCTTTACCATAAGGTACCGTGACATACTTATCTAAATTTTTATTATAATACATTGCAACCTTCATACCACCTGGATATGGTCTGATTGCCTTTCTTTTGAAAACTAAAACAAAAGGTGGATCTTTTATTAGTGATGTTTCATCTGTTACCATATCCTGCTCTGGATCATCACCAACTCTTGGAGCTCTATCACCTACTTTTATTCTGTGAGCTCGAACCTTTTTCTTTTTACCATCAGCACCAATGACTATTTTAAAGTCAGACGTATTTTTCATACGAGCCTCACCCGAAACTTCTTGCATTAGTGATTGTAAAGTTTTCATGTTTCCTTTTCTTGTCCTGTAAACGGGTCTATCTCAATCGGATTATGAGCTGCTTCCATTTCATCATTGTCAAATTCTGATGCTTCTAATTCTTCTTGATCATCTTCAGCCTCAGCCTCTTCACCATTATTAAATAAAGCAGATGTTATCTCTTGTTTTCTATTTTGTAAAGCATCAGCAGTTTTTCCAGATAACATTCCTTGTAACTGTTCTCTCGCAGCTCCGGCGTTTCCACTAACTACTTTGTCAATAAAATCGTCTAATTCCGGCATTATATATCTCCTATAATTTACTCTAGTTTTTTACATTTCTATTTAGTACGGCTTGGTTAGATTCTTTTATAAACTGTAAAATACCTTCAGTTTTTAAACCTCTAGCCGTAGCTAAATTGTCCGCATTATTAGGTGATGGGTCAGACCCGTTTGGTGGCTGTGGTGTTTGAGTCTGAATCCCATCTTGATCTATCTCTGGCTGTTGAACAATGGCACCTTCTTGTTTTATTTCTTTATCCATTTTTAATATTTCTTCATCAGATAATTGTAAAACATTTTTTCTAACCCATTCAGTAGAATAGTATCTACCGATATATGGATCAACTGTGCCTAATAAGTTCAACCTTTCACGAAGCAATTCCGCTTCACGCATTTCAGAGAAATTATTATCTTTTTTAAAATCGTAATAAATTGATTCTTTTGCGATATCCCACTCTTCTGTACTCATTATACCTTTAAGTGATAATTGTACTCTTAAAGTGTGGTCAAAAATTTGTGCAAATTTATTGCGTAATCTTACAATGAATTTATTAAATTTAACTTCATCTCTTGTTACTTCAGAAACTCTGCCTAAACCAATCATACCACCTGATTGTGGTTCTAAACGTGAGATTGGTACATTAAGTGATTGTAAAAGTTTCTTTTGAAAATATTTCACATCTTCCAGCTCACCTAAGTTAGCACCAGCTGGTAGTGTTGTAATCTCTGTGCCTTTACCACCTTCTCTACGAGGCAACCAAAAATCTTCTAACATTGATTTATGTTTGCGATCATCTCTTAGTTCACCAGTTTGTGCATCATAAACCATTTTGTTACGATACTTAACCATTACATCACGCAAGTATTGTTCTGCTTTACCTTTTGGTAAGTTACCTACATCAATGTAAAATATTCTTCTTTCTGGTGCTCTTGATATGCGATAAATTACAATTGCATCTTCTATCATTCTTAAATTGTTTAAAGGCTTAATGGCCTTATGTAAATAAGAAATAACAAATGTATTTCTTGCATCCATCATACCTGATGAAACATATGCAATTGCATCTGTAGCAATACGCAAACCACTATTCATGTTTGCTGTGTATGTTTGTGTCGTTGTACCCTTATCATTGTAAACATAATATTCACCGATTGATTTTATAACCATTGCACCGGTTTTAGAGTCACGATCTTTTTTTATTTCTCGAACTTTTCTTATTTTTCTAGGATCAATATATCTTAATTCTTTAATACCTTCTTTTGGAGTTTTATCATTTACTACAATATGAAAGTAAATTCTACCATCAATATACCACCTTTTAAATAAATCGTCAGCTAAGTTACCAAAATTTAACATATGTTTTATTTTGTTAAATTCTTCCATTATTTTTTTCTTGATTGATTCTGGTTGTTTTAAACCTTCTAAATTAATGTCAACCGACTTGCCATTAACATCATGAGTTATAGCTTCATTGACTATATCGTCAATAGCCATATCTAACTCAGGGTGATTTGACATCTCACGGTATCGTGTAATTAGTTCTAGTTCATTGCGAACAGAACCCTCTAGGTCAACGTATGTACCATAGTAAGCGTTATTTTGTACAGTAACAGCACCATCATCTAGCGCTGCATTAGGTAAAGCAAAAGAAGCCTGTTGATCAGGTTGTTCTTTTGCTTGATCTTTTTTGCCTAGAGTAAATCCAAATAATTTCATCGCCATGTTTTCATCCTATAAAGAGATTGATTAGAAGAACTTAAAAGTTCCTCTACTCTGTTCATCATAATTAAATAACACCAACTTCTTCAGCTTCCCACCATTGATATGAAAATGTTACAGTAAATTCTTCAATCGTATCATTTGATCCCCACTCTAATTCAATAGGTGAAAGATCAGTTGGGTAGAGACCGACAAATTTGTATTTTTTAAGTTCATCACCACCTTTTCCAAACTGTTTTACATCACCATCAACTGAATATCCTAATGGCGTTAAAGCAGCTGGATTTCTCACGTTCAAACTATGAGAGTTAATACCGTTCATCCATCTTTCCATTGCATTTCTAATGATAAAATCTTCATCATTAATTACTGTTATTGTCCAATCGGCAAATATTCTATTACCCGCAAATTTCAATTCACGACCAAAGTATGTAACTGGTACAACACCTATTGAAGCACCAGGAATCTGAGCGCCTCTAGCCATGAAAGTTGTTTTTGCTTGTGCGTTTCCTGGGGCTGCGAAGCCTGGAAAAGGTAAGCCGACCTCAAACAGATTAGGGCGGGCGCCATCGCCCACCATCTGTGTTCTAAATTCGTTTACGTTAAAGGCCATTTATTTTCTCCTGTGTTATCCTTTATTTAGAAGCGTCCTACAATCTCGTCAAATGAAACTCCCGTTCTTACTGCAACGAAATTGAGTTGTATAAAGTTAATCGACCTTGCAGGTTTAATGTAAATATCACCTACAAACTCGTTACGATCTATGACTTCACCAGTATTATTTGATTCATCACAAACAACTCTGAAGTCTGTTATACCACGGCGCCCTTGTATATCTCTCAAGAATGGCTCTACGAGAGAAACAAATTGTGAACGTGTAAACTGATCGTTAAATTCAAAGAGTGAGAATCTTGCAGCTCTTGATATTGCTTTTTCTAACAAGATAAACAATCTACGAACATTAATTCTATCAAATGCTGAAGGTTTAGATTGCATTGTTTTGTCTCCAAACAATACTGTACCTTCTCCTTGAAAGCTAACAATAGGATTAATACCGTTACTATAAAGATCATCTCTATCTGCTTTTGATGGGTTGTAACCAAGTTTGATTACATTCTTTATAATACCACGATTAAGACCAGCAGGGGAGAAAAATGGATCTCTCTCTAAATCGGTTCTTACACATAGGCCTGCCATATCACCATTTAATGGTACATATCTGTATATATCATTGTATTTGTCATATTGATATTTGTAACCAGAATCCATGAAACCAAATGATGTTGATGTAAGTGTATTGCGATATGCAATTATATCAGTTGCTTCACTACCTGGATTATTTAAAGCATCAGCTCTTTCTGGTGATAAAAATACCATACAATCTTTACGAGTCAATGCAATATTATCTATAACATCTGCTGCAACTGTTGGAACAGCTGGACCTGTTACGATTAAATTAATATCAACTGAAGCTGGATCTTTAAACTCTCCAAATGCAGTAATTACGTTAGCAGTTGAAACAGCGCCATTAGCACCTTGTACTAATGATGCACTAAATGGTGTATTTACAGCTGTAAATGTTGTACCTGTGACATCATTACCCCAATTAGTACCGCCATTCTGATGTGCTTGCCACCAAACAAATTCGGATTGTTCATTAATTACGTTTTTATAAAAGTTTGAGGAACCTTCTCCTGTTAGAGCATCGCCAGCTTTAGAAACAGCTTGATATTTTTCTAACATTGTGTTTGCGGTACCACTAAATTCTGCATCTTCATCAACAACAGCAACGTGTAATTCATCATTAACACCACTTCTACCGGTTGCATAATCTGAAGTTCCTGGTGCAATCTTGAAATCATCAGCATATTGCCATTTTCTATTAATGATTGCATTATTAGCTATGTTAGCTGTAAAAGCAGAATCAACCACAATGGCTGTAGTGTTTACACTAACTACATTTTTAAAAGTTGTCCCACCATCTACTGAAACTTTATCACCTTCTATTAGTGTGACTAAACCTGGAGATGTCAACATTCCATTCGCATTAACTAATTTATAATTAATTGTAAGTGTATTATCAACAAGGTAGTTAAGTGCATTTGCTGTAATTGCTGATGGATTAGCTGCTGATAGATTTTGTGAAAATGCGTTTGCACTTGGACAAATGGAAATTCTTAAAGAATTACCTCTATTACCAGCATATTTAGCTGCAAAAGGACCTACACTTGTATTTGCGGTACTATGGTTTAAATCATAGTCATCATCATTCTCTATAAGTATTGCACCACCAACATTTGCAGCTGCATTTAGTGAACCTGTTGCATGATCTTTACTTACTGCTCTTACAACTTTTAAATTATTTCCATATGCTAGAAAGTTTGCGGCCGAAAACCAATACTCAAAGTTTCCGTTATCGGGGTTTCCAAATCTTGCCTGCAATATAACTTCATCCGATATAGTTGTTACTTCATTTGCAGGTCCCCAAGCAAACTGTCCAGCGGTAGCGCCAATGGAAGTGGCAACTGAAGGAACAATTGTAGTGAGATCAATCTCAGATACGTTTACTCCTGGTGATAGCTGAAATGCCATGGATTTCTCCTCTTTAGACTAGACAATTAAAAAATTACATTTGATTTACACTCTATTTAGTGTTTTAGAATTTTGTATTATATTGTCCACTTCTAGACCAAATATCACCGCCATCAATTGTTATTTCTTCTTGCAATCCATCATCAATTATACCAACCGGAGTTAAACTTTCTTCTATTAATAGACTTTGTTCTTTTAATAAAATTGAACGAACATCAACATTTGTAGAATCTTTAAAATAAGTTTGTGCTGTTAACCAACCAAAAAGAACAAGTCCCATAGCTAAATCATCATGGTTACCTTCTTCAGCTGAATAAGAGTCACGAATACGAACAAATGAATTGAGTTCTGCAATTGTATCAAAATCAACAATAATTAATTTATCACTTTCAATCAGAGTTTTTAAATTGGCACAACCAATTTTCTTTACTGATTTGGTTGTTTTGATACCAAATGATGAGCTTCTTCTAAATCCGCCTGATATTGTTTGGCCCTTTATGTGATGTTGATCTATCTTGTAGATATTTTCATATTCTAAATCATAATGTAGAATATCAACCACTTGTTGACCAATATTATTCGTTTCAATTAGAATGTATGCACCATTGTACTTCATACCAATTGAATAAATTATATTTGGAAAAAATAATAAAGGTAAATCATTTGCTCTATATTTTGCAACTTGCCTGTAAGGCGTTTGTGTTGCATCTATAATATTTATGGCCGAATAATCTTGACCAACACCCTCTGAACAATCAACTGTAGCTATGTAAACATGATCTTCTTTTGGTTCTTCGTATATATCTAATTTATCAATTGTACTAATTGGATTGAAAAAAGCAAGTGATCTTAATTTTGATCCCGACACTAAAGTAGCTGAAGAACCTATAAATTCTGTTTCAAACTCTTGTCTAAATTGTTCTTCAGATGTATTTCGTATTGTTTCTTTTTTCCAATCTTCATCTCTACCAGGAACACTAGACCAATGAACTTCAATTGGATTATATGTTGACCTTTTTTCTATTGCATCTGTCCACATTTTATAAAACATATTCAAACCATTTGGCGTAGAAACAATAATTACTTTTGTTGTTTTACCAGATGATATAACAGGGTATGTAGCAGTAAAAAATTCTTGTGCAATATTATGTGGCACAAAAGCAAACTCATCAAGGAATATTAAGTTGTAAGTACCACCTCGAACACCTGAATTAGATGTTGCGTAAGCGTATATTTTAGAACCGTTTTCTAATTCTATGTTACCTTTGTTCCAAACAACTATACCTTGTTGTAACCATAAAGGTAAATATTCGTAAGCCTTTTGTAACCTACCTAATATTTCTCTTGCGAGTGCTCCTTTATTTGCAAGAACACCAACCGTATAATCGGGCTGAAATAAAACAGCCCATAACATATAACCAACTGTTGTAGTTGTTTTACCGACTTGTCGTGGCATTTTACATATTGAAAAACGATTCTTATGAAACTCTGAGACCATGTTTTCTTGAAAAGGCCACATATCAAAAGGCACAAGACCTTTATCTACATGAATAATTTGTACATAATTTCTTATGAAATATACAGGATCTTCTGTACACTTTAGAATTTCTTTTACTTGATCTTCCGTATATGGAAGGTCTACACCTACTTTTTTTAGTTTATCATTACCTAAGTAACCATCATTTTTATTTGACATCTCTTTTACCTTTTAACATCTTCACAAGATCATTTGTTGACCCGACAAATACAGCTTTATCTACATTAATATCACTTGATGTTTTTTTAGGCTCTAAATCTCTTTTTCTTTTTTGCACTTCAAGTAAATCTTTGTTTAATTCTCCTAAGTTTTTGAGTGTTTGTGCAACAACTTCAAAAGCTCTTGGATGTTCTGATTCTTTTGCCACTCTTAACAGACTATCTAAGGCATCATCACCTTTTGTAATTAAGCTTTTTATATTTTGTCTGGCAAATTGAGCATCATTAGCTATTTCTTCACCAGTTTCCACAGGAACTATTTCATTTGGTTTTTCTTCAATAGTTTCAATTTCAGGTATGTCTAGTAAGTCAGATAAATTTTGATTTAATTTTTTCATAATGTATCGGGATATTCAGTTATTGTTTCAGAGAATCCAAACTCATCATCAGGCGTAGTAGTAGATGAATTTGGTGTGGGTGTTATAACTATGGCAGCTGCGTTAATTGAATTAACACTCAAAGTTTTAACAGTAAATGTTGCATTTGATTTATCACCTGTTACAATGTCACCAACTTCAAGGGTTTTATTAAATCCTGTTATAATTAATGTGCCAGTATTAGAATTACTAAATGAATCTACTGTACCATTCAAATCTCTTGCCTTAACTCTAATTGTTTCAGAAGATGTAAATTGACCAAACCCATTTGCAAAATCAACTGTTACTTTCTGTGCTGGTGCACCTAAAGATGAATCAATATAAATGTTAGTGTTTGATTGACGAATATATTTACCAGATTTAACAGGTGGCCAAATATACCCTTTAGCTGTGAATTGTAAATCCCACATAATTAAACGTGTACTCATCATATCACCTTCATAATCAACTGTTGATTGTACTGAATTTAATATGATTGGCATATCATATTTCTGATTCATTTCAGAAATAAAATTAACCGTTACAGTAAAATCTGGTGTGAAAAAAGGTAATATCTGTTCTAATATTTGTGTACCATCTTCTGTATTTCTTACATAAATTGATAAATTAAAATCAAAATTATATGGTATTGGACTAAATTGTGTTTTAATTGAAGTTGCTGTATTAGCTGCAAAATTTCTTATAAGTGTATTTAATTTTCTTGATGTATCGTAAGTCATACTTACCATCTCAAAAGAAATTCGAGGCACAACTATATTTACAGCTCTAGTTAAATTAGGATCTCCTGTAATTCTTGTAATATATTTTTCTTTTGCACCATACGACAAAGGCACTTTAAAGATTTCTTTTTTTACTGTATTATCTAAATTATATCTTTGTAAAAGAATATCGTTAAAAACTGTACCGAAAGCTGTAACAACTTTTCGTATTGTACGATTATAAAAATGTGCGTTACCTAACATTATGCCTCACCAAATGGATTTGTTTCACTAAAGTCTAATATACCATCTGCATCAGCTTCTATTCTTGCATTGTCATCAATACTTTCAAAAGCTGTATTCATTGTTGCAGTATCATCAGCTGTATTGACAATCCATTGAGAACTTGAAGTATTACCAACAACATTACCTGTACCAAATATACCTTGAGTTCTATAAACTTGTAATGATGTATTTGGTGTAAATGTATGCACAAGTGCTTGTGCTGTTGCATTTGCGAGAGTAGCGTCAGAACTTTGATATATGATTTCATCAGCGACAAATGTGCCTGAGCCAGTAGTAATTGTAATTGTTGTTCTTGGATACATATCACGGATATCATCATCAACTTGTTTAACACCAGTTTGTATAACTTCATTAGAAAATACAAACCTTTTAAGTTTTAATGCAAACACATAAACATTTGCACCACGACCTCGGCCTAAAGTATAAAACATAGCCTGTTCATTTTCATGTTCTACAAAAGAAATTTCAAAAAAAGCATCTACAAGTGGTACATAAATTAAATCACCTTCATTCGGTCTTGTTTGATCAGCTGTTGCAACAAATCTTCTACGAGAAACTAAGAGTGTTATTTCATCCCTTATTTCTAATCCAAATTTAGAAACAAAATCGCCTTCACCTTCAAAACCTTGTATATTTTCAAGATACATTTCAATAGAATGAGCTGTAGTATATTCTTTTAAAGTATCTTCACCATAAAGAAAATCAACTCGATCTCTACTTGTTCTTGGTAGATAAAAAACATCCATGCCATAAATTTTCATGGACTCAATAAGCAAATCTTCAACTAAAAGTTGTTCACTCGTTATTTGATTTGCTGGAAAAGGATTGAAATATTGATTAGTAGCCATTATTAACCCATATAAATTTCATTAGGTGCTACATTGTAGATTTGCATCTCCTCTTCTAGTTTGTCTATTTCAGCTTTCGCTTCCTCTTGTATTCTAGGCCCATCAAGAGTAACACCTCCAGGCATTTGTATGCCCGCAAATTTTGAAAGGTTAGAACCCCATTGATATTTAATTAAAGCTGTTGCATATCTTTTTAAGAATCTATCATTCCAAACATCTGAAGTACCAGCTTGTGTTATAGCACCATTAGTAACATTGGCTGTTGGTGCATTAACTAGAGTGATAGATGTTGGTGAATTTATTTGTTTAATTTGTAGTTCTTGACTTACACCTTGAACCGTATTTGCAACCGTAATGAAATCATTTTCAAGCAATTCTTGATCAAATGTGGTGCCAAAACCAGTAAGTGTATTAGCTACTGTTTCAACATATGTTTCACCAGTTGCAAGACCAGTTACATTAACTGTGTCTGGATTTAATTGACGATAACATTCTACAACCACATATTCACCAACTCTTACATCATGTTCCCAAGATATATCTAAAAATAATTTATTTTGATGACGATTGAATCTGAATTGTGGTTTACCTGAAAACAACATATTTAATGTTTGTATATGTTGCATTGTGATTTCATAAGATACATAAGAAACGGATGTAAAGTCATACAAGTCATGTAATCTTAATTGGTATCTTAAATCAAACATATTGATTGATGAATTAGAGTCATCAAAAGGAAAAACACCTGTTACAAATATAACAGCTGATGGTGCATATATCCATTTACGATCAATATCTTCTTGAGTGACTTGATGTTTCATAAAGACTTTTTCAACGCCATCAAAATGATAGTCGTGAAAAAAATCTAAAGCATCATCAACACGATCCTCTAGTTGATCGTCATCTATATTAATTTCAATTACTGGAAAACCTAATCTTCTTAAACAATATTCTTTGAATTGTTGTCTAGTTGATGGTTGTCCTGTTCTTCCTCTAGTATAAGTTGGCATCTTTTATGTCCTTAAAATCTTCCATACTATTTATCTGCTTATTTTGTAGTTATACATCTATACCATCTTTATATGTTTCATGAGTTTTTAAATTAGTATATAATTCTGTCATTACATTAACTGATGATAAATTTATAGAAATATCAGAATCATTTTTATGAATTACATGATGTTCTTGAAAAATAAAAGAGCCTGGTATTTCTAATTCAACATTTGCACTTGATGAATTAGGATATACTTGAACTTTATATGTAATATTATTTTTAGAACCACCAAACTTATTAATTCTAACATATGCTTGTGGAAAATCATGGTTTAAATGATTATTTTCGTTTGTACTTAATAAATTTATTTGTAATGCCATTTTATATCCTTTTTATAATGGTAAACTAGTGTCCGAATGGTTCATTTCAGTTGATTCTATTTTTAGTGCCCACGCTATGTCATGACTAGTTTCACCTGTTACTGTAAATCGTAACCATGTGATAGCTCCGCTATTAACTTTTTGTGCTTCAAGATCCCATGCTGTTGCGCCAGATGTGGCAAATTTTTCTGTAACAGTAAAAGATGGTGTTGTAACGCCTGAAGATTGATTTGTTTTTATTAAACCAATGACTTCCCATGCTTTAGCATCATCGCCTTGATCTGAGTGAGCTACACAAACACCTTTGAAGTAAGATACTGTGGAAAAAGAACTTGGCCAAGCAATTGTTTTATGAACCAAATTAAAAGTTCCTGAAGCAGCGCTTGTCAATACGGTATTTGATCCATCTAATGTCAAATCATGTTTATTAGCACTTGTGGTTCTTGTTAAAAGTGTGTGTTGTCTTGTAAAGTGATAACTGGATTCAGATGAATTAACAAAATGACCAGGTATGTAAACACCACCTCTACCATAACCAGCTCTAGCTTTACTACCTCCTAAAATTACAGTCGCTCCTTGATCATCACTAGAAATTATACTACCACTACCACCTATTATAGCACTATTTGAAGAGTTTAAAATATGGTCTGCACCACCACCTATAAAGATATTTTTTGATGAAGTAATATTAGCTGAGTTATTTCTACCACCTGTAATAACTGTTTCATGAGCGTTAATTTTGTTACCATAACCACCAATTATTCCTGAATTTTCAGCATCTGAATATGTATAGTTATATTGGCCTCCTATTATACCAGTTCGTTTAGATTGTAAAGTATTTTGAGAGCCTCCAGCTAAAATACTATAATCACCATTATTATGATTTATCTTTCCTTGATATACACCAATAATTGAGGAACCAAAAGCACCTGTAACGTCTATAACACTTTGATAACCAGCAGCTATAAAATTATAATCAGAATTGGTTTCGTGACTAAATCCACCACAAATGGCTGAGTCAGCTGCAGTAGAGCCTATAACATGATTTCGACCTCCACCGATAAAGGATCTATCACCTGAAATTTCACTTTGATAACCTCCTAAAATAGCAGAGTATTCTGAGGTTGATTCAATATCATGATTCCTACCACCACCGATAAAGCCATAGTCACCATATATTTCATTAGTATTACCACCTGCAATGAAACTGTAATTTCCACCATCATAAATTTTACTTGAACTACTTATAACAAAGCTATCATTTTCATCACAAACTGCTTGGTATCCATAAGCTATTCCATAATTACCTTTTGCTCTGGACCGAAAACCACCTACAAGGGTGCTAATACCATTAGAAGTACAAGTGTCGCCGGCTATTACAGCCGACCTTGTGTTATTAGCAACACTGCTTGAACTCGATAATACTAATGAATATTGACCATTTGCAAAAGAGAAACCCCCATGAACAAATGCGTATGATGAGTGTGCTCCGCTCCGTATTCCTGAAGCATGAGAATAGTCACCTGTTGTTCTATTTTGTCGACCAAACGTCTGAGACCAAGCACCATCAGATATATTTCCTTCACCTATAGCTACGGATCTCCTAGCTTCAGCCTGAGATTCTTCACCTGCGGAAAAAGAATGTAGGCCACTCGATACACAATTTTGACCAAATGCAACAGCATAGTTGGAATTTGCTATTGTTATATCACCAAATGCAAATGAATCTGTAGCTGATGCGTTAGAACTATTACCTCCAACAAATGATCTAGTACCCACACCTAAAAACTTATTATTACTAGCCAAGAAAGCCGCATTGGCCGTATTCGCTGTATCTTTTATAAACTCGTTTGATAAGGAATCATCATTTGTGGCATCTGTGTTAGCCTGTGCAAATTGATCTGCTGTAAGTCTACCAGCTGTTGTTTGCTTAGTGACCATTCTACCCTGAGGTGATATGAATAATGCTTTAGGGTTTGGAAATTTAGCTGTTACTTTTGGTATGAAAACCACCCCACCACTAACAGGATCAGTTTCCATTTTTGTACCACCTAAAACTAATGTACTACCTGAAAGATATAGGTCTCTCCAAAAAACTGACTCTGAACCTAGATTAAATGTGTTTGAGGCATTTGGTATTATATTACCTGCAATGGTAATATCACCCGTAATACTACCTCCGCTGGTTGAGAGTTTAGTGTTACTTGAAGTGAAAGCCGCATTAGCATGATGAAAAGCATTATTAGAAAATACTAAATTTGTTGTTATGCTTGTAGCATTAGTATTACCTGCACCAAAAGCTGCATCTGCTTTAGCCTGTGCAGTTATTACGTTAGTCGCATTGGTATTACCTGCACCAAAAGCTGCATTAGCGTGTTTAAAACTAGCATCAGCTGAGTTTTGAGCCGTAGTCACATTTGTGGCATTTGTATTACCTGCACCAAAAGCTGCATTAGCATGGTGAAAAGAGTTATTAGCAAAAATAAAATTACTATTTGCCTTACTAAAAGCTGCGTTAGCTATTGTTGTTGGTAATAAACCTGTGTTTGCCACATTAAAGGCTGCATTAGCATGATCAAAACTAGAATTAGCTTTATCAAAAGCACCATTTGCATTACCTAATTGTGTTACTTTAAAAGTATTACTTGCACTATCATAAACAATATAGAAACCATCTTGAAGTCCCGTTTGGTCAAAATCGGTTAAACTATCAAATGATACAACAGGTGTAGCCGCAAATGTTTGAGATACAACGGTAGTTCTGCCTGTTGATTGAACAGTTGCTGAAAGTGAAGTTGCATTTGCAAGGGATCCAGTGGGCATTTTATAACTCTGTGGAACCTGGTAATACGCTTACAATACCTTCAATAACTCTTGATTTTGTACCAGTATTATCAGTTATGAGTAAATCATAAACATATCGACCTGGTGATAAATTTGATGTATTAGCTGCAGTCATAGTTAATGTAATTTGACCATTAGCATTACCCGTAACTGTTGCTGTAAAATTATTCGCTGATGACGAATAAAAAGATTTTCTCATTGAAGAGTTTGCTGTATAATTTGTAAGATTAACAGCCGCTCCTGCGGAATCTTTTACATTTACTATTGAGGAAAAATTTGCGTATTGTTCTAAGGTGAGTTCGGTGAAAGCTGCGATTTTGATTCTCCTGTTTTTCTTCTATTTAGTATAAACAGGAGTTTTCAATTTCAGTTTATAAAATAACCTTGGTTTGAACCAATTTTTAAAATTATAAGACCTGATCCGCCAGCCCCACCTCCTGTACTAGCATTAGGGTTGTTTGTTCCAGATCCACCGGCTCCTCCGCCTCCACCCCTATTAGCTAAACCTGCATCTCCAAAAGAAGTAGCAGGGGCTGTGTGAGAATCATTTTGAGGTGAAGCATTTCCTCCTCCATATGGGCCACCGCCAATCCAAGTTCCTGATC